>HHCFJ05603__coassemble_317_pt1 | contig 80377 bp, 69 predicted proteins | sample HHCFJ05603__metabat2_low_PE_003 | metagenome-assembled genome bin HHCFJ05603 | reverse complement strand
GACAACGACCTGAACGAGACCATCCGCAGCGCGGTGGAGATCCTGCAGGCCAACGGCGAAAGCTGGAACGACACCCTCCGGATCGGTTACGCCGACGGGGCGGGGCAGTATGCCTTTACCGGCGAGGCGGACAGCGAAAGCGACCAGAACGCCATCGCCGCCGTCAAGGAGGCCCTGGGCCTGCAGCAGTACGCCACCGCCAACGACGTGATGGACCGCCTGGTGGCCGAGTACGGGCTGGAAAGCTACGACCCCGCCTGGCAGCGCATCCTGGGGGGCATCCGCTACCAGATGGAGCAGGAGGCCTTCTCCAACGTGAACAACTTTACCCTGGCGGAAAACGTCTCGGACCAGACGGTGGCCACCGTCAAGGAGCACAGCCTGGCCCTGCCCGGGGTGGAGATCGCCGAGACCAGCGTGCGCAGCTACACCGACGGCACCATCCTGCCCCACGTGCTGGGCCGGGTGGGCAAGATCACCGCCGAGATGTGGCGCGTCACCGACGAAAACGGCCAGGTCACCTACCCCTTGCGGGACCGCGGCTACGCCATGAACGACGTCATCGGCATCTCGGGGCTGGAGTCGGCCTATGAGGAGCAGCTCCGCGGCCAGGACGGCGTCGAGACCATCACCCGGGACAGCGACGGCGTCATCATCGACACCAGCATCACCACCGAGCCCCAGCCGGGCAAGACGGTGATGCTGACGGTGAACAGCGAGTTCCAGAAGGCGGTGGACGAGGCCCTGGCCCGCAACGTCCAGCAGATCGCCGCCACCTACAACGTGGACGCCAGCGCCGGCGCGGTGGTGGTCATCGACGTCAAGAACGGCGGCATCCTGGCCTGCTCCAACTACCCCAGCTACGACCAGAACCTCTACAGCACCCAGTACAGCACCTACAGCGCCGACCCCGGCCTGCCCCTGTACAACCGGGCCCTGCAGGGGCTGTACACCCCCGGCTCCACCTACAAGCCCTCGGTGGCGGTGGCGGCCCTGCTCAGCGGCATCATCGACCGCAACAGCACCGTCTACTGCAACGGCGTGTACAACTATTTCAGCGATTACCACCCCCGCTGCACCCGCCACGGCCACAGCGGCGACATCGACGTGGTCACCGCCATCAAGTGGAGCTGCAACATCTTTTTCTATGACGTGGGCCGCCGCACCACCAGCGACGTCTACGACGACTACGCCCACCGGCTGGGCCTGGGCACCCCCACCGGGGTGGAGGTGAGCGAATCCACCGGCCGGCTGACCACCAAGGAGGACGCCAACTACACCGCCTCCCTGGAGGTGCAGGCCGCCATCGGCCAGGGCAACACGGTGGTCACCCCGGTCCAGCTGGCCACCTACGCGGCCACCATCGCCAACAAGGGGGTGCGCTACCGCACCCATTTTGTCAAGGCCCTGCTGGACACCAACACCGGCGAGGTGCTGGAGGAGACCGCCCCCGAGGTGGTGGAGATCATCCCGGACGAGGTGGGCGCCTTCGACATCGTGGAAGAGGGGATGGTGGGCGCGGCCCAGACGGTGGCCGGCCTGGCCAACTATCCCTACACCATCGCCTGCAAGACCGGCACCCCCCAGCGCAGCGAATACTATATGGTGGGCAGCCGCCGGCAGTACTACACCAACTCCACCATCATCGCCTACGGCCCGGTGGAGGACCCCCAGATCGCGGTGGGCATCGTGGTGGAATACGGCGGCGGCGGCTCCCGCACCGGCGAGCTGGTGGCGGATATTTTCAACGCCTATTTCTTCGAGCGGTCCAACGGCATGACCCCCGTCCAGGAGGGCCAGCTGCTGGAGTGAGGGCCGCCTGCCGGCGGGCGCGCCTTTGCGTGGGCAGGAGAAAAAGGCGGATTCTCGAAAAATTGAAAGTTTTGTCCAAAAGGCGCTTGCCATTCCGAGAAAAATGTGGTAACATTATAATTGGAATGGTAGCATAGTCTATCGCTGTTGGTATTGATTTGAGTCTGAGTGAACAAAGGAGATGGATAGGGATGACGATTGCGCTGATCGCACATGACTCCAAAAAGGAACTGATGGTGCAGTTTTGCACGGCGTACTGCCGCATCCTGAGCCAGAACCAGCTGGTGGCCACCGGGACCACGGGCAAGCTGATCGCCGAGGCCACCGGGCTGCCGGTCAAGCGGTTTTTATCCGGCAAGCAGGGCGGCGACCAGCAGATCGCGGCCCGCATCGCCTGCAATGAGATCGACCTGCTCATCTTCTTCCGCGACCCGATCAATGCCAAACCCAGCGAGCCCAATGAGATGACCCTGCTGCGCCTGTGCGATGTACATAACATCCCCATGGCCACCAACATCGCCACGGCCGAGGTGCTGGTCCACGGCCTGGAGCGGGGCGACCTCGATTGGCGCAACATCGTCAATCCGCCCCAGGTATAACGAACAACGAACGCCAAAAGCCCCGGACTTCCTGTCCGGGGCTTTTTCAGCGTGTATGCTGCGGGCGGCGGTCAGCGGGCGCCGGTGATGAAGGCGCTGCCCACGACGGCGCCGTCCCGGTAAAAGGCGGCGGTCTGGCCGGGGGCGGGGGCCCGCACCGGGGCCTCAAAGACCAGGGTGTCCGCGCCGTCGAAAGCGGCGGGCTGGGCCTGGGCGGCGCTGCGCACCTTGACCAGGTAGGGCCCGGCGGGCAGGGGCGCGCCGTCGGGGGTGACGAGGCCGGCCACCGTCACGGCGGTGAAAAACTCGTCGCCGGCGCGGGCCAGCAGGATGTCCCCGTTCTCGCAGATCTGGCGGATGAACACCGGCTCGCCCAGGGCGATGCCCAGCCCCTTGCGCTGGCCCACCGTGTAGTGCAGCACCCCCCTGTGGGGGCCCAGGTCGGCCCCGTCGGGGGAGATGAACCGCCCGGCCTTGCCGGTCAGGCCCCGGGCCTCGATGTAGGCGGCGTAGTCCCCCCCGGGGATGAAACAGATCTCCATGCTGTCGGGGGTGTCGGCGCAGTCCAGGCCAAAGTCCCGGGCCATTTCCCGGACGTCGTCCTTCTCGAACTCGCCCAGGGGCAGGATCAGCCGGCTGAGGACGTCCTGGTCCAGGCGGCTGAGCATATAGCTCTGGTCCCGCGCGGCGCTCTGGGGCAGGTGGATGCGGGACACGCCGTCGCCGTCCACCTCCACCCGGGCATAGTGGCCGGTGGCGATGTACTGGATGCCCAGCCGGTCGGCCGCCGCCAGCAGGGCGGTGAACTTGACCGCCGGGTTGCAGCGGACGCAGGGGTTGGGGGTGCGCCCGGCGCAGTAATCGGCGCAGAAGGGCGCCACCACCTCCTGCTCGAACAGCTCCTGGGCGTCCAGGACGATGCACTCGATGCCCAGCTGCCGGGCGGCCCGCTGGGCGGCCTCCACCGCCCCGTCGTGGGCCGGGGAAAAGCGGATGACCGCCCCCGTTACCCCAAAGCCCTGCTGCTGCAGGATGCGGACGGTGACGCTGGAATCCACGCCCCCGCTCATCCCCACCAGGACCTTGTCCTGCTCCTCGTAGGTGTCGAACCCGCTGCCGGGCAACATTGTCTCGCTCATATCAGTTCTGCCTCCCGCCGTGTGCTTTGCTCTGGGCTACGGCCAGCTGGTCGCAGCGCTCGTTTTCAGGGTGGCCCGCATGGCCCTTGACCCAGACGTAGGTGATCTGGTGTTTTTCGGCCAGGTCCAGGGCTTTGGCCCACAGGTCCGGGTTGAGGGCGGGGGATTTGTCCGCCTTTTTCCAGCCCCGGGCCCGCCAGCTCTTGGCCCAGCCCTTTTCCAGCCCGTTGATGACGTACTGGCTGTCCGAGCAGTAGCGGATCGCGCAGGGCTCTTTCAGCAGGCCCACCGCCTCGATGAAGGCGGTCAGCTCCATCCGGTTGTTGGTGGTGGCTGCGTCGCCGCCGCTCAGCTCTTTTTCGTACACCTGGCCGCCGGGGCTGCGGTAGCGCAGCACCGCCCCCCAGCCGCCGGGGCCGGGGTTGCCGCTGCAGGCCCCGTCGGTATAGATCTCGACTTGTTTCATCTCATACTCCTGTCCCAAAACTGGGGCGCCGGGCCCCTGTATCCCTCTTATATTAGAGGCACGGGGCCCCCGCTGTCAAGAGGGTTTGCAGATTTTGTGCCCCGGCGCCGCCGGCCGGGCCGGCCTTTTTGCTGCCAAAATCTTGCTGGACGACATAAACTGTGCTATACTATAAACGTATGCCTATACTGAACGCAGGGAGAGGTGCGCAGAGTATGTATCAGAAGTACGGCAAGCGGGCGCTGGATTTTGTCCTGTCGCTGGGGGGGCTGGTCTGCCTGTCCTGGCTGCTGCTGGGCCTGGCGGTGGCCATCAAGCTGGACAGCCCCGGGCCGGTGTTTTTCAAGCAGAAGCGGGTGGGCATCCACAAGACCCACTTTGAAATCTACAAGTTCCGCACCATGCGCGCCGACACCCCCCACGATATGCCCACCCACCTGCTGGCCGACCCCGACCAGTATATCACCCGGGTGGGGCGCTTCCTGCGCAGGACCAGCCTGGACGAACTGCCCCAGCTGTGGAACATCCTGAAGGGGGACATGGCGGTGATCGGGCCGCGGCCCGCCCTGTGGAACCAGTACGACCTGCTGGCAGAGCGGGACAAGTACGGCGCCAACGACGTGCGCCCGGGGCTGACCGGCCTGGCCCAGATCCACGGCCGGGACGAGCTGGAGATCCCCGAAAAGGCGCGGCTGGACGGCGAATACGTGGCCCACATCACCCTGGCGGGAGACCTGAAATGCTTTTTTGACACCATCGGGGCGGTGGTGCGCCACGACGGCGTGGTGGAGGGCGGCACCGGCACTTTGCACCACGAGCAGGGCAAGGATTGATTTTGCCCGCGCCATCAGGTATACTGTATAAGATACGCACGACACACGGATGTGAGAGGTAGCTATGATTACGATCGACGAACTGAAGGTCCAGCTGGCCGAGTACGGTAAGTCTGTCCAGGACCTGGAAGAGGCGCTGGCCATCGACGCCAGCAAAAAGCGTGTGCAGGAGCTGGAGCACACCATGACCCGGCCCGGCTTTTACGACGACGCCGAGGCCAGCAAAAAAGTGTTTGACGAAGTGGGCGACCTGAAGGCCAAGCTGGGCCGCTTTGAAAAGCTGCAGGGCCTTTATGAGGACGCCCAGACCATGCTGCTGATGCTGGAGGAAGAAAACGACCCCGCCCTTGTCCCCGAAGGGGAGCAGGCGGTGGAGGCGGTGGGCAAAGCGGTGGACGAGCTGCAGCTGATGACCATGCTGAACGGCGAGTACGACCACTCCAACGCCATCCTGACCTTCCACGCCGGCACCGGCGGCACCGAGGCCCAGGACTGGGCCGAGATGCTGTACCGGATGTACACCCGCTGGGCCGCCAACCACGGCATGAGCGTGGAAGTGCTGGACTACCAGGACGGCGACGAGGCCGGCATCAAGAGCGCTTCCATCATGGTCAAGGGCGCCAACGCCTATGGCTTGCTCAAGAGCGAGAACGGCGTCCACCGCCTGGTGCGGGTCAGCCCCTTCGACTCCAACGCCCGGCGGCAGACCAGCTTTGCCTCGCTGGAGGTCATGCCCGAGCTGGACAACACCATCGAGGTCAACATCCGCCCCGAGGACATCGAGATGCAGGTCTACCGCTCCTCCGGCGCGGGCGGCCAGCACATCAACAAGACCTCCAGCGCCGTCCGCCTGATCCACAAGCCCACCGGCATCGTGGTCAGCTGCCAGACCCAGCGCAGCCAGTTCCAGAACCGCGACTACGCCATGCAGATGCTGAAGGCCAAGCTCTACCAGATCGCCCAGCAGCAGCACATGGACAAGATCGAGGACATCAAGGGCGTCCAGAACGAGATCGCCTGGGGCCACCAGATCCGCAGCTATGTCTTTATGCCCTACACCATGGTCAAGGACCACCGCACCAGCTACGAGACCAGCAACGTCAACGCCGTGATGGACGGCGATCTGGACGGCTTCATCTTCGCGTACCTGAAGGCCGCCAGCCGCGGCGAGCTGCAGGACGCCTGACCGCCCACCAAACCAGACAAAAAAGAGGCTCGGTTTTTCCGTGCCTCTTTTTGTGTTTGGTTGCATTTGTGCCGGAAGCTGTCCGCGGCCGGCTCACTCCTCCATCGCCTTTTTCAGGCGGATGTCGTCGCCCAGGAACCGGTAGGGGACGAAGGCCGAGATGCGGCTGGCCACTTTTTCGGTGTAGAGTTTTTCGAGCAGGGCGCCGTCGGTGATGTTGGTGGTGAGGATGGTGGGCCGGCGGCGGCCCAGCCGGTCGTTCAGCAGGCTGTACAGGGTGCTGATGACGAAGCTGGAGTTGAACTCGGTGCCCAGGTCGTCCAGGATCAGCAGGTCGGCCCCGGTGACGGTCTCGAGCAGGGCGTCCTTTTCGCCGGCGGGGTCGGAGCCGAAGTGCAGGGTCTCGACCCGGCTGAAAAAGTCGGGGCTGGAAATGTAGATGACGTCGTAGCCCTTGTCCAGGGCGGACCCCGCCACCGCCAGGGCGGCGTGGGTCTTGCCCAGGCCGGCGTTGCCGGTGAACATCAGGTTCTCGCTGTCCAGGTCGAAGGCGGCGGCGTAGTCCTGCAGGTCGGCCAGCAGCTCGGCCATGTACTGGCGGACGCTGCGGCCGGTCTGGGGGTCCCGGGTGTTGGGGTAATAGTCCAGCTTCATGGTGTCGAAACGGGTCACCGACAGGCTGGACATGGCCTCGATCTCTTCCCGGCGCAGCCGCTGCATCTCCCGGCGGACGCACTGGCAGGTCTTGCCCTGGGCCACGCCGGTGTCCTGGCACAGGGGGCAGGTGAATTTGGGCTCCAGCGCCTGGGGCGAGCGGCCGCTGGCGGCCAGCAGGGCGTCCCGCTTTTGGCGGGCTTCGGCCAGGGCGGCGGCAGCTTCGGCCCGGCCGGCCCCCCGGGCCCCGGCCAGGGCGCAGCGCACCCCGCAGGCGCGCAGAGCGTCCTCGGCGGCCCGCAGCCCCGGCACGGCGGCCTCGGCCTGGGCGCGGGCGTCCTGCGCGGCGGCTTTGGCCCGCTGGCGCCGGGCCGACACCGTCCGCAGGGCCGCCTGGTATAGCTCGTTTCGTGTGCGCATGGGTTAGTCCTTTCTCTTGTGCCGCCGGGGCCGGTCCAGCGCCCCCTGCAAAAAGTCGTTGCCGCTGGGGGTCTCCCGGTCCACCCGGAGGTTGCGGCTGGCCCCCGCCAGGGGGGCGGGGCCCCGCACGTCCCGGACGGTGCGCAGGCCCTTGGCGTTCCAGGTCTTGAGGATGCTGTTCCAGTACCACAGGTCCCGCTTGGGGCCGGCCTGGACGGCGGCCTCCTGGACCATGGCGTCGTCGTAGCCGTAGACCTCGTACCAGCGGGCGATGGCTTTTTTGCCCCCCAGGGTGAGGGCGGCCGGCTCCACCTCCAGCAGGCCGGCCACGTAGGCCTCCCGCTGCTCCCGCAGGGCCAGCAGCTTGAGGTGGGCGTCCGCCTCCTCGCCGGTCTGGACCCCTTCGGCCCGCCAGACCTTCAGCTCGTGGTTCAGGGCCCCCATGGTCCGCTTGCCCTTGCCGGCCAGGTAGGCCAGGCAGAGCATGACCGTCTCGGGCTCAAAGCCCTCCTGCAGGTAGAGGGCCACCAGTTTTTCCATCTCGCTGTGGGTCAGGGCCCGGGCAAAGGTGGTCTGGGCGCAGTCGATCAGGCTGGCGATCATGGGGTCGGTGCGGCTGGCCGCGGCGATCTCGGTCCAGCGCATGGGGGTGGGGGCGGGCTGGCCGCCGCCGGGGGCCGCGTTTTCGTCCCAGCGCTCCAGCAGGCCCGCCCCGGCCCAGTAGGCCAGGGCGCTTTCGGCGCTGATGCGGCTGCGCAGCTTCAGGTCGGCGCAGAGCTTGTCCGGGTCGGTGACGCCGGTGGCCAGCACATACAGGGCCACCCGGACGCTGGCCTCCTCGGCCGCGCCCAGCCGTGCAAAAACCAGCTGGGGCACCGCGACGGTGTCGCCCTGCTGGGGCTTCAAGCGGTAGATCATCCTTCAGCCTCCTGGTTCGGGGCCTCCGGCGGGGCGGTCCAGGGCTCGCAGTCCAGGATGGAGGGGGCGGACTGCCACCGCTCGGGGGCGCTGTGATAGGTCTGGCGGATCCACTCCAGGGCCTGGGCCCGGCCCTCCTCGGTGAGGGGAAAGACCCGCTGGGCCCGCAGGGCGGGGTCGGTGTAGTCGATGGTCCAGGGCCCGGGCCAGATGTCCACCGTCAGGACGGCCTCCTCGCCGCCCTCGGGGGCGCTGCGCTTGCCGGGCACGGCGCGGTAGCGCATTTCGGCCTGGCTGGCCGAGTAGGGATTTTTGTTCTGGAAAAACAGCAGCCGCGGCAGCTCCAGCATGACGGCGCCTCCTTTCTGAGGATGGGAAGAACGGCAAAACCAAAAAGCCCGCATGAGCGGATACTCACACGGGCTGTGAAAATGGAGCAGGATACGGGACTCGAACCCGCCGCCTACTGCTTGGGAAGCAGTCGCTCTACCGGATGAGCTAACCCTGCATAAGGTGCTCCATTATTGTAGCAGACCGGGCGGGGTTTGTCAACCGGTTTGGGAAAAGTTTTTGCGGCAGGGGCAAAAGAGGGGCGGGGGGCGGCTTTCTTTTTGCAGCGAACCATGCTATACTGAAGACCGAAAGGGGGCGAAGGCGATGGAGGAGCTCTATGGCCGGCTGGCGGAACTGGCCCGGCGCTACGGCGCGCGGCGGCTGGTGCTGTACGGCTCCCGGGCACGGGGCGACCACCGCTACAACAGCGATGTCGACCTGGCGGTCTACGGGATGCCGGAGGAAAACGAGGGCGCGTTCGGGATGGACTGCGACGAGCTGCCCACCCTGCTCAAGCTCGACATCGTACAGATACGGGAGGGGATGAACCCCGCGTTTCTGGCAAACATTGAAAAGGACGGTGTGACGCTGATGGACAGGCTGCATGAAAAATACGAACAATTTGAGGCGGCGGTGTCCCGCCTGCGGGAAGCGCTGGAAGATCACCGCAGCACGCCGCTGTCGTCGGTGCGGGACGGCGTGATCCAGCGGTTCGAGTTTTGCGCCGAACTCGCCTGGAAAACCATGCGGGAATATCTTCTGGACCAGGGGTATACCGAGATCAACAGCCCCAAGGCGGTGATCCGGCAGGCGTTCGCCTATGGCATGATCGAGGACGCCGACGGATGGGTCAGGCTGATGAACGACCGCAACCTGACCAGCCATGTGTACGACGAAAAAACGGCGGAGGAGATCTTCCGGCGGATCGAGACGGTCTATCTGGCCCTGTTCGACGCCGCGCTGGTTTCTATGAAGTAAACTCTTTCTCTGGCCGGGAAACCGTGGTATACTATAGGAATCAGGGGCCGGCGCGCAGCGGATGCGGGCGGGTCTTGTGTGGAAAGGAATATTTTTGAGAGAGAGGCGAATGAAATGATCGAGTGTACGAGCACCGGCGCATACCTGGCGCGGGGGCAGTGGGTGCCGGCGGACGGCCATGCGCCCGAGGCGCTGGCGGCGCTGGGTTTTGACGCGGCGGCCGCCGCTCAGGCCAAAAAGGGCACCATTGCATGGGGCATCCTGCAGGCCCACAACACCAGCGGCGACGAGGAAAACCTGAAGATCAAGTTTGATGCCATGGCCAGTCACGACATCACCTTTGTGGGCATCATCCAGACGGCCCGGGCTTCGGGGCTGGAGAAGTTCCCCCTGCCTTACGTGCTGACCAACTGCCACAACAGCCTGTGCGCGGTGGGGGGCACCATCAACGAGGACGACCACCGGTTCGGCCTGTCGGCGGCCAAAAAGTACGGCGGCATCTTTGTGCCGCCCCACCTGGCGGTGATCCACCAGTACATGCGGGAGAAGTTTGCGGGCTGCGGCAGGATGATCCTGGGCTCCGACTCCCACACCCGGTACGGCGCGCTGGGCACCATGGCCATCGGCGAGGGCGGCGGCGAGCTGGCCAAGCAGCTGCTGGGCCGCACCTACGACGTGGCCTGCCCCGGGGTGGTGGCGGTGTACCTGACCGGCGCGCTGCCGGCAGGCTGCGGCCCCCACGACGTGGCCATCGCCCTGGTGGGGGCGCTGTTCAAGAGCGGGTATGTCAAGAACAAGGTGATGGAGTTCATCGGGCCCGGCGTGGCCAGCCTGCGGCAGGACACCCGCAACGCCATCGACGCCATGACCACCGAGACCACCTGCCTGTCCTCCATCTGGGAGACCGACGAGACCACCCGCAAGTACCTGGCCGCCCACGGCCGCGCCGGGGACTACAAGCCCCTGGCCCCGGCCAACCTGGCCTATTACGACGGGGTGGTCAAGGTGGACCTGTCGGCCATCCGGCCCATGATCGCCCTGCCCATGCACCCCTCCAACGCCTACACCATCGAGGAGCTGAACGCCAACCTGGAGGACATCCTCCACGCCTGCGAGCAGGACGTCCAGAAGCTGGTGGGCCGCACCGACGTCAAGCTGGACCTGTGCTCCAAGATCGAGAACGGCAGGCTGCGGGTGGACCAGGGGGTCATCGCGGGGTGCGCCGGCGGCCTGTACGACAGCATCGTCGAGGCGGCCAGCATCCTCAAGGGGCACACCGGCGGCTGCGGCGAGTACGCCCTCAGCGTCTACCCCGCCAGCCAGCCTGTGATGATGGCCCTGGACAAGGCGGGCGCCCTGTCCAGCCTGATGGCCTCGGGCGCCACCATCCGCACCGCCTTCTGCGGGCCGTGCTTTGGCGCGGGGGACGTGCCCTTCAACGGGGCGCTGTCCATCCGGCACACCACCCGCAACTTCCCCAGCCGGGAGGGCTCCAAGCCGGGCGCGGGCCAGCTGGCCGGCGTGGCCCTGATGGACGCCCGCAGCATCGCGGCCACCACCGCCAACGGCGGCATCCTGACCCCCGCCACCGCCATCGACTACGACCCCACCGTGCCCGAGTACGAGTTCGACGGCTCCAGCTACCAGGCCCGGGTGTACCAGGGCTTCGGCCACGGGGATTACGACGCCCTGCTCAAGCTGGGCCCCAACATCAAGGACTGGCCCGAGATCGCGCCCCTGGGCGACAACCTGCTGCTCAAGGTGGCCTCTTACATCACCGACCCCGTCACCACCACCGACGAGCTGATCCCCTCGGGCGAGACCAGCTCCTACCGCTCCAACCCCCTGGGCCTGGCCGAGTTCACCCTCAGCCGCAAGGACCCCGGCTACGTGGCCCGGGCCAAGGCGGTGCAGGCCGAGGAGGCCGCCCGCCGCGCCGGCAAGGGGGACGAGGCCCTGCTGGAGCGCATCCACGCCGTGCCCGGCTGCGAGGGCCTGGCCTGGCAGGACGTGCAGATCGCGTCCACCCTCTTTGCGGTCAAGCCGGGGGACGGCTCGGCCCGGGAGCAGGCCGCCAGCTGCCAGCGGGTGCTGGGCGCCGGGGCCAACATCGCGGTGGAGTACGCTACCAAGCGCTACCGCTCCAACCTCATCAACTGGGGGATGCTGCCCTTCCAGATCGCCGGGCCCACCCCCTTCGGCCTGGGGGACTACATCCTGATCCCCGGCATCCGCAAGGCGCTGGCCGGCGACCTGTCCGGCATCACCGCCTACGTGCTGGGGGACCAGCCCGCCGCCTTCCAGCTGTCCATCGCGCCCCTGACCGGGGACGAGCGGCAGATTCTGGCGGACGGCTGCCTCATCAACTTCTACAAGCACTGAGGCCCCCGCACGGCTTTCAAACTCATCCCAAAAAGGAGGTGGAGGCTCGCCATGGCTGGCGACCTGCACAATCATTCGACTTGTTCGGACGGCTCCACGCCCATCCACCGGCTGGCGGCCATGGCCGCGCGGGCCGGGCTGGACGCCATGGCCATCTCGGACCACGACACCCTGCGCAGCGCCGGTTATTGCTACCGGCACCCGGTGCAGGAGGGGGTGCGGCTGATCCCCGCGGTGGAGCTGACCGGCTATGACTACGAGCGCCGGCACCGGGTGCACCTGCTGTGCTACTGGCCGCAGGACTGCCCCGAGCTGCGGGCCCACTGCGACACCATGCGCCGCCGGCGCAACGAGTGCTGCCTGCAAAGCGCCCGGGAGCTGGAGGGGATGTACCCCCTTTTCCGCACCGAGCAGGCGCTGGAATACGCCCGGGACAGCGGCGTGCTGTTCAAGAGCGGCATCATGCAGGCGCTGCAGGAGCTGGGCCTGGCGGACGGCATCTACGGCGAGGCGTACCACCGGCTGTTCGGCTGGGAGCCCCGGGGCCTGGTGCTGCACAGCCCCGAGTACCCCCCGGTGGAAGAAGTCATCGCCACCGCCCGGGCGGCCCGGGGGGTGCTGGTGTTCGCCCACCCCACCGTCTACAAGAGCATGCCGCTGGTGCGGCAGCTGGTGGCGGAGGGCAAGCTGGACGGCATCGAGATCGACCACCCCCGCAACAGCGAGGCCGACAAGGCCGAGTGCCGCGAGCTGTGCCGGCGGCATGGCCTGATCGTCACCGGCGGCACCGACTTCCACGGCTCCAACACCGCCCACCCCCACCCGGTGGGCACCTGCACCACCGCGGACGACCAGATCGCACGGATCGACGCGCTGGCAAAGGAGTATCAGAAATAGCCCTCTCAGTCTCGCTTCGCTCGCCAGCTCCCCCGAAGGGGGAGCCAAGTGTACCGCCGTCAAACCCGGCGAACAGCGTGTAAGGCGAAGCTGTGAGCAAGTTTGCCTTACCACAACCTGCCCGGCACCCACGGGCGTGCTCTTGCCTCCCCCTGTGGGGGCGCGAACAGCGACCGCTGCCAGCGGCAGAAACAGGGAGCTGTGAGCGGTGCAGCGCTCCGGTTTTTGCAAGCGCCCGCTGCGGCGCGCCGCAAAAATCGGCTAAGCGCAAGAGGAGGTGGCACAGGACGCGCAAGCGGACTGTGACGGAGAGGGCAACCGCCCGGCGCGCCTGCGGGCCGCGCAACATATTCAACAGAAAAGAAAGGACGTATCCCATGACTTTTGCATATCCCAACCAGGGCACCTGCTCCCGCATGACCAAGATCGAGCTGGCGCCCGACCACACCATTGAGTCCATCGAGGTGATGGGCGGCTGCAACGGCAACCTGAAAGGCATCGCCAGCCTGCTCAAGGGCATGAAGGCGGAGGACGCCATCGCCCGGATGGAGGGCGTCACCTGCGGCCCCAAGCCCACCAGCTGCCCCGACCAGATCGCCCAGAACCTGAAAAAGGCCCTGGCCGCGATGGAAAACCAGTAAACAGAAAAAACGGCCGGCGGCTCCTGTCCCGAAAGGATGGGGGCCGCCGGTTTATGTGTCCCGTCCATCCGCGCAGGTCGGCTGGACGGGACTTTTTAACAGTCTGTGCGGGGGAAGGTCAAGGTTTGTGCTGTTCTTCGCGGTGCCGACGGATGTCGTCGAGCATGGTCTGGTAGCGGTCCATGAGTTTGCCTCCCTTGCGCTGCCACTTCCAGGCAAAGAAGGCCGTCCAGACTAGGAAGAAAGAGAGGGCCAGCGGCAGGGCCCAGACGAAGCCACCTGCCCGCAGCAACATATAGTCCACACAGCCGGTCAAGATATCTGCTACGAGATAGAGCCAGAGGAAAAACTGTTCCGCTTTTTCCGCTGGGAAGGTGAGGAAAAAGTCATCCCAAGCCTCGGCGCGAAAGCGGAGCTGCCGGCCTTTGAACCAAGACGCAGCCAGGAACAGCCCCACAAACACCAGCGATGACAGGGCATAATGGACAAAGAACAGGACAGCAAGATGGACAAGACGCATGGAGGAACCTCTCTGGATGATATTTGTGACAGATTATATGACTATTTCACTCTAGCACAGCGGGCGGAGGGGTTCAAGACGGAAATTGTAACATTTTCCTGAACAGAAGGGCCGCCGGTTTGTTTGTGCGCTTTGACAGAAAGAACTGATTTTTTTCCGCGCCGGGGGACTATACTGTAGGTGTTGAGAGCATCGGCGCATACGCCGGGAATGGAGCAGGCAATGGGAATTTTGGATCGTTTCAGCGCAGGATGGGGCAAGGGCTTTTCGCGGGAGGCGGGCCGGGTGCTGGAGGGCGCGGTGGAGCTGGCCGGCAACTACGGCTGCGACCGCGCCGACACCGGCCACCTGCTGCTGGCCATTTTGCAGCAGGACCACGGGCCCGCGGGGCGTTTCCTGGCCGGCAAGGACATCCGGGAGCAGGAGGTGCGCCGCCGCCTGGCCGAGGGCCGCCAGGGCCTGCCCCGCCGCCTGCGCCGCCAGGACCTGGCCCCCGAGCTGCGCCGCGCCATCGACTACGCCCTGATCGACGCCCAAAACGCCCGCCAGCCCCGGGCCGAGCCCGAGCACCTGCTGTGCGCCATCCTGGAGGACGGCGGCTGCACCGCCGGGGTGCTGCTGGCCTCGATGGGCCTGCAGCTGAGCGAGGCCGTGCGGGAGTGCCGCCAGATGTCCGGCCAGCTCACCCTGCCCGCCCAGCCCCGGGCCAGCGCCGCCGCGCCCCGGGGCAGCCGCCCCAGCGACAAATACTGCCGCGACCTGACCCGCCGCGCCGCCGACGGCGAGCTGGACCCCGTCTTTTGCCGCGACAAAGAGCTGGACCGGATGATCGAGATCCTCTGCCGCCGCCAGAAAAACAACCCCTGCCTGGTGGGCGAGCCCGGCGTGGGCAAGACCGCCCTGGCCGAGGGCCTGGCCCAGCGCATCGCCGCCGGGCAGGTGCCCCGGGCCCTCAAGGGCCGGCGGCTGCTGGCGCTGGACATGGCCAGCCTGGTGGCCGGCACCAAGTACCGCGGCGACTTTGAAGAGCGGCTCAAAAGCCTGCTCGAAGAGCTGGTGCGGGACGGCGGGGTGATCCTGTTCGTGGACGAGTTCCACACCATCGTGGGGGCCGGCGCGGCCGAGGGCGCCATCGACGCCGCCAACATCCTCAAGCCGGTGCTGGCCCGGGGCGAGCTGCAGATGATCGGCGCCACCACCAACCAGGAGTTCCGCTCCCATATCCAGAAAGACCCCGCCCTCGAGCGGCGCTTTGGCCGGGTGCAGATCGACGAGCCCACCCCCGAGCAGGCCCGGGGCATCCTGGAGGGGCTGGCCCCCCGCTACGAGCGCTACCACGGGGTGCTGATCCCGCCCGAGGCCCTGGACGACGCGGTGGAGCTGTCGGTGCGGTATCTGCCGGGCCGCTGCCTGCCCGACAAGGCCATCGACCTGATGGACGAGGCCTGCGCCGCCGCCCGCATCCGCGCCGAAAAAGAGGGCCGCACCGCCCCCGCCCTGGCCCGGGAGGACATGGCCCGGGTGGTGGCCCGCGCCAGCGGCATCCCCGCCGAGCGGGTGGGCGAGGCCGAGCGCGAGCGCCTGGCCCTGCTGGAATGCCGCCTGGCCCAGGAGGTGGTGGGCCAGGACAAGGCCGTGGCCGCCGTGGCCGCCGCCATCCGCCGCAGCCGCACCGGCCTGGGGGAGCCCGGCCGCCCCATCGGGGCGCTGCTGTTCTTGGGCCCCACCGGCGTGGGCAAGACCGCCCTCTCGAAGGCGCTGGCCCGCAGCTGGTTTGGCAGCGACAAGGCCCTGCTCAAGTTCGATATGTCCGAGTACCAGGAGGCCCACACCGTGGCCCGGCTGCTGGGCGCGCCCCCGGGGTATCTGGGCCACGACGAGGGCGGCCAGCTGACCGAGGCGGTCCGCCGCCGGCCCTACAGCGTGGTGCTCTTTGACGAGATCGAAAAGGCCCACCCCGACATCCAGAACATCCTCCTGCAGCTTTTGGAGGACGGCTGCCTCACCGACGCCGCCGGCCGCAAGGCGGACTTCACCAACACCATCGTCCTCCTGACGGCCAACCTCGGCGCGCGCTTCCTGGCCGGGCAGGCCGCGCCCCTGGGCTTTGCCGCCGGGCAGGAGGCCGTGTTTGAAAAGCAGGCCCAGCAGGCCGTCGCCGAGGCGCGCAGCTTTTTCCGCCCCGAGCTGCTGGGCCGCCTGGACGACACGATCGTGTTCCGCCCGCTGGGCCCCGAGAGCCTTTCGGCCATTGCCGACCGGCTGCTGGGCCAGCTGGAGCAGCGGGCCGCCCGCAGCGGCTACACCCTGACCCACACCCCCAAGGTCTGCCGGGCCCTCGCGGCCAAAGCCGCCAGCCCCTACGGCGCGCGGGAGCTGCGCCGCCAGGTGGACCGGGCGGTGGAGCAGGCCCTGGCCGACCGCATCGCCTCGGGCACGGCCCGCCCCGGCGCGCACTACACCGCCGACTGTTCCGCCGACGGCAGCGTGCTGCTGATCGCGGACGACACGGCCACCGTCTGACATCTAAGAAAATGCCCCGCCGTTCCGTTGCAGGAATGGCGGGGCGTTTTGTGGTTCATTTCAGCTTCAGGGGTACGATGACGAGGCGGTACCACAGGTAGGGGACCATGTTCCAGATCATCCACACTTCCATCAGCAGGTAGTGGGGCAGGTCCCGCAGGCGGAACGGCCGCTTGCCCAGCCGCCCCTCCCGCAAAATGGCGAAGGCCTCGCGCATCCCGGCGTCCCACGCCTCGCCGAAGCCCTGCCGGTGGAACTTGTAGCATTTGAGCAGATACCCCGCCAGCAGGGGCAGGGCGTTGACCAGCAGCATGAGGGCAGGCTGGTTTTTCAGGGGCAGCAGGATGCTGTTGCGGCCGCTCTGGCGGCTCTTGAAGGCGTTGTACCGCACCGCGCCGGTGCTGGCCCCGCAGATGTGGTAGCAGCGGGCGGCCGGGCAGAGCACGCACTTGTAGCCGGCGTTGTTGGCCCGCCAGCTCAGGTCCACGTCCTCGAAATAGGCAAAGAAGTTCTCGTCAAACAGGCCGATCTCGTCCAAAATGCGCTTGCGGTAGAGCGCCGCCCCCCCGCACGCCGAGAAGATGCGCTTTTGCTTTGTGTAGCGGCTGGCCCGGCGGCCGTCGCCGGTCTTGCAGGCAAAGCCCATCCAGGTCACATAGTCCCCGGCGTCGTCGGCCAGCTCCCGCTCAAAGTGGCGGATCATCAGGCTCTGCACCGCGAAGATCCGCTCGTCGCGGTCGGCGGCGCGGACCAGCTGCTCCAGCCAGTCCGGCTCGGCGAAGGCGTCGTTGTTGAACAGGACCACGTACTCGCTGTCGGCCAGGGCGATGCCCTGGTTGACCGCGTGGGAAAAGCCGGTGTTTGCGCCGTTTTCGATCAGGGTGAAGTTGGGCCGGCTGCAATAGCTGCGGGCCTGCTCGAGGCTCTCGTCGGTGGAGCCGTTGTCCACCACGATGAGCCGGAAGTCCTGCATGGTCTGGGCATAGACCGACTCGATGGAGTCTTTCAGCCAGCCCTTGCCGTTGATGTTGGGGATGATGATGGTCGCTTTCATAGCTGCTCCTGCCTTTGCTGGTTGTGACACTGGCAGTAGTATACCATATTTCGCCACAAAAAAACAGCCCGCCAAGTGTGGCTTGCGCCACGCTCCAGGGTGGACCAATTTCTGCCTGCATACGCAGGTCAGAAATTCTTCCCCCCTGGTATCCCCCTTTTAGACAAAATGAAGCGCTGAACCGCGCACTCGGCCCAAGCGGCCTCGCACACTCTCAGCGCTCCATTTCCCTGTATGTGTTCCGCCCGTACGCACATGTCGTCCGGGCGGAACTTTTTATAATGAGGTCGGTTTGCGGGCTGCAACGTGCGTTTAAGCTGCCAGGGCCTCCTGGATGGCGGCCAGGATGGCGTCCGAGTCCTCGCAGCAGACCAGCACCACCTCGCCGGTGGGGAGGGTGGTGACGGTGGCGGCCTTGGCGATCTCGTACTGGTCGGCCAGGTAGTTCTCCATCGCCAGCTGCTGGCTGGTGACGTAGTTTTCCAGCGCGGCCTGGACGTCCTCGGCCTTGCCCTCGGCGGGCTGGACGATGGCCACGCCGTAGCTGCGGACGTTCAGGGTGGACACCGACGCGGCAAACCGCTCATAGTCCCCCTCCTGCAGCCCCAGCATGGGCAGGATGAAGTTGTCGGCCTGGGCCTTGAGGTCCTCCTCCGACAAATCGGCGACGGGGCCGTCCATGGCGGTGAGGTTGCCCTCCGCGTCCGAAGAGAGGATCAGCATGGCCTCGTTGTACTCGTCGGTGCGGGCGTCGTGGATGATCTGGGCGTAGTCCTTGGGCTCGGCCGCGCCCGAAGCGGCGTCTTTGCTCCCGCAGCCCACCAGGGCGAGCAGGGCCAGGGAGGCGGCGGCAGCGGCGGTCAAAATCTGTTTCATGTTCATGGAAGGGCAGTTCCTTTCTTTTATCATTCCAAAATCAAGATGCGGGCGTCTGCTCACAGGATGGGCCGCGGCGGGCCTTTTTATGCGTCCTGTGCGGCGCCGTCATACTCAATACGAATGGCCCCGCCCCGAAATTGCGACCCCCGCCCCAAAACCCGACGGTATTTCCCGGGGAACGATCATCCCGCGCCAATATTCCACCCAAAACGCCCGACAGGGGAGTTTTGGGGGGTTAAATACAGCAAAAGCCCCCGTCCGTTCGGACAGGGGCCCTTGTCATTTACAGGCGGATATGATATGATTTGGTTGGGTGTTGTCGATAAACGGCAAGCGGTTGCCCCCTCTGGCCCGACTTTGTGCGGTCAGAGGCACTTCTTTGCTCCCCTGACCGTATGGGAAAGGGGGACTGGCCATGGTTACATACTCTGATCTGATCCAGACAGGTATCTTAATCGTCGCTGTTATTGACGTAGTCCTCCGACTGATCGAAGCCGAGAGGAACCGTAAACAATAAAAAGAAGTAACCGCTCTAGCTTCCCAAGGCGTGCGGTTACTTCTCTAACCGGACCAGGGGGACTACCGTTTGTCCGGCAGCACCCTTTCTATGTTTAGTATACAGCAGGCAGGCGGGAATGTCAAGCAACCCGCCTTCCGAAAACACAAAAACCCGCCTGGCAGCGGGCAGGGCCGCCGACCGCGTCCTGCGGACGAGGCAGGGAGGCGGCGCTGGGGCCGCGGTCTGTCTTTTGCGAGGGCGCGGCGACGCCCGAAGCAAATGCAGGGCACCGCAACCCGTCTACCGAAAACACAAAAACCCGCCTGGCAGCGGGTTTTTGTGTATAGAGGGGTGGGAAAGTATATAAAGCAGTAAATCTCAACTTGACTGGCGGGCCGCTGTGTGTGCAGCGCCGTCCTGTGATTTGTATTATACCCAAATTTGATTTATTGTCAAATTGTAAATTTTCAAATTGCCTTATCATTTCACTTTACATTTGAGGCAAAACTTTATATAATTAAACCCAAAGCAAGCTGCTCGACTGTTATGGACCAGTTTTGTGATTTTTTACAACTGAAAACTTTATTAAAAGAAAATTTTATCTATTTCACCGGAAATAGAGCATTGGAGGTAACCCTACTATGGATGATTTGGACCGCAAGATCCTCTCCCTTCTGGCACAGAACGCGCGGATGCCCGTCAAGGAGATCGCCGAGCACGTCTCCCTGACCAGCCCCGCTGTTTCCAGCCGCATCCACAGGCTGGAAGCGGACGGCATCATCGGCGGCTACACCGTGGTGCTCAAGCGCCCGGCCGGCCGGCTGTACGTGGATGCCCTGATCAGCCTGTCGGTGGCCCCGTCCGAGCGGGAGGGCCTGCTGACCCTGCTGCAGAACAGCAAGGAAGTGATGCAGTGCTACCACGTCACCGGCGAATACACCTTCCTGATCAAGGTCAGCTGCGGCAGCATGATGCAGCTGGAGCAGCTGATCCTCCAGTTCCAGAAGCTGGGCAGCACCTGCACCCAGATCATCCTGTCCACCCCGGTGGACCACGGCCCGCTGGACTCGCTGCAGCTGTAACGCCGTGCGCCTTACGGCCCTCCTTATCCCTCGGTTTTACCACCCCCTCCCTGCCCGGATGGGGTGTTTTTTGTTGGTTTGGAGTCAGCAAAAGCCCCCGTCCGTTTGGACAGGGGCCCTTGTCATTTACAGGCGGATATGATATGATTTGGTTGGGTGTTGTCGATAAACGGCAAGCGGTATGCCCCTCTGGCCCGACTTTGTGCGGTCAGGGGCGCTTCTTTGCTCCCCCGACCGTCAGGAAAGGGGGGCTGACCATGGTTACATATTCCGATTTGATTCAAACCGGCATTTTAATCATCGGCCTGATTGACCTGGTCCTCCGGCTCATGGAAGCTGACAGGAACCACAGGCAATAAAAAAGAAGTAACCGCCCAAGTTTCCCCAAACGCGCGGTTACTTCTTTAACCAAGCCAGGGGGACTACCGTTTGTCCGGCAGCACCCTTTCTATGTTTAGTATACAGCAGGCGGGCGGGATTGTCAAGCCGCCCGCCGGACGTTCCAAACCTTCAAAATCCCTCGGTTTTACCACCCCCTCCCTGCCCGGATGGGGTGTTTTTTGTCGCCCGTCGGGCTGCACTCAGAGCATATAGGGCTCGAAGAGGTGCAGCTCCTCCCGTTTGGCGATGGCTTCCAGGTAGAGGCCGTCGGGGCGGTACTCCTCGGCCTGGACGCTGCCGCGGTCCCGCAGGGGGGCCGCCAGGCCCAGGGCGTCGTAGGGCAGCAGCACCTTGATGGGGCGCACACGGTCGGCCAGCAGCTGGTCCAGGCGGGCCAGCAGGCGGTCCAGGCCCAGGCCCGTCCGGGCGCTGGTGAGCAGCACGGCCGGGTCGAAGGCGGCCGCGCCGGGCTTGTCGCACTTGTTGTAGACGGTGATGCGGGGGATGCCGGCGCAGTCCAGGCCGTCCAGCACCTGGGCGGTGACTGCGAGCTGCTCTTCCCGCTGGGGGTCGGAGGCGTCCGCTACCTGGACGATGACGTCCGACCAGGCGGCCTCCTCCAGGGTGCTCTTGAAGGCGTCCACCAGGTGGTGGGGCAGCCGGGAGACAAAGCCCACCGTGTCCACCAGCAGCACCGCCATGCCGCTGGGCAGCAGCAGCTTGCGGCTGGTGGGGTCCAGGGTGGCGAACAGCATGTCCGCTTCGGCCACGCTGGGGCCGCACAGCGCGTTCATCAGGCTGGACTTGCCCACGTTGGTGTAGCCCACCAGGCTGACCACCGGCATCCCGGTCTTGGCGCGGGCGCGGCGGCTCTCGCCCCGGCGCTTTTCCAGCTCGGCCAGGCGGGCGGCCAGGGTGTCGATGCGGGCGTGGATGTGGCGGCGGTCCAGCTCCAGCTTGGTCTCGCCGGCGCCACGGCGCGCGCCGGCCCCGCCGCCTCCGCCGCCGCCCTGGCGGCTCAGGCTTTCGCCCATGCCCTGCAGCCGGGGCAGGCGGTAGCGCAGGAGGGCCAGCTCGGTCTGCAGTTTGCCCTCGTTGGTCACGGCCCGGCTGCGGAAGATCTCCAAGATCAGCATGGTGCGGTCGATCACCTCGATGCCCACCGCCGCCGCGATGTTCCGCAGCTGGCTGCCGGTCAGCTCGCCGTCAAACACGGCGCATTGGGCCCCCAGCTGCTCGGCGGCAAGGCGCGCTTCTTCCAGTTTGCCGCTGCCCAGCACGGTGCCCGTCTCGGGGGTGGAGCGCTTTTGCACCACCTGGCCCACCGCCTGCATATGGTTGGCTTCGCACAGGGCGGCCAGCTCCTGCAGGCTGCGCTCGCCGTCAAAGGCCCCCTGGTCCAGGGCCAGCAGCAGGGTGGGGGTGGGGGGCGTTTCCACCAAAATATCGTATAATTCGCTCAAAGTGTGTCCTTTCTTGCCTGCCAGGCGTCCCGCGTCAAAAGATAGGTATGGCAGGGCACCGGCGTGCCGTCAAATTTGTGGTAGGTGTCGTCGTGATGGTAGACAAAGCCCGCCTTCTGCATCACCCGGCCGCTGGCGGGGTTTTCCACCGCGTGGCAGCAGGCCAGCCATGTGCTGTCGGTCCGGGTGAACCAGTAGTCCACCACGGCGTTCAGCGCCTCGGTAGTATAGCCTTTGCCCCACCAGGCGCGGCCGATGCAGTAGCCCGGTTCCCACACCCCCTGCGAGGTGTCAAAGCCCAGACTGCGCCAGGTTTCGGCGGCCCCGGGCTCGCCCATCCGGTCGTCGCAAAAGCTCATCGAGCCGAACACCGCGCCGGTGGCCTTGTCCGCCAGGCACCACTGGTAGTAGTCGGGGTTTGGGTACAGCTCGTCCCAGGCCGCCAGCAGGGCGAAGGTCTCGGTTTCGTCCTTGTGGGGCTCCCACCGCAGAAAGCGGGTGACGGCGGGGTCGCTGGCCCAGTTGCGGTACATGGCCGGGGCGTCCGCCGGGGTAAGGCGGCGGAGAAGCAGCCGGGGCGTTTCGATCTCTTGTGTGCCGGCATGGCGCATGGTGCATTCCTCCCTTGGTTCATGTGGAGACAAATATAGCATATATGCGCCTTTTATGCAAGAGCCGCTTGACATTCGGCCCGAAACCGCTAAACTGGTACCAGAGTAAAAGGGAAGGGAAGTACCACCATGCGAAACGCGCGCGACATTCTTGCACAGCGGGTCCTGCTGTTTGACGGCGGGATGGGCACCTATTACAAAGGCCGGCCGGGCCAGGAGTGCGAACAGGCCAGCCTCACCGACCCGGAGGGGGTGCGGGCGGTCCACCGGGAATACCTCGAGGCGGGGGCCGAGGCGATCAAGACCAACACCTTCAGCCTGCCCCGGCTGGCGGCGGCCCATGTCCCCGGCTGGCAGCAGCTGGCCCGGGCCGCCTGGGCGCTGGCCTGCGAGGCGGCGGGGGAAAACGCCGCCGTCTTTGCCGACCTGGGCCCCGCCCCCGACACCGAAGCCGACCCCGCCGCCCGGGCCTACCGGGAGGCGGCGGATGTGTTCCTGGAGCTGGGGGCGGAGAACTTCCTGTTCGAGACCCTGAGCACCGACGCCGGCGTGGCCGAGACGGCCGCCTACATCAAGAGCCGGCGGCCGGGGGCGTTCGTTCTGGCGTCCTTTGCCTCCCTGCCCGACGGCTACACCCGGGAGGGGGTGTCGGTGCGGGCGCTGGCCGCCCGGATGGCCGCCTGCGGCGCGGTGGACGCGGTGGGCCTGAACTGCCTGCTGGCCCCGGGGGCCATGGCCTCGGTGCTGCCGGCCCTGGCGGGGTGCGGCCTGCCGGCGGCCGCCATGCCCAACGGCGGCTACCCTCTGGTGGCCCGGGACCGCGTGGTCTACCAGGGCAAGCCCGACTACTTTGCCCGGGAGATGTGCCGCATCCGGCAGGCGGGGGCGGCGATCCTGGGCGGGTGCTGCGGCACCACCCCCGCCCACATCCGGGCCCTGCGCCAGGCGCTGGAACACACGCCGATGCCCATCCCGGAGCCGGCCCCTGCGCCAAAGGCCGGCCCGGACCGGGCGGCCCCTGCGCCGGCCGACCTTTTCCTGCGCAAGCTGGCGGAGGGGAAAAAGGTGATCGCCGTGGAGCTGGACAGCCCCAAAGACGCCGACCTGACCGGCTACATGGACGGCGCGCGGCGGCTGCAGCGGGCCGGGGTGGACGCGGTGACCATCGCGGACTGCCCCATCGCCCGGGCGCGGGTGGACGCGGCCCTGACGGCCTGCAAGCTGCGCCGGGAGCTGGGGCTGGTGGCCCTGCCCCACATGACCTGCCGGGACCGCAACCTGAACGCCGCCAAGGCCCTGCTGCTGGGGCTGTACGCCGAGGGGGTGCGGGAGGTGCTGGCCATCACCGGCGACCCCATCCCCACCGCCGAGCGGGACGAGGTGAAAAACGTCTATCAGTTCAACTCCCGCAAGCTGGCGGGGTACATCCACGCCCTGGCGGCCCCCGGCGGGGCCCTGCCCGGCATGACGGTGTTCGGCGCGCTGAACCTGAACGCCCGCAACTTTGACGTCGAGCTGCGCCGCGCCCGCGAAAAGGCCGAAAACGGGATGGCCGGCTTTTTGACCCAGCCCATCCTCTCCCGGCAGGCGCTGGCAAACCTGGCCGCCGCCCGCAGCGCCCTGCCCGGCGCCAAACTGCTGGCGGGCATCCTGCCGGTGGTCAGCCACCGCAACGCCCTCTTTATGGAAAACGAGGTCAACGGCATCCACATCGACGAGGACATCATCCGGCGCTACGAGGGGGCCGGCCGGGCCGAGGGCGAGGCGCTGGGGCTGGAAATCTCCCTGGCTGCGGCCAAGGCCGCCGCGCCCCATGCCGACGGCTTTTACCTGATGACCCCCTTCAACCGGGTGGAGCTGATGGAACGGCTGATCGCCGCCCTGCGGCGGGAGCTGGCGCTGTGACCGCCCTGTAAAACAAGACCCGCCGCGCCCTTTGCCCGGATGCGGCGGTTGGTTGGGCTTGACAAGTATGTGCTGACTAACTATAATGGAACCATCCCGGAGCGCCTGCACGCGGGCCGCTCCCTGCCGGCGGAAGGCGGGGGCGGCCCTCTGGCGGGCGGACGCAGGGCGCGGCGCCGGGGACGCCGGGCCACAGAATGGAATAGAGTGGGGAGGAGGCCAAACAACGGAACAAGCGAGGTTTTGACATGACAACACAGATCGTCTGGGGGCTGCTGCTCCCGTTTATGGGCACGGTGCTGGGCGCCGGGTGCGTGTTCTTTCTGCGGCGGCAGCTGCGCCGCAGCGTGCAGCGGGTGCTGGCCGGCTTTGCCGCCGGGGTCATGGTGGCGGCGTCGGTGTGGAGCCTGCTGATCCCCGCCCTGGAGCAGGCCGGGGCCGCCGGGATGGGGGCGTGGGCCTTTGTGCCGGCGGCGGGCGGGTTCTGGGCGGGGGTGCTGTTCCTGCTTTTGCTGGACCACCTGATCCCCCACCTGCACCAGAACGCACGCCGGCCCGAGGGGCCGCCCGCGCGGCTGTCCCGCATCACCATGATGCTGCTGGCCGTCACCCTCCACAACATCCCCGAGGGGATGGCGGTGGGGGTGGTCTACGCCGGGATGCTCACCGGCGGGGCCGGCATCTCGGCGGCGGGGGCGCTGGCCCTGTCGCTGGGCATCGCCATCCAGAACTTCCCCGAGGGGGCCATCGTCTCCCTGCCCCTGCGGGCGGAGGGGGCGTCCCGGCGGCGCGCCTTTGCCGGCGGGGCGGCCTCGGGGGTGGTGGAGCCGCTGGCGGCCCTGTTTACCCTGCTGGCGGCCGAGCTGGTGGTGCCGGCGCTGCCCTGGCTGCTGGCCTTTGCCGCGGGGGCCATGCTGTACGTGGTGGTGGAAGAGCTGATCCCCGAAATGGCCGAGGGCGAGCACTCGGACGCGGGGCCCCTGGCCTTTGCCCTGGGCTTTACCCTCATGATGGTTTTGGACGTGGCGCTGGGCTGACCCGCGCAGAACAGGAGGGAACGATGTACAAGACGACGGCAAAGATCGACGGCATGGCCTGCAGCATGTGCGAGGCCCATGTCAACGACACGGTCCGGCGGGCGTTCCGGGTGAGGAAGGTGACCTCCTCCCACAAAAAGGGGGAGTGCGTCATCCTCGCGGAGGAGCCGCTGGGCCAGGCGGAGCTGGCCGCCGCCCTGGACCCCACCGGGTACCGGGTGCTCTCGGCCGAAAGCGAGCCCTGCCGCAAGAAAGGGCTGTTCGGATTTTGAACGCGCAGGCCGTGCAAACGAAAAAGGCCGCCCCCGGTGGGGCGGCTTTTTGCGTTTGATGTCAGGCGGTGCGGCCGGTGAGGGCGCCCAGCAGGGCGAAGAGGGCGAACACGCCCAGGTCCACCGCCACGATGGTGGAGCCCACCGGGGTGCCGGCCAGGATGGAGATCAGGATGCCGGCGGCGGCCCCCGTCACCGAGACGGCGGCGGAGCAGAGGGTGACGGCCCGGAAGCTCTTGAACAGCCGCATGGCCGACAGCGCCGGGAACACGATGAGGGCCGAGATGAGCAGCGAGCCCACCAGGTTCATGGCCAGGACGATGATGACCGCGATGACCACCGCGATCAGCAGGCTGTAGCGCCCGGAGGGCAGGCCGGTGGCGGTGGCAAAGGCCTCGTCGAAGGTGACGGCGAAGATGCGGTTGTAGAACACAACGAACAGCGCAATGACCGCCGCCGACAGCACCACGCACAGCCAGACCTCCGCCTGGGTGAGGGTGAGGATGGAGGTGGAGCCGAACAGGGTGCTGCACACGTCCCCGGACAGGTTGGTGCTGGTGGAAAACAGGTGCATCAGCAGGTAGCCCACCGCCAGGGTGCCCACCGACAGCACCGCGATGGCCGCGTCGCCCTGCAGGCGGGCCCGCTGGCCCCCCCGCAGCAGCAGGATGGCCGCCGCCACCGTGACCGGCAGCACCAGCAGCATCTCGTCGGTGAGCTGGAGCACCGAGGCGATGGCCAGCGCCCCGAAGGCCACGTGGGACAGGCCGTCGCCGATGAAGGAGAACCGCTTGAGCACCAGCGTGACCCCGAACAGGGAGGCGCACAGGGCGATGAGCACCCCCACCACCAGCGCGTAGCGCACAAAGGGGAAGGTGAAGTAGTATTGCAAGGTCTCGAGGGCTGTCACGGGTGGTCACCGCCTTTCCGGGGGTCGTCGTGGAGGGCGCGGGGGGCGAACATCTGCCCCACCGGGCTGTCGAGGTAGGCCGCCGCCGTGCCGAAGAACAGCCGCTGGCCCTCCCCGATGTGGAGGATATGGCTGGCGTACCGCACCGCGGCGGCGATGTCGTGGCTGATCATGATGACGGTGATGCCGTCGGCGCGGTTGAGCCCGGCCACCAGGTCGTAGAGCTCGGCGGTGGCTTTGGGGTCCAGGCCGGCCACCGGCTCGTCCAAAAGCAGCAGCTTGCGGGTGGCGCACAGGGCCCGCGCCAGCAGCACGCGCTGCTGCTGGCCCCCGGACAGCTCCCGGTAGCACCGGCGGGCCAGGGGGGCGATGCCCAGCCGCTCCATGTTGCGGGCGGCCAGGGCTTTTTCGTCCCGGGAGTAGAAGGGGCGCAGCCCGCACCGGGCCAGGCACCCCGACAGCACCACCTCCTGCACGCTGGCGGGGAAGTCCCGCTGCAGGGGGGTCTGCTGGGGCAGGTAGCCCACTTCGTTGGGGCGCAGGCCGTCCCCCCGCCGGATGTGCCCCGCCAGGGGGGCCCGCAGGCCCAGCAGGGTCTTCATCAGGGTGGACTTGCCCGAGCCGTTCTCGCCCACGATGCACAGGTAGTCCCCCTGCTCCACCGTGAAGGAGAGGTGTTCGGCCACCGGGGTGTTCTCGTACCCCAGGGTCAGGTCTTGACAGGTGATCAGGGCCATGGGATGCCTCCTCAAGCCAGCGCTTGCTTCAACACGTCCAGGTTGGACGCCATGATGGAAAGATAGGTCGCGCCGGCGCGCACGTCCTCGCTGCTGACCCCCTGCATCGAGTCCAGGGTCAGCACCGCCGCGCCGTTGCCGGCGTTCTGGGCGATGGTCTGGGCCACACGGTGGTCCGAGTGGTCGATGGCCAGCACCGCGGGCAGGTCCAGCTCCTGCACCTTGCCCGCCAGAAAGGCCACCGTCTCGAAGCTGGCCTCGGTCTCGGCCGAGCAGCCGGGGAACGCCGCGTAGTAGTCCAGGCCGTAGTCCTCCACCAGGTACCGGAAGGGGAAGCGGTCCCCAAACAGCAGGGTGCGGACCGGCGCGGCGTCCACCGCGGCCTGGTATGCGGCGTCGAGGGCGGCCAGCTGCCCGCCGTAGGCGGCGGCGTTGGCCGCAAAGTCCTCCGCGTGGGCGGGGTCCATCCGGCCCATCGCATCCGCGATGGCATCGGTGAGCAGCTGCGCGTTGCGCAGGGAGAGCCAGATGTGCTCGTCGTATTCGGCTTCGGCGTGGGCGTGGCCGTCGTGGTCCTCATGGGCGGCCTGCATGCCCTCGGTCAGCTCTTCCAGCCGGGCGGCGCCGCCCAGCACGTCCAGCAGGCTGAGCACCTCCATGTCCTGGTTGACGGCCTCCTGCAGGGCGTCGTCCACCCAGCTGTCCGACGTGCCGCCCATGTACAGGAACAGATCGCAGGAGGACACCAGCAGCATATCGGCGGCGGTGGGCTGGTAGCTGTGCATATCCACCCCGGTGTCCTGCAGCCAGACCAGCTCGATGCCGGGCGTCTGGCCCAGCACCTGCCGGGCCCAGTCGTAAAGGGGGAAGGTGGTGGCCACCACCCGCAGCTCCGTTTCGCCGCCCGTGCCGGGGGCCGAGGCCGCGCCGGCGTCCTCCGGGCGGGGGTGGGACGTGCTGCACCCGGCCAGCAGGGCCAGGGCCGCGAAGGCCGCCGCCAGGGCGGCCAGGATGCGTTTGCAATGGTTCATAGTACCTCCGTGCGGGGCATCCCCCGCGCAAAATGAGCGGCAGGCCGCCCTTTGCGAGCCGCCCGCCGCGAAATTGCAACTTGACTGCAAATTATTATACACACCGGGCGGGGGGTTGTCAATACCCGGCGGGGGGCTTCTTTTTACGCTGCGCTGGGCCTGCTGCCGCTCCGCTGGGCCAGAGGGGGAGGGAGGGGGTTTCGATTCCCCCTCCCTACCCCCTCTGGACACCCTACCCTCCCCTAAACGACCAGGGGATGTCCCCCTGGACCCAAATGCGGAAGGTCGCTCCGGGCGTCTGGCTGAAAAAGCTCTTTACTGCGCGTCAGATGTATTGCGCATCGCTTTTTCCGGGCGCCATCCGCCCTGCGCTCCGATTGTGTATGCGCGCCCTTCGGGCGCGCCTGCCGCAACGTTCCCAACGAAATCACGATTTATACATACACAACGAAAACAACGAAACGCCTCTTTTCCGGGCGTTTCGTGCTTTTCGTTGGTTTCGTTGCTTTCGTGATTCCGTTGGGGGAGCGTGAAATCGTGATTTCGTTGAAACCGTTGATTTCGTGCTTTTCGGGGGGTATCGTGAAATCGTGATTTCGTTGAAACCGTTGGTTTCGTGGGTTTCGGGGGGTACCGTGAAACCGTTGAAATCGTTGATTCCGTTGGGTCCGTTGGTTTTGCGCCGCTCTGGGCGAGGCGGGCGGCCGCTTTGTGTGACCCGCTCACCCTGGCGGTTGACAGGGGGGAGGGCGGTGTGCTATGATAAGTCTACACTAACCACCCCGGCGGCCCCCGCGGCCCTGCCGGCACTGCGACAGGAGGATGTCTCTATGGACCCGAAGGTTTACAAGCTGCTCAACGACCAGATCAACAAGGAGTTCTACTCGGCGTATCTCTATCTGGAGATCGCCAACTATTACGACGCCAGGGGCCTGGACGGCTTTGCCAACTGGTACGAAATCCAGGCCAGGGAAGAGCAGGACCACGCCATGCTCTTTTACCGCTACCTGCACAACAACAGCCAGCCGGTGGTGCTGGAGGGCATTGCCAAGCCCGAGACCCACTTCACCGACCTGATCGGCCCCCTCAAGGCCGCCCTGGGGCACGAGCAGTACGTCACCGGCCTCATCAACGCCATCTACGCCGCGGCGGCGGAGGCCAGGGACTACCGCACCGTCCAGTTCCTGGACTGGTTCATCAAGGAGCAGGGCGAGGAGGAGAAGAACTCCGCCGACCAGATCACCAAGATGGAGCTGTACGGCGGCGACGCCCGCAGCCTGTATATGCTGAACAGCGAGCTGCTGGCCCGCACCTACACCGCCCCGTCCCTGACGTTGGAGTGAGCGCGCCCGCCAAAGCGGGCGCGCATACACAATCGGAGCGCAGGGCGGATGGCGCCCGGAAAAAGCGATGCGCAATACATCTGACGCGCAGTAAAGAGCTTTTTCAGCCAGACGCCCGGAGCGACCTTCCGCATTTGGGTCCAGGGCTCCGCCCTGGTCGTTGCGGGAGGGTAGGGAGTCCAGAGGGCCTAGGGAGGGGGAGTCGAAACACCCTCCCTGGCCCTCTGGCCCAGCGGAGCGACAGACGGTAAAAGGACGGAATAACGGCAAACGAAACCAACGGTTTCAACGATTTCAACGGTTTCACGGTACCCCCCGAAAAGCACGAAACCAACGGTTTCAACGATTTCAATGGTTTCACGGTACCCCCCGAAACCCACGAAATCAACGATTTCAACGAAATCACGATTCCACGGCCCCCCAACGGAATCACGAAAGCAACGAAACCCACGAAAACAACGAAATGCCTCTTTTGCGGGCATTTCGTTTTTTTCGTTGTGTATGGAGAAATCGTGATTTCGTTGCAACCGTTGGCGCTCGACAAAAAGCGCGCCGCGTTGTATACTGATAAAGAATAGAACGGCCCGCCCCGCGCGGGCAGAAAGTGTGACGCCCCATGCCGGAAGCCAAAAACCCCCAGCAAGCCCAGTTCGACAAAATGACCAGGACCCCCATCCCGCGGCTGGTGATGGGGCTGGCGGTGCCCACCATCCTCAGTATGCTCATCACCAGCATCTATAACCTGGCCGATACCTTTTTTGTGGGGCAAATCTCCACCAGCGCTTCGGGCGCGGTGGGGGTGGTGTCCAGCCTGATGGCGGTGATCCAGGCGGTGGGCTTTATGCTGGGGCATGGCGCGGGCAGCGTCATCAGCCGCAGCCTGGGCAGCGGGGACGTGCCGGCGGCCTCCCGGTTTGCCTCCACCAGCTTTTTCACGGCGTTGGGGGCCGGGGCGGCGCTGGGCGCCGGCGGCATCGCCGGGCTGACCCCCCTCATGCGGCTGCTGGGCAGCACCGAGACCATCCTGCCCCATGCGCGGGCCTACGCCTTTTACATCCTGCTGGCGGCCCCCTTTATGATGTCCAGCCTGGTGATGAACAACATCCTGCGCTACGAGGGCAAGGCCAGCTTTGCCATGGTCGGGCTGGTCACCGGCGGGGTGCTGAACATGGCGCTGGACCCGGTGTTCATCTTTGGGCTGGGGATGGGCGCCGGCGGCGCCGGCCTGGCCACCGGCCTGAGCCAGATGGTCAGCTTTGGCATCCTGCTGTCCATGTACCTGCGGGGCAAGACGGTCAGCCGGCTGGCCCTGCGCTTTTACACCCGCAGCCGGCGCGACATCGCCACCATCCTGACCACCGGCCTGCCCAGCTTTGGCCGGCAGGGCCTGGCCAGCTTTGCCAGCATGATGCTCAACGTGGCCGCCCGCCCCTACGGCGACGCCGCCGTGGCCGCCATGAGCATCGTGTCCCGCATCTTCCAGTTTTTGCTGTCGGTGGCGCTGGGTGTGGGGCAGGGCTTCCAGCCGGTGGCCAGCTACAACTACGGGGCCCGCAAGTTCCACCGGGTGCGGCAGGCCTGCCTGTTCACCATCGGGGCCAGCTTTGTCCTGATGACGGCGCTGGCCGCCGTCTGCTACGCCAACGGCGAGGCGCTGGTGCGCCTGTTCCGGGACGACGGGGCCGTCACCGCCATCGCGCTGCCGGCGTTCCGCTGGCAGTGCGCCGCCACTTTGCTGCAGCCGGTGCTGGTGTGCGGCAACATGCTGTTCCAGAGCGTGGGCAAGGCGGGCCGGGCCACCTTCCTGTCCTGCTGCAGGCAGGGCATCTTCTTCATCCCGCTGATTTTGGCGCTGCCCCGGGCCTTTGGCCTTGCGGGGGTGCAGTACAGCCAGCCCATCGCGGATGTGCTCAGCTTTGTGGTGGCGGTGCCCTTTATGGCGCAGTTTTTGGCCGAGCTGGACCGGATGGACGCCGCAGAAGGCTAAAAAGATTGAGCTAAGCGCGGCGCTTTTGTGCACACTGCTGAAACGCTGCCCATATGCTTGTGAAAAAACACGATGGGTGGTATAATTCTGGTATACATGGGGATGCCGCGCCCTGCGCAAACGGGGCGCGTTTGGACAAGAACCGATATGGAGGGACAAAACATGAAAACAGTCGAGCAGACCTTGATCGAGGCCGGCCGCGCCTACACCATCGCGGCGGCCAGCGGCAGCGTCATCGGCTACGTCGGGGACGACGGGGCCGGCGGCGCGCAGCTGCGCCTTGGCAAGTACGAGCACAAGCCCGAGCAGGAGTGGCTCTTCGACCGTGTGGGGGAGAACAGCTACCGCATCCACTGCCGGGCCAACGGCAAAGTGGTGGACCTGGCCATGGCGGGCACCGCCAACGGCACCTGGCTGCAGCTGTGGGACGACGTGCTGGGCGGCAGCCAGATGTGGACCCTGGTGCCGGTGAACGACGGCACCGTCCGCATCGTCAGCCCGTGGGCCAGCGGCCGCTGTGTGGACACGGTGGGCATCGGCAGCGCCCCGGGCGCCATCCTGCAGATTTGGCAGGAGAGCCCCGGCGCCGACCAGCTGTGGACCATCCGCCCCGTGAAGGACCGCAAGCCCGCCGAGGCCGCCCCGCAGCCCGCGCCCGAGGCTGCCGCGCCCGAGGCCGCCCCGGCCCCGGAGACCGCCGAAACCCCGGCGGAGGCCCCCGCGGCCCCTGCCCAGCAGCCTGCCGAAGCCCCCGCCGAGACCGCCGCCCCGGCCCCGGAGACCGCCGAAACCCCGGCGGAGGCCCCCGCGGCCCCTGCCCAGCAGCCTGCCGAAGCCGCCCCAGCCGAAGCCGAGCCCGCCCCTGCGGCGGACGCTCCCGCCGCCGAGACCCCTGCGGAAGCGGCTCCCGCCCCCAAAAAGCGCGGCCGCCCCAAGAAGGCCGCCGCCCCGGCCCCCGAAGCCGAGGCCAAGCCCAAGCGCCGCTCCTGCCGCACCCGGAAGGCGGAGACCCCCGCCCCCGCTGCCGCAGAGGCCCCCACCGCCGAGGCCCCGGCCGAACCGGCCGCCCCCAAAAAGCGGGCCACCCGCGCCAAAAAGGCCGCGCCCGCCGCCGAGGCACCTGCCGCCGCGCCCGCCGAGGCCCCCGCGCCCAAAAAGCGCGCCCCCCGCGCCAAGAAGTGAGCGCGCCCCCAAACCCAACAGAACCCACGAAAACAACGAAATGCCTCTTTTGCGGGCATTTCGTTTTTTTCGTTGTGTATGGAGAAATCGTGATTTCGTTGGAAACGTTGCCCAGGCGCGCCCGAAGGGCGCGCATACACAATCGGAGCGCAGGGCGGATGGCGCCCGGAAAAAGCGATGCGCAATACATCTGACGCGCAGTAAAGAGCTTTTTCAGCCAGACGCCCGGAGCGACCTTCCGCATTTGGGTCCAGGGGGACATCCCCTGGTCGTTTAGGGGAGGGTAGGGTGTCCAGAGGGGGTAGGGAGGGGGAATCGAAACCCCCTCCCTCCCCCTCTGGCCCAGCGGAGCGGCAAACTTGGCAAACTTATACTTGTAGAACCCGCCGAAATGTGGTAAACTGTAACTAACCGGCAGGGAGCGGCCCACGCCGCGCCGCACGGACAGATCATCAGGAGGTAATGAACATGAATTATCTGGAAATCGAACAGGTCATCGGGCGCGAAATATTGGACTCCCGGGGCAACCCCACCGTCGAGGCGGAGGTCACCCTGGCCGACGGCACCGTGGCCCGGGGCTGCGCCCCCAGCGGCGCGTCCACCGGCGAGTTTGAGGCCCTGGAGCTGCGGGACGGCGACAAGAGCCGCTACCTGGGCAAGGGCGTCACCAAGGCGGTGGCAAACATCAACACCACCATCGCCGAGGCCATCGTCGGGATGGATGCGTCCGACATCTACGCCGTGGACGCCGCCATGCTGGCCGCCGACGGCACCGAGGACAAGTCCAACCTGGGCGCCAACGCCATCCTGGCCGTGTCCATCGCGGTCTGCCGCGCCGCGGCCGCCTCGCTGGGCGTGCCGCTGTACCGCTTTTTGGGGGGCGTCAACGGCAACCGCCTGCCCGTGCCCATGATGAACATCCTGAACGGCGGCGCCCACGCCACCAACACCGTGGACACCCAGGAGTTCATGATCATGCCGGTGGGCGCGCCCAGCTTCCGGGAGGCGCTGCGGATGTGCGCCGAGGTGTTCCACGCGCTGCAGGGCATCCTCAAGGGCCGGGGCCTGGCCACCTCGGTGGGGGATGAGGGCGGCTTTGCCCCCAACCTGTCCAGCGACGAGGAGACCATCGACACCATCCTGGCCGCCATCGAAAAGGCCGGCTACCAGCCCGGCGCCGACTTCATGATCGCCCTGGACGCCGCCTCCTCCGAGTGGAAGGACCCCGCCAAGGGCAAGGGCCACTACAAGCTGCCCAAGGCCGGCACCGAGTACACCTCCCGCGAGCTGATCGCCCACTGGAAGAGCCTGGTGGACAAGTACCCCATCATCTCCATCGAGGACGGCCTGGACGAAGAGGACTGGGAGGGCTGGCAGGAGCTGACGCGCGAGCTGGGCGGCCGGGTCCAGCTGGTGGGCGACGACCTGTTCGTCACCAACACCCGCCGCCTGGCCAAGGGCATCGGCCTGGGCTGCGGCAACGCCATCCTCATCAAGCTCAACCAGATCGGCTCGGTCTCCGAGACGCTGGAGGCCATCAAGATGGCCCACAAGGCCGGCTATGCCGCCGTCACCTCCCACCGCTCGGGCGAGACCGAGGACACCACCATCGCCGACCTGGCCGTGGCCCTGAACACCTGCCAGATCAAGACCGGCGCACCCAGCCGCACCGAGCGTGTGGCCAAGTACAACCAGCTCCTGCGCATCGAGGAGGAGCTGGGCGCCTCGGCGGTCTACCCCGGCATGGGCGCGTTCCAGGTCAAGCGCTGAGACGGCCCCGTTTGTTTTGACCTGACGCAAAAAAAGCCTGCCGCAGTGTTTTGCTGCGGCGGGCTTTTTGGTTTGCGTTTGGCTGCGGTTTAGCGGTTCACTTTTTTGTCGGCGGCCAGGTAGGGATCCATGCTGCTGCGCCCGGCCGACCGGCGGTTGGAGAGGCTGGCGGCGATGAACGCCTTGAACAGCGGGTGGGCCCGGTTGGGGCGGCTCTTGAACTCGGGGTGGAACTGCGCCCCCAGGTGGAAGGCCCGGCCGGGCAGCTCCACCGTCTCCACCAGGCGGCCGTCGGGGCTGGTGCCCGAGATCACCAGGCCCGCGGCCTCCATCTCGGCGCGGAACTCGTTGTTGAACTCGTAGCGGTGGCGGTGGCGCTCCCAGATCAGGTCCTGGCCGTAGCAGGCGGCCATCCGGGTGCCGGGGGCCACCTTGCAGGGGTACTTGCCCAGGCGCATGGTGCCGCCCTTGGGGATGTTGCCCTGCTGGTCGGCCATCAGGGCGATGACGTTGTGGGCCCCCTCGGGGGTGAACTCGCTGGAGTTGGCGTCGGCGTAGCCCAGCACCCCCCGGGCAAACTCGATCACCATGATCTGCATCCCCAGGCAGATGCCAAAGTAGGGCACCTCGTGCTCCCGGGCCCAGCGGGCGGCGGCCACCATCCCCTCGATGCCGCGGTCGCCAAAGCCGCCGGGCACGATGATGCCGTCCACATCGCAGAAGGCGGCGGCGCAGTCGGCGTCGGTGCGCAGCTCCTCGCTGTCCACCCACTTGATCTCCACCTGGCTGTCGTTTTCAAAGCCGGCGTGGTACAGGCTTTCCATCACCGACAGGTAGGCGTCGTGCAGCTTGACGTACTTGCCCACCAGGGCGATGGTGCAGGTGCGGGACCGGGACGCGATGCGGGCCACCACGTCCTTCCACTCGGTCAGGTCGGCGGCGGGCACGTCCAGGTTCAGCTTGTCCACCACCACGTCGTCCAGCCCGTTCGAGTGCAGCATCAGGGGGCACTGGTACAGGCTTGGCATGGTCAGGTTTTCGATGACGCACTCGGGCTTGACGTTGCAGAAGGTGCTGATCTTGCGGCGGATGTCGCTGCCCACGCTGCCGTCGGCCCGCAGGATGATGATGTCGGGGCTGATGCCCATGCCCTGCAGCTCCTTGACCGAGTGCTGGGCGGGCTTGGACTTGTACTCGTTGGAGCCGGAGATGTAGGGCACCAGCACCACGTGGATGTAGCAGCAGTTCTCGTGGCCCTGCTCGATGCCCACCTGGCGGATGGCCTCCAGGAAAGGCTGGCTCTCGATGTCGCCGGTGGTGCCGCCGATCTCGGTGATGACCACGTCGGCCTCGGTGGAGGCGGCCAGGTTGTAGATGTAGCTCTTGATCTCGTTGGTGATGTGGGGGATGATCTGGACGGTCTGGCCCAGATACGCCCCCTGGCGCTCCTTGTTCAGCACGTTCCAATAGACCTTGCCGGTGGTCAGGTTGGAGTATTTGTTCAGGTTCTCGTCGATAAAGCGCTCGTAGTGCCCCAGGTCCAGGTCGGTCTCGGTGCCGTCGTCGGTGACGAACACCTCGCCGTGCTGCAGGGGGCTCATGGTGCCGGGGTCCACGTTCACATAGGGGTCCAGCTTCTGGCTGGCCACCTTGAGGCCGCGGCATTTGAGCAGCCGCCCCAGGCTGGCCGCGGTGATCCCCTTGCCCAGGCCCGAGACCACGCCGCCGGTCACAAAGATGTATTTCGTCGCCATAGTTTCCTCCATCTGCCCCTCTGGTCAGTCGGGGCCGTCACAGAACATACAGAAGGCGCGCGGTGACCCCCGCACGCCTTCCGTCAAGAATCATACAGCTTCTATTATACACCATCCACGGCGTCCGGGTCAAGGGAGTCCAGCACATCCTGGGCCACCTGGGCCCGGCTGCGGCGGGTGTCCATGGCGTTTTTTTCCAGGTAGCGGTGGGCCTCGGCCTCGGTCATGCCCCGGTGCTGCACCAGCAGGCACTTGGCCCGGCCGGTCAGCCGCAGCTCGGCCATCTTTTGCTGCAGGCGGTCGTTTTCGGCCCGCAGGCGCTGCAGCCGGTGGTTGCTGGCGGCCGCCATGTGCACCGCCTGCAAAAACAGCGCCGCCGAAAAGGGCTTGGGCACCACCAGCACCCCCTCGCCGTTCAGGGGGGCCAGCAGCTGCTCGACGGCGGCGGCCTTGGCCAGCAGCATCACCCCGGCGTCGGTCTGGCCGGCGGCGTCGGCGCACAGCTCGTGGCCAAACTCGTCGGGCAGCGGCGCGTTGACCAGGATCAGCTCAAAGCTCTCGGCCAGCATCCGGCGGCGGGCCTCGGTGCCGCTGGGCACGATCACCGGCCGCAGATACCCCAGCTCGGCCAGCCGTGCGGACAGGTATTCGTTGGCGGCGGCCCCCGCGCTGACGATCATGGCGCGTGCCATGGTACCCCTCCTTTCTCACATGCGCCCGGCCGGTCAGATGGCGCAGAAATAGCGCTCCCGCTCAAACTCGGCGGGGTCGGCGGCGGTGCGCAGCTCGGCGCAGCGGCGCAGCTGCTGCTGGTAGTAGCGCTGGGCCAGCCCCTCGGGCAGGTATTTGGCCAGGAAGGGGCTGGCCTGGGCCTCCTCCACCGCCTCTTCCAGGGTGGCGGGCAGCATCTCCAGGCCCAGGGCCCCGGCGGCCTGGGGGTCCAGCTCGAACAGGTTGCGGTTGACGGGGGCGCACAGCTGCATCCGGTGCTCCAGGCCGTCCAGCCCGGCCGCCAGGATCAGCCCGATGGCAAGGTAGGGGTTGCAGGCGGGGTCGGGGCTGCGCAGCTCCATGCGGCAGTTGTCCCCCTCCACGGAGGGGATGCGCACCAGCTGGCTGCGGTTCTGGCGGCTCCAGCTGACAAAGCGGGGGGCCTCGTCGCAGCCAAAGCGCAGGTAGCTGTTGGGCAGGGGGTTGGTGAAGGCGGTCAGCTCCCGGCTGTGGGCCAGCACACCGGCCATAAAGCTGCCGGCGGGGCTGTCGGGTGCGATGTCGCCCTCAAAGAGGTTGCGCCGGTCCCGGTAGAGGGACAGGTTGACGTGCAGGCCGCTGCCGGCCTGGCCGGCCAGGGGCTTTGGCATAAAGCTGGCGTGCAGGCCGCTGCGCCCCGCCACCGCCCGGGCGATCTGCTTGAACATCATGACGTTGTCGGCCGTCTTGAGGGGGCTTGCGTGGTGGAAGTCGATCTCGTTCTGGCCGTGGCCGCTCTCGTGGTGGCTGTGCTGGGGGGCCAGGCCCATCTGCTCCATGGTCAGGCAGATGTCCCGGCGCAGGTTTTCGGCGGCGTCCAGGGGGTACACGTCCAGGTAGCCGCCCTGATCCAGGGGCACCCGGGTGGGGCGGCCCCGCTCGTCGGTCTCAAAGAGATAGAACTCGCACTCGGCGCCCACGTTGCAGACAAGGCCCATCTGGCGGAAACGGCGGGCGATCTGCCGCAGAAACCCCCGGCAGTTGCCCCCAAAGGGCCGGCCCCCGGGCTGCTCGATGTCGCAGAAGAACTGCATCACCCGGCCCTCGGCGGGGCGCCAGGGCAGGATGGTCAGGGTGGACAGGTCGGGCCGGAGGACCAGGTCGCTCTCTTCCACCTGCATAAAGCCCGGCACGGCGCTGCCGTCGAAGCAGACCCCGTCCTCCAGGGCCTTGGGCAGGTCGCCGGCCAGCACGGCGATGTTTTTCTGGGCGCCAAAAATATCGGTAAAGGCAAACCGGACGAACTTGACGTTGTTGTCCTCCACAAAGTCGAGCACATCCTGCTGGGTGGCGTAGTTCATAGGCAGGTCCTCTCATCCAAAAAGGCCCGGGGCCCGCGCTTGCGCAGCAGGTCCGGGCCGGTGGTTGATGAGCCCTCTCAGTCTCGCTTCGCTCGCCAGCTCCTCTTGCGCTTGGCCGCTTTTTGCTGCGGGCATGAATGCCCTTGCAAAAACCGGAGCGCTGCGCCACTCACAGCTCCCTGTTTCTGCCGCTGGCAGCGGTCGCTGTTCGCGCCCCCAAAGGGGGAGCCAAGCGTACCGCCGTCAAACCCGGCAAACGAGTGGTAAGGCAAAGCCGCGCGGACTGTGACGGAGAGGGCTTATTTTTCTACATAGTACAGCATCTTGCTGTAGCTGGGCAGGGGCCAGTAGGCGTCGCCGCAGACGGTCTCGGCGTCGTCGGCGGCCGAGCGCAGGGCGTCCATCAGGGGCAGCACCTTGTCGTGGAAGGCGTTGGCCTTGGCGGTCATGTCGCCCAGGGTCTGGGCGGTGCGCTCGGCGGCGGCCAGGTGCTCGATGGCCTCGGCCATCTGGTCGGCGTCACGGGACAGCCGCTCCAGGATGGAGGTCTCGGCGCGGGTGGGCAGGCTCTCGCTGACGGCGCGCTTGGCGGTGATGGTGCGGGCCAGGTCGCCCATGTAGCGGTTGACGGCGGGCAGCAGCTGCTTGCGGGCCATCTCCAGCATGGTCAGGGCCTCGATGTTGATGATCTTGGCGTAGTGCTCCATCTCCACCTCGTACCGGCTGAACATCTCGGTGCGGGTCATGACGCCGAACTCCTCCATCAGCTGGATGTTCTTGGGCGCGATGAGGGCGGGCAGGGCCGCGGGGGTGTACTTCTTGTTGGGCAGGCCGCGGCGCTCGGCCTCGATCTCCCACTCGGCCGAGTAGCCGTCGCCGTTGAAGATGATGCGCCGGTGGTCGCGGATGGTCCGCTTGACCAGGGCGATCACCGAGTTGGGGAAGTCCTCGGAGGCTTCCAGCTCGTCGGCGTAGCCCTTCAGCTCCTTGGCCACGGCGGTGTTCAGGATGGTGTTGGCGTCGCTGAGGTTCTCGTGGCTGCCGGGCATCCGGAACTCGAACTTGTTGCCGGTGAAGGCGAAGGGGGAGGTGCGGTTGCGGTCGGTGGTGTCCTTGCTGAACTTGGGCAGCACGTCCACGCCCAGGTCCATCTTCATCTTGACGGGGCCGGCGTAGGGCGAGTCGGAGGCGATGGCGTCGATAACGGCCTCCAGCTCCTCGCCCACAAAGATGGAGATGATGGCCGGGGGCGCCTCGTTGGCGCCCAGGCGGTGGTCGTTGCCGGGGGTGGCCACCGAGGTGCGCAGCAGGTCGGCGTATTCATCCACCGCCTTGATGACGGCCGCCAGGAACACCAGGAACTGCAGGTTCTCCATGGGGGTGTCGCCGGGGTCCAGCAGGTTTTCGTGGCCGGCGCTTATGGACCAGTTGTTGTGCTTGCCGCTGCCGTTGACCCCCTCGAAGGGCTTCTCGTGCAGCAGGCAGACCAGGCCGTACTTGGGGGCGATCTTCTGCATCATCTCCATGGTCAGCAGGTTGTGGTCGATGGCCACGTTGGAGGTGTCGAAGATGGGGGCCAGCTCATGCTGGCAGGGGGCCACCTCGTTGTGCTTGGTCTTGGCGGGCACGCCCAGCTCCCACAGCACGTCGTCCAGCTCCTTCATGAAAGCGGACACCCGGGGCCGGATGGTGCCAAAGTAGTGCTCCTCCAGCTCCTGGCCCTTGGCGGCCGGCGCGCCGAACAGGGTGCGGCCGGTCAGGATCAGGTCCTGCCGGGCCTCGTAGTCCTCCTTGCGCACCAGGAAATACTCCTGCTCGGGGCCCACGGTGGTGGTCACATGGGCGGTCTCCTTGCCAAACAGCCTGAGGATGCGCTGCGCCTGGACGGACAGGGCCTTCATCGAGCGCAGCAGGGGGGTCTTCATGTCCAGGGCCTCGCCGGTGTAGCTGACAAAGGCGGTGGGGATGCACAGCACGTCGTCCTTGACAAAGGCGTAGCTGGTGGGGTCCCAGGCGGTGTAGCCCCGGGCCTCGCAGGTGGCCCGCAGGCCGCCGGAGGGGAAGGAGGATGCGTCCGGCTCGCCCCGGACCAGCTCTTTGCCGCTGAACTCCATGATCGCGGTGCCGTCGCCCACCGGGCTGACAAAGCCGTCGTGCTTTTCGCTGGTGATGCCGGTCAGCGGCTGGAACCAGTGGGTGTAGTGGGTCGCGCCCAGCTCCATGGCCCAGCGCTTCATGACGCTGGCCACCACGTTGGCCACCTCGATGTCCAGGGGGGCGCCCTTGTGCAGGGTGTCCTTCAGGCTCTTATAGGTGGCGCTGGGCAGGCGCTCCTTCATCACGTGCTCGTTGAAGACCTTGCTGCCGTAGATTTCCATTACGTTGGCTGCCATAAATCCTACTCCTTACTCACAATCAGCCCTGGGTGCGCCGGCGCTTGCAGGCCCACCGGGGGGTACGGGTGTCGAACACACACAAAAGGCGCTGCGAGTCGGAGGTGACTCACAGCGCCGTTGCTGCCGATAGATGCATTATACCGGCCCGGGGCCAAAAACGCAATAGACAAATTTACGATTTTGCCGGGGGCCGGGCCCGCAAATTTCGGCCAAAGGGCCCGAATTCCACCGGGAAACCGCGCCCCGGCGCAGATAAGTATGACTTCTGCGGCCGGGCTGCGGGAACCGGCTGCAAGCAATGTGTTGACAATGCGCATAAAATGCTGTATACTAAAACCAACAAACAGGGAAAGGAGCACCAGCTATGGCCAGCACGAATATCAACATCCGCATGGACGCCGACCTGAAGCGTCAGTTTGAATCGTTCTGCGCAGATATGGGGATGTCGATGACCACGGCGTTCACCATTTTTGCCAAAAAAGCGGTGCGTGAGTACCGCATCCCCTTTGAAGTGGGGGCCGAGACCCCCCGCGCACAGACCCTGGAGGCGATGGAGGAGGTCAAACGGATGAAGGCCGACCCGTCCGCAGGCAAGACGTACGCCAGCGTGGACCAGATGATGGAGGACCTGCTTGCCGATGATGTATAAGATACGGCCTACCTCCCGCTTCCAGAAAGACCTCAAGCGGCTCCGCAAAAGGGGATACGACATGGACCTCCTGACCGGGGTCCTCAAGCAGCTGGCGGCAGGGCAGGCCCTGGCGCCCTCATACCGCGACCACCCGCTGGTGGGGGATTACAGCGGCTGCCGGGAATGCCACATCACCCCCGACTGGCTGCTGATCTATGAGATCGACGGCGGGGAGCTGTTTTTGTACCTGACCCGCACAGGGACGCACAGCGATCTGTTCTGACAAAAAATGTCCGCTTTCCGTTTCCGGAAGGCGGACTTTTTGCGTTTTCAACGGCTGCGTTTCCGCCTTGGCCGGGCGCAGGCGCTGTAAAAGCCGAAGGCCGTGCCGCACACGCCCCCCACGATGTGCATGAAGTTGGCCACGTTGTCCTGCACAAAGAGGATGGCGTAGACCTGGTCCCCCAGGTAGAGGGCGGCCACCAGCAGCATGGTGACGGGGATGCCCCCGCTGCCCCCCGACAGGGAGGACAGCATGATGAGCATGAACACGATGCCCGAGGCCCCCAGCAGGGCCACCCCCGGGAACAGCAGGCACTGCAACACCCCCGAGACAAAGGCCGTCAGCACGATGGCCTTGAGCAGGGGGATGCTGCCGTATTTTTCCTCCATGGGCGGGCCGATGACCAGGAACAGCAGCATGTTGTTCAAAAAGTGGCTCAGGTCGGCGTGGCCCAGCACATGGCCGAACAGCCGGATGTAGAACAGCGGGTCTTTCAGGGAGGAACGGTAGACGCAGAACAGGTGGCTGGTGGTCCAGCCGGCGGTGGCGCCGTCCAGCGCCAGCACCCCGAGGGACAGCAGGAAAAAGGTCAGCACCACCGGGGCGTTGTACTGGAAGCTGAAGTGGAATCGTGCGCGTTTCGTAGCGGCCAGCTCCTTTCGGGTGGGGAAGATGGGTGGGGGACATGGGTATTGTAGCACACTTTGCGGGGGCTTTCCAGCGGCAGAGGGCAAAAAGCGCGCCCCGCCCGGACGCAAAGCGCGTGCAGGCGGGGCAGGGGGGCGGTCAGCGGGTCTTTTCCCAGTAGGCGCCCATGCTCTGGCCGGGCTGGCCGGTCACCTCGCAGGCCAGGTAGCCCGCCAGGGCGGGGGTGGAGGGGGCCCAGGCCCGGGCGGCCTCCACGGTGGGGTACTCGATCTCGGCGTACCAGAACGCGCCGGGCTGGCCCGCGTCCACATGGTTGACCTCCAGCTGGCAGCCGTCGGGCAGCAGGTAGGTGCGGCGGACTTTTTCGATCAGGGGCTTGGCGATGATCTTGGCGGCCAGGTCGTCGAAGAGGGCCTGGTCGATGGGGCGCTCGATCTCCTCCCGGGCCAGCCCCCCGGCGGACTTGAAGCAGAGCACCCAGGCGGTGGGGCCGCCGGTTTTGGCCTCCTCCCGGATGCGGACGGTGGGCCGCACGCTGACGTAGCCCTGCCGCATGGTAAATTCTTCCACCAGGGGCAGCCCGGCGGGCCAGCCCTCCACAAGCCATTTGCGTTCGATCTCCATGGCAGCAAAACCTCCTTGGTTTTTTACTTCTTAGTTTCGGCCGCGCCGTCCTTGATATACACGCTGGTGGACGGGAAGGCGAAGTCCAGCCCGTCGGCCCGGACGATGTCCATCAGGTCCAGGTTCAGATCGTTGCGCATCCGGTAAAAGGTGACGGCGTCGGGGGTGCGCACATAGGCCGACACCAGCAGGTCGATGCTGGACGCGCCGAACCCGCTCACCTCCACCACCACCGAGTCCTCGTAGGTGTGGGGGCTGGCGGCCAGCATGGCCCGCAGGTCGGCGGTCAGTTTTTCCAGCTGGGCGCGGGTGGCCCCGTACTCCACCCCCAGGGTGAAGCGGTACAGCCGCTTGGTGCGCTGGGTGCCGTTGTTGATGGTGGCGGCGCAGACGTCGCTGTTGGTCAGGATGTAAAGGGAGTTGTCCAGGGCGCGCACCTTGGTGGAGCGGAAGGTGATGTCCTCCACGCTGCCCTCCACGCTGCCGATCACCACCCAGTCCCCGATCTGGAAGGGCCGCTCCACCAGGATCATCATCCCGGCAAAGAGGTTGCTGGCGGTGTCCTGGGCGGCCAGGGAGAGGGTCAGGCCCACCAGCCCGGCGCTGGTGAGGATGCCGGTGACCGGCAGGCCCAGCTCCTGGGCCGCCATCAGGCCGCCCAAAACGATCACCACCACTTTGTACACCTTGACCAGCACGCTGCGCAGGGTCTTGTTGGTGCGCACCTCCTCCCGGGCCCCGGCCAGCAGCAGGCCGGTCAGCTCGGATGCGCCGTACAGCCCCCAGCTCAGCAGCAGGATGACCGCGACGCGGTACAGCTTGAGCAGGAACGGCCTTGCCGCCGCGGCCGCCCAGGGCAGGGAGGCCAGGGCCAGGTACAGCCCGGTCAGCGCCGCGAACCAGGCGGCGGGCCGGGCAAAGCTGCCCACCAGGATGCCCACCGCGTGGGAGGGCAGGGGGAGCCGGGCCAGGTGGGGGAACAGCCACTTTTGCAGCCAGTGGCGCAGCAGCAGCCCCGCCGCCAGCAGCAGCCCCGCGCAGGCGCACCGGGCCCCGAAGGCGGGGTAGCCCTCCAGCAGCAGGCTCCCGAGGGTGAATTGCAGGTCCTGGATCGCAAACAGCATGGCGTTACTCCTTTTTGGGTGATGTAGGTCCGCCCCATTGTACCACAGAACCGCCCCGCTGGCAATCGGCGGGGGGTGTTCCATTTTGCCTCTTGCATTTTGGCGCAAATCTGCTATACTGGTGGTACGAAAGTTCGTTTCAGGGCGGGGTGAGATTCCCCACCGGCGGTATAGCCCGCGACCACCCGCAAGGGTGCTGACCCGGTGAGACTCCGGGGCCGACAGTATAGTCTGGATGGAAGAGACGACGGACAGATCATTTTGTATCGTTGCGCCCTGTTGCATGGTTTTTGATGCGGCAGGGCGTTTTTCTGTTTGTCTCCGGGTGAAAAGAGCTTTCCACACCATTCACACCATTTTTTGATGGGGGCCAAAAGCTCCCCGGGAGGTAATGACCATGCAAGCAAACAGTGAAGCAAAAGCCGTCCGCACCGGCGGGCGCGACCAGGTGCGCAAACTGACCGTCACCGCCATGCTGTCGGCGGTGGCCTTCGTGCTGATGTTCCTGGATTTCCCCATCCCCATGATTATGCCGTCCTTCGTCAAGATGGACTTTTCCGACCTGCCCGAGCTGCTGGGCGCGTTCGCCCTGGGGCCGATGTACGGCGTCCTGATCAGCCTCATCAAGAACCTGATCCACCTGCTGCTGGCCAGCTCCACCAACGGCGTGGGCGAACTGTGCAACTTCCTGTTCGGCGCGGTGTTCGCCTGGGTGGCAGGCTTTGTCTACCAGCGCAATAAGAGCCGGCGCACCGCCGTGCTGGGCGCGGTGCTGGGCGCGGTGGCCATGGCCATCATCAGCGTGCCCCTGAACTACTTCCTGACCTACCCGGCCTATGTGGTCATCTACGGGATGCCCCTGGAAACCATCATCGGGATGTACCAGGCCATCCTGCCCTCGGCCGGCGGCCTGCTGGAGTGCCTGGTGATCTTCAATATGCCCTGGACCCTGGCCAAGGGCCTGCTGGACGCGGCGCTGTGCATGCTGATCTACAAGCCCCTGTCCCCCATCCTGCACGGCCGGCGCTGAGGGAACTTCGTCCATAAAAAACAGAAAGCGAGCCGCTTCCCGGCAAACACTGGGAGGCGGCTCGGTTTTTATTTGGGGGCGTTACTGTTACGCCCGGCGCTGCCGGACGGTCCAGTCCAGAACGGCGGCCCCCACCTCGTCCGGGGTGAGGGAGGCGGTGTCCAGGACGTCCACGTTGCCCTTTTGGGCAAACCAGGCCCGCTTGAGGGGCAGCAGGGCGGTGAGGGAATGCTCGAAAAAGCCCCGGTCCCGTGCGGCGTCCCCCTCTTTGCGGCGGCGCAGCACCGGGTCCGGCGCGTCCAGAAAGAGGATGCGCCGGGGCATACACTGCCGCAGGGCGGCCAGCTCGGGGGCCAGCAGCTCCTCCACCGGCCAGTCCCGGCCGATGGTGCGGGGGTAGTGAAGGGTATAAAACTCGATCTCCTCCGCGCCAAAGTCCAGGACGGTGCAGGGGTACGCCTGGGCGGCCTGCCAGCGGCGGACCTCCTGCCCGATCCACAGGCGCTGGATGGCCAGGTAGTCGGGCAGGCGGGTCTTGTCCAGGCCCCGCCGGCGCACCTCGGCCAGGACGGCGGCGTTGTCCTCCAGGCAGACGTGGAGGGCCGGGTCATGGGCGGCCAGCCAGCGGGCGGCGCTGGTCTTGCCCACCGCCATGCCGCCCTGCAGGGCCAGCACCAGCGGCCGGGCGCAGGGGGTCAGCCCCGGCTCGCAAACCATTTGATCTCATCCTTGCCGGCAAAGGCCGCACCCGCAAAGCCGGCGGCCTCCAGGCCGGCCAGCTGCTTGCCCAGCTTTTTGCCCTGGGCCAGGACGGTGACGGTGTGGCCGGCCCGCAGGCTTTCGGCCTGGGCCAGCACGGCGGCAAAGTCCGCCCCCGCAGGGTAGAGCAGGGCGATCTTGGGCTTGGCGCCGGGGATCTGGTAGCCCTGCTCCAGCAGGATGCCGCACACCCGCTCGAACCCGATGGAAAAGCCCACCGCCGGCACCTGCTGGCCCAGGAACTTGCCCACCATGTTGTCGTAGCGGCCGCCGCCGGCCACCGCGCCGGCAAACCGGGGGCAGACCACCTCGAACACCATGCCGGTGTAGTACCCCTGCCCGCGGACCAGGCTGGGGCAGTAGGCCACCTTATATTTGTCCCCGGCCAGGCGCCGGACGGTCTTGAGGACGTATTGCAGGTCGCCGGCGATGGCGGGGTCGGCGCAGCGGGCGGCCACCGCCTCCAGGGACATGTCCCCCCCGGCCAGGAAGGCGGCCAGGGCCTCCACGGCGGCGGGAGGCATCTGTTTTTCGGTCAGCTCGGCCCGCACCCCCTCGGGGCCCACCTTGTCCATCTTGTCGAAGGTGATGCAGACCGAGTCCAGGGTGTCGGGGGCAAAGCCCATGCTCTGCAGCATCCCCCGCAGGATGCGCCGGTCGTTGATGTTGACGGTGAAATCCTCGAAGCCGATCTTGAGCAGGGCCCGGGCGGTGACGTCGATCAGCTCCACCTCGGCGTTGGGGCTCTCGTCCCCCAGGATGTCGATGTCGCACTGGACAAACTCGCGCAGGCGGCCCTTCTGGGGGCGCTCGGCCCGGAACACGCGGTCGGTCTGGATGACCTTGAAGGGGGTGGGCAGGGCGCTGCGGTTGGCGGCGTAGTAGCGGGACAGGGGCAAGGTCAGGTCGTAGCGCAGGCCCATGTCGGCCAGCTGGCCCTCCGGGCCGGCGGCCAGGGCGGCGGTGAGCTTGTCGCCCCGCTTGAGCACCTTAAAGATCAGGTTCAGGTTCTCGCCGCCCTCGGACTTGTCCAGGTTCTCCAGGTCCTCCAGCAGGGGGGTGGAGATCCGCTCAAAGCCGGCGGCGCGGTACACCTCCAGGATCTGGCCCTGGATGTAGTCCCGCAGGGTCTGTTCGGCGGGCAGAAGGTCCCGCATCCCTTTCAACGGTTGAATCTTCATAACGATGGTTCCCTCTCTCTATCTGTGGATGTCGGTGGCGTGTGTCCTTCATTATATAAAAGAAAGGGCGGGCTTGTCAACCGGGCGCCGGCCGAAACGCCGTGTTTCAGGGCCGGCAAAACGCGGCATACTAAAGACAGAGCAAAGGAGGCGCATCCATGGAGAAAAACGCTGCCGCCCGGCCCCGGGCCATCCTGGCCGCAGGGGCGGGCATCCAGCTGCTGACGGGGCTGCCGGCGGCCTGGGGGGTGTTCCAGCAGCCGGTGCGGGAGGCCTACGCCCTGGGAGAGATGGGGGCCACCGCGGCGTTCAGCGTCCTGATCGCCGCCTACGGCGCCGGGTGCGTGGCAGGGGGCTTTTTGCAGGACCGGCGCGGCCCCCGCTGCGCGGCCCTGTGGGGCGCGGCGCTGCTGGAGGCCGGGCTGTGGGGGGCCGTGCTGCTGCCGCAGCGGGCGGGCTGGGCGCTGGCGCTGGCCTTCAGCCTGCCGGCGGGGCTGGGGACGGCTTTCCTCTACCCGGCCATCCAGTCCTGCGCACAGAAGTGGTACCAGGGGCGCAAGGGCTTTGCCACCGGGGTGATCGGGGCGGCGGCGGGGCTGTCGGGGGCGTTCCTGGCCCTGTTCGTCCGCACCCTGGCCCCGCTGTGGGGGGTCCGGGGGGTGTTCGGGGCGCTGGGCGGCCTCAGCGGGCCGGTCTGCCTGGCGGGGGCGGCCCTTTTGCAGGACCCGCCCGCCTCCGCCCGGCCCGCCCCCGGCGTCGGCGGCGGGCCCGACTATGCCCCCGCCCGGATGCTGCGCACCCGGCAGTACTGGCTGTGCGCCGGGGCGGTCTGCCTGTCCACCCCGGCGGTGCTGCTGTTCAGCCCCATCATCCTGCAGCTGGGGGCCCAGCGGGGCCTGGACGAAGGGCAGGCGGTGTGGGCGGTGGTGCTGGGCAGCGCGGGCAGCACCGCGGGCCGGCTGCTGATGCCCCTGCTCAGCGACAGGCTGGGCCGCCGCCCCACCGACCTGCTGCTGTTCGCGGCGTCGGCGGGGCTGTCGGCGGGGTTCGCCTTTGCCCGGGGCTGGGCGGTGGCGTGGGTGTACGCGGGGCTGACCTTCTGCTATTCGGGGCTGTCGGCGGTGCTGCCGGCCTTTTCCACCGACCTGTTCGGCCTGCCCCACGCAGGGATGAACTACGGCTTTTTGGCCCTGGGGCAGAGCGCGGGCAGCCTGCTGTTCCCCCTGGCGGCGGGGGCCCTGGGGCTGGAGGCAGGGCGCCACTGGGTGGCGCTGGGGGCCGCGGCGGCGGGTTTCGGCTGCATCTGGTTTGTAAAGCCGGCGGACCCAAAGACCCCCGAAACACAAAAAGAACCCTAAAAGATACAAAATAGAATCAAAAGAAAAATGTGCCTTGACAAGCAGATAACGATCCGGTACACTGGATACAGGTACGCCCGGCCGACGGGCGTTGCTGCACCAGGCAACCAGGTAACGAAGAAAGGAAGAAACATCATGAGAAAACGCATTGCAGCGCTCGCGCTGGCAGCCGTCATGGCCTTTGGCCTGACCGCCTGCGGCGGGGGCAGCTCCTCTTCCACGGCGGCTTCGGCCGGCTCCGGGGACGCTGCGGGGGGCGTGTCGGGCGAGTTCACCGGCACCGCCACCGGCATGGGTGAGGTGTCCGTCACCATCACCCTGACCGACGGCGTCATCACCGGCTGTGAGATCGTGGGCGACAGCGAGACCGAGGGCATCGGCTCGGTGATCGTCGAGAACGCGCCCGAGGAGATCGTCTCGGGCAACAAGGGCGCCATCGACGTGGTTTCGGGCGCCACCATCACCTCCAACGCCGTCAACGAGGCCCTGGCCGCCGCTCTGGCCGCCGCCGGCCTGGATGCGGCCGACTTCACCGGCAGCGGGGACGCCGCCGCCGCTGAGGACCGCGTGGTGGATACCGACATCGTCATCGTGGGCGCGGGCGGCGCAGGCATGACCGCCGCCATCGCCGCCGCCAACGAGGGCAAGAACGTGGTCATCGTCGAGAGCCAGGCCATGGTGGGCGGCAACTCGGTCCGCTCCACCGGCGGCATGAACGCCGCCAAGACCCCCGCCCAGGACGAGAACGAGTTTGCCGAGTCTGCCGGCGTCGAAAAGACCCTGGAGACCGCCGCCAGCGAGTGGGCCGACAACGAGGCCATCACCGCCCTGGCCGACACCGTGGCCGGGCAGTGGGCCGAGTACCAGGCCAACCCCGTGGGCTACTTTGACTCGGTGGAGCTGATGGAGCTGGACACCCTGATCGGCGGCCACGGCACCAACGACCCCGCCCTGGTGGAGGCCCTGTGCTCCAACTCGGCCGACGCCATCGCCTGGCTGAGCGAGCAGGGCATCGAGCTGACCAGCGTTTCCAGCTTTGGCGGCGCTTCGGTCAAGCGCATCCACCGCCCTGTGGACAGCGAGGGCAAGACCATCTCGGTGGGCAGCTACATGATCCCCCTGCTCCAGGCCAAGTGTGAGGAGCTGGGCGTCGAGTTCATCATGAACACCACCGCCAACGAGATCCTGACCGACGCCAACGGCGCCGCCGTGGGCATCGCCGCCACCGACAAGAACGGCGCGGCCGTCACCGTCAACGCCAAGGCCGTCATCCTGGCCACCGGCGGCTTTGGCGCCAACCTGGACATGGTGGTGGAGTACAAGCCTGATCTGGCCGGCTTCATGACCACCAACGCCCCCGGCGCCCAGGGCCAGGGCATCGACATGGCCGTGGCCATCGGCGCGGGCACCGTGGACATGGACCAGATCCAGATCCACCCCACCGTGGAGGCCAACACCGCCGCCCTGATCACCGAGGGCCTGCGCGGCGACGGCGCCATCCTGGTCAACGCCGAGGGCAACCGCTTCACCGACGAGGTGGGCACCCGCGACGTGGTCTCGGCCGCCGAGATCGCCCAGACCGGCAGCTACAGCTGGCTGGTCATCGACCAGGCCATGGCCGACGCATCCAGCGTCATCCAGGGCTACATCAACAACGGCTACACCGTGACCGGCGAGACCTATGAGGAGCTGGCCGAGGCCATGGGCGTGGACGCCGCCGCCTTTGCCGCCACCATGGACAAGTGGAACGCGGCCGTGGCCGCCGGCGTGGACGAGGAGTTTGGCCGCACCAGCTTCGCCAACCCCCTGGACACCGCGCCCTACTACGCCATCAAGGTCACCGCAGGCATCCACCACACCATGGGCGGCCTGACCATCAACCCCCAGACCCAGGTCCTGGCCGGCGACGGCACCGTGATCGACGGCCTGTACGCAGCGGGTGAGGTGACCGGCGGCGTCCACGGCGGCAACCGCCTGGGCGGCAACGCCGTGGCCGACTTCGTGGTGTTTGGCCGCATCGCAGGCGAGCAGGCTGCTGCCTACGCTGCATGACCCAGCCCGCCAAGCCCCGGCCCCGCCGCTGGCTGCTGAACCTGGCCTTTGCCGCCGCCGTCCTGCTGGCGGCAGGGGGGCTGTGGCTCGCGCTGGGCCGCAGGGACGGCCCGGCCGTCTACGCCTCGGCGGATTTCGGGATGGGCGTGATCGAACAGATCCCCCTGGACGCCGACTACGACTATTTTTATGAGGTGGGCGGCTACGTCGTCCACCTGCAGGTCAGGGACGGGGCCATCGCCTTTTTGGACAGCCAGTGCCCCGACCACGTCTGCGAGGACTTTGGCTGGCTGAGCCAGCCGGGCCAGTGGGCCTGCTGCGTCCCCGCCGGGGTCTTTGTCACCATCGAAGAAGCTGAATCATGACCCGGGGCTGCCGCGCCTGGCGCGCAGCCTGTGATCCCGCCTGGAGACGCTCTGCGCCCGGGCGGGATTTTGTTTTGCCCGCCGCGGCCCGCACTTGCAAAGATTGCAGGCAAAACGTGAAAACACGATGAAAAATTTGCGATGGAAAAGAATGTCTTTTTGAAAATTTTAAGAAAGAAAAATAATTCTTATTGTCAGTGACGCCTTGTGTGCTATAATAGGAGAGCGATCTCCCGCACACGTGGGGGCAGTATACCCGCCGGCAGGAGACAGAGAGCATAGCAGGAGGAGAGATAACCATGACCTGGAAGAAAAAGCAAGGCGGCTCCGCCGGCCAGGACCCCCAGGCAGAGGCCGGGGCAGCAGCCCGTTTCGACCTGGGTAAGTATAAAAAACACCTCAAGTGGGCCATCCCGCTGGCCGTTGTGGTGGTGCTTGTGATCGCCATCGCCGTCCGCCAGGCGGGCCAGGCCCAGACCACCGAGGTGGCCCCCGAATACACCCAGACCTCGGTCACACGGCGCACCATCGCCCAGACCCTGAGCACCACCGGCACCCTGAAGGCGGCCAACAGCTACACCGTCCGCACCCTGGTGGAGGGCGAGATTCTGGCCGCCGATTTTGAGGAGGGCCAGGAGGTGGCCGCCGGCCAGCAGCTGTACCAGATCGAGAACAGCGATGCGTCCACCAGCGTGGAGCAGGCCCAGATCAACCTGGACCAGGCCCAGCGCAACTACGACACCATCGCCGACTACCGCTACGTCCGCTCGCCGGTGGCGGGCACCGTCTACACCCTCAGCGTCAAGGTGGGGGACGAGGTCACCTCCGGCCAGGAGGTGGCCGTGGTGCAGGACGCCAGCCAGATGGTCCTGCAGCTGACCTTCCCCTCGGCGGACGCCGCCACCTTCCAGGTGGGGCAGAGCGCCCAGATCACCCTGGACGGCACCTTTGAGGTGCTGAACGGCACCATCACCGAGGTGTCGGGCAGCGACGTGCTCAGCTCGGGCAACGTGCTGGTGCGCAACGTGACCATCACCACCCCCAACGCCGGCACCCTGAACACCAGCCAGTCGGCCACCGCCACCGTCAACGGCATCAGCTCCACCAACAGCGCGACCTTCAGCTACCGCGAGCAGCGCACCCTCACCGCCTCCACCGCAGGCACCGTCTCTTCCATCTATGTGCCCGAGGGCGGCGCGGTGGCCCAGGACGGCATCGTCCTGGAGCTGGCCGGCGAGGACCTGGAGGAGACCATCCAGAACGCCTACGAGAGCCTGCGCAGCCGCGAGATCTCGATGCGCAACGCCGAGGAGACCCTGGCCAACTACACCATCAGCGCCCCCATCAGCGGCACCGTCATCCAGAAGAACTACCAGCAGGGCGAGACGGTGGAAAGCGGCAAGGAGATGTGCATCATCTACGACATGGCCTACCTGGAAATGACCATCAACGTGGACGAGCTGGACATCAACCAGATCAGCGTCGGGCAGGATGTGACGGTCACCGCCGATTCGGTGGACGGCACCTTCAACGGCAAGGTCACCCGCGTGTCCATGGTGGGCGAGACCAACGGCGGCACCACCACCTACCCCGTCACCGTCCAGGTGGAGGAGTACGGCGCTTTGCGCCCCGGCATGAACGTCAACGCCGAGATCGTGGTGGAGCAGGCCGCCGACGCCATCGCCGTGCCCAACGCCGCCGTCGAGCGGGGCGACGTGGTCCTGGTGACCACCGAGTCGCCCAGCGCGGCCAACGCCATCGCGGACATGACCGCGCCCGACGGCTACGTCTATGTGCAGGTGGAGACCGGCGTCAGCGACAACAACTACACCGAGATCACCAGCGGCCTGCAGGAAGGGGACATCATCGGCTATGCTTCGACGCCGACCTTCAGCTACGATGAGTACGGCACCAGCGATATGATGGTCCTGGGCATGATGGCCCCCGCTCTGGGAGGAATTGGATGAGCGCATTGATCGAATTCAACGAGGTGTGCAAGTATTATCATATGGGCGACACCGTCGTCAAGGCGCTGGATCATGTCACCATGCGGATCGAGTCGGGGGAGTTCGTGGCCATCGTGGGCCAGTCCGGCTCGGGCAAATCCACCTGCATGAACATCATCGGCTGCCTGGACGTGCCCACCGCCGGCGTCTACCGGCTCAACGGCCGGGACGTGGGCCGGATGCGCCGCAATGAGCTTGCCGCCATACGCAACGAGATGCTGGGCTTCGTGTTCCAGCAATACAACCTGCTGCCCAAACTCAACCTGATGGGCAACGTGGAGGTGCCCCTGATCTACGCCCGGGTGCCCCGCAGCCAGCGCCGGGCCCGCGCCAGGGCGGTGCTGGAGCAGGTGGGCCTGGGCGACAAGCTGCGCAGCAAGCCCAACCAGCTGTCGGGCGGCCAGCAGCAGCGTGTGTCCATCGCCCGGGCGCTGGTGCGCAACCCGCCCCTGATTTTGGCCGACGAGCCCACCGGCGCCCTCGACACCCACACCGGCCGGGAAGTGCTGGGCATGCTGCAGGAGCTCAACCGCCAGGGCCACACCGTCATCCTCATCACCCACGACAACACCATCGCCATGCAGGCCCCCCGGATCATCCGGCTGGAGGACGGGCGGATCGTCTACGACGGCGACGCCCGCTCCCCCGAGGCCTTTGTGGCCAGCCCGCTGTTTGAAGCGCAGATGGAGGAGCTTCAGAAAATGCGTGCAAAGGAAGGAGGCGCAGGCTGATGCTTCTGCTGGATACCTTTGTCCTTGCGCTGAAAAACATCTGGAGCAACAAGATGCGCACCATCCTCACCATGCTGGGCATCATCATCGGCGTCACGGCGGTGATCGTCATCGTGGGCCTGGGCAACGGCATGACCGAGTCGGTGCGGCAGAGCTTTTCGGCCATGGGCATCAACAGCATGTCGGTGTCCATCTGGGGGCGCAAGTCCTCCCGCAACGCCACGGTGGACTATATGTACGGCCTGGTGGAGGACAACCCCCAGTACCTGCGGGACATCTCCCCCTACATCCAGCTCACCGGCGGCCACACCGTCAAGGAGGGCCGGGACACCTACCGCTACACCAGCGTCTACGGCGTCAACGAGGACTACACCGCCATGGCCAACTACACCATCGCCGACGGCCGCGGCCTGCAGTACATGGACATCAAGGAGAACAAGTATGTCTGCGTCATCGGCGACTACCTGGCCCGGGAGGCCTACAACGGCAACGCCATAGGCGAGGACATCAAGGTGGGCCCCTACCGCTTTGAGATCGTGGGCGTGCTGGCCGCCAAGGGCAGCGACCCCGAGCTGCAGGAGGGCGGCGAGGACGACCGCATCTACATCCCCTACACCGTGGCCATGAAGATCAACCAGACCAACACGGTGGACACCTACACCGTCATCATGGCCAACGAGAACGTGGCCAACCAGGCCAAGGCCACCATCGAGGAGGCCCTCTTCGCAATTTATCAGGACGAAGATACGTATTATGTATACAGCATGAGCGAGCTGCTGGAGCAGATGAACCAGACCATCAGCATGGTGGTCATGGTCCTGACCCTGATCGCCGGCATCTCGCTGCTGGTGGGCGGCATCGGCATCATGAACATCATGCTGGTGTCGGTCAGCGAGCGCACACGGGAGATCGGCATCCGCAAGGCCATGGGCGCGCGGGAGCGGACCATCCTGTTCCAGTTCGTGGTCGAAGCGGGCACCACCTCGGCCCTGGGCGGGGTGCTGGGCATCCTGCTGGGCTACGCCCTGTCGGCGGCGGCCACGGCCATGGTGCCCATCCTCATGCCGGGCGAGTCGGTGGCCATTTCCCCGGGCACCAACGCGGTGCTGGTCTCCTTTGGCATTTCGGTGGGCATCGGCGTGGTGTTCGGCTACCTGCCCGCCCGCCGCGCGGCCCGGCTCAACCCCATCGAGGCGCTGCGCTACGAGTGACCCCCGGCGCGCCGCCCCATGCTGAACGAACTATGAGGAGAAAAGCGAACATGAAAAAACGATTTTTGGCCCTCCTGCTGGCGGTCTGCATCCTGATCCCCGTTTTCGCGGTGCCGGCCGCGGCGGTCAACGCCAACACCGCCATCCAGACGGTGCGCACCATGGGCGTGCTGGATGCCGCCACCGCCCAGTCGCCCGAGGCGCTGGGCGCCCAGGTCACCCGGGGCGAGTTTGCCCGGATGCTGACCATGGTCTCCTCCTACCGGGAGACGGTCAACCAGGAGATCCTGGTGGGCAGCCTGTTCACCGATGTGAACAGCAGCACCCCCTACGCGCCCTACATCCGCATCGCGGTCCAGCAAAACTGGCTGACCGGCTACACCGACGGCACCTTCCGCCCCAACGACCCGGTCAGCCTGGAGGCGGCCTGCGCCTCGGCCCTGCGGCTGCTGGGCTACGCCCCCACCGACCTGACCGGCGCGTTCCCGGCGGCGCAGCTGAACAAGGCCACCGAGCTGGGCCTGCGCGCCGGCCTGGCCCGCACCCAGGGCCAGCCGATGACCCGCAGCGACTGCGCGGTGCTGCTGTACAACACCCTGACCGCCACCACCAAGAGCGGCTCCACCTACGGCAACACCATCGGCCTCACCGTCTCGGACGGGCAGGTGGACACCTCCGCCATCCTGGCCAGCAGCCTCAAGGGCCCCTTCATTGCCGGGGAAAACGAGATGCTGCCCTTCAGCCCCACCACCATCTACCGCAACGATGAGGTGACCAGCTCCCCCGAGCTGCACGTCAACGACGTCTACTACTACAGCGAGAGCCTCAACTCGATGTGGATCTACACCACCAAGGCCTCCGGCCGGATCACCGCGGTGTCGCCCAACGCGGCGGCCCCCACCTCGGTGACGGTGGCCGGCGTGACCTACCAGATCGGCAGCACCGACGTGGCCTACCGCATCTCCTCCCTGTCGGGCGGGGGCGTGGGCCAGGTGGTCACCCTGCTGCTGGGCATGGAAGACGTAGCCGTGGGCATCCTCACCGGCGAGGAGGTGGACCTAAGCTACTACGGCGTAGTGCAGTCCTCCAGCCGGTCCCTGACCACCGATAACGGCGCCGACGTGCTGCAGACGGTGCGGGTGCTGTGCACCGACGGCACCGTGCGCAGCGTGCGTGTGGACAAGAACCTGAACATCCCCACCGGCTGGCTGGTGTCCATCACCACCACCCCGGAGGGCGAAACCTTGCAGTCCATCAGCGAAAAATCGGTCAGCGGGCTGTTCAGCGCCGCCGGCCGCACCCTGGGGGACTACAAGCTGGCCAACAACATCGAGATCCTGGACACCCTGCCCGACGGCAGCGCCGGGACGGTCCGGCTGGACCGCCTGGACGGGGTGACCCTGTCGGACTCCGACGTCCGCTACTACTCCCTGAACAGCCAGGGCGAGATCGACCGGCTGCTGCTGGACGACGTCACCGGCGACATCTGGACCTATGGCTGCCTGATGTCCTGGAGCGTGAACAACAACAGCTCCACCCTGGACGACCTGACCAGCCTGCAGCCCAGCGACGTGCTGATGCAGATGGCCTCGGGCCTGCTGACCGGCTCGCTGCTCAACGACATCTGGGGCGAGCTGACCGGCAGCACCGGCCGCTGGACCAGCATTGCCCTGGGCCTGCTGGCCAACAACACCAGCGGCCTGATGAGCACCGTCCTGAGCACCATCGCCGGCGGCGCCAACTACACCTACATGAACGGCACCTCCTACACCACCGACTCCACCAGCGTCCTGTACCCGGTGCTGGCGGGCGGCATCGGCGTGCGCCATGAGGTCAACGGCGAGGTGCGGGGGATGGTCCAGCTGCAGCCCATCCTGATCGACAGCCTGGGCCCCGCCTCGGTGACCACCGCCAACGGCGCCCGCTACGAGACGGCGGACGCCATGCAGGTCTATCTGTGGCACATGGGGGTGTATTATCCCACCCTGCTGCCCACCATCAACGCGGAAGATTACTTCCTGATCGGCTGGGTGGACTCCTGCACCGCAGGCCATCAGGTCCGCGTCCTGACCGCCCTGCGCAAGAACTGACGGTGGGGCCTGGTCTGGGGCGGTACACCCCCGGCGCGATCCTGTTCCGGCAGGCGTGCCAGCTGCTGCTGCCCCGGCGGTGCCCTCTGTGCGGCCGGGTGCTGGGCGGCGTGCCGGACTGCCCCGACTGCGCCCTGGAATGGAAGATACGGACCCGCTGGCCGGGCCCGGGCCCTTACGCGCCGCCGCCCGCTTTGGGCGGCGGCATCGTGGCGTGGGCGGCCGCGCCCTTCTGGTACGCCGGCGGCATCCGCGACGCGGTGCACCGCGCCAAGTACGGCGGCCAGCCCTGGACCGCCGTCCAGCTGGGGTGCGCCCTGGCTGGCCGGCTGTTCGGGGCGGAGATCCGGGTGCGGGCCGGGGTGGAAGTGCCCGTCCCGCTGGCCGCGCCCCCGGTGGACTGCGACCTGATCGTGCCGGTGCCCTCGTCGGGGCGGGGGCGCAGCTGCAACGTGCCGGCCCTGATGGGGCTGCCCCTGGCCCACGCCCTGGGCATCCCCCTGGACGAAACGGCCCTGCGGCGCACCCGGAAGGGGAGGGCCCAGGCGGGCCTGACCCGGGAGGAGCGGCTGGTGAACGCCGCCGGGCTGTTCCGTGCGGACCCCGACCGCGCCGCCGGGCGCCGGGTGCTGCTGGTGGACGACGTCATCACCACCGGGGCCACCGCGGCGGCCTGCGCCCGGGCCCTGACCGCGGCCGGGGCCGAGTGGGTGGCGGTGGCGGGGCTGGCGGCTTCCCGGCAGGACCATACCCTGCCGGCCCGGCCGGGGCAGCCCTTTGACCTGGACGACGCCCCCGGCGGGGCCGAAGATTTTGTGTGAAAGGATGGGCAGGATGAACCCGAGAAAACAGAGGTTTTACATTGCGGCGGCCGGCCTGCTGGCCGTCATCGCGCTGGCGTGGTCGCTGATCGGCAGCCCGGTGGTGCTGTGGCACAACCACCAGCTCAAGGCCGCCCTCACCGGCCTGACCGACACCACCATCACCCTGGAGCAGGCGGTGCCCTTCAGCTGGGACGAGGTGTACACCTTCGCGCCCTACACTTCGGTGGAGGAGATCCAGCAGACCATCGGCGCCGCCAGCTTCAACCTGAAAGAGGCCGCCAGCGAAGGGATGCTGCAGCTGGTCTTTCTGGACGAGGGGGCGGTGACGGCGGCGGTCTGCGCCGACCCTGCCCGCCTGGGCTACGACGTGGACCTGGCCGGGGCCGCCGGCGGCAGCCTGCCCGCCCGGCTCACCCACGGGGAGAACATCCCCTTTGCGGTGGAGCGCGCCGGGGGCATCGTCCGGCTGACGCCGCAATAAAACTTGAAAAAACCCTTGACAAAACCGGCCCCGTCCGGTATAATGATGAAGCTGTGAGCCGCAGCGCTTGCAGTTTTATCCGGGTGTAGCGCAGTTTTGGTAGCGCGCTTGAATGGGGTTCAAGAGGCCGTGAGTTCGATTCTCGCCACTCGGACCAGAGGACCGTCAGTGAAAACTGGCGGTCCTTTTTTTGTACATGGGCCCCCGGGCAAGCCTTGCCGGCGGCGGGGGATTGTGGTAGACTTTGAAAAGAAAACCCGGCCGCACGGCGGGGAACAGGAAAGGATCGTGGGGAAGATGAAACCATCATTTGCGGAAAAGGCGGCGGCCTGGCGGGCCGAAGGCCGGCGGGTGCTGGCCCTGCTGGGCCTGGCGGCGGCGGCCGGCGTCATCGCCGGGGTGCTCACGGCGGTGTTCGGCCATGGGGTGCTGGCGGCGACGGCCCTGCGGGAGCGCTGGCCCCTGCTGCTGGTGCTGCTGCCGGCGGGCGGCGCGGCGATCTGCGCGGTGTACGCCCGGTGGGGCGGCGAGTGCGGCCGGGGCATGGCCCTGGTCTTTGACGCGGCGGCCGGCCGGCGGGACAAGGTGCCGGCCCGGCTGGCGCCCCTGGCGGTGGGGGCCACCTGGCTGGGCCACCTGCTGGGGGCCAGCGTGGGGCGCGAGGGGGTGGCGGTCCAGATCGCGGCGGCGGGGGCCAGCCTGCTGACGCCGGGGCTGCAAGCCCCCCGGGACAAGCGCCGCCTCCTGATCGCCGGGGTGGCGGCGGGGTTTGCGGGGCTGTTCCGCACCCCGCTGGCGGCCACTTTGTTTGCGCTGGAGCTGTTCCACACCGGGGTGGCCCAGTACGACGCCCTATTGCCCGCGGCGGTGGCGGCCCTGACCGCCTCGGCGGTCAGCGGGGCGCTGGGGGTCCGGCCGGCCGCCGTGGCCCTGGGGGCGGAGGCCCCCGCCTTCACGGTGGAGACCCTGATCGCCCTGGCGGTGCTGGGGGCGGCCTGCGGCCTGGCGGGCCGGCTGTTCGTGGAGCTGCTCCACGGCCTGAAGGACCGGTTCGGCCGGTGGATGCCCGGGGCGTACCAGCGGATCGTGCTGGTGGGGGCCCTGGTGGCCCTGTTCGGCCTGGCCACCGGCAGCCGCTACAACGGCCTGAGCGAGGGGCTGTCGGCGGCGGCCCTGGCCGGGGGCAGCCTGTACGCCTGGGACTGGCTGGCCAAGCTCTGCCTGACCGCCGTCTGCCTGGCGGCGGGCTTCCAGGGGGGCGAGGTGGCCCCGCTGTTCACCATCGGGGCCTGCCTGGGGGCGGTGCTGGCCGGGCCGCTGGGCCTGCCGGCGCCCCTGGGGGCGGCTTTGGCCTATGCGGCGGTGTTCGCCGCCGGCACCAACACCCTGGCTTCCCCCATCCTGGTGGGGCTGGAGCTGTTCGGGGGCGAATACTTCGGCAGCTTTTTCCTGGTGTGCGTCATGGCCTACGCCTGCAACGGCGGGCACTCCATCTACCCCCAGACGCCCCTGGAGGAGTAGGGTGTATCTGAGAAGTCAAAAATGCTGAGATATTCGCCAAAAAGTGCCAGCTGCAAGGCGCATGAGCGCTGCACTCCTTTGTGGAATGCAAGCGAATGCAACGCAGCAGATGGTGCTTTTTGGTAGAATAGACCAGCGTTGGGGAGTTTTCAGATACACCCTAAGCGAAATTTCATCCTTGCCCCGGGGGGTGGGTTATGGTACACTTTACCATAATGAAAATGTTACAGGAGGGTGAACTGGTTTGAAGATCAAAACGCACATCGCAAAGCGCCTGGCGGCAGGGCTGCTGGCAGGGGCTCTCGTCCTGGGGGCGGCCCCCCAGGCGCTGGCCGCCGACACCATCGGCGGGGCCGACACCGCGCAGGTGCCCGTCGCCCGGGAAATCGAGCAGGAAAACTGCATCCGGTGGCTGCTGGACCTGCTGGGCCTGGGCGGCAGCAAGGACAAGATCACGGTGGACTACCTCAACGTCCGGGGCCAGGGCCTGCGCCGGAACGTCCGGATGGACCTGGTGGACTGCCTGGTGGGCATCACCTACACCGAGCTGGGGTCGATCGGCAATTTTGCCGAAATTTCGGACCGTGCCGCCGCCGAGGCCTGGAAGGCCCAGGCCGTCGCCATCCATTCCTATCTGGAATACCAGAACCAGTACGGCTCGTCGGCCAACGCGCTGACCTACACCCCGGTGGACCAGATCCCCGCCGCCACCCGCCGCCAGATGGAAAACGCCATCGAAGAGGTGGCGGACCTCATCCTGGTCTACGACGCAGGGGGCGGCTACTCGGTCTGCGACGCGGTGTTCTCCTGCAGCGCGGGCTATAACACCCAGACCGGCGTCTACGGCACCTGCTCGGCCAAAGACGCCTGGGGCACCGACGTGCCCTACCTGCAAAGCGTGGAAAGCCCCTACGAGGAGCAGTACCACAACATCCTGCGCCGGGTGGTGGGCAAGGACTACCGGATGCTGGAGTACAACGACAGCCGCCACCCCGACGAGCCCTACGTCAGCGCCGACACCAGCCACAAGAGCCTGGGCGGCTTTGTCCAGTACGACACCCTGGTGGTGAACGGGCGCAGCTACCGCTATCTCAACCAGTTCGTCAGCTCGCGGTACTGCTTCGACTTCACCGCCGACGCCAACGGCACCCCCGCCATGGCCTACTACGGCTACGGCCACGGGGTGGGCATGAGCCAGTGCGGCGCGGTGGGCTTTGCCCAGGAGCGGGGCTACGACTACCGGCAGATCCTCTCCACCTACTACACCGGCGCCTCCCTGATGGACAGCTCGGACGGCAGCGTCTCCTCCGGCGGGTTCAACCTGTGGGATTTCTTGTTTGGGTGGCTGCGTAGCTGAGGCGCGTCCTGCGGACGAAACAGCCGAAGCGGAGCAGGGGCAGCCGTCCAAATTTGCAAGCGCACTGCGTGTGCGACGCAAATTTGGGCAACGGCAACCCGGGGGCCGTTCTGACGCTTAACGCGCAGAAGCAGGGTGCCGCAACCCGGGGGCCGTTGCTGATTTGCGCGGGCCTTTCTGACGAATAAGGCCGGTGTTTGAGGTGGTCAATTTCGTGGCAGCCACACGCCGCTGGTACAGACAGGGGAAACCCGAGAGATGCAGGAGAACGCCACGCCTGCCAAATACCGGCCGATGGGGATCGCAGTGATGCGGTCCCCATTTCCGTTTTAGCGTCACCCGAAAGCGCTCTGCCCCGCCTTGTAACGGGGCGGCTTTTGTGGTATGATAAAAAGGCAGACTGCGCGGGGGACGCCCCCTGCGCACGGATTTTTTCAACGATACAGGAGGCAGCGCCCCCTTTGGGCGCGGGAAAGAGAAGAATGAGCGAAGAATGCACCCATGATTGTTCCAGCTGCGGGCTGGACTGCGCCAGCCGCCAGGCCCCGCAGCACGAAGCACCCAATCCCCACAGCAGCGTCAAAAAGGTGATCGGCGTGGTGTCCGGCAAGGGCGGCGTCGGCAAGAGCATGACCAGCGCCCTGCTGGCCTGCGCCATGCGCCGCCGCGGCTACCACTGCGGCATCCTGGACGCCGACATCACCGGCCCGTCCATCCCCAAGCTGTTCGGCATCCATGGCCGGGCCATGGCCGACAGCCAGGGCTGCTGGCCCATCCAGAGCCGGATGGGCATCGACGTGATGAGCATCAACCTGCTGGTGGAAAACGAGGAGGACCCCGTGGTCTGGCGCGGCCCGGTCATCGCCGGGGCGGTCAAGCAGTTCTGGACCGATGTGGTCTGGAAGGACGTGGACTTCCTCTTTGTGGATATGCCCCCGGGCACCGGCGACGTGCCCCTGACCGTGTTCCAGAGCCTGCCGGTGGACGGCATCATCGTGGTGGCCAGCCCCCAGGAGCTGGTCAGCATGATCGTGGCCAAGGCGGTCAACATGGCCCAGATGATGAACATCCCCATCCTGGGCATCATCGAAAACATGAGCTATCTGGTCTGCCCCGACTGCGGCAGGCACATCTCCCTGTTCGGCGAAAGCCATGTGGAGCAGATCGCCGCCAAGCACGGCCTGAAGGTGCTGGCCAAGATGCCCATCGACCCCCAGCTGGCCCAGCTGGCCGACGAGGGCCGCATCGAGGCCTACGGCGGCGAGTACCTGGAGGGCGCAGCCGACGCGGTCCAGAAGCTGATCTGACCCGCCGCGCTCTTTTGCGGCGGGGGCCAGCTGGCCGCCGGCTTCCGGCTGACCGACCTCTACGAGGACACCAACGGCGCCGGCCGGCTGCACGAGATGGGCATCCCCTGCTTTATCGCGGTGCGGGCGGTCAAACCCCTGTAAACACTTCGCAAAGGCTCGCTTTACATTGTGAAGCGGGCTTTTCTTTTTTTGTTTTATTTTTGCTTTTCTGAAGCGGGCGTTGGTTTTGTTTTGCTTTTTTTAAAAAATCTTTCATCCCGCTATTGAAAATTTTTCCTGAATGCTTTATAATAATAAAGCACCCTGCGCCAGAGGGGGCCGGCCGTTTTGACCGGGGCCGGTTCGGACGGCAGGGTCCTGGTAAAAGAACGGGGGAGGGGCGGCCCGCTGCGGCCGCCGGCGGCCCCCGGATTGGGAAAGGAGTATCTTTCACTATGCTGACGAACGAATATTTGAAGCGCGTCTACGAGGGCCTGGCCCGGCGCAACGCCCACGAGCCCGAGTTCCTGCAGGCGGTGATCGAGGTGCTGGAGAGCATCCAGCCCCTGGTGGAAAAGCACCCCGAGTACGAGAAGGCCGGCCTGATCGAGCGCCTGGTGGAGCCCGAGCGGATCATCACCTTCCGTGTGCCCTGGGTGGACGACCAGGGCAAGGTGCAGGTCAACCGCGGCTACCGCGTCCAGTTCAACAGCGCCATCGGCCCCTACAAGGGCGGCCTGCGCTTCCATCCCTCCGTCAACCAGAGCATCCTCAAGTTCCTCGGCTTCGAGCAGGTGTTCAAGAACAGCCTCACCACCCTGCCCATGGGCGGCGGCAAAGGCGGCTCGGACTTTGACCCCAAGGGCAAGAGCGACATGGAGGTCATGCGCTTCTGCCAGAGCTTTATGACCGAGCTGTACCGCCACATCGGCCAGTTCACCGACTGCCCCGCCGGCGACATCGGCGTGGGCGGCCGCGAGGTGGGCTATATGTTCGGCCAGTACAAGCGGCTGACCAACAGCTTCCAGGGCGGCATGATCACCGGCAAGGGCCTGACCTTCGGCGGCTCGCTGGTGCGCACCGAGGCCACCGGCTACGGCCTGTGCTACTTCACCGCCGAGGCCCTCAAGTGCATGCGGGGCGACAGCTTTGCCGGCAAGACGGTGGTCATCTCCGGCTCGGGCAACGTGGCCATCTACGCCTGCGAAAAGGCCACCCAGCTGGGCGGCAAGGTGGTCACCATGAGCGACTCCAACGGCTACGTCTACGACCCCAACGGCATCGACCTGGCCTACGTCAAGGACCTGAAGGAGGTCCGCCGCGGCCGCATCAAGGAGTACGCCGAGACCCACCCCTCCGCTACTTATGTGGCCGATTGCAGCCGCATCTGGGAGACCCCCTGCGACATCGCGCTGCCCTGCGCCACCCAGAACGAGATCGACAAGGCCTCGGCCGAGACCCTGGTCAAGAACGGCTGCACCGTCGTCTGCGAGGGCGCCAACATGCCCAGCACCCCCGAGGCCATCCAGGTCTACCTGGACAACGGCGTGCTGTATGGCCCCGCCAAGGCCACCAACGCCGGCGGCGTGGCTACCTCCGGCCTGGAGATGAGCCAGAACAGCGAGCGCCTGAGCTGGACCTTTGAGGAAGTGGACGCCAAGCTGAAGGGCATCATGGAGGGCATCTTCCACGCCAGCTACGACGCCTCCAAGGAGGTCGGCCAGGAGGGCAACCTGATGGTGGGCGCCAACTGCGCGGGCTTCCTGAAGGTGGTCAGCGCCATGCTGGCCCAGGGCATCACCTACTAAGAGTTGCCCTCTCCGTCACAGTCCGCTTGCGCGTCCTGTGAGCTGGCGAGCGAAGCGAGACTGAGAGGGGAGTTTATTACACGGAACAAGGGCGTTCCTGCCAGGGCTTTGGGGCCCGGCGGGGGCGCCCTTTTGGGTTCCGGCATCCAACAGCCATTCTCTTTCCTATCCTAAACACGGGAGCAGAGGCCTTTTCACGGGGGCCTCTGCTTCTGTGCGTGCGGGCGGATTTTGGGCGGCAGGGGCGAGTTGCGGGCTTTTGGGACGGATTTTGCCCAGACGCTTCTCAAACCGGGGAAAATTTGGTATACTAAGACGATTGAACATTCAGGATAGGAGCGAGAATATGCACAGCGCAGATGATTGGAAGCAACAGGAACGGGCCCGGCGCCAGCGGGAGCTGGCCCGCATCATCGAGCCCGAGTTCCGGCCCGGGCGGGTGCTGGTGGTGGGAGACTGCGGCCTGGCCCGGGCGCTGCGGGACCGCCAGATCGACGCATGGGGCCTGGGGGCCGAACAGGCGGGGGAGAGCTGGCTGTCCGCAGGGTGGAAGCTGCCCGCCCGCTGGCCCCGCCGGTACGACCTGATGGTGGTGCAGGGGGAGGACGCGCCCTGCCCCGCCGCCCTGCCTGCCGGGCAGGTGTTGTTCCCGGCGGGGGAGCCGGAGGCGCCCTCGGTGCTGCCGGCCTGGGCCGGCGCCCTGGAGGCGGCGGGCCTGCGCCGTGATTTTGGCTGGAAGAGCTGGGGCGCCCTGGGCGGCGCGGCTTTGTTCCGCCCGGCGCGCGAAGGGCAGGACGCCTCCCTGGTGGAGGACTACGAGGCCGCCCTGGACGCGCTGCGCCTCAAGCTGGACCGGGCCGAGCAGAGCTGCCGCGACTACCAGAAGCTGACCGACCACCAGCGCAGCGAGCTGTCGGCCGCCCACCAGCACGAGGACCAGCTGGAGACCGCCCTGAACAGCGTCACCCAGTCCCATTGCTGGAAGGCCACCTGGCCCCTGCGCTACCTCCTGAGCAAGGCGCGGGCGCTGCTGGCGGCCCTGCCGGTGCTGGCCTGGCTGGCCCGGCTGCGCCGGGAGGGGCTGGCCGGCATCCGCCGCCGCCGGGCCGGCCGGCGGTATTTCGCCGAGCATTTCCCCGGCAAGACCTTCCGGGCCGACCGGCTGGCCCCGGTGGAGCTGCTGGTCCGCCAGGCCCAGAACCAGCCCGCCGGGCCCCTCATCAGCATCGTGGTGCCCCTGTACAACACACCCCTCAACTTCCTGACCGAGCTGCTGGACTCGGTGGTCAACCAGACCTACCAGAACTGGGAGCTGTGCCTGGTGGACGCCGGCCAGGACGAACAGGTGGGCCGGGCGGTGGCCGCCCGCATGGCCCAGGAGCCGCGCATCCGCTACCGGAAGCTGGAGCGCAACGAGGGCATCGCCGGCAACACCAACGCCGGCTTCGCCCTGGCCAAAGGGGAGTATATCGCCCTGCTGGACCACGACGACATCCTGCACCCCTCGGCGCTGTGGTACGTGGCCCGGGCCATCGCCGAGCAGGGGGCGGACTTTGTCTACACCGACGAGGTGACCTTTGAGGGCGAGGTGGAGCACACCACCCTCTACCACCTCAAGCCCGATTTCATGCTGGATAACCTGCGGGCCAACAACTATATCTGCCACCTGAGCGTGTTCAAGGCCGCCCTGCTGCAGGCCGCCGGCGGCGGCGAGCGGGGCGAGTACAACGGCAGCCAGGACTACGACCTCTACCTCCGCCTGACCGAGCAGGCCCAAAAGGTGGTGCACATCCCCCATGTGCTGTACTACTGGCGGGCCAGCCCCACCAGCGTGGCCGGGGGCATCGAGGCCAAACTGTACTGCATCGAGGCGGCCGTCAAGGCCCTGTACGCCCACTACGCCCGGCAGGGCGTGGCGGTGGACGAGGTGGCCTCCATCCCGGACACCCCCGGCTTTTACAAGACCGACTACACCATCGAAAAGCCCGGCCGGGTCAGCATCCTGATCCCCAGCTGCGACCACGCCAGGGACCTGCGCACCTGCGTGGAATCCATCTACGCCAAGACCACCTGGCCGGATTTTGAGATCATCGTCATCGAGAACAACTCGAAGGAGGAGGAGACCTTCCGCACCTACCAGCGGCTGGAAAAACAGCACCCCGGCACCTTCCGGGTGGTGCGGTGGGAGGGCACCGGCTTCAACTACAGCGCCCTGAACAACTTTGGCGAAAAGTTCGCCTCCGGCGACTACCTGCTGCTGCTCAACAACGACACCGAGGTCATCACCCCCCGCTGGCTGGAGGAGATGGTCATGTTCGCCCAGCAGGAGCGGATCGGCTGCGTGGGGGCTAAGCTGCTGTACCCCGACGACACCATCCAGCACGCGGGGCTGGGCTTTGGGCACCTGAGCCTGGCGGCCCATATGCACAAGAACTTCCCGGTGGCCAACCCCGGCTATATGGGCCGGCTGGTCTACGCCCACGACGTGTACGGCGTGACCGGGGCCTGCCTGATGGTGCGCCGGGAGGTGTACGAGGCGGTGGGCGGCCTGGACGAGAGCTTTGCGGTGGCCTTCAACGACGTGGATTTCTGCGTCCGGGTGCGCAAGGCGGGGTACCAGAACCTGTTCACCCCCTTTGCCATGCTGTACCACTACGAGAGCAAGAGCCGCGGCCTGGACGAGGCCCCCGAAAAGCGGGCCCGCTTTGTCTCGGAGGTGACCCGCTTCCAGGCCCGCTGGAAGGCGGAGCTGGCCGCGGGCGACCCCTGCCTGAACCCCAACTTTGACCCCGACCGGGACGATTTCCGCATCAAGCTCAGACCCCTGGATTGACTGTGCAGAGGGAGGACGTTGCATTGAACCTGTCTGCGACCATCGTGACCTACAACGACCAGGCCGAGGCCCTGCGGGCCGCCGCTTCGGTGCTGGAGCACACCCGCCGCCACCCCCTGACGCTGTACCTGGTGGACAACGCCAGCCCCGACGGCACCGGCGATGAGCTCCACCAGGCCCTGAAGGACGGCCGCTTCCGCCCGGCGGAGAACCAGACCGTCCGGGTGGTGTGCCGGGCCCGCAACGGGGGCTTCGGCGCGGGACACAATACCGTCCTGCCCGAGCTGGCCAGCGACTACCATTTTATCCTCAACCCCGATATTCAGCTCACCGCCGACACCCTGTCCGACCTGGCCGAGTGGATGGAAGCCCATCCCCAGGCCGTCATGGCCCGGCCCAGCCTCTGCTTCCCCGACGGGCGCACCCAGGTGCTGCCCCTGCGCCGGTGCAGCCTGGGGGCCATGGTGTACCGGCAGCTGGGCCTGCCGTTTTTGAAAAAATACAACGACGCCTACGTCATGGCCGGCGAGGACCTGACCGTCCCCCGGCAGATCGAGTTCTGCACCGGCAGCTTTGCCGCCGTGCGCACCGACGCCTTCAAGGCGGCGGGCGGCTTCGACGAGGGCTACTTCATGTACGTGGAGGACGCCGACCTGACCCAGAAGATGCTCCGCCAGGGCCAGGTGTGGCTGGTGCCCCAGTACACCGCCGTCCACGCCTGGCACCGGGCGGCCCACCGCAGCCTGGGGCCCATGCTCCAGCAGACCCGCAGCCTGTGCCGCTACTTCAAAAAGTGGGGCTTCCGGCTGTGAGGGCAACCAGTTGATTTTTCACCCACGGCAGTGTAAAATAAGAGCAGGCCCGTCCGCCTCAAGGTTTGGGAGGGGGCGGGCCTTTTGCATTGTTGACAGCGGACGCAGCCTCCGCTTTGTGATCGGGCGGGCGCCGGCATGGCCGCGCGCAGCCCGGGAGCTGCACAACCTTTATCTTGAACAAAGGAGTGCACGTAATGAAAGGCATTATTCTCGCCGGCGGCGCCGGCACACGGCTTTACCCGCTGACCATGGTCACCAGCAAACAGCTGCTGCCGGTCTACGACAAGCCCATGATCTATTACCCTCTGTCCACCCTGATGCTGGCCGGCATCCAGGACATCCTCATCATCTCGACGCCGGAGGACACCCCCCGCTTCGAGCACCTGCTGGGGGACGGCAGCCAGTACGGCATCCGCCTGCAGTACAAGGTGCAGCCCTCCCCCGACGGGCTGGCCCAGGCGTTCATCCTGGGGGAGGAGTTCATCGGCGGGGACTGCTGCGCCATGATCCTGGGGGACAATATCTTCTACGGCAACGGATTTTCCCGCATTTTGAAAAACGCGGTGCACAACGCCGAGCACAACGGCCGCTGCACCGTCTTTGGCTACTATGTGCAGGACCCCGAGCGCTTTGGCATCGTGGAATTTGACGCCGACGGCAAGGTGCTGAGCGTGGAAGAAAAGCCCCAGCACCCCAAGAGCAACTACGCCGTCACCGGCCTGTATTTCTACAACCGCAAGGTGGCCGAAATGGCAAAGCAGGTCAGGCCCTCCGCCCGGGGCGAGCTGGAGATCACCACCCTGAACGATATGTACCTCAAGCAGGGCGAGCTGGACGTCCAGCTGCTGGGCCGCGGCTTTGCCTGGCTGGACACCGGCACCATGGACAGCCTGGTGGACGCCGCCGACTTTGTCCGCATGATCGAAAAGCGCCAGGGCATCAAGATCAGCGCCCCGGAGGAGATCGCCTTCAAGTACGGGTGGATCAGCCGGGACAAGCTGCTGGAGTCCGCCGCGCGGTACGGCAAGTCGCCCTACGGGCAGCACCTGAAAAACGTCGCCGACGGCAAGCTGCGCTACTGAGCCGGCTAGGGTGTATCTGAGAAGTCAAAAATGCTGGGATATTCGCCCAAAAGCGCCAGATGCAAGGCGCATGAGCGCTGCACTCCTTTGTGGAATGCAAGCGAATGCAACGCGGCAGATGGGGCTTTTGGGTAGAATAGAACAGCGTTGGGGAGTTTTCAGATACACCCTACGCTTCTGACACGCAAACGGAGAGGTGAACTATGAAAATCATCGTCACAGGCTGCAGGGGGCAGCTGGGCACCGAGATCATCAAGCAGCTGCGGGAGGGCGAGAGCGAGATCGGCCCCATCCCCGAAAAGCTGCTCAACGCCACCGTCATCGCGGTGGACCTGCCCGAGCTGGACATCTCCAACTACAAGGCGGTGGATGACTTCATCCGCCGCTACAAGCCCGACGTCATCATCAACTGCGCCGCCTACACCAACGTGGACGGCTGCGAGGCAAACCACGACGCCGCCTACAAGGCCAACGCCCTGGGCCCCCGCAACCTGGCCCAGGCCGCCGAAAAGATGGGCGCGCGGCTGGTGCACGTGTCCACCGACTACGTCTTTTCGGGGCGGGAGAACGGCGGCGTGCCCCAGGACGAGGCCTGCCTGCCCGGGCCCATCAGCGCCTACGGCTCCACCAAGCTGATGGGGGAGAAGTACGTCCAGCGGTTCTGCCACCGGCACTTCATCGTCCGCACCGCCTGGCTGTACAGCTACTACGGCAAAAACTTTGTCAAGACCATCGCCGGCGCGGGCAAAAAGTACGGCCGGCTGGAGGTGGTCAACGACCAGCTGGGCAACCCCACCAACGCGGTGGACCTGGCCCACGAGATTTTGCAGCTGTGCGTCACCCATGAGTACGGCCTGTACCACTGCACCGGCGAGGGCATCTGCTCCTGGTACGACTTTGCCTGCGAGATCATCCGGCTGGCCGGGGTGGACGCCACCGTCGCGCCCTGCACCAGCGCCGAGTACAAGGCCAAGCACCCCGACAGCGCCGACCGCCCCCACTGGAGCGCCCTGGACAACCGCGGCCTGCGCTGCTCGATCGGCAACCAGGTCCGCCCCTGGCAGGAGGCGCTGGCCTGCTTTTTCCGCCACTGGGACGGGGATAACGGTATGATCTGACCCCCGCTCCGGCCGCCCCGCGCCGGGCGGCGGGCGGGCATGAAACACAACGAGGAACAAAAACGCTATGAAAACCTATCTCATCACCGGCTGCGCCGGCTTCATCGGCTCCAACTTCGTGTATTATATGCTGAAAAAGCACCAGGACATCCTGCTGGTCAACCTGGACAAGCTGACCTACGCCGGCAACCTGGAAAACCTGAAAGGGGTCGAGGGCGACCCCCGCCACGTCTTTGTCCAGGGCGACATCTGCGACAAGGAGCTGGTGGAGGGGCTGTTCCGCCGGTACGACTTCGACTGCGTCATCAACTTTGCGGCCGAGAGCCACGTGGACCGCTCCATCGCCAACCCCGAAATCTTTGTCCAGACCAACGTCATGGGCACCGTCAACCTGCTGCAGCGCGCCAAGGAAGCCTGGTACGACCCCGACGCCCGCACCTGGAAGCCGGGCAAGAAGTACCTGCAGGTGTCCACCGACGAGGTGTACGGCGCGCTGGGGGCCGAGGGCTACTTCACCGAGACCACCCCCCTGTGCCCCCACAGCCCCTACTCGTCCAGCAAGGCCAGCGCCGATCTGTTCGTCATGGCCTTCCACGACACCTACGGCATGCCGGTGAACATCACCCGCTGCTCCAACAACTACGGGCCCTATCAGTTCCCCGAAAAGCTGATCCCCCTCATGATCCACAACGTCAAAAACCACAAGCAGCTGCCCGTGTACGGCGACGGCATGCAGATTCGGGACTGGCTGTACGTGGAGGACCACTGCAAGGCCATCGACATGGTGGCCGAAGGCGGCAAGGTGGGCGAGGTGTACAACGTGGGCGGCCACAACGAGCGGCCCAACATCTTCATCGTCAAGACCATCATCGCCCAGCTCCACGACCGCCTGCAGGACGAGGGCATCAGCGAGGCGCTGATCCGCCATGTGACCGACCGCCTGGGCCACGACCGCCGCTACGGCATCGACCCCACCAAGATCAAAAACGACCTGGGCTGGTACCCCGAGACCCCCTTTGAAAAGGGCATCGTCCTGACCATCGACTGGTACCTGGCCCACCAGGACTGGATGGACCACGTCACCAGCGGCAGCTACCAGAAGTACTACGAAGAGATGTACAAAAACAAGTGAGCCTGCATCCCCGCCCGACCCCGGACGGGGATTTTTGCGTGGGGGCCAACGGTTGCAACGAAATCACGATTTACCCATACACAACGAAAAAAACGAAATGCCCGCAAAAGAGGCATTTCGTTGTTTTCGTGGGTTTCGTTGCTTTCGTGATTCCGTTGGGGGGCCGTGGAATCGTGATTTCGTTGAAATCGTTGATTTCGTGCTTTTCGGGGGGTACCGTGAAATCGTGATTTCGTTGATTTCGTTGAAATCGTGCTTTTCGTAGGGGTACCGTGAAACCGTTGAAATCGTTGAAACCGTTGGGAACGTTGCGGGGTGCGGATATGCTCCTTATGACGCTGCGCCTGCCGGTTGCCCTCTCCGTCACAGTCCGCTTGCGCGTCCTGTGCCACCTCCCCCACAGGGGGAGGCAAGAGCACGCCCGTGGGTGCCGGCTAGGCGGTGGTAAGGCAAACTTGCTCACAGCTTCGCCTTACACGCCGTTTGCCGGGTTTGACGGCGGTACACTTGGCTCCCCCTTCGGGGGAGCTGGCGAGCGAAGCGAGACTGAGAGGGGAGATCAGCCTAAGCTGATCCCCATCCGGCGGGCGACGGTCAGCAGGTCACAGCTCTCGGGGATGTTGCGGCTCTTGCCGGCAATGTCCTCGAGGCGGTTTTCCACCACGCGGCCGTTGACCATGGCGACGGTGACGCCGTAGCGCTCGGCCTCCACCAGCTTGGCGGCGTGGCTGCCGAACTGGGTGGACAGCACCCGGTCGTAGGCGCAGGGTGTGCCGCCCCGCTGCATGTGGCCGGGGATGCACACGCGGGTCTCGAAGCCGGTCTTTTTCTGGATGGCGGTGGCGATGCGGTTGGTGGCGGTGGCGCCAAAGCCGGCCTCGGCCCGCTTGGCGGTCCACTCCTTGCGCTTCATGCGGGCCTCCTCGGCGTTCAGGGCGCCCTCGGCCACCGCGATGATCGAGAAGTTGGAGCCGTTCTTGGCGCGGCGCTCGACGGCGGCGCACACGCGGTCGATGTCATAGGGCAGCTCGGGCAGCAGGATGATGTCCGCGCCGCCGGCAATGCCGGCATACAGCGTCAGCCAGCCGGCCTTGTTGCCCATGATCTCGATGCACATCACCCGGCTGTGGCTGCCGGCGGTGGTGTGGATGCGGTCGATCACCTCGGTGGCGATCTCCACCGCCGTGTGGAAGCCGAAGGTCACGTCGGTGCCGTAGATGTCGTTGTCGATGGTCTTGGGCAGGCCGATGATGTTCAGCCCCTCCTGGGACAGGAGGTTGGCGGTCTTGTGGGTGCCGTTGCCGCCCAGGGTCAGCAGGCAGTCCAGGTGGAGGTCGTTGTAGGTCTTTTTCATGGCGGCGACCTTGTCCACCTTGTCCTCCCCGATCACCTGCATCATCTTGAAGGGGGTGCGCTTGGTGCCCAGGATGGTGCCGCCCAGGGTCAGCAGCCCGCGGAAATCGTCCGGCTGCATCTTCTTGTAGTCGCCGTTGATCAGCCCGTGGTAGCCGTTCAGGATACCGATGATCTCGACGTTGTCGCCCATGCGGACGTACAGCGCCTTGGCCACGCCGCGGATGGTCGCGTTCAGGCCGGGGCAGTCGCCGCCGGCGGTCAGGATGCCAACACGTTTCTTCATGATAAACCCTCTTTTCATACCAATCGTGTGCCCCGGGCACGGGCGGGCCCGCACCCGCTTCAGATGTATTAAGAGTAGTCGGAAATGCCTCATCTGTCAAGGTTTTTGGAGATTTTTTTGTAAAAGATGCCTTCTTTTTCGGCAGGGGGGAGGGGGCGCCTTGCCCTCCCGCCGTCCTCCATGCTCATGTGGCCGTCCCAGGGGGTATCTGAAAACTCCCCAACACTGGTCTATTCTACCAAAAAGTACCATCCGCTGCGTTGCATTCGCTTGCATTCCACAAAAGCAGCCATGCCGGGCACGTCCTGCGGACGAAGCAGCGAAGGTACGGCTGGCGCAGCGCTCATGCGCCTTGCAGCTTCATCTTTTACACCCTAAGACCTGCCGCCGGCAGCTCTCCGTTCTGAAAATGGCATAAGAAAAGCAGGAAACCTTTGAAAGGTTTCCTGCCGGGCAGCTGGCATTCGGTTTTGAACGTTCGGATCAGGTTAGACCAAGAATAAAGACATTCTAACTACATCCAATATATCAAATGATTTCCTGACATTCACCCCTAATCAATACAGTCTGACCATCCGCCAATTCAATCAAATCGTTCTTCGGTAATGCTCCATAAGGACTTCCTTTTTCTCCGTGTGGTATCAGCGGATTTTCCAAATATCCCAATCCATCCGCAAAATTTCCGGCAGCAATCATACTGCCAGCACTGATTCCAAGATATACTAATCCATTCTCTATCGCTTGTTTTAACGGTTTAGAAAATCCTGTTCTATTTACTTCGCTAAGAAGAGTGCGGGCATCTCCACCACAAAAAACAATCATATCATATCGAGTGAGTTCTTGAACATTCATTAAACGGAACTGTATAGGTATATCGCGAATATAACTTGAATACGTTCTTTTATAACCATTGGAAAGCAAAAACGCCAAGTTGTATATAAGAATATTATCTATGGGTATCCCCATATTCATAAGACGCTCCATGCATACAATGATTCCTTCCCTTGCACCATCATTCCCGACAGCGGCCGATGGAACCATAATGGCTTTTGCGTTAATCGGTTCCTTTCCAATGTACTTCCAAAATAATTTAGTATTTTCTTCATTTAAGCCACTTGAACTCAAAAAAAGGGTTCTCATTGTTTGACCTCCTATATAATTATTACAACTGCATCTTATTGCTTTTTATTATACCATGGCCCAACACTTTTGGGAACAACTGACTTGTAAACCACCTAAACAGAAGCAGGGGTTTGGGGCTTTCCCAACAAGCCACCCCCGGCCCGGCAGGGTGGCCGGGGCCGGCTTTGCCGGCAGGGGAGGCGGCACGGCCGGGAAGCCTCTGCCGGGCAGGAAAAGAAAATCGAAAAAAACAGTTGACAACGGCGCGCCGTTTGGGTATAATATCCCTTGTCAGCGGCGGGCCGGGCCTGCCGCGGCAGCCATACCGATGGGGATTTGCATAGTGGTAGTGCGGTAGACTCTGACTCTACTTGTGGGAGTTCGATTCTCTCATCCCCAACCAAACCGCAGCCGCAAAGCTGCGGTATTTTCGGGGCATAGCGCAGCTGGTAGCGCGCCTGGTTCGGGACTAGGAGGCCGTGGGTTCAAATCCCGCTGCTCCGACCAAGAGACGGATGCTGAAAGGCATCCGTCTTTTTTGTTGCCCCCAGGAGCGTATCCCGCAAACGCAACGGTACCAACGGAATCAACGATTTCAACGGTTTCACGGTACCCTACGAAACCCACGAAACCAACGATTTCAACGAAATCACGATTTCACGATACCCCCCGAAAAGCACGATTTCAACGAAATCAACGAAATCACGATTCCACGGCCCCCTACGAAAACCACGATTTCAACGAAATCAACGAAATCACGATTTCACGGCCCCCCAACGGAATCACGAAAGCAACGAAACCCACGAAAAAAACGAAACGCCCGGAAAAAAGGCGTTTCGTTGTTTTCGTTGTATATGGATCAATCGTGATTTCGTTGGGAACGTTGGGCAGGCGCGCCCGAAGGGCGCGCATACACAATACCTAAAACCCCCTCCTCCCTCCCTGCAAATCTGTGCAAAAAGCCGAAAATCCGCCCGGGGGGCTTTCCCGTCTTTACAATCGGGGCGGGGTGTGTTACAATGCAAAGCGTTATCACTGCATCACTTTATCACAGCATAGTGATAGAGACGGGAAGTGCAGCGGACGGCAAGGAGGAGTTCAAGATGAGAAAGTGGAAAAAAGCAGTATCCCTGTTGCTGACGGGGGCAATGGCCCTGTCCTTTGCGGCCTGCGGCGGCACGGCGTCCGGCGCGTCCGGCGCGGCCGGCGCATCCGGCGCGGCCGGCTCCAGCGAAGCGTCCAGCGCCGCTGACAGCGCCGCCGCTAGCGAGAACGTCGCCAGCTCTGCGGACAGCGACCTGGCCTACGTCCAGGACAAGGGCACCCTGGTGGTGGGCATGACCGACTTTGCCCCCATGGACTACCGGGACGAAAACGGCGAGTGGATCGGCTTTGACGCCGACATGGCCAAAGCCTTTGCGGAGTACCTGGGGGTCGAGGTGGAGTTTTTGGAGATCAACTGGGACAACAAGCTGATGGAGCTGGACGCCAAAGGGGTGGACGCCATCTGGAACGGCATGACCATCACCGATGAGGTGACCAGCGGCGCGTCGGTGTCCGAGCCCTACTGCAACAACGGCCAGGTGGTGGTCCTGCCCGCCGGCAAGGCCGCCGACTACCAGGATGTGGACAGCCTGTCCGGACTGAACTTCGCGGTGGAGAACGGCTCGGCCGGCGCCGAACAGCTGGACGCTCTGGGCATCGCCTACGTGGCCAAGACCACCCAGGCCGACGCCCTGATGGAGGTGGCCAGCGGCGCGTCGGACGCCTGCGTCATCGACCTGCTGATGGCCGGCGCCATGATCGGCGAGGGCACCAGCTACCCCGACCTGACCTACACCGTCCAGCTCAACAGCGAGGAGTACGGCGTGGGCTTCCGCAAAGGGTCGGACCTGGTGGACGCCTTCAACACCTTCTGGCAGGAGGCCTACGACGACGGCACCGTGATGGAAGTGGCTGCCGCCTACGGCGTCCAGGAGTCCGTCATCGAGAAGTAAAACCGCGGGACCCGGCCCGGCGCGCCTTTCGCGTTGGGCCGGTCCCCCTGTGTGAGAGGAACCGTCTATGCTGCTGACCGTCACCCTGACCTTGCTGGAGGGCCTGGGCACCACCCTCAAGCTGTTTGCCCTGACCCTGCTGTTTGCGCTGCCCCTGGGGCTGGTGATCGCCCTGGGCGCCATGAGCCGCATCGCCCCCCTGCGCTGGCTGGTCAGCACGGTGGTGTGGGTGGTGCGGGGCACCCCCCTGATGATCCAGATTCTGATCCTGTTCTACGGGCCGGGCCTGCTGTTCGACCTGCCGCTGCTGCCCCGGTTCGGGGCGGCGCTGCTGTCCTTCGTCATCAACTACGCCTGCTATTTTTCCGAAATCTACCGCGGCGGCATCCAGTCCATCCCCCGCGGCCAGTACGAGGCCGGCGAGGTGCTGGGCATGACCCGGAGCCAGATCTTTTTCAAGGTCACTTTGCTGCAGGTGGTCAAGCGGATCGTGCCCCCCATGGGCAACGAGTTCATCACCCTGGTCAAGGACACCGCCCTGGTGCGGGTCATCTCGGTGTACGAGATCATCTGGATGGGCGAGTCCTACATCAAAAAAGGGATGATCTGGCCCCTGTTCTACACCGCCGTGTTCTACCTGGCGGTCAACGGCGTGCTGACGCTGCTGTTCCGCCAGGCCGAAAAGAAGCTGGACTATTTCCGCTGAGGAGGGCGAACCATGCCTGTTCTGCAAGTCAAAAACATCGAAAAGCACTTTGGCTCCACCCGCGTGCTGGAGGACATCAGCTTTGACCTGGAGCAGGGGCAGGCCCTGGCCATCATCGGGTCCTCGGGCAGCGGCAAGACCACCCTGCTGCGCTGCCTGAACTTCCTCGAGACCCCCGACCGGGGGCAGATCGTGGTCAACGGCGAGACCCTGTTCGACGCCGCCGACCCCGCCACCCAGCGGGAAGCGGAGGTGCGGCGCAAGCGGCTGCATTTCGGGCTGGTGTTCCAGTCCTTCAACCTGTTCCCCCAGTACACCGCGCTGCAAAACGTCATGCTGGCCAAGCAGCTGCTGGCCCAGGAGCAGCCCGACTACAAGGCCCGCAAAAAAGAGCTGCACGCCGCCATCGAGGCCGAGGCCCGGCAGCTGCTGGGCCGGATGGGCCTGGCCGACCGCGCCAACCACTACCCCCACCAGCTTTCGGGCGGGCAGCAGCAGCGGGTGGCCATCGCCCGGGCGCTGGCCCTGCACCCGGACATCCTCTGCTTCGACGAGCCCACCAGCGCCCTGGACCCCGAGCTGACCGGCGAGGTGCTCAAGGTCATCCGCGCCCTGGCCGAGCAAAAGACCACCATGATGATCGTCACCCACGAGATGGCCTTTGCCCGCGACGTGGCCGACCAGGTCATCTTCATGGACGGCGGCGTCATCGTGGAGCAGGGCCCCGCCCGCCAGCTGATCGAGCGCCCCCGCCAGGAGCGCACCAAGCAGTTCCTGGCCCGCTACGCCCAGGAGCGCTGAACCGCGCGCCAACCCTACTGCCCCGCCCCGCGCGGGGCTTTCTTTTTGGATTGACAAAATATATATCACGGTATATACTATAAGCAGGAGGTGACCGGCATGGAAACGGCAAAAGTATTTGAGAACGGCAGGAGCCAGGCGGTCCGCCTGCCCAAGAAGTTCCGCTTCGACGTGGACGAAGTGGTGGTGCAGCAGCTGGGGGACGCGGTGATCCTGGTGCCGCGGGATTCGCTGTGGAAAACCTTCCTCGAAGGACTCGACGGTTTTACCGCGGATATGTTCGAGGGCGGCAGGCAGCAGGGCCCCCAGCAGGAAAGGGAGACCCTATGACCTATATGCTGGACACCAACATCTGCACCTATGTGATGAAGAAGAAGCCGGAGGCGGCGCTCCGGCGCTTCCGGCAGGAAATGGACGGCGGCCTGTGCATCTCGTCCGTCACCCTGGCGGAGCTGGAGTTCGGGGTGCAAAACAGCTCCGACCCCATCCGCAACGGGCAGGCGCTGCTCCGCTTTCTGGCCCCGCTGAGCGTTTTGCCCTTTGGCCCCGCGGCGGCGTCCGAATATGGGGCGATCCGGGCCTTCCTGCAAAAGAAGGGCACGCCGATCGGCCCGCTGGATATGCTGATCGCGGCCCACGCCCGCGCCGAGGGCCTGACCCTGGTGACCAACAACACAGGCGAGTTTGCCCGCGTACCGGAGCTGGAGCTGGAAAACTGGGCGGAATAAACCGTCCCTTCAGCCCATGCGGGGCTTCAGACTGTCAAAAAAGTCCCGTCCAGCCGACATGTGCGGATGGACGGGACACATACAGGGAAATTTGGCGCTGAGAGTGTGCGAGCCGCCTTGCGGCGAGTGCGCGGTTCAGCGCCAAATTTTGTCCCCAGGGGGATACCAGGGGGAAGGAATTTCTGTCGCGCGACTGCGCGCAGAAATGGGTTCCCCCTGGAGCGTGGCGCTTTTGCGCCACGCATAAAAAAAGCCCTGTCCGTCTGGACAAGGCTTCTGGTTGGGGATGAGAGAATCGAACTCCCACAAGTAGAGTCAGAGTCTACCGCACTACCACTATGCAAATCCCCATCGGGCTTTGGTTTGGGCGCCGGCGCGCTGCCGACGGTGATTATTATACTCAGGTTTGGGGCCGTTGTCAACCCCCAAAATCAAAATTTGGGCCAAAAAGGCAAAAAAGGCCGCCGCAGGGCGAAGCTGCGCGCAAAAATGCGCCCCCTGCCGCGCGCCGCAAGACATATTTTGCACGCCGCGGGGCATACAATCAGAAGAAAAGAGGCAAAGGAGGCCCCGCACATGTCCGAAACTCGCCCGCGCAAGACCATCCTCTCCCGCCGTGTGGCGCGGGATATGGAGCACGAACGCTACCACCCCGAGCTGGAGCAGGAGATCAAAGAGTGCCTGTACTGCCTGGAGTGCAACGCCCGGATGTTCGACCTGGAGGTGGACCCCGACCTGGTGGAGCAGCGCATCTACGAGCGGCAGGCCCTGCTGTGCCGCTACCGCTACCTGCTGCAGCGGGCCCGGGAGCTGGGGCTGCACACCATTTTGACGGGGCTGCCCGCTTTCCCCGAGGCGGGGCGGGGCGGCACTTGACAGCAGGGCCAAACCGTGTTATCATACTTGCAAGATACGCTGGCTCTTTCAGGGCCTAGTCCATAGAATAGAGAGGTACATACCATGGAGAGAATCAAGACCATTGCGACCCGCGACCTGACCAAGAGCGTCCAGACCGGCGGCTGCGGCGAGTGCCAGACCTCCTGCCAGTCTGCCTGCAAGACTTCCTGCGGCGTGGCAAACCAGAAGTGCGAGAACAGCAACAAGTAAGCAGCGACCCCCCACTTGATGCCGCCTTTGCCGGGCGGCATTTTTTTGTGTTTCACGGAGGATGACACATGGTACACCAGTATAAACTCAACGGGTACAACATCGTGCTTGACACCTGCAGCGGCTCGGTCCACCTGGTGGACGACGTGGCCTACGACGCCATCGCCCTGTATCCCGACCTGCCCCGGCAGGCCATCGCGGCCCGGCTGCTGCAAAAGTATGCCGGCCGCCCCGGCGTCACCGCCGCCGACCTGGAGCAGTGCCTGGACGACATCGGCGCCCTGAAGGCCGCCGGCAAGCTGTGGAGCCCCGACGTCTACGAGGGCATGGCCTTCGACTTCAAAAACCGCAGCAACGTCGTCAAGGCCCTGTGCCTGCACGTGGCCCACACCTGCAACCTGAACTGCTCGTACTGCTTTGCGGCCCAGGGCCGCTACCAGGGCGAGCGTGCCCTCATGAGCCTGGAGGTGGGCAAGCGGGCCATGGAGTTTTTGATCGAGCACTCGGGCTCCCGCCGCAACCTGGAAGTGGACTTTTTCGGCGGCGAGCCCCTGATGAACTGGCAGATGGTCAAGGACCTGGTGGCCTACTGCCGCGGCCGCGAAAAGGAGACGGGCAAGAACTTCCGCTTTACCCTGACCACCAACGGCATGCTGATCGACGACGACGTGATCGACTTCTGCAACAAAGAGATGAGCAACGTGGTCCTCAGCCTGGACGGCCGCAAGGAGGTCCACGACCGGCTGCGGGTGGACTACGCCGGCCGCGGCAGCTACGATACCATCGTGCCCAAGTTCCAGAAGCTGGTCCAGGCCCGCGGCGGCAAAAACTACTACATCCGCGGCACCTACACCCACGCCAACACCGATTTCACCAACGATATTTTCCACATGGCGGACCTGGGCTTCACCGAGCTGAGCATGGAGCCGGTGGTCTCCAGGCCCGACGACCCCTGCGCCCTGACCCGGGAGGACCTGCCCGTCCTGCTGGAGCAGTACGAGGTCCTGGCCAAAGAGATGCTCAAGCGGGAGCGGGAGGGCCGCGGCTTCACCTTCTACCATTATATGATCGACCTCACCGGCGGCCCCTGCATCTACAAGCGGATCGCCGGCTGCGGCTCGGGCACCGAGTACATGGCCGTGACCCCCTGGGGCGACCTGTACCCCTGCCACCAGTTCGTGGGCGACCCCAAGTACCTGCTGGGCGACATCTGGAAGGGCGTCACCAACACCGCCGCCCAGGACGAGTTCCGCCACTGCAACGCCTACGCCCGGCCCGA
>HHCFJ05603__coassemble_300_pt1 | contig 225952 bp, 218 predicted proteins | sample HHCFJ05603__metabat2_low_PE_003 | metagenome-assembled genome bin HHCFJ05603 | reverse complement strand
ATGTCTTGAATGATTTCCTTGAAATGCAGAGGGGTGCAGTCGTTTTTGCTGACATTGAAGCGTAGTCCAACATCGATATCGTATTCTTTGCCATCCAGGGGAACTACACCGGTATGCATACTATAGCTTCCCTGATTTAATATTTCGAAGCCGGGCAATTTGTCGCTGTTAGATAAGATTCCGCAAAGTATATCGCGCTTATCTCGCAGTTCAGCGTTTGTATCATAGTCTAATTTGATTTTGTCATGAAAGGTTTTAAAGTTTTCCTGCAGGCCCATTTGGATTCACTCCTTTGTACTTTTATCGATTGCTGGAAAAGATTGGTTAAATTATACTCTTGATCATATATAAAAGTCAAACAACAAACCACAATATTATAGTGGGTCTTGTGAGGGAAATGGCAGAATATTTGTTGCATTTATGGACTCTTTTAAAATTGTTTATGATCGCAGTTATATCTTCATAAGGTAGAATAAGTTTCGCAAAAAGAAAAATAGACATGGTTTGCAGATCTCTGGTAGAATGAAGTTGCGACACTAAGCATTCGAAAGGAGATAGCAAACCGTGTCCGAGAAAATTGTACAACTAAATGAGGCAATAATCAAGAGCGAACTCAAGGAACTTGTGCGAGGTAGTGTTGAAGAAACCCTCAATGAGTTGCTGGAGGCCGAGGCGGATAAACTCACTCAGGCGGTTCGATATGAACGAAATGAACAGCGTCAGGGCTACACCGTAGCGGTCACTACAGCCGCAATCTCACCACTTCATCAGGAGATGTTACCCTCAGAGTTCCTAAACTCAAAGGGATCTCTTTTGAGACGGCTATCATTGAGAGATATCGCCGCCGTGAGAGCAGTGTGGAAGAAGCCCTCATTGAGAGGTATCTGACAGGAGTTTCTGTACGAAGGGTCGAAGATATTACCGAGTCTCTTTGGGGCAGCAAGGTGTCTCCGGCTACGATTAGTGAGCTGAATAAGAAAGCATACGTTCACATTAAGGAATGGCGCAACCGCCCCTTGCAGGCAGTGCACTTTCTCGGGCAAACAAAGCGCATGGAACTGGCAAGAAGATCGAGACACTTGCTTCCTCGGTTCTGAATGGCAAAAGGTATGCCAGCAAAACAAAGACTTTTGCAGGAAGTGTATTATCGCAGTCTGACAGAAAACGATAAGGCAATAAAGCCTTGAATTAGGGAAAGCCCCCAGTTTGACGTATACAAACTGGGGGCTTTTCGTTTGGTGCTATTGGATCTGACAAACAAAACTTCAAATTTGCAGCGATTTGAATGGATGCAGGCTTAAATCATCTGGAAGTGCTTCAGTGCATCCCGAATAGCTTTTTCCTTTTCGGGCGGGCACTGGGGTTGCTTGTAGCTCTCTGACTTGGGTTTGTTGTAGCACTCCCGCTCGATGATCCCGCATTTCTGTTTGACCTGGGCGATGTAGAGGGGAGTGACGTTCAGGCCGGTCTGCTCCTTGACGTAGTCCTTGATTTCCTTATAGGTAGCTTTGGTCTCTGCGGGAGTGGCGTCCATCTCGTCCAAGTCAAGGCTGAACTCGATATGATCGTCCGGGTATTGTTGGGATAAACTGATTACACATTCAACATGCCCCGTCCTTGGGAACATATCCACCGGCTGCACTTTCTCCACGCGGTAGCCTTCGCGGGCCAGGCGGGCGGCGTCGCGGGCGGCGGTGGAGGGGTTGCAGCTGACGTAGACCAGGCGGCGGGGAGACATCTCAAGGATGGCGGCCAGGGTGGCCTCGTCGCAGCCCTTGCGGGGCGGGTCCACGATGACGATGTCGGGGGCCAGGCCCCCGGCGGCCAGGCGGCGGGCGGCCTCGCCGGCGTCGGCGCAGAAAAAGCGGCTCTTGGCCGCAATGGCGTCGCCCATCCGGGCCGCGTTGGCTTTGGCGCTCTCGATGGCCTCGGGGACCACTTCGATGCCCACCAGGGCGCGGCAGCGCCCGGCCATGGACAGACCGATGGTGCCCATCCCGCAGTAGAGGTCCAGCAGCAGGTCGTCGGGGGAAGGGTCGGCGTAGGCGGCGGCCACGCCGTAAAGCTGTTCGGCGCCGGGGGTGTTGACCTGGTAGAACGAGAAGGGGCCCAGCCGCACCGGCACCCCGCAGAGGGTGTCCTCGATAAAGCCGGGGCCGTACAGGACCCGGTTTTCCCGGCCGAGGATGACGTTGGTCTTGTCGGGGTTGACGTTGATAAGGACGGTGCGGATGTCGCGGAAGCGGGCGCACAGGGCGGCGGTCAGCTCGGCGGCATGGGGCAGGCGGGGACGGGTGCAGACCAGGCATACCATGATCTGGCCGCTGTGGGCTCCCCGGCGCAGAAAGATGTGGCGCACCAGCCCGGCGCCGCTGGCCTCGTCGTAGGGCTGGATGCCGTACTGGTCAAACAGCCCGCACAGGGCGTTGCCGATCTCGTTCAGGATGGCGGGCTGCAGTTTGCAGTCGGCACAGGGGACGATCCGGTGGCTGCGTCCGGCATAAAAGCCGATGCAGGGCCGCCCGGCTTTGTCCAGGCCCACAGGGTACTGCACCTTGTTGCGGTAGCGGTCCACTTCGGGGGAGGGGAGGATGGGCTCCACCGGGACGTCCAGCCCCCCGATACGGCGGAAGGCGTCGGCCACCGCGGCCTGTTTGGCCTGCAGCTCGGCCTCGTAGCGCAGATGCCGCAGGCTGCACCCCCCGCAGGGCCCCGCCACCGGGCAGTCGGCGGGGATGCGGTCGGGGGAGGCCGTCTCCACCGCCTCCACGATGCCGAAAGCATACCGCTTGCAGTCCTTGACGATACGGGCGCGGATCACGTCGCCGGGGGCCGTCCCCGGCACAAAGACCGCTTCGCCTTCCCAGTGTCCGACGCCGCTGCCGTCGCCGGACAGGCGCTCGATGAACAGTGTGATGATCTGGTTCTTCTGTAAAGGCATGGTTCCTCCTTGGGGATCACGGGGTGTTGGGGGTGTCGGGGGCGGCGGCCTGCTGGGAGGCGATGTATTTGCTGGGCGGCACCCCTTTGGCGCGCTTAAAGACGCGGGAAAAATAAAACTGGTCAAAAAAGCCCACCGAGATCGCCACTTCGGCGATGGAAAGGGTGCCGCCCTGCAGCAGTTTGCAGGCTTCGTTGATCCGGTATTCGGTCAGGTAGTCGATGGGGCTTTTGCCCACGTTGCTCATAAAGACGCGGTAGAGGTGGCTGCGGGACACGCCCACGCTTTTGGCCACGTCGTCGATGGAAATGTCATGGGAATAGTTGAACTGGATGTACTTGATGGCGTTCAGGACGTACTGGCTGGAAGAACTGGTGTTGTGGAGGCGGCGCTCGCCGGTCTCCTCCATCAGGGCGGCGATGAAGAGGTATAAGTAGCCCACCATGGCCGTTTCGTCCTGGACCCGCAGGCCCCGGGCCCGATAGATGTTTTCCATGGCCTTGAACATTTCTTCCGGGCGCTGGGTGTGGTGGACCGGCTGCTCTTCCGAGAAGGGCAGGAGGGACGCCAGCCGGTGGGCGCTGATCCCGTTGAAGCCCACCCAGCAGTATTCCCAGGGCTGCTGGGTGTCGGCGGCGTAGGTGTTCAGCTGGTTGGGCTGGACAAAAAAGAGGTCGCCGGGGGCCAGCTCCCAGGTACGGCCGCCGGTCTGGAAGGTGCCCTTGCCGGCCAGGATCAGGTGGATCAGGTAATGGTCCCGGATGCCGGGGCCCCAGGTGTGGCCGGGGGCGCAGCGCTCCAGCCCGCAGTTAAAGACGGACAAGTCCACGTTGTTGGTGTAATTTTGTTTGAACGACTGTTTATAAACCTCCGGCATAGGGGCCTCCTTTTCAGGCAGAATGGTCGGGCGCGTGGAAAACATCTCCAGTATACCATATCCGGCGGCGCAAATTCAACAAAAGTACATCTGAATCTTTGTCCCGGACGCCGAAAATCCGCTTTTGCCGTCAAAGAAAATTGCAAAAAGTCCGCACTTGGGCTACAATAAAAGCAGAAAGCACAACACAGCGGACACGGAAAGCAGGTGGCACCATATGGCGACAAGCGCGCAGCGGCGGCAGGAGATCACGGCAGGCGTCTGGGACGGCGTGCTGCAAAAGTTGTACGGCTCATCCGAAGAGATGCTGGCCCGCCAGCGGGCGCGCTGGTGCGCGGCGCTGGACGGGTTCGAGCTGTACTTCGGACCGGGGCGGCAGGTGCGGATCTACACCGCCCCCGGCCGGGCCGAGCTGGGGGGCAACCACACCGACCATCAGCACGGCTACGGCCTGGCGGCGGCGGTGGGGCTGGACCTGGTGGCGGTGGCTGCCCAAAACGACGACCATTACATACGGGTCAAGTCCTGGGGCTTCAACAAGCTGGATGTGGTGGACCTGGACAAGGCCGACCTGCAGAGCGGGGAGTTCACCCACTCGGCCAGCCTGATCCGGGGCCTGGCCGAAGGGTTCCGCTCGGCGGGCCGGGAAGTGGGCGGCTACGACGCCTACACCACCAGCGATGTGCTGCGGGGCTCGGGGCTGTCCAGCTCGGCGGCCTTTGAGATGGGGATGGGCGCTATCATGAACGGCGAGTTCGGCTGCGGCCTGACGGCGGCCCAGGTAGCCCGTCTGGGCCAGTACGCCGAGAACATCTATTTCGGCAAGCCCAGCGGCATGCTGGACCAGCTGGCCAGCGCCCTGGGCGGGGTAATCTTTGCCGACTTCGAGGACCCCGAGACCCCGCGGGTGGAAAAGATCCACGCCGAAGGGTTGCTGCCGGCGGGGATGAGCCTGTGCGTCACCGACACCCGGGGCAGCCACAGCGAACTGACCGCCGAGTTTGCCGCCATCCGCAGCGAGATGGAGGCGGTAGCCGCCTGCTTTGACGGCTGCAAAGTGCTGGGCCAGGTGCGGGAGGCCGACTTCTGGGCCCGCCTGCCCGCCCTGCGGGCCCAGTGCGGGGACCGCGCCTGCCTGCGGGCGGCCCACTTTTTCCGGGAAAACGCCCGCACCCTGGCCGAAGACCGCGCCCTGCGGGCGGGCCGCTTCGATGCGTTCCTGGCGCTGGTGCGGGAGAGCGGCCACGATTCCTTCACCCTCTGCCAGAACGTTTACAGCGGCGCCGACCCCGCCCACCAGGACCTTTCGGTGGCGCTGGCCCTCAGCCAGCATATCCTGGAGGGCAGCGGCGGGGCCTGGCGGATGCAGGGGGGCGGCTTCGCCGGCACGATCCAGGCCTTTGTCCCGGCGGCCTGTTTGGGGCGCTACCGGGCGGCCATGGACGGCGTCTTTGGGCCCGGCAGCTGCCATGTCCTCGCCCTGCGGGAGCAGGGGGCAGGGCTGGCCATCGGATGAGATGGACTTGGAGCAGATTTTGCATGATGCATAAAAAGGAAAGTTACATGGAACAGATACTTTTGGTGCGCTGTGTACCCGCTTACGCCGTGCAGATCGCTTCTTACCGGCAGGAATGTCTGGACACCGGCAGCCGGATGGACGGATGCGGCCCTCTGCGCCGGATGGAGGACCCCATGGATTGGGTCCGCTGGTGTCAGTCCTGGGATACAGATGGGGCTCTGCCCACCGATATGGATTGGGTGCGTACCACACAGTTTTTATACATCCGTGCATCCGACGGCAAGATGGTGGGAACCATCCAGGTGCGGCATACCCTGAACCAGATGCTTGCGGCTTACGGTGGGCATATAGGCTATTCCGTCTGCCCATCCGAGCGGCGCAAAGGTTATGCCGCCCGGATGCTGCGGGAGGTTTTGCCCTTTTGCCGGCAGCTGGGGCTTGCCCGCGTGCTGATCACCTGTACGCCGGACAATGAAGCCAGCCGGCGGGTCATCCAATCGGCTGGCGGTGTCTATGAATCGACCGCCTTTGAGAGAGACAGGAACCGGGAATTGGAACGGTACTGGATCGACCTGACACCCAAACAAAGATAGGAGAGGAACACCCGCCGGAAAAACCTGAAAAAAGTGATTGACAATCCCGCCTTCTCTTGGTATAATAAATTGCTGTCTGTAAAGACGGCCCCGCGGGAAGCCCCGCGGACCCTTGGCTTCCATCCGAAGCCCTTATGTCCAAAAGGAGGTGCACAAAATGGCAAAGTACGAAACCATGCTGATTACCACCGCCACCCTCGACGACGAGGCTACCGCCGCTCTGGTCGGTAAGTTCAAGTCCCTGATCGAGGCCAACGGTACGATCGACTCCATCGACGAGTGGGGCAAGCGCCGTCTGGCCTACCCCATCAACGACGAGAACGAGGGCGTCTACACGGTGATCAATTTCACCAGCGAGCCCGACTTCCCCGCCGAGCTGGACCGTGTGTACAAGATCACCGAGGGCGTCATGCGCTCCCTGATCGTCGCAAAGGAAGACTAATTCCACAGAGTACGAGGAGTCCTGTCTTATGTTGAACGTTGTTGCAATCATGGGCCGCCTGGTGGCGGACCCCGAGCTCCGCACCACCACCAGCGGCATCAATATGGCCCGCTTCCGCATTGCCTGCGACCGCAACTTTGCCCGCCAGGGCGAGCAGCGCCAGGCCGATTTCCTGGACGTGGTGGCGTGGCGCAGCCAGGCCGATTTTGTCTGCAAGTATTTCCAGAAGGGCAGCCTGATCGTCATTGACGGCAGCATCCAGACCCGGCAGTACCAGGACAAAAACGGCAACAACCGCACCGCAGTGGAGATCGTCGCCAACAACATCAATTTTGCCGGGCCCAAAAACTCCAGCGGCAGCAATGGGGGCGGTGCCTCTTATGGCAGCCAGCCCCGCCAGAACGCCCAGCCCGCCGCCCGCCCGTCCAACATCGAGGCGGTCCCCAGCTATTCTGCCGGGGATACCGATGACTTTGCCGTCATCGACGACAGCGACGATCTGCCGTTCTAAGGCGTCCATCCCGACACAAAAATTCAAACAGGAGGTAAACCAGCAATGGCTTTTGAGAAAAACGAAGGCTCCCGCCCCGCACGTCCCGTGCGCCGCGGCCGCAAGAAGGTCTGCAGCTTCTGCGTCGATCGCATTGACGAGATCGATTACAAGGATGTTGCCCGTCTGCGCAAGTACGTCTCTGAGCGGGCCAAGATCATTCCCCGCCGCGTGACCGGTACCTGCGCTTATCATCAGCGCGCCCTGACCACCGCGATCAAGCGTGCCCGTCACGTCGCCCTGATGCCCTACGTCAGCGACTAATCGCAGATCCATTCCAAAACAATCAGCAATCAGCAACAAACGCCGCCCGTCGAACGATGGGCGGCGTTTTTAAGTGTACAGCAAAAACCCGCCCGTCTCGCATCGGCAGGGACGGGCGGGTTGGTTTTACAACGTCTTGCAGAACTCTTTCAGGTAGGCGCGGAACGCCTCGCCGATCTCGGGGTGGCGCAGGGCCAGCTCCACCTGGGCCTGGACCACGCAGAGCTTATTGCCCATGTCGTAGTGCTTGCCGGTGAAGGCCACCGCCGTCATGCCGCCCCGGGTGCGGGCATATTCGGCCATGGCGTCGGTGAGCTGGATCTCGCCGCCGGCGCCGGGCTTGGTGGCGGCCAGCAGGGGATAGATCTCGGGGGTCAGCAGGACGCGTCCCAGGATGGAGTAGTTGCTGAACTCCTGGCCCTTTTTGGGCTTTTCGATCATGTCGTCCACAAAAAAGTAGTTGTCGTGGATGGGGGTGGTCTTGAGGCTGCAGTAGCGGCTGACGTCCTCCCAGGGGACGGCGCAGACGCCGGCGGCCGGCCGGCCAAACTCCTCGTAGGCGCGGATCAGCTGGGCGCAGACCGGGTCCTCGCCGATGATGACGTCGTCGCCGTAGATCACCACAAAGGGGTCGTCTCCTGTGAAAGGCTGCGCCATGCGCACGGCGTGGCCCAGGCCCAGGGTCTGCTTCTGGCGGACGAAGTAGATGTTGGCCAGGTTGGCGATGCCAAGGCACTCTTCCAGCATTTTTTCCTTGCCGGGGGCAGCCAGCTTTTCTTCCAGCTCGGGGCTGCGGTCGAAGTGGTCCTCGATGATCGTCTGGTTCCGGCTCAGGATGATGAGGATGTCGGTGATGCCGGAGCGGACCGCCTCTTCGACCAGGTACTGGATGGCGGGCTTATCCACGATGGGCAGCATACCCTTGGGCATGGCCTTGGTAGCGGGCAGGACCCGGGTGCCCAGGCCGGCGGCGGGGATGACGGCTTTTTTGACGGCTTGCATAAGAGACCTCCTTCGGATGTTACTTTGGTTGTTAGATCACCAGCCCCACGATGGCGTCCACATTGGGGCCCAGAAACAGGCTGAACACGGCCCCGGCCACCATCATCAGGGTGCAGACGCCGATGACGGCGGCCCAGCTGACCCCGCCCTGGGCCCGGAGGACTGCCTCCCGCTGGGCCTTTTCGGGGAATTCGGCCTCGATCCGGCGGATGCGTCCGGCGGCGCTGCGGCGGTAAAGGTACTTGGCGAACATCCCGCTCAGGACCATGACCGCAAAGCTGGCGATGGAGGCCAGCTGGGCCAGAAAGAGCAGGGACGAGGAACTGATGGCAGGGGCGAAAGCGCTTTCGCTCAGCACCAGCAGCTCCAGTAGGGCGGGCAGGTTGAGCAGCAGGTCTACCGCCAAAAAGGCGAAGGCCGGCTTCCAGGCCTTGCGGTAGAAAAAGTAGAGGGGCCCGAACAGCAAAGCCGAAAAGCAGATGGAGCTTTTGCGGCCGTACTTCTGCATCTGCGCAAAGTCCCGCAGGTAGGAGGGGCTGGCGGGGCCCAGATAGGCGGCCCAGTCCTCGGCGGAGATGCCGTCGATGGGCTCGTCGGCGCTGGCAGCGCTGGACTGCCAGTAGCCGCCGTCCTGGGCCTCCTGGTACAGGCGGGCGTAATTGAAGCCGCCGGCGCTCTGCTGGGCCTGGCGGTTGGCGTCCACCCGGGGCGGTGGCGTCGGGCCGGCCTCAAAGGTAAAACCGCAGTGGCTGCAGCGGGCGGCGTCCTCCGGGTTGGAGGCGCCGCAGTTGGGGCAGCGGCGCTCGGACCGGGCCGAGGCGGGGGGCGTCCATTCAAACCCCGCGCCGTGCTTGCCGGCATAGACACAGGCGCCCTGCTTTTCGTAGCAGGCGCGGTGATAGGGCGCGCCGCAGTCGGGGCATACGACAATATCGTCCGTATCGGTCAGGGACTTGCCGCAGACCGAGCAGGGACAACCGGTAAATTGATACATAAAAGCCTCCGCATTTTGATTGCATGGTATGTTTAGTATACTCTCCCAGAGCAAAAAAGGAAAGCCAAACTTGGAAATTTGACTTTTTATTTTGCATTTCCAGGCCAGTATAACACACAATCTTGAAGAAATTGAAAACAAACGCCTCTTTCACCCACCCTTCACAAAAATTTCCGGCATTCCGGGGGCCGGGGGCGTTCCAAATTGACAGAGGGGCGCATGGCGTGTTATCCTTGCAGGGAAAGGAGGCGGACCGAATGGAGGGACGCTGCATCGGCGCGATGCGGTTTGACGGGACAGGGGCGCGCCCCTGCACCTGTCAGGGAACTGAGCGCGGCCGGATCCCCCGGCTTTTTCGGGAGGGGAGAGACCGGCTGCTGCGGGAGGAGGAACCATGAGAGACCGTGCGATCGACCTCTGCGGCGCAGAGGGGGGCGGCCGCGCCCCGGATATGCCCTTGCTGGCGGCAGGGGACCGCTTTGCGTTCCGATGCGCCGGCTGCGGCGGGTGCTGCCGGGGCCGGGAGGACCTGGTCCTCTCGGGGTACGACCTGTACCGCCTGGCCCGGCGTCTGGGCCTGCCGCCCCGGATCACGGCCCGGGCGTTCTGCCGCAGCTACATCGGGGCGGTCAGCCGTTTGCCGGTCCTCCGGCTGGCCCCGGTCCGCGCCGAGGGCAACAACTGCCCCTTCCTGACCGGTGGGCGCTGCGCCGTCCATGAGGCCCGGCCTCTGGCCTGCGCCCTCTATCCGCTGGGGCAGGAGATCACCCGGGAGGGGAAGGTGGCGTATTATTTTCAGAACACCGGCTGCGGCGGCAGGGAGGTGCAGGCCACCCTAGCGGACTACCTGGCTGCCCAGGGCATCCCGGAGCGGGAGCCCCAGGACATTTTGTGGGCGGTCCGCTGCATGGCCCTGGAACAGGAGGCCCCCTCCTGGGAGGCCGCGCTGGGCCCTGTCATCCTGCGGCGGTTCCAGGCCAAGCTGGCCGACGCCCTCTATTACCGGTACGACCTCGCCCGCCCCTGGCCGGAGCAGCTGGAGGAGAACCTCGCCTGGCTGGCAGGGGAGCGGGTGCGCCTGGAGGAGATGCAGCGGCGGCTTGATCGAAAAAACCGATAGATGCGTTTGCATTCATCAATAATCATGGCACTTCAGACGAATAAAATGGAGAGTTACGTCTTGTATTCTTCCCCAAAGTGTGCTATACTTCACAATCATGAAGCACTTCACACGTGTGAAGCGCCGGGGCGGGCCGCAGGCCCGTCCGCACCGCCCGGGGGTCCTGTCCCCGGGGCATATGCAAAGTAGAGGAGAGTATAGGCTATGCGTAAGATTTCCCGTCGTTCGTTTCTGACTGTTTCCGCAGCTGCGGCCGCTGCCGGCGTCCTGGCAGCCTGCGGCGGTTCTTCTTCGTCCTCCACGGCGGCTTCGTCCTCCGCCGCTTCTTCGGCAGCGTCCTCGTCTGCCGCAGACAGCGCCGCCGCCCCTGCCGAGAGCTATACCGTCGGCATCTGCCAGCTGGTGCAGCACGAGGCGCTGGACGCCGCCACCCAGGGCTTCCAGGATGCGCTGACCGAGCAGCTGGGCGACGCCGTCACTTTTGACCTGCAGAACGCCCAGAACGATTCCCCGACCTGCTCCACCATCTGCAACGGCTTCGTCTCGGCCGGCGTGGACCTGATCATGGCCAACGGCACCCCCGCCCTGCAGGCGGCCCAGGCCTCCACCGCCGACATCCCCATCCTGGGCACCTCCATCACCGAATACGGCGTGGCCCTGGGCATCGACGATTTCAGCGGCACGGTGGGCGGCAACATCTCGGGCACCTCCGACCTGGCCCCCCTGGACGAGCAGGCGGCCATGATCGTGGAGTGGATGCCGGACGCCCAGACCGTGGGCCTGCTCTACTGCTCGGCGGAGGCCAACAGCCAGTACCAGGTGGACGTGGTCCAGGCTGAGCTGGAAGCCGCCGGCCTGACCGTCACCCAGTACCCCTTCTCCGACTCCAACGACCTGTCCTCGGTCTGCCAGCAGGCCGCCACCGAGAGCGACGTCCTCTACGTCCCCACCGACAACACGGTGGCCGCCAACACCGGCATTGTGGATGGCATCTGCCGCCCCATGGGCAAGCCCGTCTTTGCGGGCGAGGAGGGCATCTGCCGGGGCTGCGGCGTGGCCACCCTGTCCATCAGCTACTACGACCTGGGCTACACCACCGGCGAGATGGCCGCCCAGATCCTGACCGGTGAGGCGGACATCGCCGCCATGCCCATCCAGTACACCAACGTCACCAAGAAATACAACCCCACCATCTGCGAGGAGCTGGGCCTGACCGTGCCGGAAGGCTACGAGGCCATTGAAGAAGCGTAAGGCCGCTTCCTTATTTTTAAAAGGCACTGCACAGACGGCCGTCAGGGCGGATTTGCCCTGGCGGTCGCCTGCGTGTGTTTTGATCCGCTCCGCCGGGCCGGCAGTGAGGCCCTGCCTGGCGGCCAAACGTCAAAAACAGGAGGAATTATTTTGGAAGTCTTAGCAAGACTGGCAAACCTGCCCGGCGCGCTGCCGGGGGCCTGCGCACAGGGCCTGATCTGGGGCATCATGGCCATTGGCGTCTACCTGACCTACCGCATCCTGGATGTGGCCGACCTGACGGTGGACAACTCCTTCGGCACCGGCGGCGCGGTCTGCGTCATGGCCCTGCTGTCCGGGCAGAACGTCTGGACCGCCCTGATCCTGGCCTTTATCGCGGGGCTGGCCTGCGGCCTTGTCACCGGATTGCTGCACACCTTCATGGGCATCCCGGCGATCCTGGCCGGTATCCTGACCCAGCTGGCCCTCTATTCGGTCAACCTGAAGATCATGGGCAAGTCCAACCAGTCCATCAACGTGGATAAGTACGACCTGCTGATCTCCCTGCGCTGGGTCAAGGAGTTTGCCCTCCGCAACCCTGTGGTCATGGTCATCCTGATCACCCTGGTCCTGATCGGCATCCTCTACTGGTTCTTTGGCACCGAGCTGGGCTGCTCCATCCGCGCCACCGGCTCCAACCCCCACATGAGCCGGGCCCAGGGCATCAACACCAGCTTCAATGTGGTGCTGGGCCTGATGGTCTCCAACGGGCTGGTCGCCCTGTCGGGCGCCCTGCTCAGCCAGTACCAGGGCTTTGCCGACGTCAGCATGGGCCGCGGCGCCATCGTCATCGGCCTGGCCGCCGTCATCATCGGCGAGACCATCTTCGGCCGCATCTTCCACAATTTTGCCCTCAAGCTGGCGGCGGTCTCCATCGGCGCTGTGGTCTATTATATTGTCCTGCAGCTGGTGCTGACACTGGGCTTCGACGCCAACCTCCTCAAGCTGCTGTCGGCCGTGGTGGTGGCCGTATTCCTGGCGGTGCCTTACTGGAAGGGCAAGTACTTCACAAAGCCCGTGCCCAAAAAGGCCCAGAAGGAGGAACAGCCCCATGCTTGATATTCAGAACATCTACAAGACCTTCAACCCCGGCACCGTCAACGAAAAGACGGCCCTGAACGGCCTGTCTCTCCATCTGGACGAGGGCGATTTCGTCACCGTCATCGGGGGCAACGGCGCGGGCAAATCCACCATGCTGAACGCGGTGGCCGGCGTCTGGCCGGTGGACGAGGGCAAGATCATGATCGACGGCGCCGACGTCACCCGCCTGAGCGAGCACCAGCGGGCCAAGTACATCGGTCGGGTCTTTCAGGACCCCATGACCGGCACCGCCGCCACCATGCAGATCGAAGAAAACCTGGCCCTGGCGGCCCGCCGGGGCAAGCCCCGCACCCTGCGCACCGGCATCACCCGCAAGGAACGGGAGGAATACAAAGAGCTGCTCAAGACCCTGGACCTGGGGCTGGAAAACCGCCTCACCGCCCGGGTGGGCCTGCTGTCGGGCGGCCAGCGCCAGGCGCTGACCCTGCTGATGGCCACCATGAACCGGCCCAAACTGCTGCTGCTGGACGAGCATACCGCCGCCCTCGACCCCAAGACCGCCCTCAAGGTGCTGACCCTCTCGGCCAAGCTGGTGGAAGAAAACCATCTCACCGCCCTGATGATCACCCACAATATGAAGGACGCCATCAAATACGGCAACCGCCTCATCATGATGCACGAGGGACGGATCATCTACGATGTGAGCGGGGAGGAAAAGAAAAAGCTCCACGTCTCCGACCTGCTGGCCAAGTTCCAGACCGCCAGCGGCGATGAGTTCGCCAACGACCGGATGATCCTGTCCTAGGGTGTATCCGAAAACTCCCCAACGCTGTCCAATTCTACCAAAAAGGCGCATCTGCTGCGTTGCATTCGCTTGCATTCCATCGAAGCAGCGAAGGCACGGCTGGCGCAGCGCTCCGGTTTTCGCAAGCGGGCACCGTCCCGCGCCGCGAAAATCGGCTAAGCGCAAGAGTTTCGGCGCTCATGCGCCTTGCATCTGGCGCTTTTTGGCGAATATCCCAGCATTTTTGACTTCTCAGATACACCCTAAACAAATCCGAGATCCACGCGCATAGCACAACAGAAAACGCCCGGGGCTCCCCAACGGAAGCTCCGGGCGTTTTCGTTCTGTGCAGGTATGTCACCGCGCCAGCTTGCGGGCGATCCAGATGCAGGCGCAGGCGCCCACCACCGAGACCACGAAGTCCCCCACAAAGCCGGTGGCCCGCAGGCCGATCAGCCCCAGCAGGAAACTGCCCACAAAGCCGCCCAGCATGCCCAGCACGATGTTGTGCAGGGTGGAGGCGGGGTAGGTGCCCATCAGGCGCCCGGCCACATAGCCGGCCAGCGCGCCCACGATCAGGCTGAAGATCACGTTGATGATGGAAAAAAACATGGTAAAAGCTCCTCCTGTATGATGTATGACGAGACAGGTCAGACGGACGTTTCGGCGGCCTCGCGGGCGGTGCGGCAGATGCCGGCCAGGCAGCACCGGTCGCAGGCGGGCTTGCGGGCGTCGCAGACGGCCCGGCCGTGCAGTACAAAGCGGTGGCACAAATCGCTGCCCTCCTCGGGGGGGATGATCTGCCACAGCAGCATCTCCACCTTCTGGGGCTCCTTGACGTTGTCCACCAGGCCGATGCGGTTGCACAGCCGGATGCAGTGGGTGTCGGTGACGATGGCCGGCTTGCCGAACACGTCCCCCATGATGAGGTTGGCGCTTTTGCGGCCTACGCCGGGCAGGGCCAGCAGCTCTTCAAAGGTGGTGGGCACCTGGCAGTCGTACTTGTCCCGCAGGATGCGCATGCAGGCCGAGATGTCCCGCGCCTTGGAGCGCCCCAGCCCGCAGGGCTTGACGATGGCCTCGATCTCTTCCGGCTCGGCGGCGGCCAGGGCGGCCACCCCGGGGTATTTGGCAAACAGATCCTCCACCACCACGTTGACCCGGGCGTCGGTGCACTGGGCCGCCAGGCGGACGCTGACCAGCAGCTGCCAGGCGTCGGCATAGTCCAGGGTGCAGGCGGCGTCGGGGTATTCTGCCTTCAGCCGCTCGATCACCTCGAGGGCCAGCTCCTTCTTGGCCGCAAGCTCTGCGGCCGGCATCTGCTTTCTGGGCATGACAGTTCCTCCTTGACGGTTCCTGCAAGTGATGATACCACGTTTTAAGCTATTTGTAAACCTTGTCCTTTTGCGTAAAATGCTGTATAATATCCCATAGAATGCAAAGTCGTAATCATTCCCAGTATCACCTGGGAGGAAAGGAGGCATGCCCCATGCGGGAACCTTTGGCCCAGAGGCTGCGGCCCAAGACCCTTGCCGAAGTGTGCGGCCAGCAGCATCTGCTGGCGCCGGGGCGGGTGTTCCGCCGCACCATCGAGATCGGCAGCATCCCCAACATGATCTTTTACGGCCCTTCCGGCACCGGCAAGACCACCGTGGCCCGGATCATTGCGGAAAACAGCGGCATGACCCTGCACAAGCTCAACGGCACCTCCTGCGGCACGGGGGACATCAAGGCGGTGTTCAAGGACATCGGCACCCTGGCCGGGGCGGGGGGCATCCTGCTGTATCTGGACGAGATCCAGTATCTGAATAAAAAACAGCAGCAAAGCCTGCTGGAATGCCTCGAGGAGGGGACAGTCACCCTGATCGCCTCCACCACCGAGAACCCCTATTTCTACATTTATAATGCTCTGCTGTCCCGGTGCACCGTCTTTGAGTTCAAAAGCCTGACGGCCCGGGATGTGGAACAGGGGGTCCGCCATGCGGTGGACCGGCTGTCGGCGGAGGGGGAGCAGGTGTCCATCACCCCCGAGGCGGCCCAGTATCTGGCCGAGAGCGCCGGCGGCGATATGCGCAAGGCTCTGGGCAGCCTGGAATTTGCGGTGGCCGCCGCCGAGACGGGCCCCGAGGGCCGGGTGGTCACCCTGGACATGATCCGGCAGGTGACCCGGCGCACCGCCATGCGGTACGACAAGGACGGGGACGAGCACTACGACATCGTTTCGGCCTACCAGAAGTCCATGCGTGGGTCCGACCCGGACGCCGCCCTCCACTACCTGGCCCGCCTGCTGGAGGCGGGGGACCTGCCCTCGGCCTGCCGCCGGCTGATGGTCTGCGCCTGCGAGGACGTGGGCCTGGCCTACCCGCAGATCATCCCCATCGTCAAGGCGGCGGTGGACGCGGCCAATATGCTGGGCCTGCCCGAGGCCCGCATCCCCCTGGCCGACGCGGTGATCCTGGTATCCACCAGCCCCAAGTCCAACAGCGGGGAGGCCGCCATCGACGCCGCTCTGGCCGACGTCCGGGCGGGCCGGACCGGGCCGGTGCCCCGCCAGCTGCAGAACAAGCACTACGACGGCGCGGACGCCCTGGTCAAGGGCCAGAACTACAAGTACGCCCAGGAGTACAAAAACCACTGGGTGGCCCAGCAGTACCTGCCCGACGCCATCAAGGATGCCCGGTACTACACCTATGGCGACAACCGCACCGAGCAGGCGGCCAAAGCCTACTGGGACCGGATCAAACAGGAAGGTTAAGGAGGATCGACAGGGATGCGCTACTCCAAACAGAGGGAGCTGGTCATGCAGCAGGTGGAGACCCTGCGGGACCACCCCACCGCGGAAGAGATCTACCAGCACGCGCTGAAGGAGTGCCCCGGCCTCAGCCTGGGCACCGTCTACCGGAATTTGAACAGCCTGGTGGAAGCCGGGCGGGTTCGCCGGGTGTCCATCCCGGGCCAGCCCGACCGGTTCGACCACACCCTGCCCTGGCACGGGCACCTGTACTGCACCTGCTGCGGCCAGGTGGAGGACCTGGACCTGGACCCCGGGCTGGTCCGCCAGCTGCTGTCGGGGCAGCCCGGCCGGATCACTGACTGCGTGGTGACCTGGATCGGCCTGTGCGAGCGGTGCTCCCGGCAGTCCGAGCCGGCCCCGGCGGCCGCGCCGTGACCGCCGGGACAGGCCGCCCCGGCGGCCTGCGGGGCCGGAGACGCCGGTTTTGCGAAATTATCCCTTGTTTCGCGGGGGAGAAACCTGTATAATAGACAGGACAGACTGTCAAAAGGGTCCCCCGCCGGCAACGACAAGGACAGGGGGCCGATACGTTGAGAACCCCGGGCGCCCTGCCCGCGGGATAAGGATGGTATATCGTTGGAATATAAGAAATACGAGCATAACGCCCAGGCCGCCGCACTGGTCGGCAGCCATTACGACACGCCGCCCCTGGCCTATGTCCACAGCTACGGCTGCCAGCAGAACGTCAACGACGGCGAGCGGATCAAGGGGGTCCTGGTGGACATCGGCTACGGCCTGTGCGACAGCCCCGAGGACGCCGACCTGATCCTCTTCAACACCTGCGCCGTGCGGGAGCACGCCGAACAGCGGGTGTTTGGCAACGTGGGGGCCCTCAAGGGCCTGAAAGAGAAAAAACCGGGCCTCATCATCGGCCTGTGCGGCTGCATGGCCAACCAGAAGCAGGTGGTAGAAAAACTGCGCCGCAGCTACCCCTATGTGGACCTGGTCTTTGGGGTGGACGGCATCGACACCCTTCCCGACCTGCTGGCCCGCAAGCTGGAGCAGCGGGGGCGCATCCTGCTGGAGCCGGCCCAGCGCCCGGTGATCGTGGAGGGCATCCCCATCCGGCGGGAGAGCGAGTTCCGGGCCTGGCTGCCCATCATGTACGGGTGCGACAACTTCTGCACCTACTGCATCGTGCCCTACGTCCGCGGCAGGGAAAAGAGCCGCCGCCCGGCGGACATCCTGGCCGAGTTCAAGGGCCTGGTGGAGGCCGGCTACAAGGAGATCACCCTGCTGGGCCAGAACGTCAACAGCTACGGCAAGGGGCTGGACGAGGGGGAGAAGATGGATTTCTCCGACCTGCTCAACCTGCTGTGCGCCGTGCCGGGGGATTACCACATCCGCTTCATGACCAGCCACCCCAAGGACGCCAGCCGCAAGCTGATCGACACCATTGCGGCCCAGCCCCACCTGTGCAAGCACCTGCACCTGCCGGTGCAGTGCGGGTCGGACCGGCTGCTGGCCCGGATGAACCGCCACTACACGGTGGAGCACTACCTGGACCTGATCGAATACGCCCGGGCCCGGGTGCCGGGGATCACCTTCTCCAGCGACATCATCGTGGGCTTCCCGGGGGAGACGGAGGAGGATTTCCAGGGCACCCTGGACCTGATCCGCCGGGTGGGCTATATGCAGTTGTTCACCTTCATTTATTCCAGGCGGGAGGGCACGCCGGCGGCCGGCTATCCCGACCCCACCCCCCGCAGCGAAAAGACCGGCCGGATGGCCCGGCTGCTCAAGACCCAGGACGAGATCGCCATGGCCCTGGTCAAGGCCCAGGTGGGCCAGACCGTCCGGGTGCTGGTGGAGGGCTTCGGCCGGGCCGAGGGGACCCTGACGGGCCGGCTGGACAACAACCTGACGGTGGAGTTTGCCGGGGAACCGGCGCTGCTGGGCCAGTACGCCTCCGTCCGCCTGACCGGCGCGCGGGCCACCGTCCTGCTGGGAGAATGGGCGCCGCTCGTTTCGGACAAGATAGGGTCATAGAACGTTGAAATACAAAGGAGAAAACCACAATGGATTGCATCGACCTCTTTAAGCGCGCCGCCATGGCGCTCCAGACCGACAGCCGCTACCTGGCCCTGGACCAGGCCCGCAAGATGAACGACAGCGACGAAGAGCTGCAGAACATGATCGGGGAGTTCAATCTGGCACGGATGGACCTGAACAACGAGATCGGCAAAACGGAGCGCAACGACGCCCGCATCGCCGAGCTGAACGAGAAGGTGAACACCCTCTACGGCCAGATCATGAACGACGAAGGGATGGTGGCCTACAACGAGGCCAAGCGGGAGTGCGAGCTCCTGGTCAACTATATCGACGCCATCATCAACACCGCGATGAACGGCGGCGACCCGATGACGGTGCAGGAGCCCTCCGCTTCCTGCTCCGGCAGCTGCTCCACCTGCGGCGGCTGCGGCTGAGACACTGCAACGCGGCTCTGCACCTGCACAGCCGCGTTTCCTTGTCCCTGCCCGGTTACGCAGCACAAACCGCAGAAAGAAGGGGAATGCTATGGCGGACTTGTCGCCCATGATGAAACAATACCTGGAGATCAAACAACAGCACAAGGATGAGATCCTCTTTTACCGCATCGGCGATTTTTACGAGATGTTCTACGACGACGCCATTACGGCCTCCCGTGAACTGGACCTGACCCTGACCGGCAAGCAGTGCGGCCAGAAAGAGCGGGCGCCCATGTGCGGCGTGCCGTTCCACAGCTACGAGACCTACATGGCCCGGCTGATCGCCAAGGGGTACAAGGTGGCCATCTGCGAGCAGACCGAGGACCCCGCCCTGGCCAAGGGCCTGGTCAAGCGGGAGATCGTCCGTGTGGTCACCCCCGGCACCGTCATCGAGAGCAGCATGCTCCAGGACGACCGCAACAACTACATCGCCAGCCTCTACCTGAAAGGGGAGGAGGCCGGGGTCTGCTTTGCCGATGTCTCCACCGGCACGGCCCATGTCACCGAACTGAAAAACCCCAAGATCGGCCTGGCCGTCATCGCTGAGCTGTGCCGCTACCGCCCCAGCGAGGTGCTGTTCAACACCGGCACCCTTGCCTGCCGGGAGGTGACCAACTACATCAAAAAGCACATGAACTGCGCCGTGGAGCTGATGGAGGACGAGCGGTACGCCCCCGGCCTGATCGACACCACCCTGGCGGGGCAGTTCGGCCGCGACTGGGCCCGCTCCACCGAGATCGGCGCCGAGGGGCTGGTCCGCTATGCGATGGGGGGCCTGCTGCAATACCTCCACGACACCCAGATCAAGGGGGTCAGCCGACTCAAAACGGTCATCCGCTACACCGAGGCCCAGTATATGCACCTGTCTGCCGTCACCCGGTCCAACCTGGAGCTGACCGAGACCATGCGCGGGCGGGAAAAGCGGGGCACCCTGCTCTGGGTGCTGGACAAGACCTCCACCGCCATGGGCAAGCGGCTGCTGCGCAGCTGGCTGGAACAGCCCCTGGTCTCCAGCGAGATCATCAACCACCGCCTCAACGCGGTGGAATGCCTGGTCCATCAGACCGTCGCCCGGGGCGAGCTGTCCGAGACCCTGCGCTACATCACCGACATCGAGCGGCTGATGACCCGCACCGTCTACGGCTCGGCCACCCCCAAGGAGATCTACACCATGGCCCAGACCTTCGACCGGCTGCCCGAGCTCAAGCAGCTGGCGGAGGGCTGCGGCTGCGCCGAGCTGGCCGAGCTGGCCGCCGGCATCGACCCCATGGAGGACCTCAAGGCCAGGATCTTCGCCGCCGTGGACCCCGAGGCCCCCTCGACCCTGAAGGACGGCGGCGTCATCGCCGCAGGGTACAACAGCGAGGTGGACGAGCTGCGCTCCATCCGGGAAAATACCAAGGGGGTCCTGGCCCAGCTGGAGGCCCGCCTGCGGGAAGAGACCGGCATCCCCAAGCTGCGGATCGGCTTCAACCATGTGTTCGGGTATTTCATCGAGGTCAGCAACAGCTACAAGAGCATGGTGCCCGACAATTACACCCGCAAACAGACCCTGAGCACCGGCGAGCGGTACATCACCCCGGAGCTGAAAACCCTGGAAAACAAGATCCTGGGCGCCCACGAGCGGCTGATCAGCCTGGAACACCGGCTGTTTGCCGACCTGCTGGACCAGATCGGCCAGGAGCTGGACCGCATCCAGCGCTCGGCCCGGGCGGTGGCCCAGCTGGACGTGCTGGTCTCCCTGGCCATTGTGGCGGCGGACAACAACTACTGCCGCCCGGTGGTGGACGACAGCGACCAGCTGGTCATCCGGGAGGGCCGCCACCCGGTGGTGGAGCAGGTGCTCAAGGGCAGCCTCTTTGTACCCAACGACACCGTGCTGGACTGCGGCGAGAACCGCTGCCTCATCATCACCGGCCCCAACATGGCGGGCAAATCCACCTATATGCGGCAGAACGCCCTCATCGCCCTGATGGCCCAGATCGGCTCCTTCGTGCCAGCCAAAGAGTGCCATGTGGGCATCGTGGACGCAGTGTTCACCCGGGTGGGCGCCTCCGACGATCTGGCCGCCGGCCAGTCCACCTTCATGGTGGAGATGACCGAGGTGTCCGAGATCCTCAAAAACGCCACCCGGCGCAGCCTGGTGATCCTGGACGAGATCGGCCGGGGCACCTCCACCTTTGACGGGATGAGCATTGCCCGCGCGGTGGTGGAGCACATCGCCAACCCCCAAAACGGCCTGGGCTGCAAGACCCTGTTCGCCACCCATTACCACGAGCTGACCGACCTGGAAGGGGAGATCGAGGGGGTCAAAAACTACAACATCGCGGTCAAAAAGCGGGGCGAGGACATCACTTTCCTGCGCCGGATCGTCCGCGGCCCGGCCGACGACAGCTACGGCATCGAGGTGGCCAAGCTGGCCGGCCTGCCCGGCAGCGTGACCCGGCGGGCCCACGAGGTGCTGCGCAAGCTGGAAGCCTCCGCCCCCAAAAACAACGTAGAACAGATGGACTTCGGCACCCTGGCCGATTATCAGTCGCCTGCCGCCCCCAGCGAGATGGTGGAAAAACTGGAAGCGCTGGACCTGGAGACCCTGACCCCCATCGAGGCGCTCAATTTCCTCTATGAGCTGAAAAAGACCCTGAAGGGGAGCATCACCGGCTGACCCTGTTGATTTTTGAAAGGAGGGCCCTGCATGGCCATCATCCGTGTACTGGACAAACATACCGCCGAGCTGATCGCGGCGGGGGAAGTGGTGGAGCGGCCTGCCTCCGTGGCCAAGGAGCTGATGGAAAACTCCATCGACGCCGGCGCGACCCAGATCACCGTCTCCATCGAGTCGGGGGGCGTCAAGCTGATCGAGGTCGGCGACAACGGCAGCGGCATCGAGCCGGAATATATCTCCACCGCCTTCATCCGCCACGCCACCAGCAAGATCACGGACGAGACGGACCTGAACTCCATCCACACCCTGGGGTTCCGGGGGGAGGCGCTGGCCTCCATCGCCAGCGTGGCCCGGGTGGAGCTGCTGACCCGCACCGAGGCAAGCGAGTTCGCCACCCTCTACCGCAACGAGGGCGGGGAGGAATATCCCTCCGAGCCCGCCGCCCGCGCCGTGGGCACCACCATCCGGGTGCGGGACCTCTTTTTCAACACCCCCGCCCGGATGAAGTTCCTCAAGCGGGACGCCACCGAGGGCACCTATGTGGCGGAGATGGTGGGCCGGCTGGCCCTCAGCCACCCCGAGGTCAGCTTCAAGTTCATCCGGGAGGGCAAGGTCCAATACGTCACCCCCGGGGACGGGCAGCTGCGCAGCGCGGCCTATTCGGTGCTGGGCCGGGAGTTCAGCCGCGACCTGATCGAGGTGGACAGCACCAGCGGCCCCCACCGCCTGTGGGGCCTCATCACCCCGCCCAAAAGCTGCCGGGCAAGCCGCAGCATGGAATTTTTCTACATCAACGGGCGGTACGTCTACAACCGCACCATGATGGCCGGGATGGAGATGGCCTTCAAGAGCACTGCCATGCAGGGCAAGTTCCCGGGGGGCATCCTGATGATGGAGCTGCCCCCTGAACTGGTGGACGTCAACGTCCATCCGGCCAAGACCGAAGTCCGTTTTGCCCGGGAGAACGACGCCTTTGATGCGGTCTATCACGCGGTCAAGCTGGCCCTGGCCACCCCCGGCACCGGGGAGCGGTCCTTCGCCTTCCAAAAGAGCGGGCCGGCCGTCACCGAGCCCTTTGCGGCGGTGGATTCCGCCACCGGCGAAGAAATCCAGAAAAAGGACGAATATAAGGCAAAAAACGATGTAAAGCAAACAAACTTTACAGAACTTTCGGCGGTGATCCCGGGCCAGTCGGAGCCGGGCGTCCTACCCAGGGCTGCCCGGCCGGCGCAAGCAGCGGGACTTGACAGCCCCGCCCGGCCCTCCGGCTGGGGCGCGCCCCTGCGGGACAGCCTTGCTCTGCACAGCACGCCCGCCGAAAAGCCCCGCCCCTCCTTCCGCCCGGCCGGGCAGGAGTCCCAGCTGGACATCAGCCTGGAGGAGGAATCCGCCGCCGAAGAAGATGTGGAGGCATTGCCGGCGGAAAAGCCCGTCTCGCCGGCGCCCGCTGCCGGAGAGACGGAAACCGCGGAGGCATCTTTTGTCCAGCCCGAGCAGACCGTCCTGCCCGGCGCGGACGGCCCCGTCCCCCTGGAATATGTGGGGGAAGCCTTCCACACCTACATCATCGCCCAGCGGGGGGACGAGCTGTGCCTCATCGACAAGCACGCCGCCCACGAGCGACAGCTTTATGAGAAGCTGGCTGCCGGCTACGGCCAGGTGCCCAGCCAGCTGCTGCTCTCGCCGCTGGTCATCTCCCTGTCGGCGGAGGAAAAGCAGGCCGTGATGGAAAACCTGGCCCTGCTGGAACACGCGGGCATCGAGACGGGGGACTTCGGGGGCAACACCATCCTGCTGCGGGCGGTCCCCTGCGACGTGGAGCAGGACGATCTGGAGGACATGATGGTGGAGATCGCGGCCAAGCTCGCCCGGGGCAGCCGCGACGCCCTGAGCGAAAGGACCGAGTGGGTGCTCCACTCCATCGCCTGCCGCGCGGCGGTCAAGGCGGGGGACCGGGCATCGCCCCAGGAGCTGATGGCCCTGGCCGAAAAGATCCTGTCCGGCGAGGTACCGCCCTTCTGTCCCCACGGCCGCCCCTGCATCCTCAAGCTGACTCGAAAGGAGCTGGAAAAGCAGTTTGGCAGAATCGAATGACAAGCAGCCGGTGCTGGCGGTGGTGGGGCCTACCGCCACCGGCAAGACAGCCCTGGGGGTGGAGCTGGCCCTCCGCCTGGGGGGCGAGATCATCAGCGCCGACTCGATGCAGATCTACCGGGGGCTGGACATCGGCACGGCCAAGGTCACCCCGGAGGAGACCCGCGGGGTGCCGCACCACTGCGTGGACATCCTGCCGCCCGAAGCGCCGTTCAGCGTAGCCGATTTCACGGCGCTGGCCGGCCGTCTGGTGGAGGAGATCGGGGCCCGGGGGCGCCTGCCCATCCTGGTGGGGGGCACCGGGCTGTATGTCCAGAGCTTCCTCAACGGGGTGCGCTTTGCCGAAGAAAAGGCCCCCGAGGGCCTGCGGGATCAGCTGACGGCCGAACTGGCGGCCCGCGGCCCCGACGCCCTCTACGCCGAGCTCCAGGCGGTCGATCCCGAGGCGGCGGCGGCCATCCACCCCCACAACCATGTGCGGGTGCTCCGGGCGCTGGAACATTACCGGGCCACCGGACGCCGCCTCAGCGAACAGAAGGCGGCGTCCCTGCCGCCGGAACAGCCCTACCGCGCGCTGGTGCTGGGGCTGGATTTCCCCCAGCGGGACGTCCTCTACCGCCGCATCGACGCCCGGGTGGACCGGATGATGGAGCAGGGCCTGCTGGAGGAGGCCCGGCTGGTCTGGGCCTGCCGCCAGAGCTGCCCCACCGCCGCCCAGGCCATCGGGTACAAGGAGTTTTTCCCCTTCTTTGCAGGGGAGGACGCCCTGGAACACTGCGTCAGCCAGCTCAAGCAGGCGTCCCGCCGGTACGCCAAACGGCAGCTGACCTGGTTCCGCCATATGGACGGGGTGGTCTGGCTGGAGGCCGGCAGCCCCGGCCTCGCCGGGCAGGCCCTGCGCCTGGCCCAAACATTTCTGCACGAGGGGTGATACCGGATGCGAAAGGATATGCACAACCCTGAAAACCCTGACACCGCCCGCCCCGGCTGGCGGACCATCCTGGGGGGGACGGTGGTCCTGCTCCTGCTGGTCATCCTGGGCTATGTGGGCTACCAGATCCTCCATCTGCTCAACCCGCCCAACACCTACGAGACGGTCCTCACCGCCACGGTGGAGGACAAGGTGGAGGCGGAGGGGGTGGTCCTCTTTCAGGAGACCCTCATCCCCGGCAGCGGGGACCTGGGCTATCTGGCGGAGGACGGGGCCCGGGTCTCGGCGGGGACGGTGGTGGCCGAAGTCTACACCAGCAGCGGCCAGAGCGCCCTGCGGGCCGCCCTCGACAGCCTGAACGAACAGATCGGGCTGCTGCAGCGGGCGGAGAATGTCTCCACCACCCAGGTGGACACCATGATCCAGGAGCGCACCACCGCCCTCTACGACCTGCTGGACGCGGTGGACCGGGGCGACCCCGCCGCCCTGGACGCCGGCCGGGAGGACTACCTCCTGGCCCAGAACAAGATCCTGGTGGTGACGGGGGAGGACGCGGGCTTTGCCTCCCGGATCGCGGCCCTGCAGGCCGAGGCGGCCCAGCTGCAAAGCCAGCTGGGGGCGCCGGCCCAGATCGCCGCCCCCCTCACCGGCTATTTTGTCCGCAGCGCCAGCACCCGGCAGCTGACCCAGCCGGCCGGCGACATCCTGGCCATGGACGCCGCATCCCTCAAGGCCGCCCTGGACGCAGGGCTGGACGCCCCCCTCACCGGCTGCGCCGGCAAGATGATCTCGGGCTTCAGCTGGAGCTACTGCGGCGTCTGCACGGCAGAGGAGGGCCAAAAGCTGCTGCAGGCCGACGGCACCCCCCTGGACCGGGAGGTGCAGATCCGCTTCCCCGGCCAGACCGACCAGGCCCTGCCTGCGCAGCTCACCGAAGTGACCATCGACGAGGGGGCGGGCCTGGCCCGCTTCGTCCTCACCTGCGATTCGGTCACCGGGGAGGTGCTGCGCCTGGGCCAGGCCGAAGCCGAGGTCATCGTCAGCAGGACCACCGGCCTGCGGGTGCCCGCCGCCGCGGTCCACTATGTATTGGAGACCCCGGAGGCTTCTTCCGGGGAGGCTGCCTCTTCCGGCACAGTGGAGGGCAGCGCCGCCGCAGGGGAGAACTACGTCCCCGGCGTCTACGTCAAATTCGGCAACCTGGCCCACTTCTGCCGCATCGACCCGGTGGACAGCGACCACCCCCTGGTCACCGACGGCGCCTACATCATCGTCCCGCCCAAGGGCACCGACGGCTCGGTCAGCGAGGTGCGCCTGTACGACCAGGTCATCGTGGAAGGACAAAATCTCTACGACGGCAAACTTTTATCCTAGCTCTTATTGACATCCGGCCTAAAAAAACAGATAATATAGAGAGCTATTCTTTTCTGCCGCCCGGCTGCACGGGGCGGGCGGCAGCTTTTATGGCAAAATGGCATCTGCTTGCAGATGAAAGGAGCGGTATCGATGTCTTTCATGCAAAATATTAAAAAGGGACTTTTCGGCGAGGATGACGGCTACGACGATCAGTACATCGACGACGGGCCCCAGATGGTGAACAACAACAGCGGCTTCGGCAGCGCGGACTCGTACGACGAGGAAGGCGGCGACAGCGGCAAAAGCGGCAACCGCGTGGTCAACATCAACGCCACCACCCAGCTCAAGGTGGTCCTGGTCAAGCCCGAGCGGTTCGAGGACGCCAGCACCATCGCCGACCATCTGAACAACAAGCGCACCGTGGTGCTCAACCTGGAATCCACCAACAAAGAAGTCTCCCGCCGTCTGGTGGATTTCCTGTCCGGGGTGGCCTACGCCAACAACGGCCAGATCAAGCGGGTGGCCAACAGCACCTTTATCATCACCCCGTACAACGTGGACATCATGGGCGACCTGCTGGACGAGCTGGAGAACAATGGCGCGTTCTATTGAGGACGGCGCCGAGGCCCAGCGCCCGGCGCGGGGCTATATCCCGCCCCAGAACGATAAAGAACGGTTTCTGATGCGCCACATCGAGGATCTGGCCCGCACCGCCCAGGCCCGTGGCATCCCGCGGTATTCCTCCTTTCTCAGCGACCGGGAGCAGGCCCTGGCGCAGGCGGCCCTGTCCAAGGCGGGGTGCAGCTGCTGGCGCCTGGAGGGCGGCTACCCCGAAGCGGAACGGAAGATCGCCGCCATCGAGCCGGAGGACGCCTGGACCGACAGCCCCCTGGCCTGCGTCCGGCTGGACTGCCGCGCCGCACCCGGCGCGGACCTGCCCGCCCACAGGGACTATCTGGGCAGCCTGATGGGCCTGGCCCTCAAGCGGGAGGCCCTGGGGGACATCGTCCTGCCGGCGGACGCCCCCGGTACGGCCTATGTCTTTGCCCTGGAGCCGGCGGCCCGGCTGATCTGCGAGGAGCTGGTCCAGGTGGGCCGCACCGCCGTCAGCTGCACCCCCCAGCCCCTGGAAGAGCTGCCCGGCCTTGCGCCGGAGCAGCGGGTGCTGCACACCGCGGCGGTGTCCTCCCTGCGGCTGGACGCCGTGCTTGCGGCGATGCTGCACTGCAGCCGCGGGGCGGCGGCGGCCCTCATCGAGGCGGGCCGGGTGGAGATCAACCACCTGCCCACCGAAAGCGTCCATGCCCCTGTCTACGAGGGGGATATTTTTACCATACGCGGCCGGGGCCGCTTTGCCCTGACCGCCCTGCCCGGCAAGACCAGAAAGGACCGCCAGATCATCGAGTTCTTTCAGTATCAATCGTAAATCACAATGACAGGAGGAAATCAGTATGCTGACACCGCAGGACGTACACTCTGTCCAGTTTGAAAAGAGCTTCCGCGGCTATCGGATCGAGGACGTGGACCGGTTCCTGGACCGCGTGGAAGAGCAGCTCAAGGCCAGCGCCGGCGAGGTGGACCGGCTGCAGCAGCAGATCGAGCAGCTGCAGGGCGAAAATCAGCGCCTCTCCAAAGAGACGGAGGACTACCGCGCCGACGGCGAGATCATGAAGTCCGCCCTCATCAATGCCCAGCGCATTGGCGAAAACGTCATCCGCGAGGCCAACCAGAAGGCGGAGGAGATCATCCACAAGGCCAACCTCCGCAGCGACGACATCATCCGGGACGCCAACGACCTGCTGCAGAAGGCCACCGATCGGGCAGACGAGATCGTCCGGGAGGCCAGCGACCAGCGGATGCTGGAAGAGCGGGAGTATGAGCGGGTCCGCCTGGAGGTGACCCGGTTCAAGGCCGATGTGCTGAACCTGTACCGCAGCCATGTGGAGTCCCTCAGCCGCCTGCCCGAGTACGCCCCCGACGGGGCGGCCGAGCCGGTCCAGGCCGGGGAGGACGGCGCAGCTCTGGCCGGTGCGGAAGACGCCGGCGCCGATGAGGCGGCCGGCGGCGCAGCCGAGCCCGCCGCCCAGGGCGAGGACTTCTGGAACAAGGACGAGGCGGAGCTGACCGCCCCCGACCAGAAACAGCCTGCGGAGGTGGATTATTCCGCCTTCCAGGGCGTCCAGTTCAGCAAGTGATCCTGTTACATCCCGCGCGGCTTGCCGCGCGATGGGGCAGGGCAGGGGCCGCAGGCGCCTGCCCCTGCTTTTCTCTTCTGCCGGGACAGCCGGCAGAGCATCATTTTTGAGGAGTGTGGAACCAGTGCCTAAAACAAAATCCCAATACGACAGTACCCTTCATCTGCCCAAGACCCTGTTTGAAATGCGTGCCGGCCTGCCCAAAAAGGAGCCCGCCATGCTGGAGGACTGGGACAAAAACGGCCTGTACGAGCAGCTGATGAAGCACAACGAGGGCAAGCCCCTGTTCGTGCTCCACGACGGCCCCCCGTACGCCAACGGCAGCATCCATATGGGCACCGCCCTGAACAAGATCATCAAGGACATCATCATCCGGCAGAAGAACATGGAGGGCTACAAGGCCCCCTATATCCCCGGTTTTGATACCCATGGCCTGCCCATCGAGCTGAAGGCCCTTTCGTCGGTCGGCAGCAAAAAGAAGGACATCTCCAAGCTGGAGCTGCGCCAGATCTGCGAGAAGTTTGCCACCGAGCACATCGGCATCATGAGCGACCAGTTCAAGCGTCTGGGCGTCATTGGCGATTTTGAGCACCCCTACCTCACCCTGAAGCCCGAGTTCGAGGCCCGCCAGATCGAGATCTTTGGCGAGATGGCCAAGAAGGGCTACATCTACAAGGGCCTCAAGCCGGTCTACTGGTGCCCCGAGTGCCGCACCGCCCTGGCCGAGGCCGAGATCGAGTACGGCGAGGACGACTGCGATTCCATCTTCGTCCGCTTCCATGTCACCCAGGACCCGGACGGCGTGCTGGCCAAGTACGGCATCCCCATGGACAAGACCTGGTTCGTGATCTGGACCACCACCACCTGGACCCTGCCTGCCAACGAGGCCATCTGCCTGAACGGTGCGCTGGAATACTCCTTCGTCAAATTTGGCGGCGAGTACCACATCATGGCCACCCAGCTGGTGGAGAGCGTCATGAAGGCCTGCGGCATCACCGAGTATGAGGTAGTGGGCGAGCCGGTCAGCGGCGCCGTGTTCGAGGGGATGCGCTACCAGCACGTCTACCTGCCCAAGGAGGGCCTGGTCATCCTGGGCGACCACGTCACCCTGGAGAGCGGCTCGGGCTGCGTCCACACCGCCGGCGGCCACGGCGTGGATGACTTCAACGTCAGCCAGAAGTACAACGTCCCCATCACCGTCCCCGTGGACGACGGCGGCTACCTGACCGAGCTGTCCGGCAAGTACGCCGGCCAGAAGGTCTGGGACGCCAACAAGACCATCCTGGCCGACCTGACCGCGGCCGGCGTGGTGCTGGGCCAGGTCCATATCAAGCACCAGTACCCCCACTGCTGGCGCTGCCACAACCCCATCATCTTCCGCGCCACCGAGCAGTGGTTCTGCTCCATCGACGCCTTCAAGGAGGATGTCTACAAGGCGGTGGACAGCGTCCAGTGGATGCCCGAGTGGGGCCACGACCGGATGTACGGCATGGTGCGGGACCGCAGCGACTGGTGCATCAGCCGCCAGCGCACCTGGGGCGTGCCCATCCCCGCTTTCTACTGCAAAAAGTGCGGTAAGTACCACATCACCGACGCCACCATCCAGGCGGTCAGCGACCTGTTCCGCCGCGAGGGCTCGGACGCCTGGTATAAGTACGAGGCCGAGCAGATCATCCCCGCGGGCGAAGTGTGCGAGAACTGCGGCGGCACCGAGTGGACCAAGGACACCGACATCATGGACGTCTGGTTCGACTCCGGCTCCACCTGGAGCGCCGTCCTGGGCGAGCGGCCTGAGCTGCGCTATCCCGCCGACCTGTATATGGAGGGCGCGGACCAGTTCCGCGGCTGGTTCCAGTCCAGCCTGCTGACCAGCGTGGCCAGCCAGGGCGTGGCCCCCTACAAGGCGGTGCTGTGCCACGGCTGGGTGGTGGACGAGCAGGGCAAGCAGATGCACAAGAGCGCCGGCAACGGCGTCGAGCCCTCCGAGATCATCAAGGACTACGGCGCGGACATCATCCGCCTGTGGGTGGCTTCCTCCGACTACACGGTGGACGTGCGCGCCGGCAAGAACATCTTCAAGCAGCTGAGCGAGGCTTACCGCAAGATCCGCAACACCGCCCGCTTCATCCTGGGCAACCTGGACGGCTTTGACCCCAACACCGATATGCTGCCCGACGATCAGCTGCAGGAGATCGACCGCTGGGCCCTGGCCGCTCTGGACGACCTGCTGAAGGAGACCGACGCAGGCTACGCGGCCTACAACTTCAACAAGGTCTACCACGCGGTCTACAACTTCTGCGTGGTGGCCATGTCCAACTTCTATCTGGACGTGACCAAGGACCGCCTGTACTGCACCAGCGGCGCAGCCCGCCAGGCAGCCCAGACCGCCATGTACAAGATCCTGGTGGCCCTGGACAAGATCATCGCCCCCATCCTCTGCTTCACCAGCCAGGAGATCTGGGACTTCATGCCCAAGACCGAGGGGATGAACCGCTATGTGGTCTTTGAGGCCATGCCCCACGCCGGCCAGTATGCGGCCAGCGAGGCGTTCAAGGCCAAGTGGGCCCGGCTGATCGCCGTCCGCGACGAGGTCAAGAAGGCCCTGGAGATCGCCCGCAACGACAAGAAGATCGGCGCCTCCCTGGAGGCGGCCGTCACCCTGTACTGCGGCGGCGAAGTCTACGACCTGCTCAACAGCGTCCCCATGGACGAGCTGGCCGACCTGATGATCGTCTCCCGGGTCGAGCTGGTAAAGGGCGAAGGCGGCGCCGCCTCGGCCATCGAGGGCCTGGGCATCACCGCCGGCCACGCCACGGGCGACAAGTGCGAGCGCTGCTGGAAGTACACGGCCGACATCGGCAGCCACCCGGCCCACCCCACCCTCTGCGCCCGCTGCGCCAGCGTCATCGAAGGCTGAGCCCGGGCCCCGGAGGCCAAACCGAACGTTTCAAAATTGAAAACGGCGTTCCCTTTCTGCGGGGGACGCCGTTCTTTGCAAAAACTGTCAGGGCAGGGGCCTGCGGGGCAGGCCCGGCCTTTTCACAGGAGTATTCGCCTATGTTTGTGTTCCTGAATCTCATCGCCATTGCGGCGCTGGTGGGCATCGACCAGGCCATCAAGCTCTGGGCCGTCCAGAACCTGCAGCCGGTGGGCTCCATGCCGCTGATCCCCCATGTGGTGGAGCTGCACTTTACCTACAACGAGGGGATGGCGTTCAGCCTGCTGTGGGGCCGTCAGGAGATCCTGATCGCCGCCACCAGCATCGGCATGCTGCTGATCGCCTGGTGGCTGTTCACCCACTGCCGCAACGACCAGCTGCAGCGCTGGGCCCTGGTGCTGGTGCTGGGGGGCGGCATCGGCAACCTGATCGACCGCATCGCCGCGGGCAGGGTGGTGGACTACATCAACCTGCTGTTCATGAACTTTGCCGTGTTCAACTTTGCCGACATCTGCGTCTGCGTCGGGATGGGCCTGTGGGTCCTCTCGGTCATCCTGGAGGAGCGCCGCAGCACCGAGGGCAAGGCCGGCAAGGCGGAAGGGGACAAGTGACCCATGGAACAGCGTGAGTTCGCCGTCGAAGCCGAGGATGCCGGCCAGCGGATCGACCGCTTTCTGGCCGGGGAGGACACTGGCCTGTCCCGCAGCGCGCTGCAGAACCTCATTGCGGAAGGCCACGTGCTGGCCAACGGCCGGCCCGCCGCCAAAAACCGCAAGCTGAAGGCGGGGGACACCATCCTGGTCGAGATCCCGGACGCCGCGCCCATCGCGGCGGTCCCCCAGGACATCCCGCTGGACATCGTCTATGAGGACGAGCACCTGCTGGTGGTCAACAAGCCCAAGGGGATGGTGGTCCACCCGGCCCCCGGCAACCCCGACGGCACCCTGGTCAACGCCCTGCTGTGGCATTGCCGGGGCAGCCTGTCGGGCATCGGGGGGGAGATCCGCCCCGGCATCGTCCACCGCATCGACAAGGACACCAGCGGCCTGCTGGTGGTGGCCAAGGACGACGCCACCCACATCGGCCTGTCCCGCCAGATGGCCGAGCACAGCGTCCAGCGGGCCTACCAGACGGTGGTCTACGGGGGCTTTGCCCAGGACGAGGGCTTTGTGGAGGGGTATCTCGGCCGTTCCCGCACCGACCGCAAAAAGATGGCGGTCTACCCTGCGGGGGAGCCCCACACCAAGTACGCCTATACGGGCTGGAAGGTGCTGGAGCGGCTGGGGGAGTTCACCCTGCTGGAATGCCGGCTCAAGACCGGGCGGACCCATCAGATCCGGGTGCATATGGCCTCCATCCGCCACCCGGTGGCCGGCGACCCAGTCTATGGTCCCCACAACTGCATCGCCAGCCTCCACGGCCAGTGCCTGCACGCCAAGACGCTGGGCTTTGTCCACCCCGTTACGGGGCAGACGCTGTCCTTCGACAGCCCCCTGCCCGATTACTTCACCCATTTTCTGGCTGCATTGAGGAGGGCACGCCCATGAAACTGGAATCGACGCTGGTCCTCTGCGACCTGGACGCCCTGATGCTGGGCCCGGACGGCAACCTGACCCAGGTGCTGCGTGACGTGCTGCAGCTGTTCACGGCGCGGGGCGGCCGGATGACCGTCTTTTCCCAAAAGACGCCCAAGGCGGTGCGGACCATCCTGGGCAGCGTGCCCCTGTCCGCGCCGGCCCTGCTGTGCGGCGGGGCGCTGGTCTACAGCTTTGCGGCCGGCAGCGGCCAGCCCATGGGCAGCTTTGCGGCGCTGGGGGACGATTTCCTGGCCAAGCTGCCGGCGGCCCCCGGCATCGGCATCGCCCTGCAGATGAAGGACGGCGCCACCCGGGTGGTCCGGATGAACCACGCCCTGGAGCGCCACCTGCGCCGGGAATGGACCCCCTATCTGCTCACCCAGCCGGAAGGGGTGTCCTGCCAGGATGTGCTGCGGGTCCTGCTGTACCAGGACGCCAAGACCATCCCCGCCCTCCAGACCTTTGAGAAGGCCCTGGAAGAAAGCGGCGCCCCCGTCCGCCAGGAGCGGCTGGCCATCGACTGCCTGGCCCTGACCCCCGGGGCCGTCAGCATGGGGGCGGCCTTCAGCTCGGTGTGCGCCGCCGCCATGCTCTCGCCCGAGAACGTGGCGGTGCTGGCCGGCAGCGCCCCCATGGTGGAACTGATGCGGCTGGCCGGCCAGAGCGCCGCGGCCTTCGACGCCCCCGCCGAGGTCCGGCTTGCGGCCGGGCAGGTCACCTTCTGCCGCGCGGCGGAGGGAGCGGCAGCCGAGTATCTCTACCAGCTGGTGCGGAGCAGCGGGAGGTAAGGCTGTGCAAACCATGTAAATGGGTAAAATTCCTGTAAAAAGTTCTCCGCACCCGGTGCGGAGGGCTTTCTTTTTTGGGGAGGATACAGTACAATGATAGGGAAGTATCTCGACCGGAGGGAGCTGGGCTTTCTGGCGGCGGCCGCTGCGGCAGCGGCGCTGTTTGTCCTGCTGGCTGTGGGGGATACGGCGCCCCTGCGCCCGCCGGAGGGCGCGGAGGGCGGGGCTGCCGCCGGCACCCTTTGGGAGCAGGCGCAGGTGGACCTGAACACCGCCGGGCTGGACGCCCTGTGCACCCTGCCCGGCGTGGGCGAAAAACGGGCCCGGGCCATCCTGGAGGACCGTGCCGCCAACGGCCCCTACGAGCGGATCGAGGACGTAACGCGGGTAAGCGGAATTACCCAAAACACCATCAGGGACTGGGCGCGGCTCGCCTATGTGAGCGGCCCCGGGCCGGAAGGGGAATGAGGAACGATGAAGGAAGACAGCATTTTTATCAACCGGGAGCTGAGCTGGCTGGATTTCAACCAGCGGGTCCTGGTGCTGGGCAAGGACAAGAATGTCCCCCTGGCCGAACAGCTCAAATTTCTGGCCATTTACGGCTCCAACCTGGACGAGTTTTTCATGGTGCGGGTGGGCTCCCTGCAGGAGCGGGCCAACCTCAAGGGCAAAAAGGAAAAGCCGGAAAACAAGACCAACATGACCCCCGAAGAGCAGCTGAACGCCATCATGCCCAAGACGGCCGAGCTGCAAATGGACTGCGACAAATATTACCACAAGGCCCTGGAGGCGCTGGACGAGCACGGCTACCACAAGGTCAACTTTGACAAGATCGACAAGGAGGAGGAACGCTTCTGGAAAAAATACTTCCAGAACGAGCTGTTCCCCATCCTCAGCCCCCAGATCGTGGACAACCGCCATCCCTTCCCGTTCCTGCGCAACGAGGAGATCTACCTCGGCGTCCTGCTCAAGGACAAAAAGGTGGGGGAGATGAGCCTGGGCATCATCCCCATCTCCAGCCAGATGGAGCGGCTGTGCTTCTTCAAGCGGGACGGCGAGACCCTGTTCGCCCTCACCGAGGAGCTGGTCTATCACTACGTCAGCATGGTCTTTGCCAAGGAGAGCATCGTGGAGAAATGCCTGTTCCGGGTGACCCGCAACGCCGACATCGACGTCAAAGAGGGCATGATGGACCACGACATCGACTACCGCGAGATCATGACCGAGCTGCTCAAGCGCCGCCGCAAGCTGGCGGCCGTCCGCCTGCAGGTCACCCCCGGCCCCGCGCCCGAGATCGTCAAGATGCTCTGCGCGCGGCTGGAGCTGAACCACCGCCGGGTCTTTGAGCAGAAGAGCCCCCTGGACCTGAGCTTTTTCTACAAGCTGGACAGCCGCATCGAAAAGGACGGCCACGCCGAGCTGTTCTATTCGCCGGCCCGGCCCATGATGCCGCCCCTCAACTACAGCCTGACCGAGGAGGTCAAAAAGCACGACGTCCTGCTGTATTATCCCTACCAGTCCATCCGGCCCTTTATCCTGATGCTGAAAAAGGCCGCCCGCGACCCCGACGTCATCTCCATCAAGATGACCCTCTACCGCCTGGCACGGGAATCCCAGATCGTCCAGGCCCTGGTGGACGCCGCCGAAAACGGCAAAGAGGTGGTGGCCCTGGTGGAGCTGCGGGCCCGCTTTGACGAGCAGAACAACATCGACTGGTCCAAGCAGCTGGAGGAAGCCGGCTGCACCGTGGTCTACGGTTTCGACGACTACAAGGTCCACTCCAAGCTGACCCTCATCACCCGGAAAAACGCCGAGGGCTACTCCTATATCACCCAGATCGGCACCGGCAACTACAACGAAAAGACCAGCGAGCTGTACACCGACCTGTCCTTCATCACCTCCGACCCGGACATCGGCGAGGAGGCCGCCGGCGTGTTCCAGAATCTGGCGGTCCAGAAGCTGACCGAGGAGACCGACCAGATGCTGGTGGCCCCCCTGCGCTTCAAGAGCGTCCTGCTGGACGAGATGGACCGGGTGATCGAGGCCGCCCGCCTGGGCCGCCCCGCCGCCATGATCCTGAAAAACAACTCCATCAGCGACCGCGACATCATCCTCAAACTGGAGGAGGCCAGCTGCGCCGGCGCCCGCATCGACATGATCGTCCGCGGCATCTGCTGCGTGCGGGCCGGCATCCCCGGCAAGACCGAGAACCTGCACATCCGCAGCATCGTGGGCCGCTATCTGGAGCACGCCCGGATCTACAGCTTCTTTGACGGGCGGGAGACCCGCATCTATATCGCATCCGGCGATTTCCTCACCCGCAACACCGAGTGCCGGGTGGAGGTGGGCGTCCGGATCAAGGACCCGGCCCTGGTCCAGAAGCTGACCGACATCCTCCAGATGCAGCTGGCCGACAACGTCAACGCCCGGGAGATGACCCCCGACGGCAGCTACCAGAAGGTCAAACCCGCCCCCGGCGAGCCGCTGGTCAACAGCCAGATGGGGATGTACGACCTGTTCCGGGACGACTGGACCCGCGGCCATGCTTACGCCGGGGCCCCGGCAGCCGCTGCGCCGGCCGCAGAACCGCAGCCCCGGCCGGTGCAAGCCGCCCCGCAGGAGGCTCCGGCCCCCCAGGCGCCGGCTGAACCCGCGCCCCAGCCTGCACCCGTTCCGCAGCCGGCCCCGGCTCCCGTCCAGGAGCCGGCCCCCCTGGCAAAAGCGCCCGCTGCCGCCGTGCAGCGCCCTGCCGAGACGGTCCTGGTGGTGAAGGAGGAGCCCAGGGGCCTGTTTGCCCGGCTGCGCCGGAGCCTGTTCGGCCGCCGGGGCAAATAACGCCCAAGGCATACCGCGCCCCTGCCGGCACATAGAATGTTCCCAGAAGAGGGGGATGTTCCGTGCAGGCGAGAAGGGCAAAGAAACACCGGCAGATCAGAACCAAACGGACAGCCCGCCCAGGGGCTGCCGGGCACAAAGACAAGCGCCTGGCAGCCTTTGTGTGCGGGCTGCTCTTGTGTGCGGGGGTGGGGCTGGCCCTGCGGGCCTGCGCCGGGCCGGCGGCCCCGGAGGGATGCAGCCTGGACCCTCTGGTCCCGCAGGCGGCCTTTGTGTTCCCTCTGGGGACAAGCGGCTGGAGCCTCTCCTCGGGGTACGGCTGGCGGGAGGACCCCCTGGCCGAAAACGGCCCGGAAGCAGGGGAGACAGATTTCCACCGGGGGGTGGACCTGGCCTGCGCCGAAGGTACGCCGGTGCTGGCGGCCATGGACGGGGTGGTGCTGGCGGCGGGCCGGAGCGCCAGCTACGGCAACTACCTCCGTCTGTGCCATCTGGAGGGGGTCGAGACCCTGTATGCCCATTTGCAGTATTTGTTTGCCCGCCCGGGCGAGGTGGTGCAGGCGGGCCAGGCGCTGGGGACCGCCGGCCAGACCGGACGGGCCACCGGGCCCCACCTCCACTTTGAGCTGCTGGACCGGGCGGTGCGCCGCGACCCTTCGGCCCTGCTGGGGCTGCCGGCATGAGGGGGCGGGCCTTTCCCCGGCGGGTCCGGGTGGGCAGGCTGGTCTTTCGGGACCCGTTTTACACCTGCGCGCTGCTGTACATCCTGCTGTACTTCGACAGCAGCCAGTTTCTGCGCATCGGCCTGCTGGCGGCCTGCCTCCATGAGTGCGGGCACATCCTGGCCTTTTGGCTGCTGTTCCGCCGGCTGCCGGTGGTGGAAGTGACCATGACCGGGTTTTGCATGCGGCTGGGCGGCGCGCCGCTGACGCCGGGGCGCCAGTTCTGGCTGGCGGCGGCGGGCCCGGGGGCCAACGCGCTGCTGGCCGTGCTCTGGTATGCCCGGGCGTCGGCCCGGCTGACGGTGTGGGACGGGGCCTTTCTGGCCGCCAACATCCTGACCGGGGCGTTCAACCTGCTGCCCGTCCCGCCCCTGGACGGGGCCCGGATGCTGGGGGCCCTGCGGGAAGTTGTCACGAAAAAATTGCATTCTGAGTCCAAATAGGGTAAAATAAAAGGAACGAAAAACCATATTGGAGGAACCGATGATCGAACAGGAGCTGAAAACCGCGCTGCACGGCGCTTTGGAGGCCCTCCCGGCCGAAAAGCCGGTCTTTGGCATCAGCCCAAAGCTGAAAGAGGCCCTGAGCCATGTGCAGAAGCCGGGCCGCTACACCGGCGGCGAACCCGGCAGCGTATACAAAGACAAGGGGAAGGTGGACGTCCGGTTCGCCTTCTGTTTCCCCGACACCTATGAGGTGGGGATGTCCTTTCTGGGGGAGAAGATCCTCTACGAACTGCTGAACCAGCACGAGAACTGGTGGTGCGAGCGGGCCTTTATGCCCTGGCTGGATATGAAAGCCGAGATGGAGCGCCTGGGCCTGCCCCTTTACACCCTGGAGAGCAAAGACCCCCTGACCGATTTCGACGCGGTGGGCTTTACGCTGCAGTACGAGTTGTCCTATACCAACATCCTGGCCATGCTGGACCTGGCGGGCATCCCGTTCTACGCCGCCGACCGGGACGAGCGCTGGCCCCTGATCGTGGCCGGCGGCCCCTGCACCTGCAACGCCGAGCCCCTGGCGGCCTTTTTCGACGTGATCCAGCTGGGGGAAGGGGAGCGCCAGCTGCCCGCCATCTGCGCCGCCATCGAGCAGGGCAAAAAGGAGGGGATCTCCAAGCAGGAACTGCTGCTGCGCATCGCCAGGATCCCCGGTGTTTACATCCCCGCTTTTTACGATGTGGCCTATGAGGCGGACGGCCGGGTGCGTTCCATCACCCCCAACCAGCCGGGGGTCCCGGCGGTGATCACCAAGGCCATCATCCAGGATATGAACGACTTTGCGCCCCCCACCAACTTTGTGGTGCCCATGGTGGGCGCCATCCAGGACCGGGCCAGCATCGAGGTGCTGCGGGGCTGCGTCCGGGGCTGCCGGTTTTGCCAGGCGGGCTTCCTCTACCGGCCCATGCGCCAGAGGGACGCCGGGCTGCTGAACAAGGCCGCCCAGGACCTGTGCGCCAACACCGGCTATGAGGAGCTGAGCCTGTCCAGCCTGTCCACCTCCGACCACAGCCAGCTGGAAGAGCTGCTGGACGATCTGAACAGCTGGGCCCCGGCCGAGCACGTCAGCCTTTCGCTGCCCTCCCTGCGGATGGACAACTTCTCCGAAAGCCTGATCGAAAAGACCACCCGGGTCCGCAAAAGCGGCCTGACCTTTGCCGCCGAGGCCGGCACCCAGCGCCTGCGGGACGTCATCAACAAAAACGTCACCTGGGACGAGATCGAAAAGACCTGCCGCATCGCCTTCGAGGCGGGGTACACCTCGGTCAAGCTCTATTTCATGATGGGCCTGCCCACCGAGACCATGGCCGACATCGAGGGCATTGCCGAGACGGCCCAGAAGGTGGTGGACCTCTACTACCACACCCAGACCCACGCCAAGGGCAAGGGGGTGCAGGTGACGGTCAGCTGCGCCTGCTTTGTGCCCAAGCCCCACACGCCCTTCCAGTTCGTCCCCATGGACAGCGCCGAGACTCTGCAGGCCAAGCAGAAGCACCTGCTGGAGAGCGTCCACAGCCGGAAGATCAAGGTCAACTACCACGACAGCAAGACTAGTTTCCTGGAGGGCGTTTTCGCCAAGGGGGACCGCCGGCTGGCCCCCGCTCTGGTGGAGGCTTACCGCCGGGGCTGTGTCTTTGACGGGTGGGAAGAGTGCTTCCGGTACGACGTCTGGATGCAGACCTTTGCGGACCTGGGCATCGACCCTCATTTTTACTGCAACCGGGCCATCGGCCTGGACGAGGTGACCCCGTGGGCCCACATGGACTACGGCATCACCCACGAATACCTGGTGCGGGAGTACAAAAAGGCACTGGCTGCCCAGACCACCCCGCCCTGCAACCGCGCCTGCAGCGGATGCGGCGCAAACCGTCTGTTGGGAGGGCCCTGCTTTGATTACAGTGCGGATCTGGTTTGAAAAACGAAACGAAGCCTCGTATATTTCCCTGCTGGACCTGCAGCGGGTGATGCAGCGGGTGCTCAAGCGCAGCGGCCTGCCGGTCTGGCACACCCTGGGCTTCAACCCCCACATCTATATGACCTTTACCTGCCCGCTGTCCCTGGGGCAGGAGAGCCTGTGCGAGAGCGTGGACGTCAAGACCGAGGCCGAAGCCCCGGACTTTGCCGCCTGGCAGGCGAGTCTGAACGCCATCATGCCGGCGGGCATCCGGGTGTTCCGGGTGGAGCCGGCCCGGGACAAGGCCAGCGCCATCGCCTTTGCCTGCTATACCATCCGCTACCCGGCGGCGGCCGCCGGCTGCCTGGCGGGCTACAACGCCCTGGACGCCGCCCCGGTGGAGAAAAAAGGCAAAAAGGGCTCCAAACAGGTGGACCTGAAAGCATACATCCCCGCCCTGGACGGCCGGGCGGAAGAGGACGGCGTCTGTTTCGACGTCTGCCTGCCCGCCGCCCAGGAGCTGAACCTGAACCCCTCGCTGCTGACCGCCTTCCTCGAAGAGCGGTTTGGGGCGCCCGCGGCGGAGGCCGCCATCCTGCGCACCGCTTTGCTGAAAGACGACCGCACGCCCTTCTGCTGAAAATTTTAGCCGGATTTTTCAGGCAAAACGCTTGCTTTTGGCGCGCGCTTGTGCTATCATAGTTAGGCGTTAGTGTCCGCTGAGACCACAGCGGGGTTAATGACAAACAATCATTAAACAGGCGGTCCTCTGACGGCAGCGCTGCCGTGTATGAACGTCGAAACAAATGGAGGAAATCAAATGGACGCACTGAAGATCATTTCCGAGGGCAGCATCAAGGCTGAGCGCCCCCAGTTCAACGTCGGCGACACCGTCCGGGTGGACGTCCGCATCAAGGAAGGCGAGCGCGAGCGCATCCAGGCCTTTGAGGGCACCGTCATTGCCAAGAAGCACGGCGGCGTCGCAGAGACCTTTACCGTCCGCCGCATCGCTTACGGCGTGGGCATCGAGCGTGTCTTCCCTGTCAACAGCCCCTTTGTTGAGAAGGTGACTGTCGTCCGCAAGGGCAAGGTCCGCCGTGCAAAGCTGTACTACCTGCGCGGCCGCACCGGCAAAGCTGCCAAGGTCAAGAGCGATATCTGATTTTCGCGCGGCAACTGCCGCGTTCGGGGGAAAAGGGGCACTTGTTGTCCCTTTTTTCTTTATCCCAGACGAGGGCAGGGCCGGTCAGAACAAGAATGTGGGGTGCAGGCGAGCATGGCGAAAGAAACGGACGGGGCAATGGCCCGGGGACAGGGTATGATCGAGTGGTATGAGGCGCTGATCTCGGCGCTGGTGCTGATGGTGGCGCTGTTCTCCTTCTTTTTCCGCATCATTCAGGTGGACGGCGCTTCCATGAACCCCACCCTCTGGGACGGGGACAAGCTGATCGTCTGGGGCGCAGGGTACACCCCCCAGCGGGGCGACGTGGTGATCGTGGACGACTACACCACCTATGGCCGGCCGCTGGTCAAGCGGATCATCGCCAAGGGCGGGGACACCATCTCCATCGACTACACCAGCGGCACCGTCGCCGTCAACGGCGAGGTGCTGGAGGAGGACTACATCGCCGAGCCCACCTTCCTGGGCTACGACGTCCAGTTCCCCTACACTGTGCCCGAGGGCGAGCTGTTCCTGATGGGGGACAACCGCAACGCCTCGCTGGACAGCCGGTCCTCTTCGATCGGCTGCATCGCGGAAGAAGACATTCTGGGCAAGGTGCTGTTCTGCTTTTTGCCCCTGGAGGATGCAGGAGTGGTCAAGTGAAAAACCAAGAAAAAAACGAAAACCTTCAGTTTTCCAATCAATACAACATCCAGTGGTTCCCGGGGCACATGGCCCGGACCCTGCGGGTGATGGAGCAGGAGATCCAGCACGTGGACGCCAGCCTGATCCTGCTGGACGCCCGGATCCCCCTCTCCAGCCTGAACCCGGAGATCGAGCGGATCACCGCCCGCAAGCCCCGGCTGTACGCCCTGAACAAGGCTGATCTGGCCGACCCCGCCGTCACCGAGGAATGGATCCGGTATTTCCGGGCGGCCGACGCCGGGTGCGTGGCCATCAACGCCAAAAGCCGGGGCGGCACCGCCGCCGTCCGGGCCGCCATCGAAAAAGAGCTGGCCGGCCTGCTGGCCCGGCGCCAGGCCCGGGGCATGAGCGGGGCCAAGACCCAGGTCATGCTCTGCGGCATCCCCAACGTGGGCAAATCCACCTTTATCAACACCTTTGCGGGGTCGGCGCGGGCCAAAGCCGCCGACCGCCCCGGCGTCACCAAGGGCAAGCAGTGGGTCTCGACCGAAGCGTTCGACCTGCTGGATATGCCCGGCGTTTTGTGGAAAAAGTTCGACTCCAAGACCATCGCCTCCAACCTGGCCTTCATCGGCTCGATCAAGGACGACATCCTGGATGTGGAAGAGCTGGCCATGAACCTGCTGGACGAGGTGCGCCGCAATTATCCCGAGCTGGTGGCCAGCCGCTACAAGCTGGACGCCGAAGCTCTGGCCCTGCCTCCCTACGAGCTGATGGAGGCCATCGGCCGCAAACGGGGGCTGCTGGTCCGGGGCGGCGAGGTGAACACCGAGCGCTGCGCCATCATGCTGGTGGACGAGTTCCGGGCCTGCAAGTGGGGCCGCATCACCCTGGAGCGGCCGCCCCGCAGGGAGGAACAGGAGCAGCCGGAAGGGGAGGACGAAGCATGAAGCGCCTCACCGACGAGGAGGTCTCCCGCCCCCTGTACAGCTACGACGCCGCGGTCCGGGCCGAAAACGGCTGCTTTGCCGGGGTGGACGAGGCGGGCCGCGGCCCCCTGTGCGGGCCGGTCTGCGTGGCCGCCTGCATCCTGGACCCGGACCGGCCGGTCTGGGGGATCAACGACTCCAAAAAGCTGACCGAAAAAAAGCGGGAGCAGCTCTTTGAAGAGATCCGGGCCAGGGCTCTGGCCTACAGCATCGTCTTTGTGGGGCCCGACGTCATCGACCGGGACAACATCCTGCGCGCCACCATGGACGGGATGCGCCAGGCGGTGGAACAGCTGGCGGTGACGCCCGGCCTGGTGCTGGTGGACGGCAACCGCTGCCCCCAGGGCCTGGCCATGCCGGCAAGGCCGGTGGTCAAGGGCGACGCCACCAGTGCCAGCATCGGCGCGGCGTCCATCCTGGCCAAAGTCAGCCGGGACCGCTATATGCTGGAGCTGGACCGCCAGTATCCCCAGTACCAGCTGGCCAAACACAAAGGCTACCCCACCAGGCTCCACTACGAGCTGATCGCCCGGTACGGCATCCAGCCGTTCTACCGCCGCAGCTTTTTGAAAAAGCTGGGCTACGGACCGGAGGGCAAGTGATGGACCGGGCCGAGACCGGCCGCCGGGGCGAGCACGCCGCCGCCCTTTACTACATCCGGCAGGGCTGCACCCTGCTGGAGCACAATTACCGCATCCGGGAAGGGGAGATCGACCTGATCCTCCTGGACCCGGAGGGGACGGTCATCTTCTGCGAGGTCAAGACCCGCACCAACCGGGACGCGGTCTGCCGGCCCGCCGCCTCGGTCACCCTGGCCAAGCGCCGCCGGATCGTCCGGACGGCGGCCTGGTACCTGCAGCAGACCGGCCGGCAGGAGGCCTTTGCGCGGTTCGATGTGGCGGAAGTGACCCCTCTTGACAGGGGGCGCTGGATGGTACATATTATAAAAAGAGCCTTTGACGCAAGCGCAAGATGATCGACACGATGGGAAAGGACCACAACGGAAAAGGAGCGAATGACTATGCAGTTTTTCAGCACGAGAGACCAGAGCCGGCGGGTGTCCGCTTCGCAGGCCATCGCGCAGGGCCTGTCGGAAGAGGGCGGCCTGTTTGTGCCCGAGAGCTTCCCCCAGGTGGACGTGGGGGCCCTCTGTGAGCTGGATTACCCGGCCATGGCGGCCGCCATCCTGCGGGAATACCTGACCGATTACGACCCGGACTTCCTGGCCGGCGCGGCGGCGCAGACCTACGGCGCGGCCTTTGGGGGCAAGGCGGGCTGCCTCGCCCCGGTGGAAGGGGAGACCTGGGCTCTGGAGCTGTGGCACGGGCCCACCTGCGCCTTCAAGGATTACGCCTTGCAGCTGATGCCCAAGCTCCTGGTGGAGGCCAAGCGCAACCTGGGCCGCACCGAAAAGACCCTGATCCTGGTGGCCACCAGCGGCGACACCGGCAAGGCCGCCCTGGACGGTTACCACGACATCCCCGGGGTGGAGATCGCCGTCTTTTATCCCACCGGCGGCACCAGCGAGATCCAGCGGCTGCAAATGGCCACCCAGGAGGGGGCCAACGTGGCGGTGTACGCGGTGCGGGGCAACTTTGACGACGCCCAGACCGGCGTCAAGCGGGTCTTTGCCGACAAGGACATCGCCGCCCGGCTGGCCGAACGGAACATCCGCCTGTCCAGCGCCAACTCCATCAACTGGGGGCGGCTGGTGCCGCAGATCGTCTATTACTTCGCCGCCTATGCCCGGCTGCTGAAAGCGGGTCGGATCGCCCTGGGGGACGAGGTGGACTTCTGCGTCCCCACCGGCAACTTCGGCGACATCCTGGCCGGCTACTACGCCAAGCGGATGGGCCTGCCGGTGGGCCGGCTGGTCTGCGCCTCCAACAAGAACAACGTCCTGACCGACTTCCTGCGCACCGGCGCGTACACCGCCCGGCGGGAGTTCTACAAGACGTCTTCCCCCAGCATGGACATCCTGGTGTCCTCCAACCTGGAGCGGCTGCTCTACCATGTCACCGGCAGCGACGCCGAGGTGGCCGCCCTGATGGGCCGCCTGGCCCGGGAGGGGAGCTACACCGTCCGGCCCGAGACCCTGGCCGCCATCCAGGCGTCCTTCTCCTGCGGGTGGGCCAGCGAGGAAGAGGTTGCCGCCGAGATCCGCACCCGCTGGGAGCGGGACGGCTACCTGTGCGACACCCACACCGCCGTGGCGTTCCATGTGGCGGAGCAGCACAAGCGGCAGGGGACGCCCATGGTGGTGCTCTCCACCGCGTCGCCCTTCAAGTTCCCCCGCAGCGTGCTGGCCGCGCTGGGCCATGCCGCCCCGGAAAACGATTTCGAGGCCATGCAGGCCCTGGAGCAGGCCACCGGCCGCACCGCCCCCGCCAGCCTGGCGGGCCTGCGGCAGAAGCCCGAGCGCTTTGACGCCGTCATCGACCCGGCCCAGATCGCCGAGGTGGCCCTGGGCTGCCAGGCGTAAACAGATAGGAGACGCAGATGGCACTGTTTGTGCTGGGCGACACCCATCTTTCGCTGGGGGGCGCCAAACCCATGGACGTGTTCCCCGGCTGGAGCGGCTATGTGGAAAAGCTGGAGGCCAGCTGGCGCAGGCTGGTCAAACCGGAGGACACGGTGGTGCTGGCGGGGGACATCAGCTGGTCGATGCGGCTGGCCGACACCCGGAAGGACTTCGCCTTCCTGAACGGCCTGCCCGGCCGCAAGCTCATCATGAAGGGCAACCACGACTACTGGTGGTCCACCGCCAACAAGATGAACGAATTTTTCCGGGCGGAGGGGTTCGACACCCTGCGCCTGCTGCACAACAACTCCTACACCGTGGAGGGGTACGCCCTGTGCGGGACCCGGGGGTGGCTCTTCGACGCGGACGAGCCCCACGACGAAAAGGTGATGAACCGGGAGATCGGCCGGCTGCGGCTGAGCCTGGACGCCGCCGAGCCGGGCCGGGAGAAGCTGGTCTTTCTCCACTACCCGCCGGTGTACACCGGGGCCGACGCCCCCGAGATCGTGGCCGTGCTGAAAGAGTACGGGGTCAGGCGGTGTTTTTACGCCCACCTGCACGGCAAAGCCATCCGCTTTGCGGTGCAGGGGGAGGTGGACGGCATCCGTTACAAGCTGGTCAGCGCCGACGGACTGCACTTCTGCCCGTATAAAATCACCTAAAATCCCAAAATGTGAAAAAACAGCTGGCATTTATGCACGGAACGTGTTATAATAAACGCTGACGCGATTGTCGTACCCAAAGGCGCGTGCGCCCTTTGAGATGTGGATGGGCGCGCGGCGCAGATGCGGGGAGAGGATTCCTCTGCCCCAGCACCAATATTTGAGCGGAGGAAAACAAAATGAATCTCATTAAGTGTGAAAAGCTCGAAAAGAGCATGGCTGAACTGCAGTTTTCGATCGACGCCGAGACCTACAAGGCCGAGGTCCTGAAGGTCTTTAAGACCGAGGGCAAGAAATACACCGTCCAGGGCTTCCGCAAGGGCAAGGCCCCCCGTCACCTGATCGAGCGGATGTACGGCCCCGATGTGTTCACCTACGACGCCATCAACAACCTGTTCCCGGCTGCCTTCGAGGCCGCCGTCAAGGAGGCCGGCATCGAGCCGGTGGGCCGTCCCGAGGTGACCGTGGAGTCCGCCAGCGACGACCAGGGCGCCGTCCTGACCGTCAAGGTGGCCGTCAAGCCCGAAGTCAAGCTGGGCGCTTACAATGGTCTGACCGTGGAGAAAACCGTCCATACTGTTCAGGAGTCCGCTGTGGACGCCGAGCTCAAGCGTGTGCAGGAGCGCAACGCCCGTGAGCTGACCCGCGAGGGCGCCGCTGAAAACGGCGACATCGTGGACATCGACTTCGAGGGCTTCACCGACGGGGTGGCCTTTGAGGGCGGCAAGGCCGAGCACTACCACCTGACCCTGGGCAGCGGCAGCTTCATCCCCGGCTTCGAGGATCAGATCGTGGGCCACAGCGCCGGCGAGGAGTTCGACGTCAACGTTACCTTCCCCGAGCAGTACCAGGCCGATGAGCTGGCCGGCAAGCCCGCTGTCTTTAAGATCAAGCTGCACGAGGTCAAGTACAAGGAGCTGCCCGCTCTGGACGACGAGCTGGCCAAGGACTGCTCCGAGTACGACACCCTGGAGGAGTTCAAGGAGTCCATCCGCAAGTCCAACCAGGAGCAGCTGGACAAGCAGGACGACCTGGCGGTCGAGAACGCCCTGGTGGATCAGGTCATCGGCGGCATGGAGGCGGAGATCCCCCAGGCCATGTACGATGTGCGGATGGATGAGCTGGTCAACGACTTTGCCTTCCGTGTGGAGCAGCAGGGCCTGACCCTCGACAACTATCTGAAGTATATGGGCCAGACCATGGAGCAGTTCCGTGCTTCCTTCATGCCTCAGGCCGAAAAGCAGGTCAAGATCCGCCTGGCCCTGGAGGCCGTGGCCAACGCCGAGAAGATCGAGGCATCCGAGGAGGACGTCAACGCCGAGATCAAGCGGATCGCCGACCAGTACAAGATGGAGGAGGACAAGGTCCGCGAGCTGGTCAACATGGACGAGCTGAAGAAGGACCTGGCTGTGAACAAGGCCATCGACTTCATCAAGAGCCACGCCAATGTCGTGGAGAAGGCCGCTGAGGCCGAGCAGGCTGCCGACGCCCAGTAAGCCTTTGCGGGCAGGGCGGCGCGGCCGGCGGGACGGGACGTGAAAACGGCCCGGACCCCTGCGCACAATGTTGTTGAAATTGACCGATGCGGCGGTTTTGGATGCCGCATCGGTCAATTTTGCAAAATAGAAACCCCGATTTTGTATTTCAGGAGGCGAACTTTATGAGTTTTGTTCCTTATGTTGTAGAACAGACGGCCCACGGAGAGCGCTCGTACGACATCTTCTCCCGTCTGCTGAATGACCGCATCATCGTGCTGAGCGAGGACGTCAACGACACCTCGGCCAGCCTGGTGGTGGCCCAGCTGCTGTACCTGGAGGGGCAGGACCCGGACAAGGACATCAGCCTGTATATCAACAGCCCCGGCGGCTCGATCAGCGCCGGCATGGCCATCCACGACACCATGCAGTATATCAAGTGCGACGTGTCCACCATCTGCATGGGGATGGCCGCCTCGATGGGCGCATTCCTGCTGGCCAGCGGCACCAAGGGCAAGCGCTTTGCCCTGCCCAACTCCGAGATCCTGATCCACCAGCCCCTGATCGCAGGCGGGCAGGGGGGCGGCCTCTCGGGCCAGGCCACCGACATCAAGATCCACGCGGACCACATCATCTACCTGCGGGAAAAGATCAACGGCCTGCTCAGCGAGTACACCGGCCAGCCCATCGAGCGGGTGCGCCAGGACACCGAGCGGGACAACTATATGACCGCCCTCGAGGCCAAGGAGTACGGCCTGGTGGACGAGGTGATCGCCCACCGCTGAACCAGGGGTGCTGAACGCAGAAACGCAGAATAAAGGAAAGTACAGCTATGGCAAATAACAATTCCGGCAGAGATAAAAACGAAAAAGACCTTGTTTGCAGCTTCTGCGGCAAGCATCAGGACGAAGTCGAGCGGATGATCATCGGGCCCGGCGTCAACATCTGCAGCGAGTGCATCGGCCTTTGCTACGACCTGCTGGCCGAAAAGCCCGACCGCTCCAGCGGCAGCCGCCCCGCCCGCGGCGGCGCGCCCAACGCCCGGGCCCGGATGCAGCCGGCCGTCCCCGCGCCGGTGAACATCCTGACCCCCGAGGAGATCAAGAACGGGCTGGACCAGTACGTCATCGGCCAGGACGAAGCCAAGCGGGTGCTGTCCGTGGAGGTGTACAACCACTACAAGCGGATCATGAGCGGCAAGGGCAACGACGTGGAGCTGCAAAAATCCAACGTCCTGCTGCTGGGGCCCTCCGGCGTGGGCAAGACCCTGCTGGCCCAGACCCTGGCCCGGATGCTGGGCGTCCCCTTTGCCATCGCCGACGCCACCACCCTGACCGAGGCCGGCTACGTGGGCGAGGATGTGGAGAACATCCTGCTCAAGCTGATCCAGGCGGCGGACTTCGACGTCCAGCGGGCGCAGATCGGCATCATTTACATTGATGAGATCGACAAGATCACCCGCAAGAGCGAAAACCCCTCCATCACCCGGGACGTGGGCGGCGAGGGCGTGCAGCAGGCCCTGCTCAAGATCATCGAGGGCACCGTCAGCAACGTGCCGCCCCAGGGCGGCCGCAAGCACCCCCAGCAGGAGTTCATCCAGATCGACACCACCAACATCCTGTTCATCTGCGGCGGCGCCTTCGACGGGCTGGACAAGTACATCCAGCGCCGCACCGACAACTCGGCCCTGGGCTTTGGCAGCAACCTGAAGGATACTTCCTCCGCCGCCCAGAAAGCCCTGCTGCGCAAGGTGGAGCCCCACGACCTGGTCAAGTTTGGCCTGATCCCCGAGCTGATCGGCCGCCTGCCGGTCATCACGGTGCTGGACGACCTGGACGAGGCCACCCTGGTCCGGGTCCTGAAAGAGCCCAAGAACAGCCTGGTCAAGCAGTACAAGGCCCTGCTGGGGATGGACAATGTGGACCTGGTCTTTACCGACGAGGCTCTGCTGGCCATCGCCCGCAAGACCATCGAGCGCAAGACCGGCGCCCGGGGCCTGCGCAGCGTGATGGAGGACCTTTTGATCCCCATCATGTACGCGGTGCCCAGCGACCCCACCATCATCCGGGTGACCATCGACAAGGACACCGTGGAGGGCGGCGAGGCTCACATGGAGTACGGCGCGGTCCGCAAACGCTACAAAAATCAGATCGCGGTGAGCTGACAAAGCGAGCCTGCGCCCGGCCGGGCCCGAAAAATCCCGGCCGGGCTTTTTATTTTGCGTTAAAATTCTTGTTTCTCAAAGCAAAGTGTACTATAATAATATAGTCTGGGCCGGAGTGGGGCTACCCGGCCGGCCTGCATGGCTTTTTACCGCTGCATCCTCTGGCAGGGAAGCGGTCGTTTTAAGGGTACAGAGAGTATAGTAAAGGAGTAAGCGCTATGGCAAATTATCTGGAGATGACGAGGGAAGAACTGATGGAAGAGGAGCGCTGGCTCCAAAAGGCATACAAGGCGTTTCAGGACCTGGACCTGCACCTGAACATGGCCCGCGGCAAGCCCGGCCCTCACCAGATGGATCTGGCGATGGATCTGTTCAAGACCACTAATTACACCGCGGAAGACGGCACCGACGCCCGCAACTACGGCAACCTGGAGGGCCTGTACGAGGCCCGGAAACTGTTTGGCGACGTGATGGGCGTCAAGCCGGAGAACGTCTTTGTGGGCGGCAACTCCAGCCTGCAGCTGATGTATTTCCTGGTCAGCATCGGGTACACCTTCGGTTTCCCTGAGTCGCCCTGCCCCTGGTCCCAGGTGGACCATCCCAAGTTCCTCTGCCCGGTGCCCGGCTACGACCGCCACTTCCGCATCACCGAGGAGTTTGGCATCGACATGATCAACGTCCCCATGACCCCGGAAGGCCCCGACATGGACATGGTGGAAAAACTGGCCGCCGAGGACCCCTCCATCAAGGGCATCTGGTGCGTGCCCCAGTATTCCAACCCCGACGGCTACACCTACAGCGACGAGACGGTGCGCCGCTTTGCCTCCCTGAAGACCGCCGCCCCCGACTTCAAGATCTTCTGGGACGAGGCGTACATCGTCCATCACCTCACCGACGAGATCATCGAGACGCCGGTCCTGCTGGAAGAGAGCAAGCCCTACGGCAACGAGGACCGGGTGTTCATGTTCACCTCCACCAGCAAGATCACCTTCCCCGGCGCGGGCGTTTCGGCCCTGGCCTGCAGCGACCGGATGATGAAGTACGTCTGCAAGCGCTTTGAGGTCATGATCATCAGCTACGACAAGATGAACCAGCTGCGTCATGTCCACTTCCTGAAGAACAAGGCGGGGGTGCTGGCCCATATGCTCAAGCACCGCCGCCGCCTGGTGCCCTGCTTCGACGCGGTCAAGACCACCTTTGCCCAGAAGCTGACCCCCTGCGGGGACATCGCCCACTGGACCAACCCCAAGGGCGGCTACTTCATCAGCCTGTATGTGATGCCCGGCTGCGCCAAGCGGGTGGCCCAGCTGTGCAAGGAGGCCGGCCTGGTGCTGACCGGCGCCGGCGCGGCCTTCCCCTACGGGAAGGACCCCGAGGATTCCCACCTGCGCATTGCGCCCACCTATCCCAGCCTGAGCGAGGTGGAGCAGGCCTCCGAGCTGATGACGGTCTGCGTCCGTCTGGCCACGGTGGAGCACCTGCTGGCGGAAAAGGCCTGAGCGCTCGGATCGGATCAAAGCTTCCCGTCCGTCCGGGAAACCGGCGGGCGGGAAGTTATAAAATTGGGAGGTTTCCAAACAGTTTATGAAGACAAAAGGCAGAGCATGGCATCTCATCGTCACGGTGCTGCTGATCGCGGTGTTTGCGTTCACCGCGTTTTTCGGCGCGTCGTCGACCTACGGAGATGTGACCACCACCTACATCAAGGGCGCCCGGGACATCCGCTTCGGCGTGGACATCAAGGGCGGCGTGAACGTGACCTTTCTGCCCTCGGACGGCTTCGACGCCACCGACGAGCAGCTGGACGCAGCCCAGTCGGTCATCGAGAACCGCCTGGTGGCCCTGAACATCACCGACTACGAGCTGTATGCGGACTACAACCAGGACAGCCTGATCCTGGAGTTCCCCTGGCAGTCGGACGAGACCCAGTTTGACCCGGAGGCCGCCATCCAGGAGATCGGCACCACCGCGTACCTGACCTTCCGGGAGGGGACCAGCGCCGACGGGCAGCTGATCCTGGACGGCGCCAGCGTGGAGAACGCCACCGCCCAGTACGGCCCGGTGACCAGCGGCGGCGCCTCGGAGTATTACGTGGCCCTGGAATTTGACAGCGAGGGCGCGGCGGCCTTTGGCGAGGCCACCACCCGGCTGTACCAGGAGGGCGGCTCCATCGGCATCTGGCTGGACGATGAGAACATCAGCGTGGCCGCCGTCAACGCCGCCATCACCGACGGCCGCGCGGTCATCACCGGCTCGGGCTTCACCCGGGACGATGTGGTCACCCTGGCCCGGCAGATCAACTCGGGCGCGCTGCCCTTTGCCCTGACGGTGGACAGCTACTCCACCATCAGCCCCACCCTGGGCGAGAACAGCCTGGAGGCGATGGTCTTTGCCGGCATCGTGGCCTTTGCCCTGATCTTTGTCATCATGACCGTGATGTACCGGCTGCCCGGCCTGCTGGCCTGCGTGGGCCTGCTGGGCCAGGTGGCGGCCACCCTGGCGTTTGTGTCGGGCTACTTCCCGGTGTTCAACAGCTTTACCCTGACGCTGCCCGGCATCGCGGGCATCATCCTGGCCATCGGTATGGGCGTGGACGCCAACGTCATCACCGCCGAGCGGATCAAGGAGGAGCTGCGCAACGGCAAATCGCTGCCCGGCGCCCTCAAGAGCGGCTTTGCCCGGGGCCTGACCCCCGTCATTGACGGCAACGTCACCATCGTGATCGTGGCGGTGGTCCTGATGGGCGCTTTCGGCCCCACCGACGGCATCTTTGCCAGGCTGCTGAACGTCGTGTTCTTTGCCTTTGGCGCATCCACCGCCGGCACCATCTACGCCTTCGGCTACACGCTGCTCACCGGCGTGCTGCTGAACTTTGTCTTTGGCGTGTTCGCCACCCGGGTGATGATCGCCGGCGCGGCCTCCATCAAGGCGCTGCAGAACCCCTGGCTCTACGGCGCCGACAAGGCCCCCCGCGAGCCCCGGTCCATCGACTTCGTGGGCAGGAAGAAGGCGTTCCTGACCTTCTCCTCCTGCCTGATGGCGGCCATCGTCCTGTGCGCGGTGGTGCTGGGGGTCCAGATGGACACCGAGTTCACCGGCGGCGCCATGATCACCCTGAGCTACCAGGGCGAGCCTGACCTGGCTGTGGTGGAGCAGACTGCGGAGGAGGCCCTGGGCAGCACCAACCTGACCCTGCAGACCGGCGAGAACGTGGCCACCGGCGAGTCCACCCTCAAGATCTCCCTGCCCGGCAGCGAGACGGTGGACACCCAGCAGGTCACCGCCCTGCTGGACGGCCTGGCCGCGTCCAACCCCGACAACCAGTTTGCCCAGCTGTCCCTGAGCAACGTCAGCCCGGCCATGGGCACCCGCTTCCTCCAGAAGAGCCTGGTGGCGGTGGTCTTTGCCCTGGCCCTTATCCTGGTGTATATCGCCTTCCGCTTCAAGAACATCGGCGGCCTGACCGGCGGCGCCATGGCCATCCTGGCTCTGGTCAACGATGTGATGGTGATCTTTGGCACTTTTGTGCTGCTGCGGGCCCCTCTGGACGGCAACTTCATCGCCGCCCTGCTGACCATCCTGGGCTACTCGGTCAACGACACCGTCGTCATCTACGACCGCATCCGGGAAAACCGCAAGCTGCTGGGCAAAAAGGTCTCCTTCGGCGAGCTGGTCAACCAGTCCCTGAACCAGTCCCTCAAGCGCACCCTGATGACCAGCGTCACCACCGTGACGGCCCTGGCGGTCATGTGCGTGATCTCGGTGCTGTACGGGCTGGACAGCATCTTCACCTTCGCTTTCCCCCTGATGATGGGCATGATCAGCGGCGTGTACACCTCGCTGTGCGTTTCCACCTCGGCCTGGGTCCTCTGGGACGGCCGCAAGGCAAAGCAGAAGAAATGAACCCCTGAAACAGTCCGGCCGGCCGGACCCCATCCACATGACGGAGGACACGATATGAAATGCCCCTACTGCGGCGGGGAGGAATCCAAAGTGATCGACTCCCGCCCCACCGAAGACGGCGAGCGGATCCGCCGCCGCCGGGAATGCCTGGCCTGCCACAAGCGGTTCACCACCTACGAGGCGGTGGAGACGCTGCCTTTGATGGTGGTCAAAAAGAACAACTCCCGGGAACCCTTCGACCGCCAGAAAGTCCTGAACGGGATGCTGCGCTCCTGTGCCCAGCGTCCGGTCAGCTACGAGCAGCTGGAGCAGGCGGTGAACAACATCGAGCAGACGCTGCTGTCCGGCTACGACCGGGAGGTCAGCAGCGTGCAGATCGGCGAGCTTGCCATGCAGGAGCTGAAAAAGATCGACGAGGTGGCCTATGTCCGCTTTGCCTCGGTCTACCGCCGCTTCGCGGACGTGGAGAGCTTCTTCAATGAGCTGGAAAAGCTGATGAAGGACCACAAAGAATAAAACCAAACCATGGAAATACAGCCGGCAGGGAGGGCCCGTCCTCTCTGCCGGCTGTTTTGTTTGTCAGAGCCAGCGCCGGGTCAGCCAGTCTACGCTTTCGGCCAGGAAAGCCGCCCGGCCCAGCTCGCCCAGAGCCTCCTCCTGGGCGTCCTCGGTCAGGTGGCTGGCGGCAGCCCGCAGGCTGGCCTCCAGCTCGAGAAAATCCTCGGTGCGCAGATAGAGGACGCTGCCCTGCCGCATCTCTTGGCAGAGGGCGGCCCCTTTCAGGATGGCCTGATGGGCGGCGGGCAGGTCGTTGTCATGCAGGGCCTCCACCGCCGTGTCCAGCTGGGTGGTCAGCTCCCCGGCAAAGCCGCGCACCCGTCCGGTGCTGTAGCCGGTCAAAAGCAGGATGCCCGCCACGAGGGCAAGGCACAGCCAGATCCGCTTCATGATGCAGCCTCCTTGGCGCCGCCCGCGGGGCGGCTTTCTTTTTTCAGCAGGAAATAATCCCCGGTGTCGTTGCCCAGCAGGATCAGGATCTGGCCGGGAGCCACGGCGTTGGCCCGGGCGGTCTGCTCCAGCCAGGCCCGGTCCTTGCCGCAGGCCCGCAGGTTATCTTCCAGCACCTGGCCGTCCACCACGAGGGGGACGGTAGCCTGGGCCTGCTGGACGGCGACCCCCAGGTCGGCAAGGGTGGCCGGCTCCTTGTCCGGCCTGCGGGCCACCGAAAGGCTGCCGTTGGTCTCGATGACGGCGTAGGAGACGTCGCGGGGGTCATAGATGTCCTTGCCGCGCAGGGCCTCCAGCAGGTCGGCGGCGGTGAGGCGGAGCATCCGCAGGGCCTGCTGGTCGATCTCGCCGTTTTGGATCACCGTCTTGGGCCGCCCGGCCAGCAGGTTGGAAAAGCGCCGGCTGTAAAAGCTGAGCACCGAGCCCAGCAGCTCGAGGCAGGCGATGAGGAACAGGGGGATCAGGCTGGCGGTGATGGGCACATCCTCCGACTCGATGGAGATGGACGCCAGATTGGAGATCAGCATGGTGGAGACCAGCTCCTCGGGCTGCAGCTCACCCAGCTGGCGCTTGCCCATCATCCGCATGGCAAACAGGACGCAGAGGTAGATCAGCACGGTGCGCAAGAGTAAGAGTTTCAATGGGGCAGTCCTCCTTTGGGATACATAAGCGGGGCGGTTCGCGGGCATACTGAGGCTGCAAGCGATGCGAAAGGGGCGGATGCGGGATGCAGCTTTCTTCCAACCTCAGCGAGAACCTGGCGGCCTTCAACACCATGTTTGGCCCGTCGGCGGATTATTATGCAAAACAGGTGACGGTGGGGGGATGCCCGGCCGCCATCCTGCTGTTCGACGGCATGACCAGCCTGTCCTCTCTGTGGACGCTGCTGCTGGACTCGGTGGACCGGGCGGCCCAGTTTGGGGCCCAGCCCCCCGCCGGCGGGCGGCAGGTCTTTGAGCGGCTGCTCTACCACTCCGACCTGCCGGCCCAGGGCAGCCCGGTGGGCACCACCGAGGACGCCGTCCGGATGCTGACGGCGGGCTTTGCCCTTTTGCTGCTGGACGGCTGGGAGCAGGGGATTGCCTTCTCGGTCCAGAGCCTGCAGTTCCGCTCCATCGAGGAGCCCTCGGGGGAGGGCAGCCTCCGGGGCAGCCGGGAAGGCTTTGCCGACCTGCTGCGGGTCAACCTGAGCTTGCTGCGGCGGCTGGTCCGCACCGGGGATCTGGTGATGGAAGTGGCCCAGGCCGACACCGCCATGCGGACCGAGTACGCCCTGTGCTACTGCCGCGACAAGGCGGACAAGGAGATGGTGGCCCGGGTGCGCGGCATCCTGAAGAAGGCAAAGCCGGAGCTGCTGCTGGACTCCAGTTACTTTGTCCCCTGGCTGCTGCCGGTGAAGTACCGGCTGTTCACGCCGGCGGGCTATACCGAGCGGCCGGCGGTGGCGGCGGCCAAGCTCTGCGAGGGCAAGCTGGTGATCCTGGTCAACGGCAGCCCCTCGGCCATGGTCCTGCCCGCCCTTTTTGCCGAGAACTTCGAGTGTCTGGACGACTACGCCACCACCGCCTTTTTCTCGTCCTTCCTGCGGGTGCTGAAGTACGCCGCCTTTTATTTGACCGTTTTCCTGCCGGGAGTGTTCGTCTGTCTGGCGGTCTACCTGCCCGAGCTGATCCCGCCCCAGCTGCTGTACAAGATCACGGCGGCGGAGAAGGGGACGCCGCTGCCCCTGTTTGCCGAGATGGTGATGGTCATCCTGATTTTGGAGATCATCCGGGAGGCCGGGCTGCGGATGCCCCAGTCCCTGGGCCATTCGGTCAGCCTGGTGGCGGCCCTCATCATCGGGGACGCGGCAGTGTCCGCCGGGCTGATGAGCACCCCGGTCATCCTCACCGCCTGCCTGACCTCGGTGGCGGTGTTCATCACCCCGTCGCTGTACGAGCCGGCCACCCTGCTGCGTCTGGCCGTGGTGCTGGCGGCGGGGCTGGCCGGACCGGTGGGGCTGGCGGCGGTCTTTCTGGTGTTCTGGTTCAGCCTGTCCGATGTGTCGGCCCTGGGGGTGCCCTACCTGGCGTCCCATCCTTTCCCCTCCAACCCCATGGCCGATGACGGGGTCATCCGCCGGGACTACCGCCGGATGTCCCGGCGGGCTTTCAATATCTGGCAGAGGAGGGGATGAGATGAAACAGCAGGCAAAGGGCAGCTGCGGCTTTTCGGTCCCGGCGGTGGGGCTGGGGGTGGTCACGGCCTCGCTGGCCGGGAGCTTTTACGGCCCCGCCGGGGAGGACCCGGTCCGCCGGGTGCTCCTGCTGGGCTTTGCGGAAGCTGCCGGGCTCTCGCTGGCGGCCTGGCTGTTCGGCCTCTGGGCCGGGCAGGCGGGGCTGTTTGGGGGGCGGGGCTTTTTGCCCCGGCTGACCGGCGGGCTGTTCCTGCTCTGGTTCGGGGCGGAGTTCGTCCGCACCGCGGCGGCGGCCCAGACCGTCTGCCGGGAAGAATTCGGCACCAACGCCCTGATCGCGGTGCTGCCGGTGCTGCTGGCGGTCACCTGGCAGATGGACGCCGGCGCGCTGGACCGGTCGGCCCGGGGGCTGTGGTGGCTGCTGGCCATCGGCGCCCTTTTGTGCCTGGCCGGGCTCTGGGACCAGATGCGCTGGCAGAGGCTGCTCCCGGTGGCGGCCCTGCCGGCCGGGGGCTGGCCGCCGGCGCCCCTGTACCCGGAATACTTTGCCCTGCCGCTGCTCTGCAGGGAGAGGGATCTCCCCAAGGGCGCCCTGCTGCCTTTTTACCACTACGCCGCTCAGGGCAGCTATGCCCTGGTCCTGGCCCTGGTGATGGGGCAGCCGGGGGCCCCGGGGTACGCCGGGGTGGAGCTGCTGCGGGCCTGGGGGATGGGATACTTTTCCCGGCTGGACGCTTTCCTGCTGCTGGTCTGGCTGGCGGCCGCCCTGTGGCGGCTGTGCCTGCTGGCCTTTGTCCTGCGCCGCCTGGTGCGGCTGAACGGATGGCAAAGCGTCCGGGCCGGACATCAAAACAAGGGAGCGCAAATGTGAGAAACACAGGTCGTAGAACAAGGGGCGGCCGCCTGGGACGGATCTGCGCCGCTTATTGCCTGGCCGCCCTGACGGCGGCGCTGGGCTGGCTGTACAGCAGCCTGCCCGACCATATCTCGCTGGAGCCGGGCCAGGCGCTGGCCCTGCCCCGCTTTGCCTATATCCAGCCCATGGGTGGCTCCGGCGCCCGGAACGTGGCCAGCACCCGGACGGCGGGCAGCTACCAGGCCACTCTGTCCATCGGCGGGGTGCTGCCGGTCAAGACGGTGCGGGCGGTCATCACGCCGCGGCCCAGCGTCCGGGTCTGCGGCACCCCCTTTGGGGTCAAGATGTTTTCGGAGGGGGCGCTGGTGGTTGGCTTCACCGACCTGAACGGCCCGGACGGCGCGCCGGCGAACCCCGCCAAGGAGGCGGGCCTCCGCCTGGGCGACCGGGTGATCTGCATCGGGGACACCGCCACCGAGAGCAACGACGCCGTCAAGGCGGCCCTGGAACAGGCGGGCGGGCAGCCGGTGCGGGTGGTCTACGTCCGGGACGGCAGCCAGCAGCAGACCCTCCTGACCCCCTGCTGGGATGAGACGGCCCAGGAGTGGCGGGCCGGGATGTGGGTGCGGGACTCCTCGGCGGGGGTCGGCACCCTGACCTTTATCGACGAGGAGAACGGGGTGTTTGCCGGGCTGGGCCACTCTATCAGCGACGGGGATACCGGCCAGAGCATCGCCCTGCGCAGCGGTGAGATCGTCCCCTGCGAGATCATCGGCTGCACCCAGGGCGCCGCGGGCAGCCCCGGCGAGCTGAAGGGCAAGTTCATCGGCAGCCACGCCGTGGGCACCATCGAGATCAACGGGGAGAACGGGGTCTATGGCTCCACCCGCACCAGCTTTGCCGGCCAGGTCATGGAGGTGGCCTTTGCGCAGGAGGTGGTGGAGGGCCCCGCCCAGATCCTGACCACCACCCGGGGCCAGACCGCACGTCTGTACGATGTGGAGATCGAAAAGGTCACCGACGCCGAGCAGGTCCGCAATATGGTCATCCATGTGACCGACCCGGCCCTGCTGGCCGAGACCGGGGGCATCGTCCAGGGGATGAGCGGCAGCCCCATCCTGCAGGGTGGCCGGCTGGCCGGGGCGGTGACCCATGTGCTGGTCAACGACCCCACCCGGGGCTATGCGATCTTTGCCGAGACCATGCTGGCCCAGGCCGGCGCCGTGGAGTGACGGCGGAGCGGAGCCCCGCCCCTGAAAAAGCCCTGCCGGGAGGAACGTCCCTCCGAGCAGGGCCTTTTTGCGCCCGGCGGCGGTTCTAAACGGAGGCCGGCCGCATAGGATAGGGTAAACCGGTCCGCAGCATCCGGGCCGGCCAGGGAGGGAAAGAGAATGGACGAGTATCTGCAAGCGGTGGGTGCGCTGCCGGCGTGCTTCGCGGAGCCTCTGGCCCGGCTGGGGCCTGGAACGGCGGAGCGGGTCCACGAGGTGCGGCTGCGGACGGGCTGTCCGGTCTGGGTCAACCTGGGGGGCGCCCTGTGCCCGGCGGAGAAGCTGCCCGGCTGCCCGCCCGCCCTGCGGGACCTGCGGCCCACCCGGGCCCAGATGGAGGAGGCCCTCTATCGCCTCTGCGGGGGGTCGGTCCCCACCCACCAGGCCGAGCTGGCCGAAGGCTACCTGACCCTTCCGGGCGGGCACAGGGTGGGGGTCGGGGGCCGGTACTTATCCCATCCCCAGGAGGGGGTGGTGCTGCAAAGGGTCAGCTCCCTGAATCTGCGCATTGCCCGTGCCCGGAAGATCGCCCTGCCGCCCGGGCTGGCGGAGATCCTGCAGGGGCATTTCACCGGCTTGCTGGTGGCGGGGGAGCCGGACAGCGGCAAGACCACCCTGCTGCGCAGCATGGCGGCGTTTCTGGCCGGGCTGGGGCGGGCGGTGGCGGTCATCGACGAGCGGGGCGAGTTCTGGCCCGAAGAGATGCGGGCCGCCCGCCCTCCGGTGGACACCGTCGCAGGGCTGCCCAAGGCGCAGGCGGTCCAGATGGTGCTGCGGACCCTGGCTCCCCAGACCGTGCTTTTGGACGAGCTGGGCGGGCTGGAGGAGGTCCGCGGGCTGGAACAGGGATTTTTCAGCGGGGTGGACTACATCGCCAGCCTCCACGCCGCTGCCCCGGACGAAGCATTGCGCCGGCCTCAGGTGGCCTATATGCGGGAGAAGGGGATGCTCCGGGTCCTGGTGATGCTGGCAGGCCGGCAGGCTCCGGGGCAGATCGCCGGGGTGTGCCGGGTATGAGCGGGTTGCGGTGGGCGGCGGCGCTGCTGCTGACGGCGGCGGGCTTTTGCGCCGGCGACGCCCGGCGCCAGCGGCTGGCCGCCCGGCGGCGCGCCCTGGAAGAGACCGCCGGCCTGCTGGCCCGGCTGCGGCAGGAGATCGGCTACCGCCGCGCCGACCTGGGGCCCCTTTACCGGACGCTGGCGGCGGAGTATGGCCCGGCCAGCGCCCTGGGCCGGGCCATGGGGCGGGCGGACGGCTTCGGGCAGATGGCCCCGCCCGCACCCCTGGCGGCGGAAGAGGCGGCCTGCTTTGCCGAGTGTTTTGCCGCTCTGGGCCGGGCCGACGCCGGGCAGGAATGTGCCCGGCTGGACTATTACCTGGCCCGGTTCCAGAGCTTTCTGGACCGGGTGCGGGAAGAAGAGGCCCGCTCGGCTTCCATCGACCGGCGGCTGGGCCTGGCGGCGGGGGCGGTGCTGGGGCTGCTGATCCTGTAAAAAGAAAGGGAGATGACGGGGCTTTGGAGATCGACCTTGTGTTCAAAATCGCGGCCATCGGGATCATCGTGGCGGTGTTGAACCAGCTGCTAATCCGCTCGGGCCGGGAGGATCAGGCCATGATGACCACCCTGGCGGGGCTGGTGGTGGTCCTGTCCATGCTGGTGCAGCAGATCAGCGACCTGTTCGTGACCATCAAGGCTCTTTTCGCCCTCTGATGGCGCTGGAACACCTGCTGCCCACCCTGGGCCTTGCGGCGGCGGCCGCCCTGCTGTACGGGCTGCTGCACAAATCGAACCCGGCCTTTGCCCTGCTGCTGTCGCTGGCGGCGGGGCTGGCCATCCTGGTCCGGCTGACGGTCCCTCTGCAGCAGATGGCGGCAGGGCTGGTGGCTCTGGCCGCCCGGGTGGACGGGGCGGCGTTTGCAAGCCTGCTGCGGTGCGCCGGGGTCCTGCTGCTGACCGACTATGCCTGCGCCGTCTGCAAGGAGGCGGAGGCCGAAGCGCTGGCCTGGTGCACCAGCTTTGCGGGCCGGGTGCTGACCCTGGCGGCCCTGTGGCCCCTGCTGGAGGAGGTCTGTGGAATGATATGGGAACTGACCGGTTGAAACGCGCGCTGCTCTGCCTGGGGCTTGCATTCTGCCTGGGCCTTGCCCCGCCGGCGGCGCGGGCGGCTTCCGGCCCGGAGGGACAGGCCCCGGCCGGCTCCCTGCCGGGGCAGGAGAGCTGGCAGCCCTACCTGGACCAGGCGCCTGCGGACCTGGAAGATTTCGTGTCCGACCCGCTGGGCGCGGTGCGGGCCCTCCTGCCGGGGGACCTGGCCGGGACCATGCAGGCGTCGGTGGCGGGGTATGCCCGGGTCCTGCTGTACCTGCTGCTGGTGCTGCTGATCTCCTTTTTTGCCGGGGAGGGCAGGGCTGCCCTGCTGGACCTGGCGGCGGCGGGGGGCAGCGTTTTGCTCTGCTGGGCAGCCCTGGCGGCCCTGGCCGAAACGGTCTGCGAAAAGCTGGAGAGCTGGCGGCTGTTCCTGCTGGGGTTCGTACCCGTCTACGAGGGGGTGCTGATCGCCGGCGGAGAGCCCACGGCCGGAGCGGCGGCAGGGGGGCTGTTCCTCAGCGGATTATGCCTGCTGGCCCAGCTGCTCTGCAGTTGGACGCCGCCCCTGTTCCATTGTTACCTGGCCCTCAGCGCGGCCTGCTGCATCAGCACCGAGGCGGCCCTGGCCGCCGCCTGCCGCAGCGCGGGCAGCCTGTTCCGCAAGGGGCTGGGGTGGGCAGGCCGGGCATTTGCGGCCCTGCTGGGGCTGCAGCGGGTCTTTACCGCCCAGATGGACCAGGCCAGCCAGCAGCTGGGGCAGCTGCTGACCGGCACCGTGCCCATCGTCGGACAGAGCCTGAGCGCGGCGGCGGGCGCCGTCCTGAGCGGGATGCGTCTGCTGAAAAGCGGGCTTGGCTTTGCGGCCATTGCGTTCCTGGCGGCGGAGTTCCTGCCCCTGTACATGGTTTTGATGGTGCACACGGTGCTGCTCCTGGGGTGCGAGCTGCTGTGCAGCGCCGCCGGCCTGGGCCGGTGCGCGGCCCTGTTCGGCTGCCTGCGCCAGGGGGTGCAGGGCCTGGCGGCGGCCATCGCGCTGGTCTTTGGGATCGCCGTGCTGGGCACGGCGCTGCTGTTCATGATGGGAGGCGGTTAAACTGCAGCAACTGAAAACGTCGGTGGCGGTCTTTTGTACCGCCTGCATCTGCGCCGAGCTGGTGGGCCAGCTGCTGGGGGACGTCCGGGGCCGGCAGTGCATAAAGGCCGCGGCGGGGCTATATATTCTAGTAGCCCTTTTTCATGCCCTGCCCGGCATCCGGGCCGGCGTGGACGGCTTTGCCCCGCCCGCTGCGCAGGCGGCGTCCTTTGGCACGGCGGAAGAGACGATCCTCCGGCAGGCCGGGCAGGACCTGGCCGCCCGGCTGGAAGTGCAGATCCGGGATCAGACCGGCCTGGAGGCGGAGCTTGCCATCACCCTGGCCCGGACGGAAGAGGGGGTCTGCGCCACGGGGGTGGAGGTCCGCCTGCCCGCAGGCGCCCGGGCCTCCGGGCGGGAAGCGGTCCGGGACCTGCTCTGCGAGGCTCTTGCCATCGGGCCGGAAACCATCGTTTGGACGGAAGAGGAACAAGGAGGATGAGCCATGCCCTTACAGGAGCGTCTGGCCGCCTGGCTCAGGGCCGGGCCGGAGCAGGCAAAGCCCCGGGCCGCCTCGCTGGCCGCAGCGCTGGGAGTGGCGGCCATGGTCCTGATCCTGTGCAGCGAGGTTTGGCCCGCGTCCGGCGGCAGCCGGACCGGGGACGGCGCGTCCTCCGGCCAGACCGCCGCCAGCTACCGGGCCGGGCTGGAACAGCAGCTGGCCGGGCTGATCGCCCAGGTGGAGGGCGCAGGCGAGACCACCGTCATGGTCACACTGGAAAGCGGAGAGGAGCGGATCTATGCCACCGACACCCAGACCGGAACGGAGCAGAGCCGGCAGACCCACGTCCTGCTGGAGGACGGCACCGCTCTGGAGGAGACGACCTATCTGCCCACCGTCTGCGGCGTGGCCGTGGTCTGCGACGGGGGCGGGGACGTGGGGGTCGAAGCGCGGATCACAGCCCTGGTCTCGGCGCTGCTGGACGTGCCGGCCAACCGGATCTGCGTAGAACAGCGCAGCCATTGAGATAAACCCGAGGGAGGAGCTTACTTATGAGAAACATCGCCAAAAGCACCCGCCGCGCCACCGCCGTGACCCTGGCCGCCGCCCTGGCGGTCGCCTGCTATTTGAACTGGCAGTACGCCCGCACCGGCATGGATTCCCTCGCTGTGGAGACGGCCGCAGCCCCCTCCGCGGGCAGCGGCGCTTCCAGTTCGGCCGGGATGCCGGAGAGCTCTTCCGGCGGGGTGACCGACGCGCTTTTGACCGAGGCGGAAGCCGCCTCGGCCGCCAACAAGAACTACGGCGAGGCCCAGCTGGTCAGCGTGGCCAACGATACCGGCAGCCAGTTTTTCGACGAGGCCCGCCTCAACCGCGAAAAGGCCCACGACGAGGCCCTGGACACCATCCAAAAGACCCTGAAGGATTCGTCCCTGTCCGACAAGGAAAAGGCGGAGTACACCGCCCAGATGACCGCCAACCTGGAGGACATCAACGCTGAAAACGAGATCGAGACCCTCATCAAGGCCAAGGGGTTTGCCGACTGCCTCTGCTTTTTGCAGCAGGGCAGGGCAGACCTGACGGTGATGACCACAGGGGACGCCCTGACGGCGGCCCAGGTGGCCCAGATCCGGGACATCGTGATGAGCAAAAGCAACGTGACCGCTCAGAATATCACGGTGGTGGAAGTGAAATGACCGGCGCCGTGAGTCCGGACCGTCCGCATCCGCCGGCCGGCCCGGACTTTTGCCGCGCCCGAAAAGGAAAGTGTTGTATAAAATCAAAAAGAATGGTATAATATCAGTAACTAGCCAAAGCGGCCCGGCGGGCAGCGCTGGCGCGAACAGAAAGCAACGGCATCCACCATGCCGGAATGAACGGAGGACCGTAGAATGGATATGCAGAACATGGATCTTATGGGCGGCAGCCTTCAGATCTCGACCGACGTCATCGCCAAGATCGCGCGCTGCGCTGCGATGGAGATCGACGGGGTGGCCGACGTCGCCTGCGGCAGGCAGCAGAGCAAAAAGGCCAAGGAGCTGCTGGAGATGGTCAACCTTCAGCCGCCGGTCACGGTCGAAATGCGGGAGGGCACTGCGGACATCACCTTGAACCTGATCGTCCGCTTTGGCACCTGCGTGCCGGTCATGGCGGAAAAGGTGCAGAAAAACGTGAAAAGCGCCGTCCAGAACATGACGCGGGTCACGGTCAGCCGCGTCAACCTGATCGTGGCGGGCCTTGCCAGCGAGGCGCCCGCCGCCGCGGCTGAATAAATTCAGATCAACCGGAACCCAGCCTCTCTGCGGCGCGCCGGTGCGCCCCGCAGAGAGGACTTTAATGTTGTGAGAGGAATACTATGGAAAATCAGATGCCTCGCCGCCAGGCCCGCGAGAATGCGTTCCTGCTGGCCTTTGCACAGACTTTTGGCGAGCTGCCCCTGGAAGAGGCGCTGGACGCCAACCGCGAAAATGACGAGGAGCATCCGGTGGACGGCTTCGGCGCCTGCCTGCTGCGTGCCTACTATGACCATTCGGCCGAGGTGGACGACCTGATCCGCGCCCACCTGCGGGGCTGGACCATGGAGCGCATCCCCCGCGTCTCGATCACCGTGCTGCGGCTGGCCATCGCCGAGATGCTGTATGGCGCCGAGCACAAACCCAGCGTCGCCATCAACGAGGCGGTGGAGCTGGCCAAAAAATACGGCGCAGAAGAGGACTACCAGTTTGTCAACGGCCTGCTGGGCAGCGTCGCCCGGGAGTCGGGCCTTGCCGACGCGGACGACGGCGCGCCCCAGGAGGAGCCTGCACAACCGTGAGCTATACACTGGGCATTGATACCAGCAACTATGCGACCTCTCTGGCTGTTTTTGACACAGCCGGGGAGGTTGTTTGCGCAAAAAAGCGCTTTTTGCCGGTGAAAGAGGGGCAGCTGGGCCTGCGTCAGAGCGACGCGCTCTTTCACCACACCGCCGCCCTGCCCGGGATGCTGGCCGGGCTGGGGGAGGAGTTTGACCTGACGAAGATCGGCGCGGTGGGCGTCTCGGAAAAGCCCCGCCCTGTCCAGGGCAGCTATATGCCCTGCTTTCTGGCAGGGGTCAGCGCCGGGCAGGCCTTCGCCCTGGGGCGGGGCGTGCCCCTGGTCCGCACCACCCACCAGCAGGGCCATGCCGCTGCGGCCCTCTTTGCCGCCGGCGGGGAGGCCCTGTTCCGGCAGAAAGTGCTGCTGTTCCACATCTCGGGGGGCACCACCGACCTGCTGCTCTGCGACCAGGTCCGCCGGGTCGAGCTGCTGGGCACCAGCAGCGACCTCTACGCCGGCCAGGCGGTGGACCGTCTGGGGGTCAGGCTGGGGTTCGGCTTCCCGGCGGGGGCCGAAGTCTCCCGCCTGGCGGCCGAATGCGCCGAGGAGATCAAGCCCCGGTCCAGCGTCAGAGAGATGACCTGCAGCCTTTCGGGGCTGGAGAACCAGTGCGCCGCCCTGCTGGATGCGGGGCGCAGCCCGGCCTACGTCTGCAAATACTGCCTGCTCTGCGTGGCGGATACGGTGGTCCGGATGACCAGGGCGGCCCTCGCCCAGTATCCCGGCCTGCCGGTGGTCTGCGCCGGCGGGGTGATGAGCAGCGAGATCATCCGGGACTGGGTCCAGCGGCGGCTGCCGGCGGTGCAGTTCGTGCCGGCCCAGTACGCCAGCGACAACGCCATCGGGGTGTCCATCTTGGCGGCAAGGGAGGCGGACCTATGGCTGAAGTGATCACCGTCACCGCCCTCAACCGCTACGTCAAGGCCCTGCTGGACGGCAGCGACCTTTTGTACGACCTGGCCCTGCGGGGCGAGGTGGCCAACTTTGTCCGCAACGCCAAAAGCGGCCACTGCTATTTCACCCTGCGGGACAGCCAGTGCAGCGTCAAGGCGGTGATGTTCCGTTCCGACGCCCAGCGGCTGGCTTTCCGCCCCGAGGAGGGGATGCGGGTGGTGGTCCGCTGCCGGGTCACCCTCTACGAGCCCAGCGGGGCGTACCAGGTGTATGTCAACGCCATGTTCCCCGACGGCATCGGGGAGGCCCAGCTGGCGCTGGAACAGCTCAAGGCCCGGCTGCAGGCCGAGGGCCTTTTTGCCCCCGAGCACAAAAAGCCGCTGCCGGCGTTCCCGCAAACGATCGGTCTGGTCACCAGCCGCACCGGCGCGGCCCTGCAGGACATCAAGAACGTCATCGGCCGGCGCTGGCCGGCGGTCAGGCTGCTGCTGTGCCCGGTCAGCGTCCAGGGCTTTGACGCCGCCCAGGAGGTGGCCGACGCCATCGGCGTTTTGGACCGCCGCGGCGTGGATGAGATCATCGTGGCTCGGGGCGGTGGCAGCCGGGAGGACCTGTGGGTCTTTAACGCCGAGTGCATCGCCCGGGCGGCGTTCCGGTGCAGGACGCCCCTCATCAGCGCCATCGGGCACGAGATCGACTACACCATCCTGGACTTCGTGGCCGACTGCCGCGCGCCTACGCCCTCGGCCGCGGCCGAGCTGGCCGTCCCTGACCGGGAGGCCCTGCGCCGCCAGCTGTGGGAGCTCAGGGAAAATATACAGGGAAATATGCAAAAACGCCAGGAAATATGCTATAATAACTGCAAAGCATACCGGGACGCCCTGGCCGGCGGCCTGCCGCGGCGGCAGGTGCAGACGGGCCGGGCCCAGCTGGAAGCCCTCTGCCAGGCGCTGCGGCAGGGCAGCCGGACCTGCTGGAAAGAAAAAAGCCGCCAGCTGGCCCATGCGGCGGCCCTGACGGCGACCCTCAACCCTTATCAGGTGCTGGCCCGCGGCTACGCCATGGTGGCCGGGGCGGACGGCAAAGTCCTCCAGGCCGGCCAGCTGGAGGCGGGGCAGACCATCCGACTGATCGCCGCACACCGCCAGGCCCAGTGCCTGGTCACAGCAGTGGAGGAGACCGATGCGAGCACCCAAAACGTTTGAAGAGGGGATGACCCGTCTGGAGGACATCCTGACTAAAATGCAGAGCGAAGAGACCACCCTGGCCGAATCGGTCAAACTGTACGCCGAGGCGGCCGGCCTTGTGGATTATTGCAGCAGGACGCTGGACAAGGTCTCGCTGCAGATCGAAGAGATCGACGGCAGGCTGGGCGCCCAGGCGGCCCAGGGGCCGGAAGGAAAAGACGCGGAGGAACAGGCATGAATTACCACGAGCAATACGACGCATATCTGGCCCGGGCCAAACGGGCGCTGGAGGACGCCTGCCGGCGCTATCTGCCGGCAGAATCACAGGTCTGTCAGGCGGCCCGCTACAGCCTGATGGGCGGCGGCAAACGGGTGCGGGCGGTGCTGGTGCTCAGCGTATGCGATATGCTGGGGGGCGATGACGCCGCCGCCGAATCCTTTGCGGCTGCCGTCGAGATGCTGCACTGCTACTCCCTGATCCACGACGACTTGCCCTGCATGGACGACGACGACCTGCGCCGGGGCCGGCCCTCCTGCCATAAGGCCTTTGGGGAGGCCGCGGCCCTGCTGGCCGGGGACGTGCTGCTGACCGAGGCTTTCGAGGCGGTGACCAACGCCCCCGCCCCGCCGGAGGTCTGCCTGCAGGCGGCCCGGGCCCTCAGCCAGGGGGCGGGCAGCCGGGGCATGGTCTACGGCCAGGAGCTGGACCTCAAATACGAGGTGCTGGACCCCACCGAGAGCCAGCTGATGCTGATCCATCACAACAAGACCGGCGCCCTGATCAATGCGGCCGTCCAGATGGGCGGCGCGGCGGCGGGCGCCACCGAGGCCCAGCGGGAGGCGCTGGAGCAGTATGCCTACGGGCTGGGGCTGGTGTTCCAGATCGTGGACGACGTGCTGGACGCCACCGCCACCACCGAGCAGCTGGGCAAGCCCGCCGGCAGCGACAAGGAGAACGGCAAGACCACCTTTGTCACCCTCTACGGCCCCGACGGTGCCATGACCCTGGCACAGCAGGTCAACCAGGACACCTGCGAGGCCGTACATACGGCCTTTGGCGAAAAAGCGGCTTTCCTGGAGCAGCTGGCCGCCGCCATGCTGGAGCGCCGCAGCTGACTGAACCCACGGCAAAGGGAAATGAAACGGAAAAGAAGGGAAACAGACGATGGAAGTGATTCACAACATTTTGACCTGGAATGAGATCCTGACCGTCTCCATCCTGGGGTGGCTCACGGCGCAGCTGATCAAGACCACCATCAGCTCGCTCCTGGCAGGCAAGCTGCAGCTGGAGCGGATGGTGGGCGACGGCGGGATGCCCAGCGCCCACAGCGCCACGGTCTGCGCCATGGTGGTGGCGACCGGCCGGATCGAGGGGGTCCACTCCACCCTGTTTGCCATCGCCTGCGTGGTGGCCATCATCACCATGCACGACGCCATGGGCGTCCGCCACGAGACGGGCGAGCAGGCCAAGGTCCTGAACAACATCATTGAAATGTGGCTGGAAGAGAGCGAGAGCCGCTCGCCCTTCCTGCAGAACATGCACCTGAAAGAAATGGTGGGCCACACCCCGCTGCAGGTCTACGCGGGGCTGATCGTCGGGGCGGCGGTGGGCTTTTTGTACCCGCTGTCCGGGATGATCGCGTGAGCGGCCGGAACAGAGAGAGGCGGTGATAGGAGTGGATACACCTCTGCTGGATGCCATCCGGGGGCCGGAAGATCTCAAGCGCCTGACCGAAAAGCAGGTGGTCCAGCTGTGCGGCGAGATCCGCAGTTTTCTGGTGGACAGCGTCCTGCACACAGGGGGGCACCTGGCCTCCAACCTGGGCACCGTGGAACTGACGGTGGCCCTGCACCGGGTGCTGAACTCGCCCCAGGACAAGATCGTTTTTGACGTGGGGCATCAGTGCTACACCCACAAGCTGCTCACCGGCCGCAAGGCGGGGTTTGCCCGCCTGCGCCAGCGGGACGGCATCTCCGGGTTCCCCAACCCGCGGGAGAGCAGCCACGACGCCTTCGTGGCGGGCCACGGCAACACGGCCCTGTCCCTGGCCATCGGCATGGCTTGGGCCAAAAAATTGAAAAACGAGCCCGGCTGGGTGGTGGCCATCATCGGGGATGGGGCCTTCACCGGCGGGATGATCTACGAGGGGATGAACAACATCGCCTCCCTCAACAACCTCATGGTCATCCTGAACGACAACGGGATGTCCATCTCCAAAAATGTGGGGGCCATGGCCCGGTACCTGACCCATCTGCGGGCCAGCCCCGAATATTTCCGGGCCAACCAGCATTTGAGCGGGGTCCTCAGCCGGGTACCGCTGATCGGCGAGCCGGTGCACCGGTTCCTCAGCCGGGCCAAGACCATCGTCCGCCGGACCATGTACGACTCCACCATGTTCGAGAACATGGGCTTTCAGTACCTGGGGCCCCTGGACGGGCACAAGGTCCTGGAGCTGGAGCAGACACTGCGCAACATCACGGTCCGGTCGGGGCCTCTCTTCCTCCATGTGGTGACCACCAAGGGCAAGGGATACCCTCCCGCCGAGCAGAACCCCGGGGAGTTCCACGGGGTTTCCGCCGGCAGCCAGGGCTATGTCCCGGACCCGGAGGTGGCGGCGCCGGCCTCTTTCTCCACCGTGTTCGGCAAGGCGCTGTGCGAGGCCGCCTCCGCCGACAAAAAGATCTGCGCCATCACCGCCGCCATGAAGTACGGCACCGGCCTGCAGTTTTTCGGCCACGCCTACCGGGACCGTTTTTTTGACGTGGGGATGGCCGAGCAGCACGCCGTCACCTTTGCGGCGGGGCTGGCCAGCCAGGGGATGACCCCGGTGGCAGCCATCTACTCCACCTTTTTGCAGCGGGCCTACGACCAGATCCTTCACGACGTCTGCCTGCTGCGGGTCAAGGTGATCTTTGCCATCGACCGGGCGGGCCTGGTGCCTGCCGACGGCGAGACCCACCAGGGCATCTACGACCCGGCCTTCCTCAGCGAGGCAGGCATCCCCATTTATTCGCCCTCCAATTATGCCGAGCTGTGCTACTGGCTGGTCCAGCTGGTGGGGCCCCGCTATACCGGGCCCCAGGCGCTGCGCTATCCCCGCGGAGGGGAGAGCGCGGCCCTGGCCCGGTACGGATGCACCGGCCGCGCCTTCGATTTCCTGACCGGGCAGCCGGAGGCGGACACCGTCCTGGTCAGCTACGGCAGCGAGGTGGAGGACGTGCTGGCCGCCGGGGCGGCTCTGGAAGCCCAGGGCATCCCGTGCAGGGCCTGCAAGCTTGTAAAGATATTCCCCTTTACAGACGAATTCCTACATGCGATCGAACGATTTAATACCATCCTCTTTGCGGAGGAATGCGTCTGTGCAGGGGGCATCGGCCAGCAGCTGGTGGCCCGCCTGACGGAGGACGGCTGGCGGGGGACCTTCATCCACCGGGCGGTGGACAACACCAAACTGACCCACGCCACGGTCCCCGAACTGAAAGAGCTCCAGGGCCTGGATGCCGCAAGCCTTGTGCAGGCCGTGCGGCAGGCCTTGGACGCCGGACAAGAAAAGGAGCGGACAAGGTGAAGATACGATTGGACCAATACCTGGTGCAGCACGGCCTGATCCAGAGCCGGGAGCGCGCCAAGGCGATGATCATGGCCGGCGTGGTCTATGTCAACGGGCAGAAGGCCGACAAAGCCGGCGATATGGTCAAGGAAGATGCGGTGGTGGAAGTGCGGGGCCACGACATCGGCTATGTCAGCCGGGGAGGCCTCAAACTGGAAAAAGCCATGCAGGTGTTCCCCCTCAGCCCCCGGGGCAAAGTGTGCATGGACATCGGGGCCTCCACCGGCGGCTTCACCGACTGTATGCTGCAAAACGGGGCGGCCAAGGTCTATGCGGTGGACGTGGGCTACGGCCAGCTGGCCTGGAGCCTGCGCACCGACCCCCGGGTGGTGAACATGGAGCGGACCAACATCCGCAACGTCACCCCCGACCAGCTGGACGACCCCATCGCCTTTTTCAGCGTGGATGTCTCTTTCATCTCGCTGCACCATATCTTCCCGGTGGCCCGGGCGGTGACGACCCCCGACGCGGTGGGCGTCTGCCTGGTCAAACCTCAGTTCGAGGCCGGCCGGGAGAAGGTGGGCAAAAACGGCGTGGTCCGGGACCCGGCCACCCATCGGGAGGTGCTGCTCCGGGCCATAGGCTACGCGGTGGACAACGGCTTCGGGGTCCGCGGGCTGGACTTCAGCCCGGTCAAGGGCCCGGAGGGCAACATAGAATACCTGATGTTTGTGGAAAAGAGCGACACCCCCGCCGTCCCCGGCGAGGATGCGGCGGCGGCCGTGGTGGCCGCCAGCCACCAGGCGCTGGACCGCTGAACCAGATCCGACACACAGGAGGTGCAGAAGGATGACGGTCTACATTTCCCCCAACCCCGGCAAGAGCTCGGCCAGAGAGCTGGCCCTGCGGGCGGCGCAGATCCTGCGGACCCACGGGGCGTTCGTTTTGATGGAACAAAAGTGGAAGCAGGACTGCAACATTGCAGGGGTGGAGTACCTGCCCTTTGAGGCCTGCATGGAACAGACCGACGTCATCCTGACCATCGGGGGCGACGGCACCATCCTCCATGTGGCCAACCTGACCCTGAGCTACCACAAGCCCATCCTGGGCATCAACCTGGGGCGCTGCGGCTTTTTGGCCACCTGCGAGGTGGACGAGCTGGAGACCAAGCTCAGCGCCGTGGCCCGGGGCCGGTACAGCCTGGACAGCCGGATGCTGCTCTACGTCCGGGTGCTGGGGGACGACGGCTGGGAGGGCCACGCCCTCAACGATGTGGTGGTGACCAAGGGCCGCCTGCAGCAGGCCATCGACTTCAGCGTCTACTGCGACGACATCCTGGTGGAGCACTTCCGGGGGGACGGGGTCATCGTGGCCACCCCCACCGGCTCCACCGCCTATTCTCTGGCGGCAGGGGGGCCGATCCTGGACTCCCAGACCAAGGGCATCGTGGTCACCCCCATCTGCCCTCACAGCCTGGCTACCCCGCCCATGGTCTTTGCCCAGGAGCGCAAGATCAACATCTGTGTGGGGCAGGTGGCGGACGACGAGGTGTTCATCAGCTGCGACGGCGACGACGGCTATACGCTGCGGGCCGGCGCGACGGCGGTGGTCCGCCTGTCGGACCAGAACGTCCAGCTGATCACCTTCAGCCGGGCCGACCAGTTCCAGGCCATCGACCAGAAACTCCGCAGCCGGACCTGACGCGCCGGACAGGAACCATCAAACAGCGTAATTGTGATAAAAGGAGGCGGAATTCCCATGAGCCGCAAACCGCAGGAAGACACCAGGACCCGGGCCGAACGGCTGCAGGCCATCCTCCGGCTGATCCGCGAGCATTCCATCAGCCGGCAGGAAGAGCTGCAGGAATACCTGAACGCCGAGGGCTATGAGGTGACCCAGGCCACCATTTCCCGGGATATACGGGAGCTGTGCCTGGTCAAGGCTGCCACCGACGAGGGCTACCGCTATGTGTCCAGCCACAGCGACCGGTACGACCCCAAAGTCCAGGAACGGTTCGAGACGATCTTTCGGGAGTCGGTGCTGGGGGTGGATTATGCAGGGCACATCGTCATGATCAAGTGCTACCCCGGCATGGCCAACGCCGCCTGCCAGGTGTTCGATTCGATGCAGTGGAAAAACGTGGTGGGGTCCCTGTCGGGCGACGACACCTTTCTGGTGGTGGTCCGCTCGGAGCGGGACGCCAAGAACATCAGCGCCGAGCTGGAGCGCTACATTGCGCGCAAATAAGAAAAACGAGGCCTAGACCATGCTGAGCAGCCTGCAAATCGAGAATGTGGCCGTCATCCAGAAGGCTGACGTCCATTTTGAAAAGGGACTGAACGTCCTGACCGGCGAGACCGGCGCCGGCAAGTCGATCCTGATCGACTCCATCAACGCCATTCTGGGCAGCCGGACCTCCCGGGAGCTGGTCCGCGCCGGCGCCGCCAAGGCGGTGATCCGGGCCGCCTTCGAGCAGGTGCCCGACGCCGTTCAGGACAACCTGGAAAAGGCTGGGTACGAGCGCAGCGCCGAGCTGCTGCTGACCCGGGAGATCACCGCCGAGGGCAAGAGCACCTGCCGCATCAACGGGATGCCGGCCACCGCCGCCGTCCTGCGGGAGCTGTGCGGCGGCCTCATCAACATCAACGGGCAGCACGACTCGGTGGGCCTGCTCAACCCCGCCCACCATGAGGGCATCCTGGACGATTACGCCCAGAACCGGGAGGCCTACCAGAACTATTATAAGATCTACAAGGAGCTGATCCGGGTCAAGCGGGAGCTGGACAGCCTGGTGACCGACGAGGAAGAAAAGCGCCGCAAGACCGACCTGCTCCAGTACCAGGTCGGCGAGATCGACGACGCGGCCCTGACCGCCGGGGAGGAGGAGACCCTTGAGAGCCGGCGCAAGGTGCTGGCCAACGCCTCCACCATCCGGGAACAGATCGCCCGGGCCTACGCCGCCCTCTCGGGCGGGGACGAGGCCGCCGGCGGGGTCGACCTGGTGGGGGAGGCCTCCAACGCCATCGACATGGCGGCCCAGCTGGACAGCGGCCTGGCCGACAGCGCCGGCCAGCTGCTGGACCTGTATTATACCCTCAAGGACCTCTCGGGGGAGCTGGCCTCCCGCCTGGAGGACTACGAGAGCAACGACGGCGAGCTGGACGAGATCGAGCAGCGGCTGGACCTGATCTACAAGCTCAAACGGAAATACGGCGACACGGTGGAGGATGTGCTGGCCTTTGGGGAAAAGGCCCGGGAGGAACTGGAACGGATCCAGTTCTCCCAGGAGCACCACGACCGGCTGCAGGCCGAAAAGCGCCGGCTGTACGGCTTGGCGCGGGAGGCCGCCGAAGTCCTGACCCAGACCCGCCTGAAGGCGTTTGAGGAGCTGAACCGCCGCATCTCGGACACCCTGGACTTTTTGAACATGCCGGGGGTGCGGCTCAGCCTGCGGCACAGCCGCGGGCCGCTGGCCAGCCACGGGCAGGACAGCCTGGAATTTTACATTGCCACCAACCCCGGCGAGCCCCCCAAACCCCTGGCCAAGATCGCTTCGGGGGGCGAGCTGAGCCGCATCACGCTGGCCATCAAAAACGCCCTGGCCGACCGGGACGCGGTGCCCACCGTCATTTACGACGAGATCGACAGCGGCGTATCGGGCAAGGCGGCGGGCAAGATCGGCCAGGTGCTGCGCCAAAGCGCCCGCAGCGGCCACCAGATCCTCTGCATCACCCACACCGCCCAGATCGCCGCCCTGGCGGACTGCCACCTGCTGATCCAGAAGCGGGTGGAAGGGGACAGGGCCTTTACCCAGGTAACGCCCCTCGACGCCGAGGGCCGTGCAGAAGCCCTGGCCCGCCTGATCTCGGGCGACCAGGTCACCGACCTTGCCCGCGCCAACGCCCGCGAAATGCTGGAGCTGGCCGGGCGCGAATGAACAGGAGGGTACGACGATGGACGAACTGAAAAGCATCATGGAAAAGTTTGCCGCATCCGGCTGGGAGCGGATCGCCGCACCGGCCCGGGCCTGGCTGAAAGGCCGCGCCGACCACGACGCCCTGGTGGCCGCCATCCGGCAGGCCGACCAGGAGTGCGGCAGCTGCGGCTGCGAGCTGGACCCGCTGTACAAAAGGGCGCTGGCCCTGCTGGGGGCCTGATGGCCGGAAAGGAGCGTGCATCGGGATGAAGATCGAGATCGGCAGCCGTTTTCCTGCCTGGTTCCAGCCGGCCTACCCCGAGGAGTTCGAGCTCTTCTCCCATTTTGAGGTGACGGGAGGCATCCCGACCCCGCTTTTCGCCGTCACCACCTGGAAGGAGAACGGGAAACCCAATGTCTGTTTCCATGCCTGGAGCTGCTTCCACGGAGACAAGACCGCCTTTTTTGCGGTGATGGGCAACCTGTACCAGCACACCCACACCTACGCCAATATCCGGCGGGAGGGGTGCTTTGCCGTCAACTTCCTGCCTCTGGGCCGCTACGACCAGCTGGTGGAGACCATCCGCTGCAACGGGGCGGAGACCGACGAGTTTGCCGCCGGAGGCTTCACCCTGGCCCGGGCCAAAAGCATCCATGCGCCGGTCATCGAAGAAGCCTTCCTCACTCTGGAATGCACCCTGGAACAGGTGCAGGACCTGAGCGGGGCGGGCATCACCGCCATGGTGGTGGGCCGGGTGCAGCACGCCTCGGTGGAAGAGGACTATGCCCGCGGCTACGGCAGGCGCTACGGGAAGGACGGCTTTATGCTGCTGGTGCCCGCGCCCCAGGACCTGGTCACCGGGCAGCCCGGGCAGTCGGGCATCGCCACCCTCCGGGTAGAGCGGCTGGACTGAAATTGCCCCTTGACATTCCCGGGCTGTTCCTGTACAATAGACAATCGTAAAGGCGATGATGGGAACCGAGTACCCTGACCCGCTCTGCCCAGAGAGGCCCCGGTTGGTGAAAGGGGCGTGCAGAGCCGCAGGCGAAATACCTCCCGGAGCTGCAGGCTGAACCGGCGCACCCCGCCCCACTAGGCCCCGCCGCGTGCGAGCGTTACAAACGCAGAGTGTTGGTCCATCCACTGAGGGGCCTGCACTTGTGAGGCTGTCATCCGCGAGGGGGCAGCAAACAGAGGTGGTACCGCGATTTTCTCGCCCTCTGCCAATTTACGTTGGCGGAGGGTGTTTTTTTATCCTCCGCTGGGTACAAAAACAGGAGGTATGTTCTTATGAAACTGTACGACGAACTGAAGGCCCGCGGGCTGGTGGCCCAGATCACCGACGAGGAGATCATCGACGTGATCAACGAGGGCAAGGCGACCTTTTACATCGGTTTTGACTGCACCGCCGACAGCCTGACCGCCGGCCACTTCATGGCCCTGACCCTGATGAAGCGGCTGCAGATGGCCGGCAACAAACCCATCGCATTGATCGGCGGCGGCACCACCATGATCGGCGACCCCTCCGGCCGCACCGATATGCGCAAGATGCTGACCAAAGAGGACATCGACCACAACGCCGCCTGCTTCAAGCGGCAGATGGAGCGGTTCATCGACTTCAGCGAGGGCAAGGCCCTGATGCTGAACAACGCCGACTGGCTGCTCAAGCTGAACTACATCGAGCTGCTGCGGGAGGTGGGCGCCTGCTTCTCGGTGAACAATATGCTGCGGGCTGAGTGCTACAAGCAGCGGATGGAGAAGGGCCTGTCCTTCCTCGAGTTCAACTACATGATCATGCAGAGCTACGACTTCTACTACATGTTCCAGCACTACGGCTGCAACATGCAGTTCGGCGGCGACGACCAGTGGAGCAATATGCTGGGCGGCACCGAGCTGATCCGCCGCAAGCTGGGCAAGGATGCCTACGCCATGACCATCACCCTGCTGACCGACTCCCAGGGCAAGAAGATGGGCAAGACCGCCGGCAACGCGGTCTGGCTGGACCCCAACAAGACCAGCCCCTTCGAGTTCTATCAGTACTGGCGCAACGTGGATGACGCCGACGTGATGAAGTGCATCCGGATGCTGACTTTCCTGCCTCTGGAGCAGATCGACGAGATGGCCACCTGGAAGGACCAGAAGCTGAACGAGGCCAAGGAGATCCTGGCTTACGAGCTGACCAGCATGGTCCACGGCAAGGAAGAGGCCGGCAAGGCCCAGGATGCGGCCCGCGCCCTCTTCAGCGGCGCGGCGGACACCGAGCACATGCCCACCACCACCCTGACCCAGGCCGACCTGACCGACGGCAGCATCGGCATCCTGACCCTGATGGTCAAGGCCGGGCTGGCCGCCTCCAACGGCGAGGCCCGCCGCCTGGTCACCCAGGGAGGCGTCCTGGTCAACGGCGAAAAGGTGGCCGCCCCCACTGCCAGCTACACCTCGGACCAGCTGGCCGAGGGCCTGGTCATCAAGAAGGGCAAGAAGGTCTACCACAAGGTGACCCTGTAACAGCAAAACGACACGGCGCTCCCGCACCGGCCACAGCCGGCAGGGGAGCACCGCTTTTTTGTGGCGCAGGCAGCGCAAAGGCGGGGCTCCGAAAAGCCCCGCCTTCGCAAGTGCAAGATCCCTACACCACAAGGAAACCTTATTTGACCAGGATCACGTCCTGACCCTGGGTGACCTTGCCGGTGGCGATGGGTTCGACACTGGTAAAGTCATCGGTATTGGTGACGACCACAGGGGTGGTCAGCTTATAGCCGGCGGCAGAAATGGCGGCCATATCGAACTTGAGCAGCAGCTGGCCTTTCTTGACCTTGTCGCCCACCTTGACCTTGGGCTCGTAGCCCTTGCCCTTCAGCTCGACGGTATCCATGCCCACATGGATCAGGACTTCCAGGCCATTGTTGCCCATGATGCCCACGGCGTGGCTGGTCTCGGCCACCTGTTCGATGGTGCCGTCAAAAGGAGCGACCACTTCGCCCTTGGAAGGCTCGATGGCGCAGCCCTTGCCCAGCGCCTCGCTGGAGAAAACAGGATCGTCGATCTCGCTCAGGATGCGGATCTCGCCTTCCAGCGGAGCACAGACGATCTTATCGCCGGTGGGGGCGGCGGCAGGCGCCGGCTCTTCTTTTTTGTGGAACAGGTTGGAAAAGAATCCCATAGTATTTTTGTCTCTCCTTATCATGCCAGATTTGCCATTCTCCCCGCAGGGCCAGGCCTGCGGGGCTGTCAGCGAACAGCTTATTCCTATGCCATTCTACCACATTTTCCACTGATTTACAGCAGAAAAACGCACAACATTTATATTTCGTGAATCAGTATAAAATGACACGCCGTTTCTTGTGCAAATTGACTTCGGACGTCACAGCTCGTAGGCCCTGCGCAGGGCGTCGTAGGCGGCGTCCTCGTTCTCGCTGCGGACCAGGAGGGAAATATCCAGGTCGCTGGTGGTGATGAGGTGCACCTCGATGCCGGCTGCGGCCAGGGCGCTGAGGGCGCGGGCGGCCACGCCGCAGCTGGCCACCATCTCCTCGCCGAACAGATTCAGCTTGGAGTAGCCCACGCTGATGAGGGGGGCGGCCTTGGCGTCAGGGTCCAGCTTGGCGGCCGAGATGGCCTTCATGACCAGGGGCAGGTCGCCGCTGGAGGCGGTGAAGCTGAAATCCAGCTGGGTGCCGTGGGGGGCGCTCTGGCTGATCATGTCCACCACGATGCCGGTGTCCGCAAAGATCTGCAAATACCGGGCCAGACTTCCGGCGCTGAACGTCGCGTCCTGCACACTGATCATCATGACGCCGGGTTCGACGCTGATTTTCGATACTCCGTACATAATCATGCTCCCTTCTGCCTTGCCGCGAGGCAAGGCTGTGTCCAAGTGCTTTTTCGTTCCAGTGTCTGAGACCGACTCAGGCAAGCTCCAGAAACGCCGCGTCGATGTACTTTTCCGCCACGGCGCGGATGTAGTCATAGCTGAAATCGCTGTAGTTGGCCCGCACCCCGTGGGCGGCGGCCAGCTCGGGGGTGTAGTCCCGGTAGAGATAGGCCTGCACGTCCGATTTGCCCGCCCCGTAATGGGTGACGGTGGGGTGGAGGCGTGGGTCCAGCACTTCCAGCTGGACGGCGCCGTCCGGGCTGGTGGTCTTTTGCAGCTGCAGGGTCAGGACCGCGCCGATCAGCTGGTCCTTTTTGCTCTGGGTGCTGAGGAAGTTGCCCAGCGAATAGGCGACGAACACCTGCCGCCCGTCCGCCGCCGTGAGCCACCCGGCGTTTTGCAGCACATGGGGGTGGGTGCCGACGATCACGTCCGCGCCCCAGTCGGCCAGCTGCTGGGCCAGGGCCCGCTGGGCGTCGGTGATGGTGTGGCTGTCCTCCACCCCCCAATGGGCGCCCACCACCACAAAGTCGGCCAGCTGTGCCGCCTGCCGGACCTGCTGTTCCATCACATCGGTCTGGCTGGTGTAAATGATGTTGGCCTCCATGGCGTCGCTGCGGGGGATGCCGTTGGTGTGCTCGGTATAGGACAGGTAGGCGATGGTGATGCCGTTGACGGTGTGGAGGGGGATGGAGCCGTAATCGCTTTCGCCCCGCCACAGGCCGGTGGTGACCACATCGCCGGGCATGGACGCCCAGAAGCGCAGGGTGGCGGCGATCCCTTTGGCCCCTTTGTCATACGTATGGTTGTTGGAAAGGCTGAACACCCGGAACCCCGCCCGGTAAAGCGCCCGGGCGCAGTCCCCGGGGGTGGAAAAACAGGGGTAGGTGGAGGGCGCCAGCTCGTCGGTGCAGAGGGTCTCCTGGTTGATCCAGTTCACGTCGAAATCCCGGTAGAAGGGGACCATCTCCGCATAGCAGAAGTCAAAGCTGTAGGGGGCGTCCCCCACGGCCCGGGCTGCGGCCTGCTGGTAGATCTTGGAGTGGATCAGGTTGTCGCCGGTGGCGGAGAACCGCACGGTGTCCACCTGGGGCTCCGGCTCGGGCTCGGGCTGGGGTTCCGGCTCAGCGGGGAGGCTGGAAACGGGTGGGGGCTCGGCCGCCCCGGCCGGAGCGGAGGCCGGCTCCCCGGGCCGGAAGCCGCCCAGGCCGATGCAGAGGGCCAGCGCCGCCGCCAGGGCTGCGCCGACGCACCAGAGGGGCAGGCCCTTGGGGCCGGGGCCCGCCGCATGCCGGCCGGGAGGTCCGGAAACAGGAAACGTCATCGTCAGTTCCTCCTTTCACAGGAGGCGGGCGGGTCAGCGCTCGGCGATCAGGTCGCTCATGTTGTACAGGCCCGGCTCCTTCTTGGCAAGGTAGAGGGCGGCGTTGATGGCTCCGTTGGCAAACACGCTGCGGGAATAGGCGGTGTGCTTGAGGGTGACCACCTCGTCGGGCCCGCAGAACAGGACCTCGTGGTCGCCCACGATGCTGCCGCCCCGGACCGAGCTGATCCCGATCTCCATGGGATCGCGCTTTTCCCGCACCGAGGCGCGGTCGTAAACGTAGTGGTAAGCGCCGCCGGCCTGCTCGTTGACGGCGTCGGCCAGCATCAGCGCGGTGCCGCTGGGGGCATCCACCTTGTTGTGGTGGTGCTGCTCCACGATCTCCACGTCGTAGGCGCCGCCCAGGATGGCCGAGGCCCGCTTGCACAGCTCGATCAGCAGGTTGATGCCTAGGGACATATTGGCGCTTTTGAACACGGGGACGCTGCGGGACAGCTGGACGATCTTCAGGTTCAGCTCATCCGACATGCCGGTGGTGCACAGGACGATGGGGGTCTTGTGGGCCTCGCAGTAGGGGAGGATCTTCTCCACCGCCGCCGGCGAGCTGAAGTCGATGATGACGTCGCCCCGGCCCGCCAGGCTTTCCGGGCTGGCAAAAACGGGGATGCCGTTCTGTTCGCCGGCGTGCAGGTCGATGCCTGCCACCACCTTGCAGTCGTCCCGCTGGGCGATCATATCGCAGAGCACATGGCCCATCCGGCCCCCGATGCCCTGAATGACAAGTTCCGTCATGGTTTTGGCTTCCTTTCCTTTTTGAGTGACTGGCAGGTGAGGCAAATGCCCGGAAAGAGAGGTCCTTGCCGGGCATTCGCGTTGCTGCATTATTTCAGCAGGCCGCAGGCGCGCAGGGTCTGCTCGATCTTGGCTTTCTGGGCGTCGCCCGGCTCCACCAGGGGCAGCCGGCACTTGCCGGCGTCCCAGCCCAGCAGGTTCATGGCATACTTGACCGGGATGGGGTTGACGTCGCAGAACATGGCGTCGCACAGGGGCAGCATCTCTAGCTGAAGGCGGCGGGCCTCGGCGGTGTCGCCGTCAAACCAGGCCTTGCAACAGTTGTGCACCAGGGTGGGGGCGATGTTGGACACCACGCTGATGACCCCCTTGCCCCCCAGGGACAGCAGGGGCAGCACCTGGTCGTCGTTGCCCGAATAGAGGTTCAGCGCGTCGCCGCAAAGTGCCGCGATCTGGGCCACCTGGGCGATGTTGCCCGAGGCTTCCTTGATGCCGTTGATCAGCGGGTGCTCGCTCAGCTTTTGAGCGGTCTCCGGCTTGATGTTGACGCCGGTGCGGGACGGCACATTGTAGAGGATGACCGGGATGCCGCCGGCTTCGGCCATGGCGGTAAAGTGGGCGATCAGGCCGGCCTGGCTGGTCTTGTTGTAGTAGGGGGTGACCATCAGCAGGGCGTCGGCGCCGCAGTTGGCCGCGCCGGCGGCCAGGGCGCAGCCGTGGGCCGTGTCGTTGGAGCCGGCCCCCGCCACCACCGGCACCCGGTGGGCCACCGTGTCCACCGCGAACTTGATGGCGGACAGCTGCTCGGCGTCGGTCATGGTGGAGCACTCGCCGGTGGTGCCGCAGATGATAATGGCGTCGGTGCCGCGGGCGATCTGGTCCTCAAGGATCTGCCCCAGCACATCGAAATGGATGCTTCCGTTGTCGTGCATCGGGGTGATGACGGCCACGCCTGCACCTGTGAACACAGGCTTTTTCATCATAACTAGGCTCTCCTTTACTGTGATATGGGGTGGGCGCTTCCCAGCGCAGAGGGATCAGTCCAGATAGCCCTTGGCTGCCAGCAGCTCGGCCAGCAGGACGCCGCCGCCGGCCGCACCCCGCAGGGTGTTGTGGCTCATGCAGGCAAACTTGTAGTCAAAGAGGGTGTCCTCCCGCAGGCGGCCGATGCAGACGGCCATGCCGTGCTCGGTGTCGCGGTCCAGCTTGGGCTGGGGGCGGTCGTTCTCCTCAAAATAGTGGAGGAACTGCTTGGGCGCGCTGGGCAGCTCCAGCTCCTGGGCGGGGCCGCGGAACTCCTTCCACGCCGCGAGGATCTGCTCTTTGGTGGGCTTCTTTTCAAAGCTGACAAAGACGGCGGCGGTGTGGCCGTCCGATACGGGGACCCGGAAGCACTGGGCCGTGATGACGGGCCCCTCGGCGTTGACGATCCGGTCGCCCTCGATGTGGCCCCACAGCTTGAGGGGCTCCTGCTCGCTCTTCTCCTCCTCGCCGCCGATGTAGGGGATCACATTGTCGACGATCTCGGGCATCCGGTCAAAGGTTTTGCCCGCGCCCGAAATGGCCTGATAGGTGCAGACCAGGGCCTTGGTGACCTTGAAATCCTTCATCAGGGGGTGGAAGGCGGGGACGTAGCTCTGCAGGCTGCAGTTGGACTTGACGGCGATGAAGCCCCGCCGGGTGCCCAGACGCCGGCGCTGGGCCGGGATGATCTCGATGTGGTCGGCGTTGATCTCGGGCACCACCATGGGCACATCGGGGGTGCCGCGGTTGGCGCTGTTGTTGGAGACCACCGGGCACTCAGCCTTGGCATAGGCTTCTTCCAGGGCTTTGATCTCGCTTTTGGGCATGTTCACGGCGCAGAAGATAAAGTCCACCTGGGCGGCGATCTGCTCCACCTGGGCGGCGTCCTGCACCACCATATCCCGGACGCTTTCGGGCATGGGGGTGGGCATGGCCCAGCGGCTGCCCACCGCCTCCGCATAGGTCTTGCCCGCACTGCGGCTGGAGGCCGCCAGAACGGTCAGTTTGAACCAGGGGTGATGCTCCAGCAGGGTGACGAACCGCTGCCCGACCATGCCGGTGGCGCCGACGACGCCCACCTTGTAATACTGCTTTTTCATTTCCAGCACCTTTCCTTTCAGCGCCGGGGGCCGGTTTTGGCAGAAATGCCCTTTGCCGGCAAACCACGGCTTGCAAACCGGACTGTCATGTTCTATAATAAAGACCAGTTGATAAAATTTATAATATCATTGATACGGCATCCGTGTCAACCCACTGGAAAGGCGAATACATCCCATGTTGAAAAAAGATTTTTGGTACGATCTCCCCAAAGAGCTGATTGCGCAGGAACCGGCCAGCCCCCGCGACGCGGCGAGGCTGATGGTGCTGCACCGCGACAGCGATGCGATAGAGCACCGCATCTTCCACGATCTCCCGGAGTATCTTATGCCGGGGGACCTGCTGGTGGTGAACAATTCCAAGGTATTGCCGGCCCGGCTCGTGGGCGTCAAGCAGCCCACCGGCGCCGTCTGTGAGCTGCTGCTTCTGCGGCAGGTGAAGGGGGACCAGTGGGAATGCCTGGCCAAACCCGGCAAGCGGATGCACCCGGGCAATGTGGTCACCTTCGGCGACGGCACCCTGACCGCCACCGTGGACCAGACCATGGAGGACGGCAACAAGCTGGTGACCTTCCGCTACGACACCGAAACGCTGTACGAAAAGCTGGACGCCTTTGGCAAAATGCCGCTGCCCCCCTACATCACCAAGCAGCTGGAGGATCAAAGCCAGTACCAGACCGTCTACGCCAAAGAGCTGGGCAGCGCCGCCGCCCCCACCGCCGGCCTCCACTTCACCCCCGAGCTGATGGACGCCATCCGGGCCAAAGGGGTGGGCATCGCCGAGGTGACCCTCCATGTGGGGCTGGGCACCTTCCGCCCGGTGCAGGAGGACGAGATCACGGACCACAAAATGCACAGCGAGTGGTATTCCATCAGCGAGGAGACTGCCCGCCAGATCCGGCAGGCCAAGGCCGCCGGACGCCGGGTGATCGCGGTGGGCACCACCAGCTGCCGCACCCTGGAGGCGGTGGCCGCCCGGTACGGCGAGATCCAGGCCTGCAGCGGCAACACCAGCATCTTCCTCTACCCCGGGGTGCCCTTCCGGTGCATCGACGGGCTCATCACCAACTTCCACCTGCCCGAGAGCACCCTCATCATGCTGGTGTCGGCGTTCTACGGCTACGACAAGACCATGGCCGCCTACCGCGCCGCCGTGGAAGAGCGGTACCGCTTTTTCTCTTTCGGGGACGCGATGCTGATCGTTTGACGGCCGGCCCCTGGCCCCAAAGCCCTGCCCGGATGCACCTGCCGTCCGGGCAGGGCAGCGTGTCGCAAAAGCGACACGCTCCAGGGGGAACCCATTTCTGCCTGCTGCGCAGGACAGAAATTCCTTCCCCCTGGTATCCCCCTGGGGACAAAATTGAGCGCTGAACCGCGCACTCGCCGCAAGGCGGCTCGCACACTCTCAGCGCTCAATTTCCCTGTATGTGTCCCGTCCATCCGCACATGTCGGCTGGACGGGAATTTTTTGACAGTCTGACCTGCCGTCCGGGCAGGGCTTTTTTGACACGGTGTGAAAAATTTACAAAATCTTCACTTGCGCTGACGGCGCGTCAGGTTTATATTGGAGGTGTCCGGAAGGATACAACAGATCCATGGGGAGGAATGTGAACGTGAACGCGACCGCAAAAGAAGAGACGGCCCCAAAGCCCCGCTACGCGCTTTTGGATGAGCTGCGCGGGCTGGCCCTCATCAGCATGATGGGGTACCACGCCATGTGGGACCTGGTGTATATGTTCGGGCTGGACGCGCCGTGGTATGGCGGGCTGGCTGGCTTTTTGTGGCAGCAGATCACCTGCTGCGTGTTCGTCCTGCTGTCCGGCTTCTGCCTGCGGTTGGGGCGCCATCCGGTCCGGCGGGGGCTCATCGTGTTCGGGGGCGGGGCGCTGGTCACTCTGGTGACCCTGGTGGCCATGCCGGCGGATCTGGTGCTGCTGGGGGTGCTGACCTTTCTGGGTTCGGCCATGATCCTCACAGGAGCGCTGCGGCCTTTGCTGGAAAAGCTGCCGGCCTGGGCCGGGCTTGCCGGCAGCATCCTGCTGTTTGTGGTGACGCGAGAGGTCAACAGCGGCTATCTCGGCTGGGGGGACTGGGTCATCGTCTGGCTGCCCGGGACGCTGTACCGGAACCTCCTGACCGCCTTCCTGGGCTTTCCGGGCCCGGGGTTTTATTCCACCGATTACTTTTCCCTGATGCCCTGGCTGTTCCTGTTCTGGGCCGGGTACTTCCTGCAGAAGATGGTGGGCCGGGAGCGGATGGAGCCTCTGCGCGCCTCGGTCTGCCCGCCGCTGGGCTGGATGGGCCGCCACTCGTTGCTGCTGTACCTGCTGCATCAGCCGGTGATCTACGGCGTTCTGATGGCCTGGAACGCCCTGCGCTGAAAATAGGGCTTGACAACCGGCCCGCCGGATGGTATTCTTTTGGCAACGGTTAAGTTTAGCTAACCGCTCCTGCCTGCGCTGGGACCCCAGCGCTTTTTCAGGGACGCGGAATTAGTTATAGCTAACTACATCCCAACATTCCAAATTCCAATACGAAAAGAGGTTCGATCACAATGAGCAAGGTTGCAATCGTTTACTGGAGTTCCACCGGCAACACCGAGACCATGGCCAACTGCATTGCCGAGGGCGCAGGGGCCAGCGCCACCGTCCTGGCCTGTGCGGACGTCACCCCCGACGTCCTGGCCGGCTACGATGTGGTGGCGTTCGGCTGCCCCGCCATGGGCGCCGAACAGCTGGAAGAAGGGGAGTTCGAGCCCATGTTCTCCTCCGTCGAAGGGGCGCTGAACGGCAAGAAGGTCGCGCTGTTCGGCTCCTACGGCTGGGGCGACGGCCAGTGGATGCGGGACTGGTGCGAGCGCGCCAAGGGTGACGGCGCCGTCCTGTTCAGCGAGGAGGGGCTGATCTGCAACGAGACCCCCGACGAGGACGCCCAGGAGGCCTGCCGCAAGCTGGGCGCCAGCCTGGCCGCCTGGTAAATCCTGGCAGGAGGCCCCGCCTGTATAAAAAACCTCCCCTGCGGGCATACTGCCTGCAAAGAGAGGTGATAACCATGGAGAACAAAGGCGTCATCTGCGATGTCAGCGAGTGCCGCTACAACGTCGATTGCTGCAAGTGCAACCTGCCCCAGATCAAAGTGACAGAGCACTGCGCATCCGGCAGCTGCGGCAGCCAGCAGGTGGAGAATCCCCACTTCTGCCAGAGCTACGAAAAGAAGTAAAAGCTCCGCGTAAAAAGTTCCCCCGCCGCGCATCCGTTCCAGGATGGGCAGCGGGGGAATTTTGGCGTAAGGGGACGCCCTTCAGCGCAGGGTGACGTTGCAGGTGGCCAGGCTGCGGACCAGGGTGTCCACGTTCTCCCGCATTTGGATGCTGTTCATCCCCAGCTGGAAGGCGGTCTGGACGTTGGCCCGGCTGTCGTCGATGAAGATGCACTCGCTGGCGGTGAGGCGGTACCGGTCCAGCAGGCACTGGTAGATCCGGGGGTCGGGCTTGTTGATGTGGACGTCGCAGGAGGCGACGCCGCCGTCAAAGACGCCCTCCAGCCCGCGGCTCATCAGCAGGGGCAGGATGTCCTCCGGGATGTTGCTCAGGTAATAGACGCAGTACCCGTGGTTTTTCAGGCGGCGGACCAGCTCCACCATCCGGCGGCGGACACGGAGGATGCTGGTCCAGTTTTCCAGCACTTCCTGCACCTCAAAGGCGCAGCCTTCCTCCCCGGCGGCGGCCAGCATGGCCTGGTTGCCCTCGTAGCGGGTGCACAGGCCGGCGTCCAGCTTCTGCCAGGTCTCGCTGCCAAAGGTCAGCCGGTAGACTTTTTCCTCAATGGCGGCGTTGCAGAACCGGTCCAGCAAAAAATCCCTGGGGTCAAAATCCACCATCACCCCGCCAATATCAAAAATCACATTTTTATACATAGGCATTCTCCATATGGTGCACGTTTTTCGCTTTCCTGCATAGTATAGCACATCGGCACCGGTGATTTCCACTGGTTTTTTCCGCAAAAGGGAAGGGGGCACGCAGGATGACATTCCGCGAACTGAGCAAAAAGGAAGTTGTGCAGCTGAAAGAAGGGGCCTGCCTGGGCAGGATCGACGATATGGTCATCGACCCGGAGACCGCCCGGGTCGAAAAGCTGCTGATGCTGGGCAGGCCCAAACTGTTCGGGCTGCTGGGCCGGGACGAGACGTTGGTCATCGGCTGGGACGAGATCCAGAAGATCGGGGCCGACGCCCTGCTGGTGACCACCGAGCTGCCCGGGGACGATGCCCGGGAGGCAAAAAAGCCCGGCCTGCTGGAGCGGCTGCTGGGCCGGTAAGAGGCCCGCCGCTTGTAAGATTTCACAATAAAACAGGTAGACTTTATGTCAAATTGCGCTATAATAGGAGACGGTTTGAGCCAAAACAGCACATGGACAGGGGACGCCGGGCGGAACCGGCGCCGCCCTGGAGTGTGCCTGAAACGCCTCGGCTCTGCCTTCTCAGATACACCCTGAATAGGAGAGCAGAAAGTGGAGTTTGCATGAAACATGAGCATACGGCGGCTGCCCTGGGCGTCGGGCTTGTCCGGGGGATCTTTCCGCCCCTGGCGGCGGGGATCTTCCTGGTCCTGACGGAATGGGTGGCCCGGGGCGAATGGACCCCGGAGATCTGGACGGAATACATCCGCCCGCACTACGAATCCTATATCCTGTCCTGGATGCTGCTGGCCCTGATCTGGGCGGTGGTGGACACCGTCACCCGTCTGGCCCCGCTGGCGACCTTTGTGTCGGGCTGCGCGGGGCTGGTCCCGGCGGCGGTCAACTTTTACACGCTGCAGCTGCGGGGCGAGCCGTTCCTCCCCTGGGACCTGACCCAGGTGAAGGAGGCTGCCGGCGTGGCGGCCGCAGCCGGGCTGAAGGTGCAGCCCAGCATGGTCTGGGCAGGGGGCGTCCTGCTGGCCCTGACGGTCCTGTCCCATTTCCTGTACCGGCGGCGGGGCCGGCCGGCGCTGCCGGTGCGGCTGGTCAGCATCGCCGCTTCGCTGACGGCTCTGCTGGCCCTGGTGTTCGGCGTGTTTCTGCAGCCGGCGGTGACCCAGTCCTTCGGCATCTATCCCGACGCCTGGATGCAGGACCGGTACTATAGATGGTATGGGGTCATCACCGGATTTATGACCAACCTGACCAACCTGGAGATCGACGAGCCGGAGGGCTACAGCGAGGAGGCGGTGAACGCCCTGCTGGACGAGACGGAGGCCGCCGGAGCGATCCGGACGGGGCCCAACTTCCCGGACAGCTATGCGGCCCGCACCGACCCCGCCGCCATCGAGAAGGAGCCCACCATCATCTATGTGATGGACGAATCCTACTGGGACGTCAGCGAGCTGGAACAGTACGGCGTCACCTTCGACACCGACGTCTCGCCCAACCTCCACGCCCTGCAGCAGACCAGCGCGTACGGCAAGGTGTACAGCCCCAGCTTTGGCGGCGGCACCTGCGACGTGGAGTTCGAGGCCCTGACCGGCCACTCGGTGGGCTTCCTGCCCTCGGGGTGCAAGCCCTACCAGCAGCATGTCACCCGGCCCATGTTCGCGCTGCCTTCCTATTTAAAGGACAGGGGATACCAGACCGCGGCGGTCCACTGCTACTACGCCAAATACTGGAGCCGGAACACCGCCTACCCCAACCTGGGCTTTGACGATTTTGTCAGCCTGGAGGATATGCGCGGGGTGGAAAAGGTCCGGGGCTACTACTGGAAAGGGGGCCTCGTCACCGACGCCTCGATGGGCGAGCAGATCATTGGGGAATACGAGCGGCTCAAGGCCGCCTCGGACGCGCCGGTCTTTCTCCATGCGGTGACCATGCAGAACCACACCAACTACAACGCCGCCAACTATCCCGACGACCAGCGGGTCCACGTCACCAGCGCGCCGGCCGGCCTCAAGGCCAGCACGGTGGGCGCGCTGGAGGACTTTGCCACCGGCGTGCGGGACGCCGACGCGCTGCTGGGGCAGCTGGTGAGCTATTTTTCCCAGGTGGACGAGCCTGTCATCCTGGTGTTCTGGGGGGACCACTACAACCCCATCGACTCGGGCTACGACGTCTACACCGCCACCGGCTACGCCAGCGCGGACAGCGCCGACCCCCGGCTGCACCAGACCACCCTGCTGATGTGGTCCAACTACAGCAATTATCAGGTGGATCTCGGGACCATTGCCGCCTACGAGATCTCGCCGGTCATGATGGACCTGTTCGGGCTGGAGCAGCCCCTCTACTTCCAGTACCTGAACCGGCAGCTGCGCTACGGCTACCGCAGCTGCACCGGCGGCGTGACGGTGAACTGGGACGGCACAGTGGGCCGGGGCCTGACCGGACGCCAGACCGCCTGGCGGCAGGACCACTGGCTGCTGCAGTACGACCTGATGTTCGGCAAGGGGTACGCCCTGGACCGGATGGGCCTTCAGCTGGAAAAAACAGAGTAAAATCCCCCGCAAATACGAAAATCGGTCTTGCAACCGGGCCCGCAGTGTGGTATCATATTACAGGTGTGTCCGGCCAGACCGGCCGGCCGCCGGAACGCATCACACACGCATCACTATGCCCTTATGTGCCTCCTGCGGGAGGTGGAGGGCAGTCCGCATCCCCCTGTACCATGCGGGGCGGGCGGATCACGGTGTGCGGAGGTAAAACAATTTGGAGGTAATGTAACATGGCAGTCATTTCTATGAAGCAGCTTCTCGAAGCAGGCGTGCACTTCGGTCACCAGACCCGCCGCTGGAACCCCAAGATGGCGAAGTATATCTTCACCGAGCGCAACGGCATCTATATCATCGACCTGCAGAAGACCGTCAAGAAGCTGGATGAGGCTTACAACTACGTCAAGGAAGTCGCAGCCGAGGGCGGCGAGATCCTGTTCGTCGGCACCAAGAAGCAGGCCCAGGAGTCCATCCGCGACGAGGCCACCCGCTGCGGCATGCACTACGTCAACGCCCGCTGGCTGGGCGGCATGCTGACCAACTTCCGCACCATCCGCAAGCGCATCGACCGGATGGAGCAGCTGAAGAAGATGCAGGAGAACGGCACCTTCGAGCTGCTGCCCAAGAAGGAAGTGGCCAAGCTGGAGCTGGAGATGGAGAAGCTGGATAAGTACCTGGGCGGCGTGAAGAACATGAAGACCCTGCCCAAGGCTCTGTTCATCGTCGATCCCCACAAGGAGCGCATCGCCGTCTCCGAGGCCCGCAAGCTGCACATCCCCATCATTGCGATCGTCGATACCAACTGCAACCCCGATGAGATCGACTGGGTCATCCCCGGCAACGACGACGCCATCCGCGCTGTCAAGCTGATCGCCGGCGCCATGGCGGACGCCGTCCTGGAGGGCAAGCAGGGCAACCAGGAGGCTGCCCCCGCTGAGGAAGCCGCCAACGCCTGATTTCTCCGCCCGGATACCCCAACGTATAGAATAGGAGAGGATTACAATGGCTATTTCTGCAAAGGACGTTATGGAGCTGCGCAAGCAGACCGACTGCGGCATGATGGAGTGCAAGAAGGCTCTGACCGACGCCGAGGGCGATTTTGCCAAGGCCATCGAGCTGCTGCGTGAGCGCGGCCTGGCCACCGCCGCCAAGAAGGCCGGCCGTGTGGCCGCCGAGGGCATGGTCTACGCCGACTACTGCGCCGAGTGCAAGGTGGGCGTGGTCATCGAGGTCAACGCCGAGACCGACTTCGTCGCCAAGAACGACAAGTTCGTCGAGTTCGTCAAGGAAGTCTCCAAGGTCATCATGCAGCAGAACCCCGCCGACGTCGAGGCTCTGATGGGCTGCAAGATGGGCGAGGGCACGGTGGATGACGCGCTCAAGCAGCTGATCCTGGTCATCAAGGAGAACATCAAGGTCCGCCGTTTTGTCCGCTACGAGGGCCCCTGCGCCGCTTACGTCCACGGCGGCGGCACCCACGCCGTCCTGGTCAACTTCGAGACCTCCGACGAGATCGCCGCCAAGCCCGAGTTCGCGGCTTACGGCAAGGACATCGCCATGCAGATCGCTGCCGCCAACCCCAGCTACCTGGACGAGGCCAGCGTCCCCGCTGCCGTTGTTGACAAGGAAAAGGAGATCATGCTGGTCCAGATGGCCAACGATCCCAAGAACGCCAACAAGCCCGAGGCCGTCAAGATCAAGATGATCGAGGGCAAGATGAAGAAGTACTACAAGGAGAACTGCCTGGTGGACCAGGAGTTCGTCAAGGACAGCGAGCTGTCCGTGGCACAGTACACCGCCAAGGTGGCCAAGGAGCTGGGCGGCGAGATTAAGATCGTCAAGTTTGCCCGCTTCCAGAAGGGCGAGGGCCTGGAGAAGCGCAGCGACGACTTCGCCGCTGAAGTTGCCAGCATGGTGAAGTAAGCCATCCGGCACAAGTCCCATACAAGCAGAAGGCGCGGTATCGGCAAGGATACCGCGTCCTTTTTTGCTGCCGGGACCAAAAGTTTGCCTGCAGCCCTTGACTTTTGTACTTTCCTGTGCTAAAGTGAATGGGTAACCATCCCCAGCAAGGACAGGAGGCCCTTATGCCCATGCAAGATAAAAACCCCAGACGCAACGCCCTGACCGACGCACTGTTTGACGCCATCCTCAGCCTGCAGGACCGGGAAGAGTGCTACCAGTTTTTCGACGACCTGTGCACGGTCAAGGAGATCGCCGATATGTCCCAGCGGCTGGAGGCCGCCAAGCTCCTGCTGGCGGGCAAGACCTATGAGCAGATCGTCAAATCGGCCGAGATCAGCACCGCCACCATCAGCCGGATCAACCGCTGCATCCAGTACGGCAGCGGGGGCTACCAGATCGTGATCGACCGGATGGCCCAAAAGCAGGGGGACAAGTAAGGCTGGCACCCCGGGCGGCCCGGCGGCATAGACTGGCGTATCCACAAAGAGAAAGGGAGGATACCCACTATGACCAACGCCCCGTGCTCCGGCATCGAGCCCCGCTCGATGGACCAGACCGTCCTCGATTTGATGGGGGCTGTCGCCCTGCAGGAAAAAGCCCTGAGCGAAGTCCTCTGTGCCGAAAGCCAGAAGATGCGGGCAGCCCTGGACCTGGAGGACCTCGACCTGGGCAAGCTGCTGGAAATGAACGACTCGGCCGTCAGCCTGATCCATGCCGTGGCCAACCTCGGCCTGCTGCTCAAGGATAAGCTGGAGCTGATCGTCAACAACCTGCCCTACGAGGGAAGCGCCAGCGGCTCGGCCGACGGGGGCGACCCCATCGGCTGAGGCGGCAGCCCTCCCGGGAAACAAGCCGCCGGAAAAGGCGTCGTTTTTTGGCGCGCGGAGCCCGTCCCACCTTATGGGACGGGCGCTTTGCGCTGTCCGCCCGCCGGCTAATATGGAAAATTTATTAAATCCTCGCCTCAGAATTGCCCGCCGGGGCAATTTGTGCTATACTACCTACTGTATATCCATCACGATAAAAGGAGGAGCGCCGTTTGCTACCCTACGATGCTGTCCTGTTTGATGTGGACGGAACCCTGCTGGATTCCGCCCCGGGCATCCTTTCCACCCTGCGCGAGGTCTTTCACACCATGGGGACGGACATCGCCGGGGTGGACCTGATGCGCTATATCGGGCCCCCTCTGCGGGACACCTTTGCCGAGTATTACCCCGACGAAGCCCGGATCGAACAAGCCACCGAGCTCTACCGTGCCAGCTACGCGGTCCGGGGCTGCCACATCTGCAAGCCCTATCCCGGTGCAGCCGCGATGCTGCGCCGGCTGCGGGCGGCGGGGCTGACCATCTGCACCGCTACCTGCAAACCCACCCAGGTGGTGACGCCCATTTTGGAGGAGCAGGGCCTTGCGCCACTGATCGACTTCATTGCAGGGGCGTCGATGGACACCAGCCGCGACACCAAGGCCGGGGTGATCCGCTACGTGCTGGACCAGCCCCTGCTGCAGGGCAAGCGGGCATTGATGGTAGGGGACAGGCACGACGACATGCGCGGCGCGGCAGCCTGCGGGCTGGACGCGGCGGCGGTCCTCTATGGCTATGGCAGCCGGGCAGAGCTGGAGCCCTTCGGGCCCAGGCTGTATGCCGCAAGCTGCGAACAACTGGCGGACCTCCTTCTGGAAACGCCGGTCTAACAGAGAGATGGGGAAGATGATACCATGAGTCGAAATTCACAGTCCATGACGCCGATCCAGAAGCAGGCGGTGCTTGTCTGCGCCGTCTGTGCCCTGGCGATCCTGATCACGGCCAGCGTCACCTACGTGCTGCTGGCCACCAAGGGCGGCAGCCCTTCGTCCAGCAGCGTGCCCCAGGTGGAAGAGCCGGATGACCTGGCCACCCACTACCAGGTGAACACCCAGTCTGCCGCCCTTTTGACCGAGACGGCCGACGCCGGCGAGGCCTACCTCAGCGACACCCTGTTCCTGGGGGATTCCAACACCGTGCGGCTGTACAACAACGGCCTGATCACCCTGCAGCAGTTCTGCGCCAAGGAGGGCATCGGCATCCAGACGGCCCTTTCGGAGCCGCTGGTCACCTTCCGGGGGACCGACCAGCGGTACACCATGGCCCAGGCGGTGGCAATGATGAAGCCCCGCCGGGTGGTCATCACCCTGGGCACCAACGACAACGGGATGGAGGTCGAGACCTTCATCGGCTATTACACCCAGCTGGTCCAGGAGATCCAGGCCAGCTATCCCTACACCGACATCATTGTCAACACCATCCCGCCGGTGCCCCAGGATCACTCCAACTACCCCTCCACCTCCCAGGAAAAGATCGACGACTTCAACATGGCCCTGCTGACCATGTGCGAGAACCTGGGGGTCAAGTTCCTGAACAGCGCCGAGGTCCTCAAGGACCCCGCCACCGGTTTCGGGCTGGATGACTACTATATCGGCGGGGACATCCACCTCAAGAGCAGCGGCCTCAAGGCGATGCTGAGCTATCTCACCACCCACGCCTACGAGACCGAGGACCGCCGCCCCGATACCTCCAACATCCCCACCCGCACCCTGGAATACACCAGCAACCCCAGCGACCCGGTGGCCCCCAGCTCTTCGTCCGAAGCGGCGGGCGATGCCTTTGAAGCCCGCTACCGCATCGACCAGGCCGGCGGCACCCTGAGCAGCGGCGACGCTGCAGGGGAGACCTCGCTCCGCTTTGACGTCACCGGCGAACAGTCGGTCACCGTGACGGCGGTGCCGGACGACGGCTACTTCTTCGTCAACTGGAGCGACGGCGTCACCAGCCGCACCCGCACCGACAGCAACTTTAAGCAGAACCTGGATGTGACGGCCGTGTTCTCCCGCGCCTCGGTGGAGATCTCGGGCGAAGGCTCGGGCATCCTGGGGATGAACTATACCTTCACCGCCCGGCTCAGCGGCCAGTACGCCAAGGCGGAAAACCTGCACTGGTACGTCAACGGCGTGGAGTCGGAGGAGGCCGCCGGCCGGACCACCGTCTCCTTCATCGTGGACCCCCTGCTGGCCAACCAGACCTATACGGTCTACGCCGCCGTCACCTACAACGACAGCCAGGTGGTCAGCAACACCCTGACCGTCTCGTTTGAAAGCGGCATCGGCACCGGCTCCTCCAGCTCGAGCAGCTCGTCTGGCTCGTCCAGCTCGGCGGACAGCTCTTCTTCCAGTTCTTCCGGCTCCGGCAGCTCGAGCGGCGCGTCCTCCGGCAGCTCTTCCAGCTCCTCGGGCAGTTCCTCGGGCGCGTCCAGCACCCCGGAAGACCCCTCGGAGGAAGCGTCGGCCTCCTCTTCCAGCTCCGGCAGCAGTTCTTCCGCTTCCGGCGCGGGCAGCAGCAGCCGTCCTTCTTCCAGCAGCAGCCAGGCTTCCTCGGGCAGCTCGTCCGGTGAGGAGACCGACAGCTCCAGCAACAGCCGGCCTTCGTCGAGCAGCTCCGGCAACTCGAGCAGCAGCTCCAGCAGTTCCAGCAGCCGGCCGGCGTCCAGCTCCAGCTCCCACGCAAGCTCGGCGGCAGACGGGTCCGATGACGCTTCGTCGGAGGCGCCCGCCTCTTCCAACAGCCGGCCTTCCAGCTCCAGCAGCAGCGCTTCCCGCGGCGAGGGCGAAGGCACGGTCAACGATCAGTTCGTTGACGGCCTGTTCGGGATCGTGGATTAAGACCGGAACTCTCCGCCTTCCGCCCGCATAAGCTGGGAGGAAAGGAGGGATTCGATGCCCGAACAGAGGAATATCCCGGTCTTTCGGCCCGGCGCCGGGGATGTGTCCAACGGCAGTGTGGATTACTACCCCATGGACTGGGAGATCGTCGGCAGGGAGGACCAGCCCGCAGCAGGGCGGGCCCGCGGCGGCTGCGGCTGCGCCCAGGAGGCCGCCGTACCGGAGGCCCCCGCGGCCCCCAGCCAGGACGGCGACGCCGGCGGCTATGACGATGAAATGGTAACCGAATGAACAAAGCCAGCTCTGCGTGGGCGGGGCTGGCTTTGTCTTGTACAATGGATTGGAACGATTTGGAACTTTTGAAACAGCAGAGAGGGAAGACCCATGGCAAAATATTACTGCATTCTATTCGACGCAGACAACACCCTGCTTGATTTTGACGCCGCCGAACGCAAGGCCCTGGCCGAGACCCTGACTCAGTACGGCATCGAGCCTTCCAGCGAGACGATGGAGACCTACCGCACCATCAACGAAGGGCTGTGGCGTCAGCTGGAAAAAGGCCAGATCCGCCGGGAAAAGCTGATGAACGAACGGTTCACACGCTTTTTGAAGGAGATCGGAGCCGCGGGCAACGGCGCGGAAATGAACCGCTTCTACCTGAACCAGCTGTCCACCCACCCCGACCTGATGGCGGGCAATGTGCTGGACGTGCTCCACGAGCTGGCGGAGGTGGCCACCATGGCCGTCGTCACCAATGGCTTTGACAAGGTGCAGAGCCGCCGGATCAAGGAGTCGGGCGTGGCCGCCTTTATGGAGGAGGTCTTTGTCTCCGAGCGGTCGGACAGCGAAAAACCGGCCCGCAAGATCTTCGACACCGCCCTGCGGACCCTGGGTGTGGAAAACCGCAGCCACGTCCTGGTGGTGGGGGACAGCCTGAGCAGCGACATCCAGGGCGGCATCAACGCCGGGCTGGACACCTGCTGGCTCAACCGCGATCACGCCGAAAACCCGGGCCCGATCCGCCCGACCTATGAGATCGACGCCCTCGAGCAGCTCTATCCCATCGTAATGGAACCGGACGAGCTGGCCCGCGTGGGCATGAAAAACCGCCGCCACCAGGTCTGAGCCCGGCCGGACCTGGGGACGCAGAGTGTGGGGAAGAAACTATGTTACTAAATCTGGAACAGCTCGGCAAGAGCTTTGGGGAAAAGATCGTGCTGGAAAACGTGACGGCCAGCGTCGAGCGGGAGGACCGCATCGGCATCGTGGGCCAAAACGGCGCCGGCAAGACCACCCTCCTCAAGATCCTGACCGGCGAATACACCGACTATACCGGCGAGTTCAGCCTGACCCACGGCGTCACCCTGGGGTACCTGGCCCAGAACGCCAAACTGGACGCCACCCTGGACGTCTATGGGGAGATGCGCGCGACCTTTGCGCCGGTGCTGGACGCCATGGCCCAGATGCAGGTGCTGGAGCGGAAGATGGCCGCCAGCCCCAGCGACCCGGCTTTGCTGGAGCAGCACGCCGCCCTGCAGGCCGTGGTGGACGCCGCCGACGGCTACAACATGGATGTGAACATCAAAAAGGTGCTGGGGGGCATGGGCTTCCCCCAAAGCACCTGGGAGAAGAACGTGGGGGTGCTGTCGGGGGGCGAGCTGACCCGCCTGCGCATCGCCAAGCTGCTTTTGGAAAAGCCGGACATCCTGATCCTGGACGAGCCCACCAACCACCTGGACTTTGCCACCATGGAATGGCTGGAGACCTACCTCAAGGGCTATTCCGGTGCGGTGCTGGTGGTCAGCCACGACCGGTACTTTCTGGACAACGTCTGCACCAAGATCTGGGAGGTGGCGGGCCGCAGCATGACGGTGTACAAGGGCAACTTCTCGGCCTATCTGCCCCAGAAAGAGGCGGCCGACGCCCTGCGCCAGAAGCAGCACGACGCAGACGTGGCCCTGGCCGAAAAGCTGCAGGACTACATCGACCGCAACCTGGTCCGGGCCTCCACCACCAAAATGGCCCAGAGCCGCCGCAAGCAGCTGGAAAAGCTGGAGATCACCGAGGCCCCCAAGGACGAGACCAACCGGCTCAGCTTCCGCTTTGCGTACGACGTCGAGCCCTGGAACGAGCTGGTCATCCTGAAGAATCTGACCATCCGCATCGGGGACCGCGTCCTGCTGGAGCCCTTCACCTACACCGTCTGCCGGGGCCAGCGGCTGGTCATCGCCGGGCCCAACGGGGCGGGCAAGTCCACCCTGATGCAGGTGCTGGACGGCAAGCGCCGCCCCTCGGGCGGGATGGTCCGTCTGGGCACCGGCGCCCGGCCCAGCATCTTTGAGCAGCAGCAGCACCGGGCCGGAGCCGGCCGGGTGATCGACGCCATCTGGGACAAGTATCCCCAGATGACCGAGCTGGAGGTGCGCAGCCACCTGGCCCGGCTGGGCTTCCGGGGGGAGACGGTCTTTAAGGACTGCGCCGCGCTTTCAGGCGGCGAGCTGGCCCGGCTCCGCTTTGCCGAGATCGTCCTGGAGCGGCCCAACCTGCTGTTCCTGGACGAGCCCACCAACCACCTGGACATCTACACCCGGGAGAACCTGACCGAGGCCCTGATGGCCTACACCGGCACCCTGCTCCTGGTCACCCACGACCGCCATCTGATGAACAGCCTGGCCTGCCCCATCCTGTATCTGGAAAACGGCAAGGCCACCCTCTACCCCAGCTACGACGCCCTGATGGGCCGCGCGGCCCCGGCCGCCCCCGCCCCCGAAAAGAGCGACGCCGCGGCCAAAGCCGGCTACGGCAAGGAGCAGCGCCGCCGCCGGGCCGAGCTGCGGGCCAAGATCAAGGCCTGCGAGGAGGAGATGGAGCGGTGCGGCGCCCGGGAAGTGGAGCTGGACAACGAGATCAACTCCCCTGAAGTCTACAACGACCCCCAGCTGCTGCGCCAGAAGAGCGACGAGCTGGAGGACCTGCGCTTCCACCAGGAGGAACTGTTTGCCGCCTGGGAAGCCGCCGTCGAAGAGCAGGAGCAGTACGAGCGCTCCCTGTCCGAATCCACCGGGGAAGCCGGGGCCTGACGCCCCAAAGGAGGCCGCCCATGCGCAACCAAAAACCAAGCAAAGCCAAGCAGGTCGCCCTGTCGGGGATGCTGTTTGCCCTGGCCATGGCCCTCTCCTTTGCGGAGGGCGCGCTGACCATCCCGGGCCTGCTGCCGGGGATGAAGCTGGGGCTGGCCAATGTGGTGGTCATGTACGCCCTGCTGTTCATGGGGGTGCGGCAGGCCCTTGTGCTGGACGTGCTCAAGGCGCTGTTCGTCTTTCTGGTGTCGGGGGCCACGGGCGGGTTCCTCTCCCTGTGCGGAGGGCTGCTCTCCCTGCTGGTGATGTGGCTGCTCTACGACGTGCTGCCCTTCCGGCCCACCTGGTTCATCCTGTCGGTGAGCGGGGCCTTTGCCCACAATGTGGGCCAGCTGATCGGCGCGGGAATCATCATCTCCTCGTCCCTGTCCCTCTACTATGCGCCGGTGATGCTGGTGCTGGGGCTGGTGATGGGCGCGCTGACCTCGCTGGTGCTGCGGGCTCTGCTGCCGGCGCTGGAAAAGCTGGGCTTCAATATACGGGAGCGGCATCCCTCATAAAATAACTCTGCGGCGGATGGAAAGCATTCCCGGGCTGTGCCTGCTGGCAAAAACAGTGGGACCCATTGCAACCGCCGCCGCGACCGGCTATAATACACAGGAACAGGGCCCTGCGCCCTGCCGCCTGACAGAACAAAGGCCGTGCCCGCCGCCAGACTGGGCGCGGCTTTGGGAGGTTCACACAATGTCTGAAAAAGTAACGATCAAGGTGGAGCGGCAGACGCACCATCTTCCTGCCATTGCCCTGCGCGGGCTGGTGGTCTTCCCAAACAACCTGGTCCACTTTGAGGTGGGCCGCGACAAGAGCATCGCCGCCATCGAGTGGGCGATGGGCAACAATTCCAACGTGTTCCTGGTCGCCCAGAAAAAGATGGACACCGACGAGCCCACCCGGGACGACCTGTTTACTTACGGCGTGGTGGCTGAGATCAAGCAGGTGCTTCGGGTTTCGGACGAGCTGGTCCGGGTGCTGGTGGAGGGCAAGTACCGCGCCCGCATGACCGACCTGGACGACGGCGGCAAGTTCCTGCTGGCAGCCGTCCAGCCCGCGCCGGTCCGCGGCCCGAAGGAAGAGGACGCCCTCCAGACCGACGCGATGGTCCGCAGCCTCAAGAGCGTCTTCGACGATTACCTGGCCCTGAACCAGCGCCTGGCCAAGGACGTGGTATTTGCCATCGTGTCCAGCGACGACCCCGTCTTTTTGAGCGAGTACATCCCGGCCAACCTCCTGTTCCGCTACGAGGACAAACAGGCGGTGATGGACGAGAACACCCTCACCGGCCGGCTGGAAAAGCTGATCGAGCTGCTGCGCCGGGAATGCCAGGTGATGGAGATCGAAAAAGAGATCAGCGACAAGGTCAACGAGTCCATGGACAAAAACCAGCGGGACTATTACCTCCACGAGCAGCTGAACATCATCAGCAGCGAGCTGGGGGAGGGGGACGACACCCACGCCGAGGCGGAGGACTACCGCCGCCGCATCCTGGAGCTGCACCTGGAAGAAGAGAGCGAGACCAAGCTCCTGAAAGAGGTGGACCGCCTGGCCAAGATGCAGGGCAGCAACCAGGAGGCCACCGTCATCCGCACCTATCTGGACACCTGCCTGGACCTGCCCTGGAACACCTTTACCGAGGATGACCTGGACATCCGCAAGGCCCAGGAGATCCTGGACCACGACCACTACGGCCTGAAAAAGGTCAAGGACCGCATCCTGGAGATGCTGGCCGTCCGCAAGCTGGCCCCCGACGTCAAGGCCCAGATCATCTGCCTGGTGGGCCCCCCGGGCGTGGGCAAGACCAGCATCGCCCGCTCCATCGCCAAATGCCTCCACCGCAAGTACGTCCGGCTCAGCCTGGGCGGCGTGCGGGACGAGGCCGAGATCCGCGGCCACCGCCGCACCTACATCGGCGCCATGCCCGGCAAGATCATCAGCGCCATGATCACCGCCAAAAGCCAGAACCCCCTGATCCTGCTGGACGAGATCGACAAGCTGGCGGGGGATTTCCGGGGCGACCCGGCGGCCGCCCTGCTGGAGGCGCTGGACCCCGAGCAGAACAACACCTTCAAGGACCACTTCCTGGACATCCCCTATGACCTGAGCCATGTGCTGTTCATCACCACCGCCAACGACCTGGGCGGCATCCCCGCCCCCCTGCGGGACCGCATGGACATCATCGAGCTGCCCAGCTACACCCGGGTGGAAAAATACAACATCGCCCGCCGCCACCTGCTGCCCAAGCAGCTGGAGCTGTGCGGCCTGACCGGCAAGGTGACCCTGTCCCAGCAGGCCCTGTACGGCATCATCGACGGCTACACCCGGGAGGCCGGCGTCCGCACTCTGGAGCGGACCATCAACAGCGTCCTGCGCAAGTGCGCCCGGAAGATCGCATCCGGCGATACGGAAAAGGTCTCGGTCACCGAGTCCATGCTGGAAGAGCTGCTGGGCCCCCGGATGGTCAAGCCGGAGTTCCTCAACCGGGACAACGCCGTGGGCATCGCCAACGGCCTGGCCTGGACCAGCGTAGGCGGCGAGACCCTGCCCATCGAGGTGCAGGTCATCGAGGACGGCGCCGGCAAGATCACCGTCACCGGCTCGCTGGGCGATGTGATGAAGGAGAGCGCCCAGCTGGCCATCACCTACGCCCGGGTCCACGCGGCGGAATACGGCATCGACGCCGAAAAGCTCAAAAAGTGCGACCTGCACATCCACGCCCCCGAGGGCGCCATCCCCAAGGACGGCCCGTCCGCCGGCGTCACCCTCACCACCGCTCTCATCTCCTGTCTGTCGGGCCGGCCGGTCCGGGGCGATGTAGCCATGACGGGCGAGATCACCCTCCACGGCAACGTGCTGGCCATCGGCGGCCTGCGGGAAAAGAGCATGGCCGCCTACCGGGAGGGGATGAAACTGGTCCTGATCCCCAAGGACAACGAGAGCGACCTGTACGACGTGGACGAGGAGGTCAAGCAGAACCTGCAGTTCGTGCCGGTGTCCACCCTGGCCCAGGTGCTGGACATTGCCCTGCTCAAGGCCCCCAAGCCCCTGCCGGCCCGGCGCACCCGCGCCCGCAAGCCCAAGGCCGCCGATGCCATCCTGCCGCCGCCGGCAGACAAGACGCCGCAGCCGGGCGTCGTCTGCTGACGGCCGCCCGCTGCCCACTGTAAGGAGAGAACATGAACTACAACAAAGCGGCTTTTCTGGCAAGCTACGGCATTTCCAGCCAGCTGCCCGACAGCGGCCGGCCGGAGATCAGCTTCTCGGGCCGGTCCAACGTGGGCAAGTCCAGCCTCATCAACAAGCTGTGCAACCGCAAAAACCTGGCCCGGGTGTCCAGCACGCCGGGCAAGACGGCCACCATCAACTTTTACGAGGTGGACAACTGCTATTTTGTGGACCTGCCCGGCTACGGCTACGCCAAGGTCAGCAACGCCGACCGCCAGCGCTGGGACGATCTGATCAACAGCTATTTCGGGGCCCGCCGCAACCACACCCTGCTGGTCCAGCTGATCGACTGCCGGCACGACATCGGGGCCGACGACGTTCAGATGCTGCGCTACCTGCACTACCACAAGATCCCTTATGTGGTGGCCCTGACCAAGGCCGACAAGCTGAAAAAGAGCCAGCTGGAGGAGACGAGGCAGGCCTTTGAAAAAGCCTGCCTGGCCTTTGGCTGCCGGGCGGTGGTCCTGACCAGCGCCGAAAGCGGCTACGGCATCCCCGAGCTGCAGGCTATCCTGGACCAGGCCGCCGCGCCGGCCCGGCCCCAAGACGGAGAGGCTGCCGATGGCGTATAACGAGTTTGCCTATTTTTACGATTCCTTCAACGGGGACGCGGACTACGACGCTCTGTACCGGCACATCCAGGCCGAGCTGGACGCCCACGGCATCCGGGACGGCATCCTGGCCGACCTGGGCTGCGGCACAGGGGAGCTGACCCTGATGCTGGCCCAGGCGGGGTACGACATGATCGCCATCGACCAGTCGGAGGAGATGCTCTGCGTGGTGCGGGACAAGGCCGACCAGCTGGAGCTGACCGGCCGCCTGCTGCTGCTGGAGCAGGACCTGTGCAGCCTCGACCTCTACGGCACCATCCGGGGGGCGGTGTCCACCTTTGACACCTTCAACCACCTGCCCCAGCTGGATGCGGCCATTGCCAACGCCGGCTTTTTCATGGAGAAGGGCGGGGTGCTGCTGTTTGACATGAACACCCCCTACAAGCACCGGGAGGTGCTGGGCAACAACACCTTCACCTTTGCGGACGGGCAGGCCGGCTGCGTCTGGCGCAACCGGCTGGAGGAGGACGGACGCCGGGTCCGCATTACGCTGGAGATCCAGGACGGGGAGACCGGCGAGGCGTTCCGCGAGGAATTCTGCGAGTATACATATGAGCTGGCCGAGATCCGCGCCGCGCTGGAGCGGCACGGCTTTACCCTCGAGTCGGTCTGCGACGGCGAGACCTTCGGGCCTCTGGCCGCAGACAGCGAGCGGTACTTTTTCTGTGCGGTCAAGAACTATACACAGCTGGAAGGAGAAGACCATGGCTGAACTGATCCGAGGCCTGTCCGACAACGGAGGCATCGTATTTTGCGGCATAGATTCGACGGATATTGTCTGTAAAGCAGAACAGCTTCACAAGACCAGCGCCACCTGCAGCGCGGCGCTGGGCCGGCTTTTGACCGGCGCGGCTCTGATGGGCTCGATGCTGAAGGACGACCGGGACAGCATCACCCTGCGGGTGAACGGCGGCGGCCCCGCCGGGCTGCTGATCGCCTGCACCGACGGCACAGGCAACGTCAAGGGCTGCATCGATCATCCGCTGGTAGAGCTGCCGCCCCGGGCCGACGGCCATCTGGACGTGGGCGGCGCCGTGGGCAAGGACGGGGTGCTGACCGTCATCCGGGACAACCGCCTCCAGAAAGAGCCCACCGTGGGCCAGGTGCCCCTGGTCTCGGGGGAGATCGCGGAGGACCTGACCGCCTACTACGCCTACAGCGAACAGATCCCCACCGTCTGCGCCCTGGGGGTGCTGGTGGACCCCGACCTGACCATCCACTGCGCGGGAGGCTATCTGGTCCAGCTGCTGCCGGGAGCCACCGACGCCGAGATCACCCAGCTGGAAAACAACATCGCCGCCATGCCCTTGGTCACCGAGATGCTGCGCAGCGGCCTGACCCCCCGGGATATGATGGAAAAGGCGCTGGCCGGGTTTGCCCCCTCGGTGCTGGATACCCGCCAGGTGGCTTACCGCTGCGATTGCAGCGAGGCCCGCACCCGGGAGATGCTGCTCAGCCTGGGCCGCAAGGAGCTGGAAAAGCTCCGGGACGAGGACCCGCATTGCGAAGTGGTCTGCCACTTCTGCCACGCCAAGTATGAGTTTGACCTGAACAAGCTTTTGGCCAGCCTGCCCGGCTGATCCTGCGCCGGGCAAAAGCAGACCGGAAAAAAACCTGCCCCTCTGGGTGTCCAGACAGGCAGGATTTTTTTCGCGCCTTACCCGCCGGCAATATCTCCCAGCAGGGTATAGGTGACCCGATAGTACAGGCGGCCCGATCGTGTCTCGATGTTCTCCTGCAGGGCGGCGACCGCCGCCCCCGGCCACTCTGCTTCCAGGGCCCGGAGGGCAGAGAGCCGGGCCATGGCCAGGGCCTGCTCCTCGGAGTAGACCACTTCGCCGGCCCGGCGTCCATAATAGGTGGTCTCTTCCACGGCCACCGGCAGGGGCAGGCCGAACGGTTCCAGAGGGACATGGCGGGTGATCGCCAGGCTGTCCTCCTCCCGCGCCCCGCCCCAGCGCGGCAGCGCCAGATGCAGCCCCCCGCAGGACAGGCGCAGCCGGGTGCTGCGCGCCTCCCCCAGGAGGGGGACCTGGACGGCCAGAGGCTGTTCGCAGGCGGTGGACCACACAAAACGGGCGGTCACCCGGCCGGCCGCCGGGCTGAAGATGGGGGTGCCGTCCCGCTCGGTGCGGGCCGTGCCGATCAGGGGTTGGCCCGCCTCCACCTGCTGCCCCGGCTCGACCAGGGCGGTACCGCTTTTGATCTCCACCTCGGTGACGGTCCCGCCGGTCCGGGCGCAGATGGTTTGCAGCTTGCCCGAAAACAGGACGGGCGCCGGCTGGACGGCCGCGGCCTCCACCTCCAGCCGGCCGCCAAAAAAGTTGACGCTGGCCCAGGAGAACTCTCCGCTCTGCAAAAGGGCGTATTCCCCGTCGGCCAGGGCCTGCTGCGTCACCCGGGCCCCCGGCTCCAGGCCGGAGTTTTCCCGCAGGATGGCGGAGGCCCGGGCCTGCTGGCCGGTGGTCAGCCCGGTATAGGCGACGGTCCAGACCAGGCTCCGGCTCCCAAGCACCAGAGGCAGGAACAGGGCCAGCCCCACCCACAACCCCCGCCGCCGGAGCAGGGGCCGGAGACGGAAAAACAATCCCCGCCGCCTGCAGATCCGCAGCCGCACCCGCTGCCGCCGGGCCAGGGCTGCCAGCTTCCGGTAGCGCCAGGCCGCGCAGCGCCCGTCAAAACCGCCGGGCCGCGGCGTCAGCGCGGCAAGCTGGAGCCCCGCGGCGGCCGCCTCGTTGAGAAGGGCTTCGGCATTGCCGCCGCGGGCGGAAAAGGCGACCCCCGCCCAGAGCTGTACAGCCTCCATCCGGACGCCTCCTTCTGCTCACACATCGTCGGAAAAATCGGTCCGCACGAACCGCCCCCGCAGGGTGATGCGGTGGGCCGTCAGGGAGAGGATCTGCATCCCGTCCCCGTACACGGTGAAAACGCCGCCGTACAGCTCCAGGCAGAGCTTGTTCTCGTCGTAGGTGCGGATGGTTTTGAAGTGCTCGATCTCCATCTGGGAGCCGGTCATGTAGACGGCCGGCCGCCGGTACATCCCGGCGGGGGGCTGGCCGAACAGCAGCCGCAGCCAGCCGCGCGGCGTCAGCCGCCCTTTGCGTTGTTTCGACACCTTTTCCCCTCCCGTTGGCGGTGCGGCGGGCCTGTGCTGCCGCCGGCATGGTACGCCGCTTCTGTCCATATATATGGAAGCAGGGGGGCTGCTTATGTATCGCCGCTGTGTTTTCGTCCTGCTTGCGCTGCTGACGGCTGCGCTGCCTTTTGCCGCGCCGGCGGCCTGTGCCCGGGCCCTGCGGGAGGGGCTGGCCCTCTGTGGAGGGCCGCTGCTGCTGTCTTTGTTCCCGTTTTTGATCGTTTCCACCCTGCTGGCCCGCAGCGGCGGCGGGGAACTTCTGGGCGCTCCGCTGCGCCCGATGGCCCGGCTGGCAGGGGCTCGGGCTCCCTGTGCAGGGGGCGTCCTGCTGATGGGCCTGGTGGGGGGATTTGCCCCGGCGGCCAACGCGGCGGCCCAGGCCGTCCGTTCGGGCCGGCTTTCCGCCCGGGAAGCGGCGGGGCTGTTGCCCGCCTGCATCTGCTCGGGGCCTTCCTTTGTGATTTTGACCGTAGGCGAGGGGATGCTGGGCAGCACCGGGGCCGGGGTGCGCCTGTTTGCCGCCCAGGTCCTGGCGGGCCTGGCTGCGGCCGCCCTTCTGCGGCGGGGCCGCCGTCCGGCCGGGCCGGAGCAGCTTTTGCCTGCCGCCGGCACCGACCCGCTGCCGCCTCTGCGGCTGGACGGGGTCATCGCGGACGCCGCCCTGACCTACGTCAAACTGTGCGGCTTCATCCTGTATTTCCGGCTGCTGGCGGGAGGACTGAGCGCCGCGGCGCCGGAGCTGGGCCTGCCCGCCGCCCTCCTGCTGGAGGTCTGCTCGGGGTGCGACCTGGCTTCCCGGACGGGGCGGTGGGCCGGGTGGCTCTGCTGTGCCGCAATCAGCCTGCAGGGGCTGTCGGTGCTGCTGCAGGTGCGGACCATCTGTCCGGCGCAGGTGTCGTTCCGGCCGCTGCTGACCGCCCGGCTGCTCCATCTGCCCCTGTCCCTGGCCTTTTTCCGGCTGCTGCTGTGGCTGCCGGGTGGAGCGGCTCCCGCGGCCGCGGCGCTGCATCCGTCGCCGGTCCTTCTGCGGCGGGTCCCGCCCGACTGCGCCCTGCTGGCGTTTCTGGGCTGCTGCCTGGCGGTGTGCCAGCTGAGCCGCGCCCTGCCCGGGCCCGGAGCAAAAAGAAAAGCCCCGAAGCCGTAAAAACGGCCTCGGAGCCTTTGCTGGAGCTACTGATCCGATTCGAACGGACGACCTGCTCATTACGAGTGAGCTGCTCTACCGGCTGAGCCACAGTAGCATGCTGCCTGGCTGCAACGCAAACTATTTTAGCATAAAAGTGCGGCTGTGTCAAGCGATTCCGCCGCGGCGGGGCCATGGCCGCTATTACAGGGAAAAGCGCTTCAATGTGAGCGAATAATTTTGTGTAACCTTCACAGTTTCCACTATAAAGTTTTGGTGATATAATAAAGAGTAAGAATCATTTTCATGTCGAAAAGCAAACCGTTTCGGGAGGGATCACATGGCTGAAAAAAGCATCGAACTGGACAGCGTGGAAGTGGCTGCCGCCGTGTTCGGCAACTGCGACTGCAACATCCGTCTGTTGGAAAAGGAGTTTTCCGTCACGGCGACCTGCCGGGGCACCATGCTGCGCCTTGCAGGCGAGGCGGACAACGTGGCCGCCGCGGCCCGCGCGGTGGAGGGGATGCTTCTGCTGAACGAGAACCACACCCCTCTTGAGGACCAGACCGTCCGCTACTGCATGAGCCTGGCCCACGACGGGGAAGAAAAGCGGGTGCGGGAGTTGACCGAGGACTTTGTGGCGGTGACCGCCAAGGGGCGGCCCATCCGCCCCAAGACCCTGGGCCAGAAGGAATACCTGAACGCCATCCGCACCCACCCCATCACCTTTGGGGTGGGGCCGGCCGGCACCGGCAAGACCTATCTGGCGGTGGCAATGGCGGTCAAGGCCTTCAAGGCCAAGGATGTGTCCCGGATCGTGCTGACCCGGCCGGCGGTGGAAGCAGGGGAAAAACTGGGTTTTCTGCCCGGCGACCTGCAGCAGAAGGTGGACCCCTACCTGCGGCCCCTCTACGACGGACTGTTCGATATGCTGGGGGCCGAGACCTTCGAGCGGCTGACCGAAAAGCAGATGATCGAGGTGGCCCCCCTGGCCTATATGCGCGGGCGGACGCTGGACGACTCCTTCATCATTTTGGACGAGGCCCAGAACACCACCCCCGAACAGATGAAAATGTTCCTGACCCGGATGGGCACCGGCTCGAAAGTGGTGGTGACCGGCGACGTCACCCAGATCGACCTGCCCGACCGCACCCGCAGCGGCCTGGTGGACGCTTTGCAGGTGCTGAAAAACATTTCGGGGATCGCCCAGTGTTATTTTAACGAAAAAGACGTGGTGCGCCACCGGCTGGTGCAGGAGATCATCAAGGCATACGAGGCCGCCGCGCACCCGGCCAAACGCTGACCCTGCCGCGCGAGACGCAGGGGTTTATGATAAGAAGAGCGCCGCAAAAAGAAAGGAGCGGACCCATATGTCCAACAAAGTACTCATAGCCAACGAACAGAAGGCGGTCAAAGTGCCGTCCGGCCTGCGCATCCTGATCCGCCGGGCCTGCAACGCCGTGCTGGAATACGAGCATTTCGAGGGTGCCGCGGAGATCAGCGTCACCTTTGTGGACAACGCCGCCATCGCCGAGCTGAACAACCAGTACCGCAGCAAGCCCATGCCCACCGACGTGCTCAGCTTCCCGCTGGGGGTGGACGGCAAGTACGACATCGACGAGAACAACGGCTGCAAGATGCTGGGGGACATCGTCATCAGCATGGAGCGCGCCCTGGAGCAGGCCAACCTTTACGGCCACTCCCTGCAGCGGGAGGTGGCGTTCCTGACCGTCCACTCGATGCTGCACCTGCTGGGCTACGACCATGAGAACGGCGGCCTGGAGGCCGTCCGCATGCGGGAACGGGAAGAAGCCGTCCTGCAGCAGCTGGGCCTGCCCCGCACCGTCAGCTACACCGAGTAAGGATCAATCAGAAAGAGAGCAGACTTTTGAATCACAACGACAATTTTGCCGGCGGTACTGCGTCGGTGTTCGTGGCGGTCATCGGCCGGCCCAACGTGGGCAAATCCAGCCTGACCAACCTCCTGGTGGGGGAAAAGGTGGCCATCGTCACCTCCAAGCCCCAGACCACCCGCACCCGGATCACCGGCGTGGTCACCCGCGGGCCGCTGCAGTATGTGCTGCTGGACACCCCCGGCGTCCACAAGGCCAAAAACAAGCTGGGCAAGCGGATGGACAAGACCGCCAGCGACTCGCTGGGGGACGTGGATGTGTCCATGATGCTGTTCGAGCCTCACCCCGGCCTCAACGAGTCGGAGCAGGCGCTGATCGACGCGCTGCGCCGCAGCGGCCCGGCCATCGCCGTCATCAACAAGACCGACCTGGTCCGGGACCCGGCTGAGCTGGACGCCCGCCGGGCTGAGCTGGAGGCCCTGGGCGTGTTCGACCAGGTGTGCGCCGTCAGCGTCCGGGACCGCAAAAACTGCGAAGAACTGTTCGACGTGCTGGGCCGCTATGCCGTGGAGGGCCCCCACTACTTTGACGACGACGCCTACACCGATATGCCCGAAAAAGAGCTGGTGGCCGAACTGATCCGGGAAAAGGCCCTGCTGTTCATGCGGGACGAGATCCCCCATGGGCTGGCGGTGGTGGTGGAGCGCTTCAAAGAGCGCCCCGGCACCGACCTGGTGGACATCGACGTGAACATCTACTGCGAGCGGGAGAGCCACAAGGGCATGGTCATCGGCAAAGGCGGCGCCATGCTGAAAAAGATCGCCAGCGCCGCCCGGGCCGACTGTGAGGAGTTCCTGGGCTGCCGGGTCAACCTGCAGTGCTGGGTCAAAGTCAAGCCCGACTGGCGGGACAACGAGTTCCTTTTGAACAGCTTCGGCTTCCGCCAGGACAACGGCCGCAGGTGACCGCCTGCCAGAACAGGACAGATTTCCCGGGGATACCGCGCTAAGATGGGGTTAATCTAAACGGCAGGGACCTGACCCCCAGAAAGGCGAGGTGCAGACAGATGGATGCGGAGAGCTGCTGGAAGGCGTTTGCCTCCACCGGGAAGATCGGCCATTATCTTGATTACAGACGGGCGGCGGCCGGCGGCCCCGCCCCCGGGCAGGGGACGTGCAATGGACGAATTTGTGATCATGGGCCTGGTGCTGCAGGAGATCGAGTACGGCGAAGCGGACCGGATCCTCAAGATACTGACGGCTGAAAAAGGGCTTATCAGCGCATTCGCCAAAAACAGCATGCGGCTGACAAGCCATCTTTTTGCGGCCTGCGGCCAGCTTTGCTATTCAGAGTTCGTCCTCCGGCCCGGCCGCAACACCGAGGAACGGATGTACACCGTGGTGGAAGCGGGCTACGAGACCGACTTCCGCAACATCGGCTACAGCTTCGAAGCCCAGGGCGTCGCCATGTACATGGTGGAGTTCACCCTGGCGCTTTCGCTGGCCGAGCAGCCGGCGGAAAAGGAGCTCAAGCTCCTGATGAACTGCCTGTACAAGATCTGCCAGCAGAGGACCGACCCCAAACTGGTCAAGGCTGTGTTCGAGCTGCGGATGACCTGCGAGTGCGGTTTCCAGCCCCAGCTGCTCTGCTGCCAGGGCTGCGGCGCCTACGATGGCGACCGCTTCTGCCTGGACCCGGAGGACGGCCGGCTGCTCTGCGCCGACTGTGCGGCGAAAGAGGGTAGAGACTGCAACCTGGACAAGGGCGCGCTGTTCGCCGTGCGCTACATCTGCCTTGTGGAGGACAAAAAACTGTTCGGCTTCCGTATCTCGGCCGCCAGCGCCCGGCTGTTGTACGCCGCGGCGGAGCAGTATGCGCTGGCCCATATGGACAAGCCGCTGAATTCGTTAAAATTCCTGCGGTCCCTCTCTGCGTGGGACCCGGACCAACGACCCAAAAAGGATTGAATCAATGGAGACAAGTTACTTAAAAACCCTTGAACTGAACAAGATCATCGAACGGGCCGCCGCCGGATGCGTCTGCGGGGAGGCCAAGGCCAAAATGCTGGCCCTGGCCCCCCAGTGCGACCCGGACGAGGTCCGCTTTGCGCTGGAGCAGACCGACGCCATCAACACCCTGCTCATCAAAAACGGCTCGCCCCGGTTCGGCGGGGTGGAGGGGGTCAGCGCTCTGGCCACCCGGGCCGTCAAAGGCGGCGTCCTCTCCATGGGCGAGCTGCTGTTGGTGGCGGGGGCGCTGCGCAACTTCCAGAACCTGAGCGCCTGGTACGGTTCCACCGACCACGACGCCCTGCCCACCGACGACCTGTTCTATGCCCTGGCCCCCCAGCCCGGGCTGGAACAGCAGATCACCAGCGCCATCCTGGCGCCCGACACCATGGCGGACACCGCCTCCCACACCCTGGCGGACCTGCGCAAAAAGATCCGTGCCACCGAGAACTCCATCCGCGACCGGCTGGAAGGCCTGGTCCACAACATGGAGTCCTCCAAATACCTGCAGGAAGCGGTGGTCTCGATCCGCAACGGGCGGTACGTGGTGCCGGTCAAAAGCGAGTACCGCGGCGAGATCAGCGGCATCATCCACGACGTGTCCTCCACCGGCGCCACCGTCTTTGTGGAGCCGCAGGCCGTGGTGGAGGCCAACGCCCGCATCCTGCAGTACCGCGCCCAGGAGGCCCAGGAGATCGAGCGGATCCTGACGGCTTTCACCAGCCAGGTGGCCGCCATCGAACCCCAGTTCCAGTACAGCTACAAGGCCATGCTGGAGATCGACATCCTGCTGGCCAAGGCCCGGATGGCCCTTGAAATGAAGGCTTTCAAGCCTTCGGTCAGCTACGACGGTTCCTTCTCGCTGGTGCGGGCCCGGCACCCCCTGATCGACCCGGCCAAATGCGTCCCGGTGGACATCGCCCTGGGGAAGGATTACGACTCCCTCATCATCACCGGCCCCAACACCGGCGGCAAGACCGTCACCCTCAAGACCGCCGGCCTGCTGTGCGCCATGGCCCAGTGCGGCTTTTTGATCCCGGCGGACGAGCGCAGCGAAGTCTGTGTCTTTCAGGAATATCTGGTGGACATCGGCGACGAGCAGAGCATCGAGCAGAGCCTGTCCACCTTCTCGGGCCACATGACCAAAATCACCGGCATCCTTCAGCTGGCCGCTCCCGGCACCCTGGTCCTGCTGGACGAGCTGGGCGCCGGCACCGACCCCGCCGAGGGCGCGGCCCTGGCGGTGGCCATCATCGAGGACCTGCGCCGCCGCGGCGTCCTGCTGATGGCCACCACCCACTATGCCGAACTGAAAGTCTTTGCTCTCGAGACCCCCGGGGTGGTCAACGCCAGCTGCGAATTCGACCTGGACACCCTGCGGCCCACCTACAAGCTGAGCGTCGGCGTTCCGGGCAAGTCCAACGCCTTCCTCATCAGCGAAAAGCTGGGCATCCCCGAGCCGATCATCGAGGCGGCCCGGCAGCACCTCTCAGCCGACGACAAGCGGCTGGACGCGGTGCTGGGCCAGCTGGACGATTTGAAACTCCAGCTCAAGGCCAGCCAGGACGAGGTGGAGCGCCTCCGCCATGAGGCCGCCCACCAGCTGGAAGCCGCCCAGCAGAAGAAGGAAGAACTGATCCGCCAGGGCGAAAACGAGCTGGAAGCCGCCCGCGCCAAGGCCCGCGCCCTGGCCCAGCAGGTGGAAAACGAAGCCTACCGCCTGACCGACGAGCTGCGCCAGATCCAGAAGGACGAAAAGGCCAGCGCCCAGCAGCGTGCCCAGCGCGCCCGGGAGATCGCCAAAAAGGAGTCGGCCAAGCTGTTCGCGCACTCCGATGTGGTGCACAATCCGGTGCGGGATTTTGTCCCCCTGAAAGAGGTGCGGGTGGGGCAGGAGGTCTGCATCGCCGAACTGGGCCAGCTGGCCACCGTCCTGGCCCTGCCCGACCGCAACGGCGACGTCCTGGTCCGGGCCGGCATCGTCAAGACCAAAGTGCCCCTCAAGGGCCTGAAGCAGCCGGACAAGATGGAAAAAGCCCCCGCGGCCCCCAAGACCAAAGCCCAAATGCGCTATACCCGCCAGACCGGCGACAGCACCCGCGGAGACGGCGGGCACTTCGAGCGGGTGCGGCGGGAGGCCAAGATGGAGTGCAACCTGCTGGGCCTGACCGTGGACGAAGCGATCCAGGAGGCGGATTCCTTCATCGACCACGCCGTCCTGAACGGACAGTCCACCGTCTACCTGATCCACGGCAACGGCACCGGCGCTTTGCGCGCCGCCATCCAAAAGCATCTGCGGGGCCACCGGAACGTCAAGAGCTTCCGTCTGGGCCGCTACGGCGAAGGGGAGAGCGGCGTCACCGTCGTGGAGCTGAAGTGACCTGCGCCTTTCTCCGCGATCGGATCTGCCGGGCGTTCCCCCGGCGGGGCCGCCCGGGTGCAATCTTCGGGCGGCCTGTTTCGTTGTAATAGACAGGAACACACAGGGAAGGGCAGCGGATGAGAAAACAGCGCAGACGTACAAGATCAAAACACGGAAAAGACCGCCGGGTCAACTGGCAGCTGATCGCCCTGGCCCTCGCGGCGACGGTGGGGCTGGCACGGCTGGGGGAGACATTCGTCCAGTGGCAGGCCCGTCAGGAGACCTTTCAGGAACAAAGCGCCCTGCAGGAGCCGGACGAGCTGTTTCGCCCCGAGGTGGGGGACCCGCCCTACACCATCGCGGTGGACGCCGGCCACGGCGGGGATGACCCCGGCGCCACCGGCGTGGTGGTGGAGCGGGACATGACCGCCGCCACCGCCGAGGCGCTGCTGCGCTGGCTGAACGCCGACCCCCACTACATACCGGTGACCACCCGGGACGGGTACGACGTCACCGCCAACCCCACCCAGAGGGCGCAGCGGGCCAACAGCCAAAACCCCGACCTGCTGCTGTCCATCCATGGGAATTCGGCGTCCACCGAGGCCGCCGGGTTTGAGTGTTACCCTATCACTCCGGGGCGGACCTGGCACCGGGAGAGCGTCTATTTTGCCCGCCTGCTGGCCGAAGGGATGGAGGCAGCCGGCAGCACCCTGCGGGGACAGCGCGGGGTGCGGTACATCTACTACGAAAACGGCCAGAAAGTCCTGGCCGAGGCAAACGACCTCCGGGTCCGGGAAGAAGAGACCTTTACCTTGCTGGAGCAGTCCAGCTGCCCGGCGGTGCTGGCCGAGCAGTGCTTTGTGACCAGTGCCGCCGATGTGGAGCGCTTTGGCGACGCCGACGGCTGCGAGCTGGCGGCCCGGGTCTACTATCAGGCGATCTGCGCTTACTTCGGCACCACCCCGCTGGAGAGCCTTCCATAACGAGCAAGAACGAACAGGGCCGCTGCAAACGAGCAGCGGCCCTGTTGTTTACAGGAGCTTCTTCTTGATCGGCTCGCAGGGGAGTTCCCGGAACACCATCAGCCACTCGATCGCCTCGGGCGTCTCAAAATAGAGGGAGGATACATCGCGGTGCATATAAGACTTTGCTGCATTCTGCGGCGAAGCTATAAAAACGGCGATCGGACCGTCGGCAGAGCCAATGATACCGGTCCGGGCTGCCTCCGGAATGTCCGGCTCTGTGCCGCAGGCGCAGACCGCCGCGGACAGGGCGCGCTCCGGTTCATAGGGATCCACTTTCTTCACGCGGCGGGGCCGGTCGCCCTCGGAGCAGTCCATCAAATGGAAGGAGCTGCGGGGCAAAGGCGGCTCTATGGTATAGTCAAGGGTGACGCAGTGGTCGGGATAGAGAAAATCCTCATCCTGAAACGTGCCGCGCGGGAGGGTCTCATGTGCGTATGTGTGGACGGTGAGGGTGTGCGCCGTCCCGTCCAGGCCGGTGAAGGGGAAGCTGTCGCCCTCCCTCTGCACCTTGATGCGCGGGCCGGGCAGGGAAACGTGGTCCGCTTCCATACAAACCGCCAGGCTGCGGATGGGCGGCTTGTGTTTTGTTTTCCAAGGGAAGTTGTACCGCCAGAAATACCAGCCGTCGGCGGGGTCCAGGCCGTAATGTTCCAGCAGCGGCAGACAGTCCGGGTCATGGCAGCCGGGCAGCGGGACCCAGCCGACGCCGCGTCCGTGCGACCGGCGCAGAGAACGTCCGTTGAGCAGGAGGGCGGGGGAAAAATTGAAGGTGAGAGGGTTTTCGCTGTCGATCCGCATCTGCTCTTCCCGGGTGAAATCGTCCCTGTCGCTGTCAGGGCGCAGCTCCCACCGGTCCATAAAGTCCTGAATACGCCCGGCGGGAACCCGCCGTACAAAATCGACCACAAGGCCCTGCGCACAGACATAGACCGCGGGGATACGCCACTCCGCCCCGCCCCAGGAGAATGCCAGACGGATGGGAAGCTCTCTGCCGGGACGCTGTTTGCGGGGCCCGCCTTTGCGCGGGGCGTTCAGATCAAAATAGACCTGCCATTTTTTCTGCTTTTGTCTTGCCATGGGATCTCGGTCCCTCCTTCCAGAAAATGCCTTTGGATCAAATACGGATGGGCCGGAGGCAGGATTGCAGCCGGTTCGAAATTTTCCGTCAGGTTCCGGTAAAAAGTGAAACGATTTGCATTGCAATGCTTGACAAGTGAAAAAAACATGGTACAATAAACTCAAAGTGTGCACAAGCCATGTGCACGCAAATAGATTAGGCCGGGCGCCCCACGGCGCCTAAAGCTCATCGGACAGGGCTGGCCGCTGCCGCGTGTGGCGTAAAGCGTCACAACAATTATTGAACGGGTAAGGTTGCCCGGAAATTTTATAAGTTGGTCTTTTTTGATTGCCCTGTGCGGATGCACACCACTTGTGAAACGTCAATAAGAGCAGCAGCAGCCCTCATGATCTATTTGCTGAAGTACTCTTCCAAAGGCCAGGCATGGCAGGATGCCCAAGCCCCGCCCTGTGCGCAGCTTTGCAGGCGCAGGCGGCAGGCCGCCCAGAACGGTTTTTCACAGGCAGTGTGCCCGAAAGGGTGCGCTGCCTTTTTGCGTGCAGAAAAAAGAGGCCATGCAGGGAAAGAGGGATCTTATTGAACAGGGAACGTCAAAAACGGGCGCCCATTTACGAGGCGCTGGAAAAGTTCCGCCGGCAGCGCGTGGTGCCGTTTGATGTGCCGGGCCACAAGCGCGGCCGCGGCAACCCCGAGCTGGTGGAGCTGCTGGGGGAGCGCTGCGTGGGCATCGACGTCAACTCCATGAAACCGCTGGACAATTTGTGCCACCCGGTTTCGGTCATCAAGGAGGCGGAAGAGCTGGCTGCCGACGCCTTTGGGGCGGCCCATGCCTTTTTGATGGTGGGGGGCACCACCAGCAGCGTCCAGAGCATGGTGCTGACCGCCTGCAAGCCGGGGGATAAGATCATCCTGCCCCGCAACGTCCACAAGAGCGCCATCAACGCCCTGGTGCTGTGCGGCGCGGTGCCGGTCTACATCGACCCCAAGGTGGACACCGATCTGGGCATCCCCCTGGGGATGGAGGCGGCCGACGTCCGCGCCGCCATCGAGGCCAACCCCGACGCCGTGGCCATCTTCATCAACAACCCCACCTACTACGGCATCTGCTCCGACCTGCGCAGCCTGGTGGAGCTGGCCCACGAGCACCACATGCTGGCCCTGGTGGACGAAGCCCATGGCACCCACCTGTACTTTGGGCCCGGCCTGCCCCTCAGCGGCATGGCGGCCGGGGCCGACATGGCAGCCGTCTCGATGCACAAGTCGGGCGGCAGCCTGACCCAGAGCTCCCTGCTGCTGTGCGGGCCGGGGGTCAACGCGGGCTATGTGGGCAACATCATCAACCTGACCCAGACCACCAGCGCCTCCTACCTTTTGATGTCCAGCCTGGACATCAGCCGCCGGAACCTGGCCATGCGGGGCCGGGAGAGCTTTGCCAAGGTGGTGGACATGGCCGAGTACGCCCGGCGGGAGATCAACGCCATCGGCGACTACTACGCCTTCGGCTCCGAGCTCATCAACGGGGGCAGCATCTTTGATTTTGACGTCACCAAGTTGGCGGTGAACACCCGCGGCATCGGCCTGACCGGCATCGAGGTCTACGACCTGCTGCGGGACGAATACGACATCCAGATCGAATTCGGCGACCTGTCCAACATCCTGGCTTATATCTCCATCGGGGACCGCATCCAGGACATCGAGCGGCTGGTGGGCGCGCTGGCGGACATCCGCCGCCTTTACGCCAAGCCCCGCAGCGACCTGTTCACCGCGGAATACATCACCCCGCAGGTCAAGGCCACCCCGCAGCAGGCGTTCTATTCTCCCAAGGAGAGCCTGCCCCTGCGCGAGACCGCCGGGCGGATCTGCACCGAGTTCGTGATGTGCTATCCGCCGGGGATCCCCATCCTGGCGCCGGGGGAGGTCATCACCCCCGAGATCATTGACTACATCGAATTTGCCAAGGCCAAGGGCTGCTCGATGCAGGGCCCGGCCAGCGAAGACATCTCGGAACTGAACGTACTGGTTTGATCGGAAGGAGGATGCCCCTTGCAGGAAATGGACTATTGGTTTGGCGAGCTTCACACCGCCAACGTTAAGACCTGTATCCGGGTGGAGCGGCAGCTCTACAGCGGGACCAGCGATTTCCAGCGGATCGACGTCTTTGATTCGCCGGAGTTCGGCCGGTTCCTGACCTCGGACGGCAGCGTCATCTTCTCGGAAAAAGACGAGTTCACCTACGACGAAATGATCGTCCACGTGCCCATGGCGGTCCACCCCGACGTCAAGCGGGTGCTGGTCATCGGCGGCGGGGACGGCGGCGTCGCCCGGGAGCTGTCCCATTACCAGGAGATCGAGGTCATCGACGTGGTGGAACCGGACAAGATGTTTGTGGACGTCTGCCGCAAATATTTCCCGGACAATGCCTGCGGCCTGGACGACATCCGGGTGCGGGTCTACTACGAGGACGGCCTGCGCTTTCTGCGCGGCAAAGAGGACGAATACGACCTCATCATCAACGACTGCACCGACCCGCTGGGCCATGCGGCCGGGCTGTTCACCAAGGAATTCTACGGCAGCTGCTACAAAGCCCTCCACGAGGACGGCATCATGGTCTACCAGCACGGCAGCCCCTTCTTTGACGAGGACGAGGAGACCTGCCGCGCCATGCACAAAAAGGCGTACCGCTCGTTCCCCATCAGCCGGGTATACCAGGCGCACATTCCCACCTGCCCGGCGGGGTACTGGCTGTTCGGCTTTGCCAGCAAAAAATACCACCCCATCAAGGATTTTGACCCCAAGCGCTGGAACAAGCGGGGGATCAAGACCTGGTATTACACCACCCATCTGCACCGCGGCGCTTTCATGCTGCCGCGCTATGTGGAGGACCTCCTCAAAGAAGAGGAGGATTGACCCAAGCGGGCGGTGAAAGCATCCGGCTGGATGCCGCCCTTTGTCTGAAAACGAACATTTGTCTGGAACCGAAAGGAGTATACATCATGAGCAAACTGCTTGTCATTGGCTGCGGCGGCGTCGCCTCGGTCGCCATCCAGAAGTGCTGCCAGAATTTCAAGACTTTCCCCGAGCTGTGCATCGCCAGCCGCACCGTCGCCAAGTGCGACGCCCTGAAGGCCAAGCTGGAAGCCGCCGGTACCCCGGTGAAGATCACCACCATGACCGTCAACGCCGACGACGTGGAGGACCTGAAGCGGGTCATCCGGGCTTACCAGCCCGACCTGGTCCTGAATGTGGCCCTGCCGTACCAAGATCTTGCCATCATGGACGCCTGCCTGGCCTGCGGCGTCCACTACATCGACACCGCCAACTATGAGCCTGAGAACACCGACGACCCCACCTGGCGCGCCGTCTACGAAAAGCGCTGCAAGGAGGAGGGCTTCACCGCCTACTTTGACTACAGCTGGCAGTGGGCCTACGCCAAGAAGTTTGAGGACGCCGGCCTGACCGCCATCCTGGGCTCCGGCTTCGATCCGGGCGTCACCAGCGTGTTCACCGCCTACGCCCTGAAGCACTACTTTGACGAGATCCACACCATCGACATCCTGGACTGCAACGGCGGCGATCATGGCTACCCCTTCGCCACCAACTTCAACCCCGAGATCAACCTGCGGGAGGTCTCGGCCAACGGCAGCTACTGGGAGGACGGCCACTGGGTGGAGACCAAGCCCATGGAGATCAAGCGGGAATACAACTTCCCCCAGGTGGGCAAAAAGGATATGTACCTGCTCCACCACGAGGAGATCGAGAGCCTGGCCAAGCATGTGCCCGGCGTCAAACGGATCCGCTTCTTCATGACCTTTGGCCAGAGCTACCTGACCCACATGAAGTGTCTGGAAAACGTGGGGATGCTGTCCACCAGCCCCGTCATGTTTGAGGGCCGGGAGATCGTCCCCATCCAGTTCCTCAAGGCGCTGCTGCCCGATCCTGCATCCCTGGGCCCCCGCACGGTGGGCAAGACCAACATCGGCTGCATCTACACCGGCGTCAAGGACGGCAAGGAGCGGACCATCTATATTTACAACGTCTGCGACCACCAGGCGTGCTATAAGGAGCTGGGCAGCCAGGCCATCAGCTACACCACCGGCGTGCCCGCCATGATCGGCGCCGCTCTGGTGGCCAACGGTCAGTGGCGCAAGCCCGGCGTCTACAACCTGGAGGAGATGGACCCCGATCCCTTCATGGAGATGCTGAACCAGTACGGCCTGCCCTGGGTGGTGGACGAGCACCCCGCTACCGTCGAGTAAGCCGGGATGGAAGCACTGTACAGCACCGAGCCGGGGCTGCGCACCCCGGTCTATGTCGTGGATGAGGCGGCGCTGGTCCGCAATCTGGAGATTCTGCAGGGGGTCCAGCAGCGGACAGGCTGCCATATCCTGCTGGCCCAAAAAGCCTTTTCCATGTTCCGGGTCTACCCGCTGATCGGGCAATACCTGGCCGGGGCCACGGCCAGCGGCCTTTTTGAGGCCCGGCTGGCCCACGAAGAGATGCCCGGCAGGGAAAACCATGTTTTCAGCCCGGCCTACACCCCGGAGGAAATGCAGGAGCTGGTCCGGATCTGCGACCATATCAGCTTCAATTCGCTGGCCCAGCTGGAGGCCCACCGCCCGGTCTGGCAGGCCGCCGGCGTCAGCGTGGGGCTGCGGGTCAATCCCGAGCACTCCACCCAGGAGGGTCATGCCATCTATGACCCCTGCGCGCCGGGCAGCCGGCTGGGCATCCGCCGCTGCGGCCTGCCCGACGCGCTGCCCAGCGGGGTGGAGGGGCTCCACTTCCACACCCTCTGCGAGCAGGACGCCGCCCCGCTGGTGGAGACCTTTGCAGCCTTTGAGCAGGCTTTCGGCTCGTATCTGCCCGGCATCCAATGGCTGAACCTGGGCGGCGGCCATCACATCACCCGCCCGGGATACGACCTCGAAGCACTGGAGCTCCTGATTTTGTACGTCCGGCAGACTTACGGCGTCGAGGTCTACCTGGAGCCGGGGGAGGCCATTGCCCTCAACGCCGGCACCCTCATTACAACGGTGCTGGACGTGGTGCAGGCCTCCGATATGCCGGTCCTGATCCTGGACACTTCGGCTGCCTGCCATATGCCCGACGTCCTGGAGATGCCCTACCGGCCTCCGCTGCACGGCGCGGGCCTGCCGGGCGAAAAAGCCTGCACCTGCCGCCTGGCCTCCCGCACCTGCCTGGCGGGGGACGTCATTGGCGAATACAGCTTTGACGCCTGCCCGCAGGTGGGGGACCGCCTTGTCTTTGGCGATATGGCGATCTATTCCATGGTCAAGAACAACACCTTCAACGGGATGCCGCTGCCGGACATCGCTCTGCGCCATGCCGGCGGCAGCTGCGAAGTGGTCCGCCGGTTCGGCTATCAGGACTTCAAGACGCGGCTCTCCTGAAAGGATACGAAAGGGTTTGCCTATGTACAAAATGCCCGCTGAATACCAGCCGCACCGCGCCACCCTGATGATCTGGCCCGTCCGTCCCGGCAGCTGGGGCAAAGACCCCCGCCCGGCACAGGCCGCCTTTGTGCGGGTGTTCGAGGCCATCACGCAGGGAGAGGACCTCTACCTGCTGGCCGGCCCCGGTCACCTGAAGGAGGCCCGCGCCGCCACGGCCCATCTGGACCCGGCGCGGGTGCACCTGCTCTGCATCGACTCGGACGACGCATGGGCCCGCGATGTGGGGCCCACCTTCGTCCAGGATGAGGCGGGCCGGCTGAAAGGGATCAGCTGGCGGTTCAACGCCTGGGGCGGGGAAGTGGACGGCCTCTACGCCGACTGGCAGAAGGACGACGCCGTGGCTTCGGCCTTTTGCGACGCTGCGGGATACCCCTGGGAGGACGCCGCACCCTTTGTTTTGGAGGGGGGCAGCATCCACACCGACGGGGAGGGGACGGCGCTGGTCACCGAGAGCTGCCTGCTCTCGGCCGGCCGCAACCCGTCCCTGTCCCGGCAGGAGATCGAAGCAGAGCTCTGCCGCCGTCTGGGCGTCCGCAAAGTGCTGTGGCTGCCCCGCGGCATCTACAACGACGAGACCAACGAACACGTAGACAACGTCTGCGCCTTTGTGGGGCCTGCCGAAGTGGTGCTGGCCTGGACCGACGACCCATCCGACCCGCAGTACCCGCTTTCGGCGGCGGACCTTGCCTACCTGCAAAGCGTCACCGACGCCCAGGGCCGGCGGCTGAAGATTCACAAGCTGCCCATCCCGGACCATCCCATCCTGTGCAGCGAGGCCGACTGCGACGCCTACGAGTTTGCCCCGGGCGAGGACACTCGGGAACCGGGGGAGCGGCTGGCTGCCAGCTACGTCAATTTCTATTTTGTCAACGGCGCTGTCCTGGTGCCTCAGTTTGGCGGTGAGAATGCTGCCAGCGACGCCCGCGCCTGCGCCATCCTGCAGGCGCTGTGCCCGGACCGCCGTGTGATCGGCCTGCCTGCGCGGGATATTTTGCAGGGCGGGGGAAACATCCACTGCATCACACAGCAGATCCCGCTGTAAGAGAAGGAGGGGAACGCTATGCCTCAAACGACCGTTGCGGCCATCCAGATGACCTGTGTGGCCGACCCGGCCCAGAACCTGGCCCACGCCGAAGAGCTGGTCCGGCAGGCTGCGGCCAAGGGCGCGCAGATCGTCCTGCTGCCCGAGCTGTTCGAACGCCCGTATTTCTGCCAGGAACGCCGGTACGAATACTACGATTACGCGCTGCCGCTGGAAGAAAATCCCGCAGTGCGCCGCTTTGCCGAGGTCTGCCGCGAGCTGGAGCTGGTCATGCCGGTCAGCTTTTATGAAAAAGACGGCACCCGTCTGTTCAACAGCGCTGCCATGCTGGACGCCGACGGCAGCATCCTGGGAGTCTACCGCAAGACCCACATCCCGGACGACCATTATTATCAGGAAAAGTTCTATTTCACCCCCGGCAACACCGGTTTCAAAGTGTTTGATACCCAGTACGGCCGGGTCGGGGTGGGCATTTGCTGGGACCAGTGGTTCCCGGAGACGGCCCGCTGCCTGGCGCTGGCCGGGGCGGACCTGATCTTGTATCCAACTGCCATCGGCAGCGAGCCCATCCTGGATGTGGACAGCGCCGGCCATTGGCAGCGGACCATGCAGGGCCATGCGGCCGCCAATGTGCTCCCTGTAGTTGCAGCTAACCGCTACGGCACCGAAGTGGTCACGCCGTGCAGGGAAAACGGGGGCCAGCAGAGTGCGCTGCGGTTTTACGGCACCAGCTTTCTGACCGACGAGACCGGGGCAGTCCTGGTCCAGGCCGGCCGGGACGAGGACGCCGTCCTGACTGCAAGCTATGACTTTGCAGCCATCCGCCAGGCCCGTATGGAATGGGGCTTGTTCCGCGACCGCCGGCCCAAGTGCTATGGCGCGATCTGCGACCTGAACGGATAAACTTCCGCCGCACGATCGTCCTGTATTTAATATTATGAAAAGCGCATCCCGCATCTGTGCATGGCACAGGGAAGGGTGCGCTTTTTTGATGCCGGACGTGCGGTGTGGAGCCAGCCGGCGCGCTTGATTTTGCAGCCAGGACCAGAAGAGAGGAGGGCTGTTTTTGCATAATATAAATTTCGTATAATGTAGGTTATACGAAAAACAGGGAAGTGAAAAAGCTCTTTTGAAGCGCTTTTGGGTCTCTCGGCCGGTCTGAGCTGATTTTGGCTCCATCCGGGCCTTCCAGACAGCTTATATCGTATCATTCTGATTTGTGCGTTTTTCATGGTGTGTTACACGATTTCAATCCATCAAAAGTTTTTGTGCAACCATTTCGGCGGTCAACAAAACCCTCCGGAAAATCCCGGAGGGTTTCAATCTGTAGCTTACTTTAGCTTATAGGAGCCTTTGTGCTTGCAGCGCTGCCCGCAAGTCCGCCGCAAACTGTGCCTGCTGGCGTTTCAGATACCATTTGACGAAAGGCCGCATCCAGAACTTTTTTGCGGTGACGTACTCGGTAAAATCCACCACGGTGGCGGCGCCTCTCTGCCGGAATGTGCCCACCCAGCGGCCGGTCATGTTGTCGTTATCTATGGTGAACTCCCAGCGGCGGCAAGCCTCCTCCCCTATGATTGTGAAATTTGTAACGTACCCGCCCCTGGCGTACTCCCGGAATGTCCGGGCATCGGGCGTCTCGACCCGTTCCACATCGCTGCGCCAGTCCGGATACCGCTGGACGTCCCTGACGATGGCCCAGACGGTTTGGACCGGGCCAGGCAGCACGGTTTTCAGATGAGATGTCGTCATATTTCCTCCCGCTGCATTCAGCCGAATTTTTCTTTCAGGCGTTCCAAGTCGGCGGCGTCGATCCATTCTTCCGAATAACCGCAGCCGCAGCAGACATACCGGTGGACCAGCACGGCGGAAAAATAAGTAAAGCCCATCTGGATGTTGTTGCCCGCGCCGTAGGCGCCGGACTTCCCCGGCACCCGCAGGATGTCGCGGCCGCCGCATTTGGGACAGGTATGGGATCGTTTCATGACGGATGCCTCCTTTTTTACAGGGATCGGGACCATCAGGTCTCCGGTGATTGTCCGGCCTGCTGCCGGCGCTTATAGCAGACGATTTCCGGGGCGGCGCCATTGCAGCCGTATTCGCACACCAGCAGATACTTTTCATCCACGACAACGCCGTAGCAACGTTCCTGACCGGGTCGCTCGATCTGGGCGCCCAGGTAGACTTTGCTGTCCTCCAGCAGTTTGACCGCCTGCCCGTTGGGCAGATGGTATTCCAGGTTGACGTAGAAGCCGTTCAACGGGATCAGATCGACGATATGCAGGTCCGGGATGCTGAGGGCGTTCAGTTCTTCTACAGCGGAGCGTTTCCAAGCCGAAAAGGCTTCCGGGCCGCCCTGCTCGACACACACGGCGACCACGCATACGCCGCCGAAGGGGTGGCCGCCCGTCTCACGGCAGCCGCCGCAGGCAGTTTTCTGTGGGCAGACCGTACAGCAATCGGAACCGCAAATGGATCGCATCATAAGTCGGCCAGCTCGGCCGCCAGCTTGTCCCCAAACTGGTAGTAATCGCAGGGCTCGTGGTGGATCTGCTTGAGGGTGACGGCTCTGCCGTCATCCGCCTCCGCCAGCCAGGAATAACCGCCCTTGCCTTTGCCCAGCAGTTTGAGAAGGGCGTATTCTTTTCCGTTGACCGTCATGGTTTCTTTCATCCAAGGCACCTCCCTTGTGGATTCACTCGGCGGCGGCTTCCCGGTAGGCCCGGACAGCGTACCAGGCGACGGCCGCGGTCATCAGAGCGAACAGCGCTTCGGTCAGGAAGATGGAATAATTGGGCATGATGACGGCGGCAAAATCCACCGCAAAGTGCCCGCCGAAGGCCGCCCAGTACCAGCTGGCTTTCCGGTCCCTGACCGCGCGCCAGACCAGCACCGACAGGGCGATGTGCAGGCAAATGGCGACGGCGCGCTCGAAACCGGCCACAAAAAAGATGTAAGCCGGGGCCGTCCACAGCTGGGACACCCCGCCCAGGACGGATTCCAGGGTGGCCTCGTCCAGGCCGGACAGGACGTCGGGCAGCGAGCCGCTGTTGATCAGGGCTGTGTTGACCAGGTTGTTGATCGAGGTCAGCCCCAGCAGGATCATGGCTTCGGCGCCGCCGTGGCCTGCGCCGTACATCAGAGCGTTTTTGCCGTCAAAGCGGTGACGCAGGACAAACCGCATGGCCAGATACCGGCCGGTCTCTTCAAAAGCGGCGGCCATCAGGGCGGCATACACCGCATACAGGAACAGGTTGCCGGTGAGGGCCGTGCCGGTCAGGCTGAACACCAGGGAATGGACCGCGGTCTCCAGCACCATGGCAAACAGGATGAACACCAGCATACCGGTCACAAAACTGAATGTACGGGCGTATTTTTTGTGCTTTAAGTAGAGATACAGCCCGATGGGCAGCCCAAAAGCCACCAGCAGCGAAACGATCATGCCGGCTACATTGCCGGCGGGTACCGTAGGGAGCGATTGCAGTTCCATCTCAGGGGACCTCCTTTTGATCTGGACATCTGTTTAACATTTAATCTAACGGTTAACCGTTGCCTGCATTATAACAGAACCCTCCCTCTCTGTCAACCAGCAAAAGCGGCTGCCGTTTTCATTCCGGGCCCAGCTCCGGAAGGGTGGGCAGAATATCGGGCAGCGGCTCCCCTGCCCCCTCCCCTTCCGGGTCTGCCGGTTCTTCCGGGGGCAGGCCGGCGGACGCCGGCGTTTCGGGCAGAGGCTGCGGGGCAGGCTTTTTTCTGCGGGCAGAGCCCAGAGGGTTGGCCTCCACGGCCGCCCGCACCTGCGCGTCCTTGAGGTGGGTATAGATTTGGGTTGTGCTCACATTGCTGTGGCCCAGCACCTCCTTCAGGGTCAGGACGTCCACCGTCCCGGTCTGGTACATCAGGGTCGCGGCGGTGTGCCGGAGCTTGTGGGTGGAATACCCCTGCAGGCCCGCCGCCTTCATGGCCCCGGTGACGATCTGCTCCACCCTCCGGTTGGAGATGCGGTCTTTCCGCCGCCGGGTGATGAACACCGCCGTCTCTTTGGGCGAAAGCCCCTCCACCGTTCCCCTCTTTTGGAGGTAGCGGTCCAGCGCCTCGATGCAGGCGTCGTTCAGGTAGACCATCCGTTCCTTGTGTCCCTTGCCGAACAGGCGGATCTGCCTGGCGTTCAGGTCGATGTCCTCCAGATTCATCCCCACCAGCTCGGCCAGGCGCATCCCGCAGTTGAGGAACAGGGTCACCATGCAGTAATCCCGCTCGGGGAAGTCGCCCTGGGTCAGGGAGGTCTCCAGCAGGTCTACGGCCTGCTCCGCCGTCAGATATTTGGGCAGGACCTTGTCCAGCTTGGGCGGGTTGACCGCCGCGGTGGGGTCGTTTTCCAGCCGGCTGGCATGGTTGACCATGTAGTCGTAAAAGCCGTGCAGGCTGGCCAGCCGCCGGGCGGTGGAAGATTTTTTGTTGCCGCAGCTCTGGTTCAGAAAATAGAGGTACTCATAGATGTCCTCGCGGGTGACGCTGCCCCAAAAGGCGGTGTCCAGCCCTTTGGGGTCGATGTCTTTCATCTCGGCGTCCTCGGGCACAAGGCCCCGCCGCCGCTTCATAAATTTGCTGAAATTGCGCAGGTCGCAGTAATAATTGAAGGCGGTGTTGGGGCTTTTGCCCGCAATGACCTCCAGATACCGCACATAGTCCACAATATCCTGGGATGCGTCCTGAAAGGGCTTGTGCTTGCCCGGATTTTTCTCGTCCAGATAAATCGACATGGATGTCCTCTTATGTTGATGGATTTGTTTTTTCAGCGCAGGGCAGAAATAAGATATGCCGCAAAACTATACCGGCGCGATCAAATGGTGCTCAAAAAATGTCTCAAAGGTGTTGACTGCCCCGCCGTGCTCGACGATCTTGCCGCCGGACACCTTATCGATGTTGATCCCCGAGAAAGTCAGTTTTTGGCCAGTGGGCCGGATGCCGAGGAACTCTCCCTGGTGGGTGCCTTCCATCACAAATTCCGATACCACAAAGTCTCCGTCGCAGAACTGCCGCGTTATTTTCATGGCATAATCCGGGTAGGTACATTTGGTCGCCCGGATGTGCTCGCGCATCCCTTCCGCTCCGAGAGGGGCCAGCGTTTCGGCTGTATGCAGCAGGCAATCCGGTGCGATGAAGTCCGGGATGCGGTCCAGCTGATTCCCGGACAAAACTACTTCATAGAAATACTTGACCATCTCTGCGGATGTCATGGTTCCAGCCTCCTGTTCTGTTTGCTGATGAAATGCAGGGCATTTCGGGATCATGCAGGGCGGCCGGCTTTCAGCGCTTTTGCAGCTGGGCCAGCGCGGCGTAGTGCAAAACCTCGAAACGCTCCGGCGCAATGCGGGCCAGGAGCGCCTTGTGTTCCTGTTCCCACCGGGCGATCTCTTCCGGGGCGAGGGACGCCCCGATCCCGCGGCAGGCTTTCATCCGGCCGTGCCAGCTCTCGCGGGTGAAGGGCACCGCCAGCTTGTATTCTTCATGGGACACCAGCGTAAAGGTCTCCCGGCAGCAGTCCGGTATCTCGATGGGATGGGCGGAGGATAAATGTCCCGGTATCTGGCATAGTCGGCTGCGGCGCGCCCCCAGTCGAAGGGCTTGCCTCCGTCGATGTTCGGGTCGGTCATCACCATGGGAAACCCTCCTTTCAGCGGTTCAGGACGGCCAGGGCGTCCGACACATAGGCCGCGCCGATGAGCTGGAGGCCGGGGTAATCCGCCGGGTCCAGATGGCGCAGGCTGGGGCGCGGGATGACCGCCTGTTCAAAGCCGATGCGCTCGGCCTCCCGCAGGCGCTGTTCCAGGTTGGGGACGCTGCGCACTTCCCCGCCCAGGCCCACCTCCCCGATGGCGATGAGCTTGTCGCTGACCGGCTTGTCCAGCAGCGAGGAGATCATGCTCATGCAGACGGCCAGGTCACAGGAAGTGTCCCGCAGGGCGATGCCGCCCACGATGTTGACGTAAACGTCCAGGTTCCCGAAGAAATACCCGGCCCGCCGCTCCAGAACGGCGAGCAGAAGGTTGACCCGGTTGGAATCATAGCCCGAGCAGGCCCGCCGGGGCGACGGGAAGGTGGTCTTGGCGGCCAGGGCCTGGATCTCGCTGAGGATGGGGCGGGTGCCCTCCATGGTGCAGGCTACGCAGTTCCCCGAGACGCCCAGGGGCCGGCCCTCCAGCAGCATCTGGGAGGGATTGGCGATCTCGGTCAGGCCGCGTCCGGTCATATCGAACATCCCCAGCTCATTGGTGGAGCCATAGCGGTTCTTGGCCGCACGGAGGATACGGTAGGGCAGCATCTTGTCCCCCTCGAAATACAGGACGGTGTCCACGATGTGTTCCATGACCTTGGGCCCGGCGATGGCGCCGTCCTTGTTGACGTGGCCCACCAGGAACATGGGGATCTCCTGCTTCTTGGCCACCGCCAGCAGGCGGGCCGTACTCTCCTTGACCTGGCTGACGGTGCCGGAAGAGGACGATATATCGGCGCAGCGCATGGTCTGGATCGAGTCGATGACCACAAGGTCCGGCTTCTCTTTCTCGATCAGGCCGCAGATCTCGTCCACGTCGTTCTCGGCGGCAAGGTAGATGTTGTCCTGGGGCAGGTCAAGGCGGGCAGCCCGCAGTTTGACCTGCCGCACCGACTCTTCGCCGGTGATGTAGAGGACGGTGTAGCGGTCCGAGATGGCGCCGCACAGCTGCAGCAGCATGGTGGACTTGCCCACGCCCGGCTCGCCGCTGAGCAGGACGACGCCGCCCAGCACAATGCCGCCCCCCAGCACCCGGTCCAGCTCGGCGATGCCGGTGACGATCCGGCTCTTTTCCTCGGTGGTGCTGATGTCGGCCAGCCGCCGGGCGCTCAGGCTGGTGACCCCCTCCTGCCGGGGGGCGGAGCGGGCCGCCGGGCTGCCGGGCTTGGGGGCTTCGGCCACCACATCCTCGTGCATGGTGTTCCAGCTGCCGCAGCTGGGGCAGCGCCCCATCCAGCGGGGGCTGGTCTCGCCGCACTGCGAGCATACATAGATCGTTTTCAGTTTTGGTTCTTTCATACTAGGCATAGCGGGTCCCCTTGTTGTTTTGCATGGATTTGTTTTTATGATACCACGGTGCGGCCCGGGGCGCAAGGCGGGGCTTTTCTTCCGGGGAGCGGTGCGGTATACTGGGAGCAAAAAGGAGGTATATCCCATGTCTCATCTGAACATCGCATTGCTGCAGATCGCTCCCGGCCCCACGCTGGAAGCGAACCTGCAAAAGGGCCTGTCCGCCTGCCGGCAGGCCCGCCAAAAAGGGGCGGACATCGCCCTTTTCCCCGAGATGTGGAGCAATGGCTACCGCATATACGGCCGCCCCGTCGAGGAGTGGACCGCCGAGGCCATCCCGGCGGACGGCTCCTTTGTGGAAGCCTTCGGCCAGCTGGCGCGGGAGCTGGGCATGGCCATCGGGATCACTCTGCTGGAGCGCTTTCCCGGCGGGCCCCGCAACACCCTGGTCCTGTTCGATCGTTTCGGCCGCAGGGCGCTGACCTATGCCAAGGTGCACACCTGCGACTTTGACGCCGAGCGGGCCCTGACCCCCGGCGAAGGGTTCCGGGTCGCCGATCTGGACACCCCGGCCGGCTTAGTCAAAGTGGGGGCCATGATCTGCTTCGACCGGGAATTTCCTGAGAGCGCCCGCATCCTGATGCTGAAAGGCGCCGAATTGATCCTGACCCCCAACGCCTGCCCCATGGAGATCAACCGGCTTGCCCAGCTGCGGGGCCGGGCCTACGAAAATATGCTGGCCATCGCCACCTGCAATTATCCCGCCGATGTCCCCGACTGCAACGGCGGGTCCACCGTCTTTGACGGGGTGGCCTATCTGCCGGAGCTGGAAGGTTCCCGGGACACCTGCATTTTGCAGGCGGGTGAAGAAGAAGGCATCTGCCTTGCGTCGCTGGATCTGGATCAGCTGCGGCAGTACCGGGCCAGTGAGGCGCATGGCAACGCCTACCGCCGCCCCGAACTCTACACGGCCCTGACCGAACGGACGGTCCAGTCGCCCTTCCTCCGGCCGGACCGGCGGGGGTAATCCCTACAGCAGCTGCCCGGCCAGGCAGGCCAGCGCCGTGGACACCCCGCAGACGGGCAGGAACAGGACGTTCAGCACCAGGTACTGCGCCAGCAGCCCCCGGGCCCCGGCCAGGGACGGGAGCTCCTGCCGGCCAAACGCGGCCCGCTGCAGCCGGCCGCTGACCTGAAGGGCCGACGCCCCAAACAGGCAAAGCCCGGCCACCGCCGCCGCAGTGGGCGCTCCGGACAGGACCAGCCCCAGCAAGGCATGACGCCAGCCCGACGTCAAAAACAGCTGCAGGCCGACCACCCCGACCCCCATACCGAACAGCATCGCAAAGAGGTGGATCATCACGGGGCCGAAGGCCGACAGCCCCAGCAGGAGCAGAAGGGTGGCGCTGCCGGCGGCAGTCAGATATTCCGCGCCGAACAGAGTCCAGACAGCGCCCGGCTCGTCCAGAGTGAAAAGGCGGGACCAGTTGTCGAGATAAGCGGACAGGAACGCCTGCTCGTCCCCGGAGCCCAGGGCCAGCGCAACGCCCGAGAGCAGGGCCCCGAACAGATACGAAGCCGCCAGGATGGAGCATTCCCGGGCAAGGTCCTGTCTGCGCCCCCGGGCCCGGCGCAAAGCGGCTCTGCGGACAGGCGCCGGGGCCGGCTGGGCAGAAACAGAAGAAGCCCCGGCCTTTTCTTTGACAAAAGGGACAAAAGGCGCGGGGTCCGGCCGGGCTGCGTCTGCCGGAGCGGGCGCAGCCTGCGGCACGGCAAGGGTTTTGGATGAGACGGGCTCCTGATAGACCCACATAACTTGTCCTCCTGATGGGGTCGCATCCGAAAAGGCTCTGCTGGAGCTTTCCGGATGCGGCCTGGGGGCCGGCGCATCGCACGGCCCCGGTTCCGTTCGGGCGTCGTCCGGTCAGCGGCGGCGGCGCTTTTCGGTGCGGCGGGCCCCGGCGGAGCCGCCTGCAGCGCCGGACAGGACCACCAGAGCCAGCCGTGCCAGCTGCGCGCCGTCCGGGACGCCGCCCCCCGCCAGCTGGAACCCCAGCAGGGCCAGCGCATAGGCAAGGCCCAGCCCGCCGCCCCAGAGCAGCCCCCGGCTTTTTTGCAGCAGGGCCAGCACCCAGCCCCCCAGCAGGCTGCCCACGCAGACCGACGCGGTGGCAAAGGGCCAGGCCGTCCCGGGGCTCATGCCGCGGGACGCCATCAGGGCCGCCAAAGCCGCCCCACAACCGGCCGCGGCCGCCGCCCCCAGTGCGAAGGCGGCCAGAATAGATACGGGTGCAGATCGCCAAATGGTATTTGCAGACATAAAAACGCGCCTCCCTGCACTATCTCTATGCGGGGAGGCGCGCTGTGTATGCCGGATGGATTTACTTTTTGCTGTTGGAAGCCTTGGAGGAAGCTGCGGGCGCATTGTCCATGTTCAGCTTTTCCACCGAGCCGATGGCGGTCTTGGTGAAGCGGATCTTGACGCGGTCACTGCCGGTCTCCAGGACGAAGGTGTCGTCCTTGATGGCGACCACGCGGCCGATGACGCCGCCGATGGTGGTCACCTGATCCCCGATCTCCAGGCTGTTGCGCATTGCTGCGTCCTTTTTTTCCTGCTTTTTCTGGGGACGGTAGATCATGAAGTACAGCAGGACCACCATCAGGGCAAGGGTAAAAAACAAGCTGACCATGCTTTCAGTGCCAGTCATTTTCAAATTCTCCTCTCAAAATTGTTTATCGTTATTATACCGGTTTATACGTCCGGATGCAAGGCCAAAAGCGCAAATCGTCCGAAAAAAGCGGACTTTTTAGATCCGGGTGTCCAGCGTCTTGACGTACCGGTCGTGGAACTGGGTGAAAGTGCCCGCGTCCAGCTCGTCCCGGATGCGCTCCATCAGGTGGTTGTAGAACCAGAGGTTGTGCATCACGGCCAGGCGCATCCCCAGCAGCTCTTCCGCCTTGAACAGGTGGCGGATGTAGGCCCGGGTGTAGTTCCGGCAGGCGGGGCAGCCGCAGGCCGGGTCGATGGGGCGCTCGTCCCGCTCGTATTTGGCGTTTTTGATGTTGATGATGCCGCCCCAGGTGTTCAGGTGGCCGTGGCGGGCGTTGCGGCTGGGCATGACGCAGTCAAACAGATCCACGCCCCGGGCCACCGCCTCGATGATATTGCCCGGGGTGCCCACCCCCATCAGGTAGCGCACCTTGTCCCGGGGCATATGGGGCTCTACCTGGCTGATGATGTCGTACATCACTTCGGCGGGCTCCCCCACCGCCAGGCCGCCGATGGCGTAGCCGTCCAGCTCCATCTCGGCGATCTGCTTCATGTGCTCCACCCGCAGGTCGGGGAAGGTGCACCCCTGGTTGATGCCGAACAGCAGCTGGTGGGGATTGACCGCCTTGCCCTCCGCCTTGAGCCGGGCCATTTCGGCCTGGCAACGGGCCAGCCAGCGGACCGTCCGCTGGCAGCTGGCCTTGGAATAGTCGTGCTGGGCGGGGTTCTCGACGCACTCGTCAAAGGCCATGGCGATGGTGGAGCCCAGATTGGCCTGGATCTGGATGCTCTCCTCCGGGCCCATAAAGATGCGGCGGCCGTCCAGATGGGAGGCAAAGGTGACCCCCTCCTCGGTGATCTTGCGCAGCTTGGCCAGGCTGAACACCTGGAAGCCGCCGCTGTCGGTCAGGATCGGCCCGTCCCAGCGGGTGAACTTGTGCAGCCCGCCCATCTCGGCCACCAGCTTGTCTCCCGGGCGGAGATGCAGGTGGTAGGTGTTGCAGAGCATGACCTGGGTGCCGATCTGCTTGAGGTCCTGGGCGGACAGCCCGCCCTTGATGGCACCGGCGGTCGCCACGTTCTGGAACGCGGGGGTCTGCACCGTGCCGTGGACGGTGCGAAATTCGCCCCGGCGGGCGGCGTGCTCCTGTTTCAGGAGCCGGAATGTGGTCAATGAAGCCATGTGATCTTTTATCCTTTCCTGGGGCGGCCTGGCCAGGCAGGCCCCATGCGCGGAGAACAGCCGCGCTCTCTTCTGCAGGCAGTGCCTTCTGCGTACATACTGCTCTATTATACCTGCTGCCGCGGGGATTTGCAAGCCTCCGGCAAAGGCGCATCTTCCTGCAGGCGGGCCCGGTACTCGGTGGGGGTGCAGCCATAGCATTTGCGAAAGATCCCGGCAAAATAGCTGGCGCTGGAAAAACCGGCTGCAAAGCTGATCTCCGCCACGGTCTGGTCGGTGCCCTCCAGCAGTTCCAGGGCTTTTTTCAGCCGGTAGCCGGTCAGGTAAGAAATGGGCGACTCCCCGGTATACCGCTGGAAGATGGCGCAGCAGGTGGTCTTGCCGGTATGGCCGGCCCGGCTGATCTGCTCCAGGGTCAGCTTTTCGGCGTAATGCCCGTAAATGAAGCGGAGCATCTCCTTCAGGGCCGTCAGGTGCTGGGTGGCCGGCTGGGGCGGCGCGGCGCTGGGCTGCTGGCCCGACAACAGGAACACCTGTTCCCAGATGCGGAGGATCAGGCGCTCTGCTTCCAGCGGGAACAGCGGGCTGTCCTGGCGCCGGGACAGTTCCACCAGCCCGTCCAGCACCTCGCGCTGCCGCTGGTCCTCCGGCCGGAGGACCAGAAAAGGCAGGGCCTGATTTTCCAGCACGGGCAGCACAAACTTCTGCTCCACCCAGGGGGAGGAACAGAGCAGGGTGGGATGGAACAGCAAACAGAGGAAGGCGCAGTCCGAGCCGTCCGCGCTGCAGGTGGAATGGAGCTGCCGCCCATTGACAAAGATGCCCTCCCCTGCTTTGAGCCGGACCCTTTGGTCATTGATGTTATAGAACAGCTGCCCCGACACCATGTATAAAAATTCCAGGTCGTCGTGCCAGTGGCTGAGGATGCGGTAGCAGGTGCGGGGGGCAAATTCTCCCCAGCACAGATAGACGGGAAAGTCCGGGATGTTGTAGGCCACATCCTCCATTTTGCTGCCGGAACGTTTGTACTTCATAAGCCGCCTCCGCAAATGTGAAAGATTCTGCTAGTAATATGGATGATTGCGATAGATTCAAGCGTTTATCTGAAATATAATCATAGCAGAGAAGCAAACACCTGTCAACCAAAGAACGGAGGAAACCATGAAAGAGAAGATGCTCCAGTGGACGATGACCAATCTCTGCGCATGGGCCTGCATTGAGCAGAACGCCCTCTTCCGGCGGGCCTATCTGGATCTGTTCGACGATCTGAGCAGACAGGCCCAGCACTGACCCCCGGACGCCGGCCTCAAAAGCCGGCGTTTTAGCGTGTCGCAAAAGCGCCACGCTCCAGGGGGAACCCATTTCTGCCCGCAGTCGCGGGACAGAAATTCTTTCCCCCTGGTATCCCCCTGGGGACAAAATTTGGCGCTGAACCGCGCACTCGCCGCAAGGCGACTCGTACACTCTCAGTGCCAAATTTCCCTGTATGTGTCCAGACCGTACGCACATGTCGTCCGGTCTGGACTCTTTTGACAATCTGGTACACCGGCCCCAGAAGCCGACGTTTTTCTCTGCGGTCCAAAACCCTCTGGAAAAAACGGCTGTTCTACCTTATAATAGAACCATCACCGCCCGGCGGCCGCGCCGGCATTTCAGGAGGATAGGACCATGACCGAAAAAGAAAAGATGCACAGCGGGGACCTGTATCTCCCGGACGACCCCGACATCGTCCGGGAACAGACCGCCTGCCTGGAAAAACTCTACGACTTCAACCAGACCCGCCCCAGCGAGCTTGCCCGGCGTGCCGCCCTGCTGCGGGAAATGTTTGCCGACATCGGCGAGGGTTGCTACATCGAGCCGCCCCTGCATGCCAACTTTGGGGGCCGTCACGTCCACTTCGGCAGCCACGTCTACGCCAACTTCAACCTGACTCTGGTGGATGACACCCACATCTATGTGGGGGACCACACCATGTTTGCACCCAACGTGATCCTTGCCACGGCAGGGCATCCCCTGCTCGGCGCGCTGCGGGAGCGGAACTATCAGTACAACATGCCGGTCCGCATTGGCCGCAACTGCTGGCTGGGCGCCGGCGTCATCGTGCTGCCGGGGGTCACCATCGGCGACAACACAGTGGTAGGCGCCGGCAGCGTCGTCACCAAAGACCTGCCCTCCCATGTGCTGGCCGTGGGCTCCCCTGCCCGGGTGGTGCGGGAGCTTGGCAGTCACGAGCGGGAATTCTACTTCAAGGACCGCCGGATCGACCCCGCGCTTCTGGAGGGGATCTGACTCTCTCCTTGGGCCTCGCCGCAAATCCCTGTTGACGTCCTCCCCATTTGACGCTATAATAGTAGGGCAGCCCGGGGCGCGGGGGTAAACATCCCCGCGGCCCCGCAGGCGGGCGCTTTTGCTTCCGCCATGTCTTCGTAGCTCAGCTGGATAGAGCACTCGCCTCCTAAGCGAGGGGCCGGCAGTTCGAATCTGCCCGAGGACGCCACGTTCAACGCAGAAGGATGTATCGATCCTTCTGCGTTTTTTCATTTGGCGGCTGGGATACTTGCATTTTCCATGCCATAGTTTTTTGTTATATCATGGAATTGAACATGAGTATTTGCTATTTTTCAGCGGATCTCTTATACTACAAATGCCGAATGGAATGCGCGGCGGGCGCGTGTTCCCGATTTTATCTATTCCGAGGTGCTGAGATGAAACATACAAAATGGTCCGTCATGCTGGCCGCAGCCCTGCTGATGATGGGATGCGGGACTGCTTCCGAGCAACCGGCTGCAAGCAGCAACACTGGATCCGGGGAGGATGTCGCCATGAAGATGAATATTGCAGTAAACGATTCCAGCTTTACCGCAACCTTGGCGGAAAATGCCGCCGTGGATGCCCTGGTGGACTGGATGGAAGAAGGGCCCATCACCCTGGAGCTGAGCGACTATGCCGGTTTTGAAAAGGTCGGCCCGCTGGGCCGGAGCCTGCCGGCCTCGGACAGCCAGACCACCACACAGGCCGGAGACATTGTGCTGTACCAAAGCAACCAGATCGTGCTGTTTTACGGCTCCAACAGCTGGAGCTATACCCGGCTTGGCAGCATCGACGACCTGACCGGCTGGGAGGATGCTCTGGGCAGTGGAGACGTGACTGTCACTCTGTCTCTGGCGGAGTAAGCACACCAGACAAAAATAGCCGTCCGCCGCGCAGCTTTGCGCGATGGACGGCTGTTTTTATGTGTTGTTTCGGCCAGAGGGGGCGGGTCAGCCCTCCTGCAGCATGATCTTGACGATCTCCTTGTCGGTCTCCCGCATCCCTTCGCGGCCCAGCTGGCTGACGTTGCGGATGGTGTTCTCGACGCCCTTGGTGACGATGCCGTCCCCGGCGCGGAACTGCTGGCCGTTCAGGTACATATGGTAGCCCATGATGCCGGCCTCCACGCTGGAGGCGATCTTGGCGGCGCAGCTGGGCTTGGCCCCGTCGCAGATGATGCCCGAGACGATGGCCAGCGAGTTGACCAGGGTGTGGGCGATGGCTTCGTAGTCCGCCCCCTGCAGGTAGGCGATGCCGCAGCCGGCGGCGCACCCGGCGCTGACCGCGCCGCAGTAGGCGGACAGCCGGCCGATGCCGCTCTTTTCGTGGATGGCGATGAGGTTGGAGACCGCCAGGGCCCGGTACAGCCGGTCCTTGGGGACGGCCAGGGCCTTGGCGTACTCGATCACCGGCACCGACACCGTGATGCCCTGGTTGCCGCTGCCCGAGTTGATGACCACCGGCAGCTCGCAGCCGCTCATCCGGGCGTCCGAGCCGGCGGCCGCCTTGGCGATGGCCCGGTTGCGGACGTCGTCGCCGTAGAACTTGAGCATGGTGGAGCCGATGTTGGCCCCGTAGTCTCCCAGCAGTCCCTCCTCCGAGATGAGGGTGTTGTACTGGATCTGGGTGTCCAGCACCGGGCGGATGTCCTCGAGGCTGCAGGTGTCGGCAAAGTCCAGGATGTCCGCGATGGTCAAAAGATCCCGGCCGGCCAGGCCGTCCCCGGCGGGGGCGCCGCCCTCGTGGCCGCAGGCGGCCCCGTTCTCCTCCACCGGCACGTCCAGCAGGACCTGGCCGTTCTTTTCGATGTGGACGATGTTGGTGTGGTACTGGGCGATGCGGACGGCGGCGGTCTCCTCCCCGGCGGCCAGCCGGACGGTGATGTCGAAGATCTGGCCGTAGTCCACCGCCTCGACCTGGATGGGGGTGCTTTGCAGGAAGCGGCGCATCTCCGCTTTCTGCTCTTCGGTCACCTCGGAGATCACCTCCAGGGCGCGGCCCGCCTGGCCGCCCACGATGCCGGCGGCCGCCGCGGCCTCGATCCCCTTCATCCCGCCGGTGTTGGGCACGATGACGCTCTTGACGTTTTTGATGATGTTGTTGCTGACCCCCAGCCAGACCTGGCCGGGCAGTCTGCCCAGCACCTCCCGGGCCTTGGCCGCCGCGTAGGCGATGGCGATGGGCTCGGTGCAGCCCATGGCGGGGATCAGCTCTTCGTGCAGAATACGCACATATGCCTGATACACTTTGCTGTTCCGTTCCATGTTTCAGTTCCCTTTCTGTTTGCGTTCCAAAATGTCGATCATGGTCTTTTCGGTGCCCACCATGCCCGGGGAGGCAATCAGCCCCATGTTGCGCATGGTCTGTTCCGGGGTGGGTCCGTTGATGCCGTGGACCGGGTCGATTGCGACGCCCTGCATGGCCATGGATACCGACCGGTAGGCGGCGTCCACCGCCACCACGCCTTTCATGGTGCAGCCCTGGTTGCCGCCGTCGCAGATCATGCCGGTGATGCTGCTGGCCATATTGCGGATGGTGCGGGCCATGGCGTCTTCGCCGCCGTCCCGCAGCAGGACCAGACCGCAGGCCATGCCGGTGCCCGCCGCAATGGCGCAGCCGCAGAAGGCCGACAGCTTGCCCGAATACTCCTTGATGTACATGCAGACCAGATAGCTCAAAGCGGCGGCGCGCAGCAGCTTTTCTTCCGGGTAACCCTGCACCCGATAGGCAGCGTAGAGGGGCATGGTGGCGATGATCCCGTGGGCCCCCGATCCGGTGATGCTCATGGCCGGCTGGGGCAGGCCCAGGACCCGGGCTTCGATGGCTCCGTTGCAGAGCAGCGAGGCGGTGGCCCGCTCGTCCCGGGAGATGAGCTGGCCGCCGTTTTCGGCCAGCAGATAGCGGGCGTAGGTGGTGCGGGGGCTGTCCAGCCCCGCCTGGCAGAGGGCCAGATTCATCTCGAAGGCGCGCCGGATAAAAGCGAGATCTTCGGCCGGGACGGTGAGGGCGTACTCCCGCAGCTGGGCCAGGGTGTAACGGTGGATCAGAGGCGTGGCTTCGCCGGTATCCTCCGGGTTGCCGGCCAGGCCGGGCTCTTCCCAAACGGTGCGGCCGTTCTCGGTGATGCGGACGATGTGGGTGTGGGCGTCCTGAATGGTGACGGACGCCTCCCCTTCCCCGGTCTCCACCGTGGCCTGGATGAAGATGCGGCTGCTGATCCCGGCCACTTCCACCTGGACCATGCCGGCAGCGACCATCTCTTTGGCCTGGCGGGCCTGTTCCGGCGTGACGCCGTCCAGGCATTCCAGGCCCTTGTCCGGGTCTGCGCCCACCGCGCCCAGGGCGGCGGCGTGGGCGTTGCCCACCTCGCTGCTGCCCGGTATGCCGCAGGTGAAGGCATTTTTGAACATGCCGCTGTTCAGCCGCAGGACGATCCGGCGCACCGGCCCGTGGGTATGCCGCCGGGCCTCGGCTACGGCAAAGGCGATGGCTCCCGGCTCGGTGACGCCCAGGGCGGGCTTCATGTCCTGGCGGATCAGCTCGGTCAATTCGTGCATGGGCAAGCTCCTTTCCCGCCCCCTCTTCACAAGAGGACCCCGGCGCGGCGGGCGCCGGCCGGGGTCAACCAAGGGAAATAAGGAAGGCGTATGATGGGTTTATCCCAGGATGTCGTTCAGGTCCAGGGTCAGGGTCCCGTCCTCCCGCTCAAAGCAGGGGACGCCCAGCCGCCGGGTGTCGCGGATCTCCGCGTAGAGGGGGCTGCTCTCCCGGATCTGCAGGTAGTCCTGCAGGGCCGCGTGGCAGGAGAGGATGTCTTTGAATTCCACCTCCGCGCCTGCGCCGGCCAGCCGGTTCAGGGCATAGAGGGTGTCGGGGCAGAGATGGCTGCCGATGACGGTCACTTTCATGCTTTACACCTCCGCAATGGCTTCGATCTCGCACAGGACGCCCTTGGGCAGAGCCTTGACGGCCACGCAGCTGCGGGCGGGCTTGCCGGTGAAATAGCCTGCATAGACCTCGTTGAATGCGGCAAAGTCACCCATGTCGGCCAGGAAGCAGGTGGTCTTGATGACCCGGGTCAGGTCGGAGCCGGCGGCCTCCAGGATGGCCTTGACGTTCTCGCAGCTCTGGCGGGCCTGGGCGGCGATCCCCTCGGGGACGCTGCCGTCGGCGGGGCTGGCGGGGATCTGGCCGCTGGTGTAGACGATGCCGTTCACAACGTAGCCCTGCACATAGGGGCCGATGGCGCCGGGGGCGTTTTTGGTGTCGATCAATTTCATAACAATGCTCCTTTTCTATCTGCAAAAATGACGTGGAGGGGTTCAGCGGGCCTGCTTGCGGGCGCTGGCCTTGACCAGCCAGTCCTTGCCTTCCACCAGGCGGGTGACCATCATGGAGGCGATGGTGTCGCCGGAGGAGTTCAGGCAGGTGGCGGCGGGGTCAAAGATGAAGCCCAGGGTCGCAATGATGGGGAAGGCCTCGGCCGGGAAGTTGAACATGCTGACGATCAGCATCTCGCCCACCAGGCCGCCGCCCGGCGCGCCGGACAGAACAAAGGCCGAGAGGATGGCCACCACAATCGCCATGCCGTAGGTGCCTGCGCCCGAGAAATCCATCCCGAAGATGCCGTACAGGAAGGCGATCTTGACGATGGAGGACAGGACCGAGCCGTCCATGTGCATGGTGCAGCCCATGGGCAGCACCAGGTCGCTGACGTCCTTCGGGACGCCGATGGCGTCGCAGGCTTCCTTGTTGACGGGGATGGTGGCGGCGGAGGACTGGGTGGCGAATGCGGTGATGGCCGGCGGGAAGATATGCTTGATCATGGTGGTCACGCCCAGCTTGCCGGCGGCCAGGAAGGCGTACAGGGGGAAGAAGATGACGGCGTAGAGCAGGCACAGGGGGTAGTAGACCAGCATGGACCGGCCGTAGTCGCCGATGATCTCGGGGCCGTAGGTGGCCACCAGGTTGGCAAAGTAGGCGCCCAGGCCCAGAGGGGCGATGGTCATGATCACGCCGACGAACTTCATGATGATGTCGTTCAGGTTGATGAGCAGCTTGCCCACAGGGGTCTCGTCGCCGCCGCAGGCCGACACACAGAAGCCGATGAGGATGGCGAAGATGATGAGGGGCAGCATGTTGGACTTATCCCACAGGTCCGAGAAGTCGGACACGGTCAGGGAGCTGACGATCAGCTCGGCGGCGGTCTTGGCCTCGCCCACCTCGGTGCTGGTCATCTCGATGGAGGTGCCGGCGGAGGGGCTGAACAGGTTGACCCAGATCAGGACACAGGTGGCTGCGATCAGACCGGTAAAGATGAAGGTGCCGATGGTGCCGCCCAAAATGCGGCCCAGACGCTTCATGTTGGCTATGCTGCCCACGGCGGAGGCGATGGAAACAAACACCAGGGGCACCACGATGGTGAACAGCAGGTTCAGGAAAATATCGCCCACGGGTTTGATCGTGGTGCCCACGCTGGGGGCAAAGGCGCCGATCAGCGCGCCCACGATGATGCCGCCCAGGATCAGGATCAGGTTGCCGTACTGCTGCCAGAAGGTCTTTTGCTTGATGATGTTAGACGATGTCGACATGGTTCCGTTCCTCCCTTTCTGTCACAGGGCGTCCACGGCGGCTTTCAGCTGCGCCATGGCTTTTTCCAGCGTGGCGCGGGGGCAGGCCACGTTCAGGCGCATATAGCCGCTCAGGCTGCGGCCAAAGGTGTAGCCTTCGTTCAGGCCCAGCTTGGCTTTGTGGATGAAGAAATCCCGCAGTTCTTCGTTGGTCATGTGCAGGTCCCGACAGTCCAGCCACATCAGGTAGGTGGCGTCGGGGCGGTTGGGCTTGATCTGGGGGATGTTCCGGGCGCAGTAGTCGCAGACGTAGTCAAAGTTGCCGGAGATATACGCCAGCAGCTGCTCCAGCCACTCCTCCCCTTCCCGGTAGGCGGCTTCCATGGCCACCGAGCTGAAGGCGTTGTTGCGGTGGATGTCCATGCCGCCCCAGAACTTGTCAAAGACGGCCTTCATCTCCGCGTTGGGGAAGATGGTGGTGCTGGCCTGCAGGCCGGCCAGGTTGAAGGTCTTGGTGGCCGAGACGCAGGTGATGATGTGGCTGGCGATCTCGGGCGAAAGGGAGGCGGTGACGGTGTGGTGCTTGCCGTGGAAGATCAGGTCGGAGTGGATCTCGTCCGACACCAGCAGGGTGCCGTTTTCGATGCATAGCTCGGCCATCCGCCGCAGGTCGGCGGGGTCCCAGACGATGCCCAGGGGGTTGTGGGGGTTGCACAGCAGGAAGATGCTGCACTCTTTCACCTTGGCGGCAAAATCGTCAAAGTCGATGTGCCAGCGGCCGTTCTCCTCCACCAGCTTGTTTTCCACCACGGTGCGGTCCCAGGCCTCGATCACGTCGTAAAACTCCGAATACACCGGCGTCTGGATCAGGACCTTGTCCCCGTCCCGGCTGAACAGCTTGACGATGGCCGACATGGCGGGCACCACGCCCAGGCTCCAGCTCATCAGGGCCGTGTCGGGCTTCCAGCCGTTGCGCTTGACTTCCCATTCCTGCACGGCTTCAAAGTAGCTGGCCGGGCGGGAGGTGTAGCCCCAGATGCCCTCCTCGGCTTTGGCCTTGCAGGCGTCGATGATGGGCTGGGCAGTGCGGAAGTCCATATCCGCCACCCACAGGGGGATGACGTCGGCGGTGCCGAACTTTTTGACCCGCTCGTCGTATTTGGACGAACGGTTGTGGCTGCGGTCGATGACCTCATCAAAATTGTACTTCATACGAGACTCCTTTGTTTGGGGTGGACGTTGGGACAGGCGCTGCCGGCTGCTGCCGGGGTGTCCTTTGCTGTGGTTCTACTATACCCAAATCCGGTCCGGTTGTCCAATGGGGCGAAATTTACCCGGAGGAAACATTTTGGCGCGGAAGTTTCCTCAAAGTGGAATCCGCCCTTGTTTTCCAAGCACAAATCCCGTATAATGAAAAAAAGCCCGAAAACACATTTTTTGTGTATTTATTGGAAACTGCACAGTTTGCACAAACGAAAGGAATAGTTTTTGTGGATATATCACATGAAACCGGCGACCGCATCCGGTATTACCGCAAAAAGAAGCAGATGACCATCGACCAGCTGGCCGCAGCCATCTGCAAGAGCAAGTCCTGCGTCTCAAAATACGAAAACGGCCAGATCGCCGTGGACCTGCCCACCCTCTACGACATCGCCGCCGCCCTGGAGGTGCGGGTGACGCAGCTGCTGTATCTGCCCCCCGACCGCACGGCCGGCACCCCCAGCGGGACGGTGCCCGCCTTTTTTGCCGGGCTGGACCGTTTTTACTGCTACTATTACGACGGGCGGTGCAACAGCATCCTGCGCAGCGTGTGCGACATCCTGGAGCAGGCCGAGCCCGGCTCCTTCCATGTGCATATGTACATGAACGTGGACGATTACAGCCACTATCACCTGTGCGAAAACGTCTACGACGGGCGGCTGACCCACTTTGACACCCTGAGCCTGCTGGTGATGCAGAACCAGCACATGGAGATGGACCACTACCAGGTGGGCATCCCCAGCCCGTTCATGAACGCCCCGGTCAAGTGGGGGCTGGCCTTTGGGATCTCCAGCCGTCCCCTGATGCCCACCTCCACCAAGGTGCTGTTTGCCAAAAGCCCCCAGAAGGAAACGCCGGAGTTTGAAAAAAGCCTGCGGCTGTCCAGGGAGGACATCCGGCTGATGAAGTTGTACAATATGCTGACCATCCTGTAAAGGCGGCACAGCACAAGGGAGGGACAACGCAAATGTATCTCAAAATCGCGCTGTGCGACGATTCCCAGGCCGACCGGGCGTATCTGTCGGGCCTGGCGGAACAGTGGGCGGCCCGGGCCGGGCATCAGGTCCGGGTGACCTGCTTTGAGTCGGCCGAGCAGTTCCTGTTTGAATACGCCGAAAAAAACGATTACGACATCCTTCTGCTGGATGTGGAGATGGGAGCCATGGACGGAGTCACCATGGCCAAAAAGCTGCGGGCGGAAAACGACCTGATCCAGATCATCTTCATCACCGGCTACAGCGACTACATTGCCGAAGGGTACGAGGTGGCCGCCCTCCATTACCTGATGAAGCCGGTGGGGGCGGAAAAGCTGTTCGCCGTGCTGGACCGCGCCGCCGAAAAGACCGCCAAAAACGAGAAGGCCCTCTATTTCGAGACCGGCGGCGAGATGGTGCGGGTGCCGGTGTACCAGATCCGCTATGCCGAAGTGGCGGGCAACTATGTGACCCTGCACGCCCTGGCCGACCTGACCGTCAAGATGACGCTGGGCGACCTGGAGAAGGAACTGGACGAACGGTTCTACCGGGTGGGGCGGTCGGTGGTGGTCAACCTGACCCAGATCGCCCGGGTGACCAAAAGCGAGATACGCCTTTTGGACGGCGCGTCCATCCATCTGCCCCGGGGCGCCTACGAGGGGGTCAACCGGGCCATCATCCAGATGAGGTAAATGCAAATGAAGCTGTTTTCCAAATGGATCGACCGGCGGCTGGCCTCCTACCAGCGGGAGCTGATCGAGACCCACTACCGGGAAGTGGACAATATGTACCGGCAGATCCGGGGCTGGCGCCACGACTACCGCAACCACATCCAGACTATGAAGGCCTATGCCGCCGCCGGCGACTGGGAGGCCATCCGGACCTATCTTGACCTGCTGGACGAGGACCTGACCACCGTGGATACCGTCATCAAGACGGGCAACGCCATGACCGACGCCATCCTCAACTCCAAGATCTCTCTGGCCCGGGCCAGGGGCATCCAGGTGACGGCGGACGCCCATATCCCGGTCAAGCTGAAAACCAGCGAGATCGACCTGTGCTGCATCCTGGGCAACCTGTTTGACAACGCCATCGACGCCAGTATGCAGCTGCCCGAGGCCCAGCGGCTGATCCGGGTCTACATGGACATGAAGAGCACCCAGCTCTACATCTCCTTCACCAACTTTACCGCCGGCAAAAAGCTGCGGAAGACGGGCGGCATCTTCCCCACCACCAAGGGGGAGGGGCACGGCTTCGGCCTGGTGCGGATCGACGCCATCGTGGAGCGGCTGGACGGCTACATCAGCCGCAACAGCGAGGACGGCGCGTTCACCACCGAGATCCTGCTGCCGCAGGTGTAAGCATTTTTGACTTCTCAGATACACCCTGGGCTGCAATTCGTCCCCCCAAAACGGCGTTTCGTCCCCAGAATGTTCCGGGGGCGCTTTTTTGTTCTACAATACCCCCGAAATGAGGTGAACCGCTTATGAATCCAAAACCAAAATACAGCGTCTGGCAGAACCTGCGGTTCATGCTGGCGCTGGCCTGGCACAAGGGCAAGGACGTTCTGGCCCTGTGCATCCTGTTCGCGGCGCTGTCCCTGGGCATCAACCTGGCCCAGCTGTTCATCGCGCCGGCCGTCCTGGCCCAGGTAGAGGCCCACGCTCCCCTGCCCCGGCTGCTGGGGAGCATCGCCGGCTTTGCCCTGGCGCTGGTCCTCCTGAACGGCCTGCTGGGCTATGTGGACCAGAACACCATGTTCGGCCGGGTGGGGCTGCGCCTCTCCATCATCAACGATATAAATGATAAATCCTGCACAACTTCCTACCCAAACACCTTAGATGCTTCCATTCTGAAGCTTCGAGAAAAAGCCCGGTATGCCACTGGCAGCAATAGCAGAGAAGCCGAGCACATTTGGGAGACATTGACCCAGCTTCTGCTCAATGCAGCAGGTTTTGTAGTCTATTTAGCCCTGCTTTCAGAGTTGAACTTCTTTTTGCTGGCGGTGGTCATTTTCACCAGTACGCTCTGCTTTTTCATCAGCCGGCATTTCAACGAATGGGGCTATCTTCATCGGGAAGAAGAAGCCGCTTATCAGCACAAGATCCGCTACATTCGTGAAAAAACCGAGTCCATCCAACTGGCCAAAGATGTCCGTATTTTCGGGCTACGCCCCTGGCTGTCCGACATCTATGAGAGCACCATGCGGCTGTATGACGCCTTCATCAACCGGAGGGAGCGGATCTACACCGGCGCCTGTGCGGTGGATGCTCTGCTCAGTCTGGCCCGCAACGGCATCGCCTATGCCTACCTGATCCGGCTGACCCTGGCCGAAGGGCTGCCGGCCAGCCAGTTCCTGCTCTATTTCTCGGCTTTCACCGGCTTTTCCACCTGGGTCACCGGCATCCTGCAGGAGTGCTCGACCCTCCACAAGGAAAGCCTGGGCCTTTCCACCATCCAGGAATATCTGCATCTGCCTGAGCCGTTCCGCTTTGCGGACGGCGCGCCTATCCCCCCGGCGGACCGGTACGAGCTGCGGCTGGACCACGTCACCTTCCGCTACCCCGGCACGGAAAAGCCCGTCCTGCAAAACCTGAGCCTGACCCTCCGCCCAGGCGAAAAGATCGCCGTCGTGGGCCTGAACGGCGCGGGCAAGACCACCCTGGTCAAGCTGCTGTGCGGTTTCTACGACCCCGACGAGGGCCGGGTGCTGCTGAACGGGCAGGACATCCGGCAATTCGACCGCCGGGCTTATTACAAGCTCTTCTCCACCGTTGCGCAGGAAATTTCCGAGCTGGACATCACCGTGGCCCAGACGGTGGCCCAGGCGGTGGACGGCATCGACATGGACAAAGTGAAAGCCTGCGTCGAAAAGGCGGGCCTCGCCGAAGCGATCGCCTCCCTGCCCCAGGGCTACGATACCCACCTGGGCAAACAGGTCTACCTGGACGGCGTGGAGCTGTCGGGCGGGCAGACCCAGCGGCTGATGCTGGCCCGCGCCCTCTACAAAGACGGGGCGTTCCTGGTGCTGGACGAGCCCACCGCCGCCCTCGACCCCATTGCCGAGAGCGACATCTACCAGAAATACAATGAGATGACCGCGGGCAAATCCTCGGTATTCATCAGCCACCGGCTAGCTTCCACCCGCTTTTGCGACCGCATCCTCTTTATCAAGAACGGGGGCATCGCCGAGGAAGGCACCCACGAGGAACTTTTGCACAAGGGCGGCGCCTACGCCAAACTGTTTGAGGTGCAGGCCCGCTACTACCAGGAAGGGAGGGATTTGGATGACATCCAAATCGGATAAAGCAACTTTGAAGGAAACCTTTCAAATCCACGTCCGAGCATTCCGGGATGTACAAAGCTATTGTCCCGGGGCCTTTCCCGCCGCAGGGCTTCATGCTGCTGTCAGTGCGCTGAGCCCCTATGTCACCGTCTATTTGTCCGCGCAAATCATCAATGAGTTAGCTGGACCACGCCGAATGGACGTTCTCCTTCCACTGGCGGCGGCAACACTGGTTATCACCACTCTGCTGACACTCTTGACAGGGGCCCTTCTCCATTGGAAAAACGCCACGGAGGAGCGCTATGTTGCTCGAAAGGAAAAGCTTTTCTCTGATAAAATGCTGTCGCTGGATTTTGCCGACGTAGACAAGGCCGAAACGCACGACCTCCTTTCCCAAATACGCCAAAACGATCTCTGGTCCAGCTGGGGCTTCAACCGCCTCCTTTTTCACTTTGGAGACTTTGTTCAAGGTGTGGCGGGTGTTTTGGGGGCCATCGCTCTGACTGTTTCCCTTTTTACTCTGCCGGTACCTGCAGAAGCCGGAGCTTTGACCGTTCTCAACAGCCCTGTCTGTGTCCTCTTTCTGGTGATCGTTCTGGCACTTGTCACCATGCTGGCTCCTTTGTGTCAGAACAAGGCAACTTCCCTCTGGTCAGCTACCGTTTCGGCCGCAACCTTTGGGAATCGAATCTTCTATTTCGTTGTCGCCATATCGGACGAAGCGCATCGAAGCATGGATGTTCGAATGTACAACCAGCAAAACATCGCCCGCTGCTATATGGAACAAAATATGATTTTTGGTTCTACTGGCAGCATGGCCCACGCCTGCCGCGGGCCGATCGGCCTCTGGTCTGCTGCGGGCTCCGCTGTCAGCGCTATCCTTACCGGCCTGATCTATCTCTTTGTCTGTGTCAAGGCATGGGCCGGAGCGTTCGGGATCGGCAGCATCACCCAGTATGTAGGGGCTCTCACCGCCCTTACCAAGAATATCTCCACTTTGGTCCATGCGGTGGGGATCCTGCGCGCCAACACCCTCTATCTGAAGATCGCCTACCAGTTCCTCGACATCCCCAACCAGATGTACCAGGGCAGCCTGACCACCGAGAAACGCTCCGACCGGCAGTACGAGGTGGAGTTTCAGGACGTCTCCTTCCGGTACCCCGGCAGCAGCACCTGGGCCCTGCGGCACGTGAACATCAAGTTCCGCATCGGCCGGCGGATGGCGGTGGTGGGCGAAAACGGCAGCGGCAAGACCACCTTCATCAAACTGCTGTGCCGCCTGTATGACCCCCAGGAGGGCCACATCCTGCTGAACGGCATCGACATCCGCAAATACAACTACCGCGACTACATGGGCCTGTTCTCGGTGGTGTTCCAGGACTTCCAGCTGCTGGCCCAGCCTCTGGGGGAGAACGTGGCCGGCGCCCGGAACTACGACCGTGACCGCGCCCAAAAAGCCCTGGTGGACGCCGGCTTTGGGGACCGCCTGGCCTCCATGCCCGCGGGCCTGGACACCATGCTGTACAAGGAGTTTGCCGAGGACGGCGTGGACGTCTCGGGCGGCGAAGCGCAAAAGATCGCCATCGCCCGCGCCCTGTACAAGGACGCCCCCTTCATCATCCTGGACGAACCCACCGCCGCCCTGGATCCCATCGCCGAGGCCGAGATCTACGCCAAGTTCAACGACATCGCCGGAGACAAGACTGCCGTCTACATCAGCCACCGGCTCTCCTCCTGCAAGTTCTGCGACGAGATCGCCGTCTTTGACCACGGCCAGGTGATCCAGCGGGGCACCCACGAGCAGCTGCTGGCCGACGAGGCCGGCAAGTACCATGCCCTGTGGCACGCCCAGGCCCAGTACTACACCCCACAGCCCTCCCCCGCCGAAGCCTGACCCCTGCCGTACAGCACAAACGCCCCCGCCCCAACGGATGCCTCGCGGCTCCCGGGGCGGGGGCATTTTGGGGTCAGGGCCCTGAAAACCCCGTCCGGTGCATATACACGGACAAAGAAAAATCCGAACCTGTTTCCATACAAAAACAGGTTCGGATTTTTCTTGTTTGGTGGACCTGGAGGGATTCGAACCCTTGACCTCTCGGATGCGAACCGAACGCTCTCCCAACTGAGCTACAGGCCCATATGTAAAGCAGGCCGGCCTATCTTGTCTATGACAAACGTCCTGCGACTTACATACTATACCGCTTTTTTGCGGAATTGTCAAGCAGATTTTTCAGGTTTTTCCGTACAGGCTGGCCTGCCTTTTCCGGGGGATGCGAAAGGCAGGCCAAAACAAAGCCGCCGCACCAGCAGGCACTGGCGCGGCGGCTCTGTTTTATGGATGCATATCGGAGAATATCAGGGGGAATCGCTTCTCACAGGAAACGTGGAAGCTGCTCCCTGCCGGAAACGGCGGAGCGAGAGCAGCATGGGTCACTGCATTTCAATGGAAGTACGAGGTCACTGCTCCACCATGCGAATCAGGGCCGTGCCGCCGTCCATATAGACGTCGATGTAAGCCCAGTCGGTGCCGTAGGGTTCGATCTTGGTCTCGGTGCCGTCGGCATTGACCAGGTACAGGTCATAGCCCTCGATGGCGTCCCAGGGCATCATGACATTGGCGGTCACGCCGCTCATGGCGTTCACGCCGCTGGACAGGCAGGCCACGGTCATGATCCGCTCGCCGTTGTCCAGCTTGCCCTGGTAGACGCACAACTCGCTGAAGTTGGCGGTGGCATCGTCCACTTCGCTCAGACAGTTTTTGCCGTTGACGTCGCCGCACTCGCCGCAGATGACGTAATCTTTGACATCCCCGTAGGGGCTGCTGAATCGGGCCACGATCTCGGCGTTGTACGTGCCCTCACAGTCGTTGGTCTGGTGACCCAGGATGGAGACCGTGTAGTGGGACGAAGCGCCCGTGGCGGCAAAGCTGGATACAGCGCCACCCACCAGCATGCAGGCGGACAGGGTCAGCATCGCGATTTGTTTCATCATGGTTTTCATAATAATCTGCCTTTCTCCCCGTTTGGGGCCTTTCTATCAGGATTGTCAGTAATGCAGTCGAAAGCGTTCACGTCCCGCTTTCCATCACCGCCTTTCAGCTTTTTGTTTATTCCATCATAGCACGCCCAGCTTGAAACAGCCTTGAGCCTGCTATGATTTTGCCTTGAGATTGGGCCTCAGTCTTTTTTGACCGCTACCAGCACCCGGATCTTGTTGCCGGCGGCGCAGCCCATGTTGTCCCGCCAGCCGATCAGGTAATACTCTTCGGGGTTCACTTGGGACAGGGTGGTGGCGAAGTACTGGCCCTTATACCACAGATACACCTGCATGTCGTCGGCCGTCTCGTAGCGGGTGCCGCCGCTGGTGGCCGAAGCGGCGCCCAGGCCGTCGATCAGCACGGGCATCAGCTGCCGCATGGAGGTCACCTCGTCGGAAGCATTCTTGCCGACGGCTATGCCTCCGGCCACCACCGGGTACTTGACCGATGTGTTCAGGGAGGTGTTCTCCCCGTCGATGTAGCAGACGTAGCTTGCGCCGTCGCCCAGCCAGCCCAGCACCGAGCTCAGGGGGCCGGTGGTGCTGTCGGAGGCCGCGCTCAGCAGCCAGCTGGCAATGCTGCTGGGGCTGGACGTCAGGCTCTCCCAAAAGGTGCTGAGGATGCTGCCGTCGATGATCCCATACAGGATCTCGCTGGTGGTGGGCAGGATGCTGTCCGCCAGGGTGGAAAGGCTGCTGCCGGAGCTGCCGGTGTCGCTGCCGAAGGTGCCGTCGATGGCGGCAGCCGCCGCGTCGGTCAGGTTGCGCACGTCATCCAGGACGCCGTAGGTCCACAGATCGCCGGTGACGTTGTCCAGGATCAGGCGGTCGATCTCCCCCGCCTCGTTGGTGGTGTAATAGCGCACGTCATCGCTGGCCAATGTCACCCCCGATAGGCGGCTGGGACGAATCGTCCCAGCCATGCCCTCCCCGGTCGTGTCCAAGATCTCGACATCTTCTGCCAGGGCCGTGCCGCCCAGGGCGGTGCTGCCGGAGTTGAAGGCGCCGCTGGTGTGTTTTTCGTCGATGGATCGGATGTTTTCGCCGTTCTCATCCACGGTGATCTCCACCAGCCACCCGGCGGGGTAGTTCAGGCTTTTGTCCACCTGCACCGTGCGGGTGACGCCGTCGGTGCAGGCCACGGTGACGTTTTGCAGCACGTCCGCCCCGTTGTCCTCGATCAGGCTGCGGGAAGAATCCTGCACCACCCCGTAGAACACCTGGTCGGCCTCGCTGCCGGTCAGCACCCGGACCACCTCGTCGTCCATCCCCAGCAGCAGGGTGACCACCTGGCCCACCCCGCCGCCGTTGAGGCTGGACAGGGCCGACGCCGCCTGGGAGGAGCCGATGGTGTACTCCGTACCGGCCACCGTCACGCTGGTGGGGGCGGAGGCCGACGGCGAGACCGCCGTGATCCGTCCCGCCGCCTTGGTGGTGTAGATCCAGAGGGTGCGGGCGTTGACGTTGTAATAGTAGACGTCGTAGGTATGGAGCGAAGCGGAATTCGTCACTTCGTCGTTGCGGTAGACCGCTTCGGGCTCAAAGGGCAGCTGGGTGCTGCCGTCCGCCACAAAGGGGCCCTCCACATCTTCCAGCAGGACCGAGGAGACGTCCACCTGCCCGTCGGTGACGGTCAGGCCCAGGGTGCTGCCGTAGGTCTCCCTTTCCGCCGTCTGGGCGGCCAGGGCGTTGTAGAGCAGCAGCGCCCCGTCGGCGATGGTCAGGGTGTCGCCCTGGCCGGCGGCCAGATCGCTGCGCAGGCCCAGTTCCCGGGCCTTGTTCAGCTGGGCGGTGGGGAAGGTGTCGTTCAGGGTGGTGACATCGTAGCCCAGCAGGTTGAGGACGGCGGCGCAGGCCTCCTCCAGGGTGACGGTGTTGGACGGCCGGAACGAGCCGTCCGAATAGCCGCTCATCCACCCCTGCTGAACGGCGATGCGGATGGGAGCGGCCAGCGGGTCGCTGCCGGCCACGTCGGTGAAGAGGGCGCCGCTGGTGTTGCCGGCGGCAGCGCTCTCCCGATAGGAGGAGAAGGCTGCCAGCAGCTTGGCCAGCTGGCCCCGGGTCAGGGCCGCGCCGGCGTCCTGCCCGCTGTCCAGGCCGCCCAGCATCACCGCCGCCTGGACCGCCGTATTGGAGCCGCCCGCCGAGGCCGGCATCACCAGCATGGTGCAGGCGATGCACACGGCCAGCAGCAGGGCGAAAAATCGTTTCTTCATGGGTCGTATTCCTCACTTTTCATCCCGGCCAGCTGCCGGGCATTGTCCAGGTAAAATCTGCCCAGGGGCAGATGCGGGCTGTCCCGGCGGCGTCAATCGTAGCGCAGCGCGTCGATGGGGTTGAGCCGCGCCGCCCGCTTGGCAGGCAGGTAGCCGAACAGGATGCCGATGCCCACCGAGATGCCGAAGGCCACTGCCACCGAGCTGAGGGATGGGCTGATGGTCAGCTCCATATCCGTCAGGACAAAGGGCAGCACCTGGTTGGCCGCCGCCGAGATCAGATACCCCAGCACAATGCCGGTGACGCCTCCCAGAGCGGAGGTCATGGCCGCCTCGATGACGAACAGGGCCAGGATGTACCGCTCTTTGGAGCCAAGGGCCTTGCGGATGCCGATCTCCCGGGTGCGCTCGGTCACCGACACCATCATGATGTTCATGATGCCGATGCCGCCCACCAGCAGCGAGATGCCGGCAATGACCGTCAGGACCATGATGACCATGTTGACCATCGAGGTCATGGTGTCCAGCATTTCGCTCATGCTCACGACCATAAAGCCGTCGCTGGAGTGGAACAGGTCGGTCAGGGTCTGCTCCATCAGCTCCTTGCCCTCGGCGGCCATGCTCTCGTCCACCAGGGTAAAGGTGTAGGAGCTGGCCGTCCGGCTCATGGTCGCCCGCAGGGCGGTGGTGTAGGGCACAAAGATCACGTCGTCGTCGCTGCCCTCCTGGGAGGACAGGTCGCTGACCTGGGCTTCCAGCACACCCACGATGGTGTACTGGTCGGCCCCCACTTTGATGGTCTGGCCCAGGGCGTTGCCCCCGTAGCCCACCCGGTCGATGTAGGCGCCCACCACGCAGACTTTTTTGTTGTCGTCGATGTCCACATACTGGATGCCGCGGCCTTCTTCCACGGTGTAGCCGGCCATGTCAAGGTAGGCCTCGCTGACGCCGGTGGCGCTGGTCTCGTCCAGGGTGGAGGTGCCCACCTTGACGCTGCCCGACAGGGTCACCACCGGCGACATTGCCTCGAACAGGTCGGGGTTCTCGTCGGCGAGGGCGTACATTTCTTCCACGTCCACCGTCCGGGAACCGAAGCCGGGGACCGAAACGGTGAGGGTGTTGGTGCCCATGGAGGAAAAACTGTCCCGCATACTCTGGGTCATCCCGTTGCCCAGCCCCACGATGACGATCACGGCCATGATGCCGATGATGATGCCCAGCATGGTGAGCAGGGTGCGGAATTTGTTGCTGGAAATATTTTTCAGCGCCTGGCGGAAGGTCTCGCTGAGCATGGCGGGGGTCATGCGCATCCCTCCCCTCCTGCGGCCCGGACGCCGGGCTGGACCACGGCTTCGGGGGCGTGGGCGTCGCCGTCGTAGACGATGTGCCCGTCCTCCAGCCGGATGATCCGCTCGGCCTGCACCGCGATGGAGTTGTCGTGGGTGATCAGGACCACCGTGTTGCCCTCCCGGTGCAGCTTTTGCAGCATGCCCAGCACTTCCCGGCTGGTGTGGCTGTCCAGGGCGCCGGTGGGCTCGTCGGCCAGGATGACCGCGGGATCCCCCGCCAGGGCCCGGGCGATGGACACCCGCTGCTGCTGCCCGCCCGAGAGCTGGCTGGGCTTGTTGTGCAGCTTTTTGCCAAGGCCCACCCGCTCCAGGGCGTGGGCTGCCCGCTCATGGCGCTCCCCTGCGGGCAGCCCCGCGTAGACGAGGGGGACTTCCACATTCTCCAGCACGTCCAGCTTGGGCAACAGGTTGTATTGCTGAAAGATGAATCCCAGCATCTCGTTGCGGATCTCGGCCAGCTCGTCTTTGTCCATGCCGCCCACGTCCCGGCCGTTGAGCCGGTAAGTGCCGGAAGTGGGCACATCCAGGCAGCCGATGATGTTCATGCAGGTGGACTTGCCCGAGCCGGACTGGCCCACGATGGCCACGAACTCGCCCTTGTTGATCTGCATCGAGATATGGTCGGCGGCTTTGACGGTGGTGTCCCCCATCTGGTAGTACTTGCAGACGGAGTCAAACTCGATCAATGCGCTCATCGCGGACCACCACCTCCCGGACCGCCGCCTCCGCCGGGCATCATCATGCCGGTGTCGCTGCTCTCTGTCAGGGCGGCGGCGTCCGCGTCGTAGGCTATGGTGTCCTCTTCGGTCAGGTCGCTGCGGATCTCAATGTAGTTGTCATCGCTGACGCCGGTCTCCACCTGGACGTAAACGTAGCCATCCGGGGCGGTCATCTCGGCGGCGTTGGAAGCGCTGGGGCTATCCTCGGTGACCAGGACGTACCCGCCCCGCACCACCGCCCCGTTGGGGATGGACAAGGCGTCCTCGACGCTTTCCACCACGATGGAGACACTGGCGTTCATCCCCGGCATCAGCTCGCCGTAGTCGTCGATGCGGATGGTGACGGGGTAAGTGGTGGTGCCGCCGCTGGTGGTGCCATTGGAAGAAACATTGGTCACCACGCCGGTAAAGGTCTCATCCTCCAGGGCGTCGGCCACGATGGTGGCCTGCTGGCCTTCCTGGATGGACAAAATATCCAGCTCATCCACGTCGATCTCCATCTCCAGGTAGCTCAGGTCGTGGATGATGCACAGCACCTCGCTGGTGGAAGAATCGGTGCCGATGGTCTCGCCGGCCTGCACCCCTTTCAGGATGACGGTGCCGCTGATGGGAGCGGTGATGGTGTAGTCATCCAGGGTGTTTTCGGCGTCCTCCAGCGAAAGCTCGGCGCTGCGCAGGCTGTCGGCGGCCTGTTCTTCCTGACGGGTCAGGCTGTTGCTGCTGATCTGGAGGATGGCGCTGCCTGCGCTGACGGTGCTGCCCTCCTGGACGCAGAGGGCGGCGACGGTGCCGGCCGACGCGGCAGTCAGGGTCTGGGCGTTCTGATAAGTCAGCCGGGCCGAGCCCAGGGCGCTGACCCCGTTCACCGAGGCGGTAGCCGCCTGGGCGGAGGTCAGGCCCCCGCTGTTGGGCACCGCGATGGTGACGGAACGCACCTGGATGCTGCCGCTGCTCTGGGTGTCGGTGCCCGAGACCGAGCGCACGGTGCCGGCGACCTTTTCATAGGTGCCGTCCAGGGTGACTTCAGCCGCCTGCCCGGCGGTGAAGCCTGCGGCGTCCGCCGCCGGGAAATCCAGGGTCAGCAGCATGGCCGTATCGTTCCGGATGGTGGCCACCTCCTGCCCGGCGGTGACGGCGTCGCCCGGCGCCACCGAGATGGAGAGCACCGTGCCGCCGATGTCGGTACGGATGTACTGGGCATCCACAGCGTCCTCGTAGTCCCGCTGGGCCTGGTCGAGGGTGAGCTGGGCCCGCTCCACGCTGTTGATCGCGTCGGCGCTGTCGATGGTGTAGAGGATGTCGCCCTCCTGGACCATATCGCCCTCGGCAAAGTCGGCGGTGAGGACGTCGCCCCGCACCAGACTTTTGACCTCATAGGATTCGGCCGCCTCGATGGTGCCATCCTCGCTGTAGATGTTGGTGATGCTGCGGCGGGTCGGCGTCACCTCGATGTAGGTGCTCTGGGCCGATGTGTCGCTGGCGCGCATCTGCACCACCCACACCCCGATGCCCACCACGGCGGCGCATACGATCACGAGGACCGGCCATCTGCGCCGGAGGAAGTTCTTTTTCCCGCCCGGCGAAGCGCCCTGCGGGCTGTCCCTGTCCTCCTGTGGCTTTGTCTTGAACATTTCTGCCCCTCCTTGTCGATTGTTCCAGGAACGCCTGCCGGCCTTCCTGATGTTTCCAGTATAGCGGGTATTTCTTAGCATTCGCCCCGGAAAAACCTTAAGACTGCTTTAGATGCCGTGAATTTTTAATGAATGGCCCGCGCAGCGGCGCGAAAAAGCGCGGCAGACAGGAGCCGAAGCTCTCATCCGCCGCGCTTGCGTGTGGCTTATTCTGTTTTGGCCGGCTTTACGGGGAACAGCAAGGTGATGCAGAACCGCCGCGCCGTCTGGCTGACCCGGACCTCGGCCTGCATCTTTTCCATCATGGTCTGGACGCTGACAAGGCCCACCTTGGTGCTTTCGGAGCCGCCGGACTCGGGCGGCAGAGGGACGTTGGCAAAGGCCAGGCCGGCCTGCTCCCCCTCCCGCACAAAGCAGACCTGGACCGGGTGGGCCGGGTCGGCATATTTGAGGATGTTGGAGGCGATGTTGTCGAAGATGCGCCGGATGTAGGGCCGGTAGACCTGCAGGACGACGTCCTCCTCCCCCAGATCCAGCAGGCAGCCATACCCGCGCTGGCCCAGCTGCTCGGCAAATTCGGCCAGGGACTCCTCAAAGATCTGGGAGAAGGACGCAGGCCGGTCCAGGGTGACCACCGTATCCCGGGTGACCAGGGCGTATTCAAAGAGGTTGTCCGACAGCTGCTTGATCTGGCGGGCTTTGGTGTCGATCTTGGTCAGGTATTCCGCCAGCTGGGCCTGGCTGTGGTATTTGCCCCCCGCCACGATCTCGGTATACAGCAGCAGGGTGGTCAGGGGGGTGCGCAGGTCGTGGGACATCTGGGTGATCAGCTCCTTGACCCGGGCGGAGGTCTCCGCCTCCTGCCGGCGCTGCTGGCCCAGGGTCAGCCGCATGGAGTCCAGGCAGGAGGCCAGGGCCGTCAGCTCGTCGCTGCCCCGCACCGTGACCGGGCGGCTCAGATCGCCGCTTTCCATCACCTGCACCTCCTGGCTGAGCAGGCAGATGTACTGCACGATCCGCCGGCACCCCAGCAGGAACACTGCTAGGAACAGGCCAACGCAGAGGACGATCAGCCCCGCCGTGCCCCAGCGCACCCAGGCCAGCACGGGGTCGTAGTAGAGCAGGACCTGCAGCTCGCCGTCGGCAAAAAAGACGCTGGCCCGTGGCATCCAATCGTAAAAGGGCGTGGGCTTGCCCTCGTGGCCGATGTCGTTGCGGTCGGGCACGAAGGAACTGTAGACCATCACCTGGTCCCGGTACAGCTCCATCAGGGTGAAATCCTGCTGCCCGACCCAGGCGGAGATCTGCTCCACATCGGTGCTGGACAATTCTTCTTCCTGCACGAACGCCTGGAACTCGCCTATGCGGCGGGCCGTCTCGCGCTGGCGGAAATCGCTGTGCCGGGCATAGAAGTCCACCCCAAATCTCAGCGCCGTCTGCAGGACCAGGAACAGCAGGACGCATCCCAGCCCGGCCCCCACCAGCAGCCGGATGAACTGGGCGGTGAGGCTGTTGCGCCGCATCACCGGCTCGCTCTCCGCTCCGGGCAGGCTGTTACGCTTCATGGCCGCCGCCTCCATCCCGGGCAAAGTGATAGCCCTTGCCCCACACGGTGCAGACCCTGCGGGGGTTCTGGGGGTCGTCCTCGATCTTGAGGCGGAGGTTGCGGATGTGCACCATCACGGTGCCGTTGGAAGTGTAATAATAGGGCTCGTTCCACACCGCTTCGTACACCGCCTGGGCCGGATAGATCCGCTCCGGGTCCTGCATCAGCAGCCGCAGGATGCCATATTCCGTCTCGGTGAGGTTGACCTCCTGCCCATCCACCCAGACCCGGTTGCAGTCCAGGCTCAGCTTTACCCCGTGGGCGCAGAGCATCCGCCGCTCCGGCAGGGCGGCGGCCTCCCCTTTGCCCCGGTAGACGGTGTACCGGCGCAGCAGCGCCCGCACCCGGGCGCTGAGTTCGGCAAAAGAAAAAGGCTTGGCCAGATAGTCGTCCCCGCCGGCGGTCAGCCCCACCAGCTTGTCCGACTCCTGGGCCTTGGCGGTCAGGAACAGGATGGGCACGGTGGAGCGCTTGCGCAGCTCTTCGCAGACGCGCAGGCCGCTCATCCCCGGCATCATCACGTCCAAGATCACCAGGTCCACCTCGGGGCTGAAGGTCTGCAGCGCCTTGGCGCCGTTTTCGGCCTCCAGGATGCGGTAGCCCTCCCCCGCCAGCAAAATGCGCACGCCGTCCCGAATATCCGGGTCGTCCTCCACGATGAGGATGGTCTGTTCCGTCATATGCTCGCCCTCCCTTTTCCAAGTACAGCTCCAGTATAGCAGGAAATGCGGGGGCATTCCATGAAATTTTTCAAAAGAAATCTTAAGGTTTGGCCTCCGGACCTGCCTGCCGTTCAACTTTTGCTGCCCGGCGCTTAACCGCGCCTCGCTTGCGGCGGCGGGCCGGTGATGCTACAATAAAGCTACAGCGGCGCCGCGGCCCGTAACACAAGAAAGGCAGGAACATCCTATGGCATCAACACACATGAACATCGGTGGGCACATCGCCGCCCTGCGCAAAGCCAGGGGCCTCACCCAGGAACAGCTGGCCGCCCAGCTGGGGGTCTCGGCCCCGGCCGTCAGCAAGTGGGAGACCAACAGCTCCTGCCCTGACATCACCCTGCTCTGCCCGCTGGCGCGGGCTCTGGGCACCAACGTGGACACCCTGCTCCAGTTTGAAGAAAGCCTGTCCGATCAGGAGGTCGCCGCCCGGATCAACGAGGTGGCGGAGGCCGCCATGACAGGTGACACCGGCGCGGAAGAACGTCTGGAGGCCCTGCTCCACCGCTGGCCCGGCTGTACCGCTCTCCTGTTCAACGCGGCGGCGGTATACGACGGTTTCGAGCTGTTTTTCCCTGCGGCAGATGAGGAGGCCCGCCGCCGCTGGAAAACCCGCAAGCGCTCCCTGCTGGAGGAGATCCGCCGCACCGGCACCGCGGCCTACTGGCAGGCGGCCAGCATCCAGCTGGCAAGCCTGGCCGCCGCCGAGGGGGACACCGGCCAGGCCGAGGCCCTGCTGCAGGAGCTGCCCGCATACACCGGGGACCCCACCGCCGTCCGGGTCCAGCTCTGCCTGAAAAAGGGCCAGCCGGAGCAAGCCCTCAAGCTGGCCCAGACCGAACTCTATAAGTCGGTGGTCAAGATCGAATCCTGCATCTCCGCCCTGCTGAACCCCCAGGTCCAGCCCGACCCCCAAAAGGCGCTCAAAGCCTGCCGGGCCTACCGGGCCGTGGCAAACGCCTTCGGCCTGGTGGATCTGAGCGACGGCTTTCTGGTGGAGATCTACCTGCACACCGGGGAAATCGGCCGGGCCGCCGCCAGCTTTGCCCGCTATGTGGAGGTGCTGACCGGGCCGCCCGTCCTGCCGGACGAGGACCTCTTCTCCCCCGGCCTTGCCTATACCACCCCGGACGTGCAGCAGGCCATGCCCCAGCCTATGCGCCGGATGCTGCTGCAAAGCATCACCGGGGAAGAAAAATACCGCCCCCTGCTGGCAGACCCCGTGGCGGCCGCCGCGCTGGACAAACTGAAGGCCAGCGTGTGACCCACCCTTCCAGACAATCCACATAATAAAATGAGGCTGGCAGCCTTTCCCGGGCTGCCAGCCTCGTGTGCTGTTTATGCGGCGCTTATCCGATGCGGCGTTTTTTGTCCAGACGCATTTTGTCGGCGATCATGGCGATGAACTCGCTGTTGGTGGGCTTGCCGCGCATGTTGTGGATGGTGTAGCCGAAATAACGGTTCAGGGTGTCCACGTCGCCCCGGTCCCAAGCCACCTCGATGGCGTGGCGGATGGCGCGCTCCACCCGGCTGGGGGTGGCGTTGTCCTTTTGGGCGATGTCCGGATACAAGCGCTTGGTGACGGCGTTGATATACTCCGGGTCCTCCATGGCCATCAGGATGGCCTCCCGCAGGTACTGGTAGCCCTTGATGTGGGCGGGCACTCCGATCTGGTGCAGGATCTCGGTAACGGTGACCTCGTCGCTGTCGGCGGTGGTGAAGGCGTTCTGCCGCGCCGGGCGGGCCGCCGCTTTCAGCACCCGGTTGACCAGCACGCTCTCCTCGAAGGGCTTCACGAAATAATAGGAGAAACCAGCGTCCAGCAGCTCCTGGACCATGGCCTCGCTCTGGAAGGCGCCGGTCACAAAAAAGGCGGTGTGCAGCTCGCCGGCGGCGTTGTAGCGCTGCTTGATGGTCAGCGCGTCCAGCCCCGGCATAAAGGCGTCCAGCAAGACCACGTTGGGCCGGACGGCCAGCATCTTCTGCAGCACCTTGGAGCCGTCCTTTTCCACCACCGTGACCTCCACGCCCTGCTGTTCCAGCGCCTCACGGCAGCGCGGCGTAATATCTGCCCCGGTGTCCGACATCAGAAATCGAATTTTATCCATCTTCGTGCCTCCCATGTATCGTGTGTTGCTGGCTGTGGGTGTACCCCTCGTGAGAACCGCGCCGCTTTTGAGCGAATGCGCCGGCGTTTCTGGCTTATCCGATGCACCCTGTCCTGACACGATAGATTTTACCATATTTTACCAGTTGGCGCAACGGTAAAAATTGCCAGTTTTTGGAAATTATGGTCATTCGCCCCTCTTTTTACCCGGGATCAGGCTTCGGCAGGCTTTTCTTCCAGCATGGCAAGGAACTCGGCTTCACTCAGCACCGGCACCCCCAGCTCCTGCGCTTTGGTCAGTTTGCTGCCGGCCGCCTCCCCGGCCACCACATAGGCTGTTTTTTTGGAGACGGAACCGGCGGCCTTGCCGCCGTTTTTGACGATCAGGGCTTCGGCCTCTTTGCGGGAGAGGGTGGGCAATGTGCCGGTGACCACCAGGGTCAGCCCGGCCAGGCGGTCGGTCCGGGGCTCGCCCTGCCAGCGCATATTGAGCCCCAGCTCCCTCAGGCGGCGCACCAGGTCGGTGGTGCCCTCTTTGGCAAAGAATTCCACCACGCTCTGGGCCATCAGCTCCCCAAACCCGTTGATGGTACAGATCTTCTCGACGCTGGCCCCCTGCAGCGCCTCCATGGCGCCGAAGTGCTCCGCCAGCTGGGCGGCGGCCTTGTCCCCGATGTTGTGGATGCCCAGGGCAAACACCAGCCGGTCCAGGTTGTTCTGTTTGGAGCGGGCAATGGCCTCCAGCAGGTTGCCCGCTTTTTTCTCCTTGAATTTTTCCAGGGTGAGCAGCTGCTCCCGGGTCAGGGTGTAGAGATCCGCCGCGGTGCGGACCAACCCCTTGTCCACCAGCTGGGTGCAGACCGCCACCCCCAGGCCGTCGATGTCCATCGCATCCCGGGAGGCAAAGTGGATCAGGTTGCGCAGGGCCTGGGCCGGGCATTCGGGATTGATGCAGCGGAGGGCCACTTCGTCATCCAGGTGGACCACCGGCGCGCCGCAGGAGGGGCAGACGGTGGGCATCCGGTAGGGTTCGGCCCCTTCGGCGTGGCGGACCACGCCGGTCACCTCGGGGATGATCTCCCCCGCCTTGCGCACCTGGATGGTGTCCCCGATGCACAGCCCCAGCTGCTGGATGATCTCGCCGTTGTGCAGCGTCGCACGGGAAACGGTGGTCCCCGCCAGCGTCACCGGCTCAAAAGAGGCGGTGGGGGTCAGCACGCCGGTGCGGCCCACGTTGATCTCGATGTCCAGCAGGCGGGTCTCCTTGACCTCGGGGGGATATTTGAACGCGATGGCCCACCGGGGGAACTTGGCCGTCGAGCCCAGCTGCCGCCGCTGGGCGAAGCTGTCCACCTTGATGACGGCGCCGTCCATATCGAAGCCCAGGGCGGCCCGCTCCTGGCCGATCTGCTCGATCTCGGTGATGGCGGCGTCGATGTCCCGGACCAGGTGATACCGGGGGGACACCGGCAGCCCCAGCGCCCGGAGGTAATCCAGACTCTGGGCATGGCTGGTCAGCTCGACGCCCCGCACCTGCTGCACATTAAAAAGAAAGATCCGCAGTCCGCGGCTTCCGGTGACCTTGGGGTCCTTCTGCCGCAGGGAGCCTGCCGCCGCGTTGCGCGGGTTTTTGAAGGGCGCCGCCCCCTGCAGCTCCTGTTCCTCGCACAGCTTCTGGAACACATCGTGGGGCATATAGACCTCCCCCCGCACCTCCAGGTAGGCGGGCGGGTTGTCCCCCTTCAGGGTCTTGGGGATGCTGCGGATGGCCCGGACATTTTCGGTCACGTCCTCGCCCACCACGCCGTCCCCACGGGTAGAAGCCCGCACCAGCTGGCCGTTTTCATACTCCAAACTGCAGGACAGGCCGTCGATCTTGATCTCTACCACATACTCCGGCTCCACCCCCGCGTCCCGGACCCGGCGGTCAAAGTCCCGCAGTTCCTCGTAGCTGAAGGCATCCAGCAGGCTCTCCATCTTGACGGCGTGAGTCACCTTCGCAAAGCGGCCGCTGGGGGCGCCTCCCACCCGCTGGGTGGGGGAATCAGGGGTGACCAGCTCCGGATAGGCGGCCTCCAGCTCCCGCAGTTCCCGGGTCAGGGCGTCGTACTGGAAATCCTCCAGTTCCGGGGCGTCCTGGTCGTAGTAAAGGTGGTTGTTGTAGTCGATCAGCCCGCGCAGCTCCTGCACGCGCTTTTTGGCCTGTTCCAGTTCCAGCATGGTTTGTTTCCCTCTCTTACTTGGAATCTCTGTAATCAATTTATAATACCACAAAATGCGCCCGGCGGCAAACGCCTCTTTCCCAGCGGGGCGCGCCGGCAGCAAAAAACGAAAAATAACAGGAATACGCTGCAAATCAACCCTGTGCAATGAATAGCACAATGTTGCCATGAGCATTTTTTGACGATGTTTCGACGGTGATTCAAATTCTACTGCACCTATACGCATCGTATTATCGCCATTTTTTCGCTCGCATCATCGTTCTTTTTTGCATCACTCCTTCCCGGGGCTTGCCGCGCAAAAAAGACAGCGCACAGAGGGCGGTTTGACACGCCAGCTGTGCGCTGTCCGGTTTCAGATTTGCAGATGTAGGGGCCGGTGGCTCAGATCGAAATGGTGTTGCAGACGTCCAGCAGGACCGGGTCCAGAGACTTGGTCATCTCCAGGGCCTCGTCCACCGGGTAATCCACCAGCGTTTCGCCGCGCATACCCACGATGCGGTTGAACTTGCCCTCCTCGATCAGGCACACGGCGCGGTAGCCCATGGCAGAAGCGTTGACGCGGTCCCGCAGGGTGGGCGAACCGCCGCGCTGGACGTGGCCCAGGATGGTGGCGCGGGAGTCGATGCCGGTGCGGGCCTGGATCTCGTTGGCGATCTCCTGGGCATGGCCGACACCCTCCGCCACAATGATGATGAAGTGGTTTTTGCCGGTCTTTTTGGTCATCTCGATGCGGTCCAGCACGTCGCGCTGCATATCGAACTGATGCTCCGGCAGCAGGACGGCCATGGCGCCCGAGGCGATGGCCACGTTCAGGGCGATGTAGCCGGCGTTGCGGCCCATGACTTCGACGACGCTGCAGCGGTCGTGGCTCTGGGTGGTGTCGCGCAGCTTGTCGATCATCTCCATGGCGGTGTTCATGGCGGTATCGTAGCCCACGGTGTAGTCGGTACAGGCGATGTCGTTGTCGATGGTGCCGGGCAGGCCGATCATCGGGATGCCCCGGTGGGCCAGCTCACGGGCGCCGCGGTACGAGCCGTCGCCGCCGATGACCACCAGCGCGTCGATGCCCAGCTCACGGCATTTGGCCGCGCCCTTGTCCTGCCCTTCCTTGGTCTTGAACTCCAGGCAGCGGGCGGTGTACAGGATGGTGCCGCCGTCCTGGATGATGTTGGAGACGCTGCGCAGGTTCATCTCGTAGCACTCGCCGTTCAGCAGGCCGTTGTAGCCGCGCTGGATGCCGATCATCCGGTATCCCTTGTGGATGCCGGTGCGGACGACTGCGCGCACCGCCGCGTTCATGCCGGGTGCGTCGCCGCCGCTGGTCAAAACGCCAATGGATTTGATCTGTCTCTCCATAGTGGAAATCCTCCCATTCACATATGCCTTTTCCCTTTTATAAGCCTATTTCCTTCTTATTTCAGCCGGCCGTCCTCTTCCCTGCCCATGCAGGGCAAAGGGGGCGCCGCGGCCGGGGCCCTGCCGCCCCCGCCGTATTACTGACATTATAGCACATTTTGTTTCTTTTGAAAACAGGGCACCCGTTTTGATTCACTCACATACATGTCATTTTGTTGCAACATTGTCCGCGCCCAGCAGCCGCTGCAGCTCCTGGTAGAACAGTGGGTGGCCCGAGGTATACAGCCGGCGGGGCACGGCCAGCTTTTTCTTTTCGTCGCGCAGGCAGAGGATGACCGGGATGTCTCCGTCGAAAATGCCCAGCAGGTTGATGACCTTGTCGTACTCCCGGCAGCTGCGGGAGGGCAGGCGGATATAGACCCGTTTGGGCGCCTCCCGCACCGGGTCGGGCCGGTAGTCCTGGGGGGCGGCGGGGTTGTAGCGGTCGACCGGGATGATCGACTCCGCCATCAGCTTGGCCGGCTCGTCCTCCCGCACCGACAGCCGCCCGTCGATGACCACGACGGCGTTTTCCTGCAAAGCGTCCCGGAAAAGCTCCAGCACCCGGGGGAACACGATCACCTCCAGGGTGCCGGTCAGATCCTCCACGCTGGTAAAGGCCATCAGGGTGTTGTTCTTGGTGGTCATCATCCGGCTCTTGACCACGGTGCAGACGATCCGCACGTGGGTGTTGTCCAGCTTGTGGGCGTCCTCCCCGGTCAGCATCTTGATGGTGTGGGAGGCGTACCGGGCCGACTGCTCCCGGTAGGCGTCCAGCGGGTGGCCGGACAGATACAGCCCGCTGACCTCCTTTTCCATCCGGAGCAGCTCGGTGTGGGGGTACTCGGGCAGAGCCTTGAGCTGGTAGCCGCCGTCTGCGGCCGCCTCCTCTCCCCCGCCGCTCAGCACGGCAAAGAGGTCCAGCTGGCCGTCCAGGTTCCGGCGGGCGTCGTTTTCCACGCTTTTCAGGATGCCCTCCACCGCTTCCACCTGGCTGCGGCGGGTGGCCCCCATGCAGTCGAACGCCCCGGCTTTGATCAGGCACTCCACCGCCCGGCGGTTGAGTTCGTTGCCGTGCATCCGCTTGCAGAAATCGTACAGGCTGCTGTAGGGGCGGCCCGCCCGCTCCCGCACCACGCACTCGATCAGGTTGCGGCCCACGTTTTTGACGGCGTTGAGGCCGAAACGGATCTGGCCCTGCTGGTCGGTGGTGAAGCCGCCCCCCGAAATGTTGATGTCGGGCGGCAGCACCTTGATCCCCAGCCGGGTGCACTCGGCGGTGTACTCAATCACCTTGTCGGTGTTGTCCAGCACGCTGGTCAGCAGGGCGGCCATGAACTGCGCCGGGTAATGGCACTTGAGGTAGGCGGTCTGGTATGCGACATAGGCATAGCAGGCCGCATGGCTCTTGTTGAAGGCGTAGGAGGCAAAGCTGGACATCTCGTCGTAGATCTCGTTTGCCACCTGCTCCGGGATGCCGTTGGCCACACAGCCGGGGCATTCGTGCCCCGGTTCGGTACAGCCGTGGATGAAGTGTTCCCGCTCCGCCTCCATGACGGCGTGCTTTTTCTTGCTCATGGCCCGGCGGACGTTGTCCGCCTGCCCGAAGGAGAATCCGGCCAGCTCCCGGAAGATCTGCATGACCTGCTCCTGGTAGACGATGCACCCGTTGGTCACGTCCAGGATATGGGCCAGCTGGGGGGTCTTGTAGCTGATCTTGTCCGGCTCGTGGCGGTTGCGCAGATAGGTGGGGATGGACTCCATAGGCCCCGGCCGGTACAGGCTGATCAGGGCGATGACGTCCTCCAGATTTTCCGGCTGCAGGCCCATCAGGACCTGGCGCATCCCCGAAGATTCCAGCTGGAACACGCCCTCGGTCTCGCCCCGGCCCAGCATCTCATACGTGGCTTTGTCGTCGTAATCCAGCTTTGCCATGGAGAAAGCCGGGTCATTTTTCTGGACGGCGGTCTCGGCGTCCCGGATGACGGTCAGGGTCCGCAGGCCCAGAAAATCCATCTTGAGCAGGCCCAGCTCTTCGATCTCGGTCATGTTGAACTGGGTCACCGGCAGGCCGTCGTTGGTGGCCAGGGGCAGATAGCAGTCCACCGGCTCGGGGGTGATGACCACGCCGGCGGCGTGGGTGGACGCATGCCGGGGCATCCCCTCCACCTTGGCGGCGGTGTCGATCAGCTCTTTGACCTGGGGGTCGGCGTCGTACAGCTTTTTCAGCTCGGTGGAAATTTCCAGCGCCCGCTTGAGGGTCATCTTCAGCTCCATGGGCACCAGCTTGGCCACCGTGTCCACGCTCTGGTAGGGCAGGCCCATCACCCGGCCCACGTCCCGGATGGCATTGCGGGCGGCCATGGTCCCAAAGGTGACGATCTGGGCCACGTGGTCCGAGCCGTATTTCCGGTTGACGTAGTCGATGACCTCCTGGCGGCGCTCGTAGCAGAAATCCACGTCGAAGTCAGGCATGCTGACCCGCTCCGGGTTCAAAAAGCGCTCGAAGATCAGGTTGTAGCGGATGGGGTCGATGTCGGTGATGCCCACGCAGTAGGCCGCGATGCTGCCCGCGCCCGAGCCGCGCCCCGGCCCCACCGGGATGTTCTGGCTCTTGGCAAAGTTGATGTAGTCAAAGACGATCAGGTAGTAGTTGGTATACCCCATCGACCGGATGACGCCGATCTCGTACTGGAGCCGCTCCCGGTTGGCCTCGGGCACGTCGGGGCCGTAGCGGCGCTCCAGCCCTTCCCAGCAGAGCTTTTCAAAATAGGCCTGGTTGTCCATCCCATCGGGGGCTTTGTAGTAGGGGATCTTGGTGTGGCCGAAGTCGAAGTCGAAGCTGCACTGCTCGGCGATCCGGGCGGTGTTGGCGCAGGCTTCCGGCACCATGGAGAACAGGCTGTACATCTCCTCGGTGGTCTTGAGGTAGAACTCGTCGGTCTGGAACTCCATCTTGTCGGCGTCCTGGATGGTCTTGCCGGTCTGGATGCACAGCAGGATCTCCTGGACCCGGGCGTCCTCCCGGCGCAGGTAGTGGGCGTCGTTGGTGGCCGCCATGGGGATGCCGGTGTCCCGCGCCAGCTGGATCAGCCGGGGCAGGACGGTCTCGTCCTCGGCCAGGCCGTGGTCCTGCAGCTCGATGTAGTAGTTGCCCGGCCCGAACAGGTCGTTGTACCACAGGGCGGCGGCTTTGGCCCGCTCGTAATCCCCTGCCAGCAGCGCCTGGGGGATCTCCCCCGCCAGGCAGGCCGACAGGCAGATCAGCCCCTCGTGGTATTGTTCCAGCAGCTGCTTGTCGATCCGGGGCTTGGAATAGAAGCCCTCGGTGAAGGCGGCCGACACCATCTTGATGAGGTTTTTATAGCCTGTCTCGTTCTTGCACAGCAGGATCAGGTGGTGGTTGCCGTCGATCTTGTTCACCTTGTCGAACCGGGTGCGGGTGGCCACATAGACCTCGCACCCGATGATGGGCTTGACGCCAGCCTTTTGGGCCGCCTTGTAAAACTGCACGCAGCCGTACATCACCCCGTGGTCGGTGCAGGCGACAGCGGTCTGGCCGCACTCCTTGACCCGCTCCATCAGCTGGTCGATGCGGCAGGCGCCGTCCAGCAGGCTGTACTCGGTGTGGACGTGCAGATGGACAAAATCCCGCTGTGCCGCGGTGGCTTCGCTCACGATCTTCCCCCCTCCTTCCGGGTCCGCAGGTCGGCGGACATGGCCTCCAGCCGCTTGAGGCGGTGGGCCAGCCCCGACTTGCTGGGCCGGGGCTCGATTTTTTCACACAAAGCGGCCAGAGACAGCTCGGGATACTCCAGCCGTTTGACCGCCGTCTCGCGCAGCGGCTCGGGCAGGGCGTCCAGCGCGTCCTGTTCCTGCAGATAGCGCAGGGCCCGGATGGCCGACGCATTGGCCCGCACCGTCTTGCCCAGGTTGGCGGTCTCGCAGTTGGTGTACCGGTTGACCCGGTTGCGGACCGATTTGACGGCCCGCTCGCTGTTCATCTGGCCGGCGGCCTGCCCGGCCCCCATAAAGACCAGCAGGGCCTGGATGTTGGCGCAGGCTTTCAGATAGATGACGTTGACCCCCTTGCGGCGGCTGCGCCGGGGGGCAAACTCATGTTCGGCCAGCAGGGCCTCAAAATCCCGGGCCAGGTTGGTCCGGGGGGTGGTAAATTCCAGGTGATAGCCCTTCTGCGGGTCGGTGACCGTCCCGCAGCAGAGGAACGCCGCCCCCACATAGGCGCTGACGCTGTCCCGGCTGCGGATCAGGCCGGGGTCGATCTGCAGGCTGGTCTCCCGGCCGGTGGTGCCGAACAGCGCGTGCATCCGGGCCACGCAGGCGGCGTCCTCGATCTTGAACTCGTAGACAGGCCCGCTGGCGTGTTCCCTGCGGCAGACCCCGCCCTGGACGCCGCATCGGGCAAAGCACTGCATGGCATAGCCGGCGGTCTCGGCCTGTTCGGTCTGGATCACCAGCCCTCTGGCGTCAAAATGTTTTGCAAAACAGGCCAGCCCATAGCAGGCCGCCCGGACGGCGGCCTCGGACGCCAGCGCCCGCCCGGCGATCTCGCTCCTGGCCTCGGAGGCAAAGCTCATGCTTCGTCCCTTCCTTATTTATAGTATCGTGTTCACCGGGACGCATCCCGGTGCTGGAGGCTGACGGCGTAGCCCTGCTGCTCGCAGTAAGCCGCGATCTTGCGGGCAAAGGTGATGGACCGGTGTTTGCCGCCGGTGCACCCCACCCCGATGGTCAGCTCGCTCTTGCCCTCTTTGACGTACAGGGGCAGGGCGTACTCCAGCAGGTATTCGATCCGTTTCAGCAGCTCCCGGGAAGCGTCGAAGCTCATCACATAGTCCACCACTTCCTGGTCCATGCCGGTCTTGTGCTTGAGCTGGGGCACATAGAAGGGGTTGGGCAGGCACCGGACGTCCAGCACCAGGTCCGCCTCCCCCGGCAGCCCGAACTTGAACCCGAAGGAGACGACGTTCAGCCGCATGGCGGCCTTGGCCCCGCCCCCCGGGATGAACAGGTCGCAGATGCGCTCCTTGTTTTGGGCCGTCGAGAACAGGCTGGTGTCCATCACATAGTCTGCCCGGTCCAGCAGGGGCTGCAGGATCTCCCGCTCTTTGGTGATGGCCTGGATGGTGGGAATGTTCTCCGTCAGGCTGATGGGGTGGCGGCGGCGGGTCTCTTTGTAGCGGCGGCAGAGCACCTCGTCCGACGCATCCAGAAACAGCACCTTATAGGGCACCTGCTGCAGGTCCAGCAGGTCCAGGGCCTCCTGCACTTCCTGCCGGGTGTGGCAGCCCCGCACGTCCATCGAGATGGCCACCCGGTCCAGCTGGTTGTCGCCGGCCCGGGCAAAGGCCGCGATCTGGGACAAAAGTTTTGCCGGGATGTTGTCCATACAGAAATAGCCAATATCTTCCAGTGCGTTCATCGAGACCGATTTGCCCGAGCCCGAAAGCCCGCTTACGATCAACAGCTCCATAGCCGCTCTCCACTTCCTTGATACTATGTTACAGCTCTACGACGCGGATCTCCTTTTCCAGGACAAAGCCGGTCTGTTCTTTGACGATCTGCTGCACCTCGCTGCACAGGGCCAGCACGTCGGCGCAGGTGGCGCCGCCCAGGTTGACCACAAAGCCGCAGTGCTTCTCGCTGATGGCCGCGCCCCCGTGGCGGTGGCCCCGCAGGCCGCACTGTTCGATCAGCGCGCCGGCAAAGGCGCCCACAGGCCGTTTGAAAGTGCTGCCCGCGCTGGGTTTGTCCAGAGGCTGTTTGTCCCGGCGGCGGCCCATCAGGTCGTTCATCCGGGCGGCGATGGCGCCGGGGTCTCCGGGGGCCAGCCCAACGGCGGCCGACAGGATGCAGCCGCCGTTCGATTCAAAGATGCTGTGGCGGTAGCCCAGGTCCAGGGCGGCGGCGGGCGCCTCCTCGATCTGCCCTTCGGCGGTCAGGTACCGCACCGAGAGCAGGACGTCTTTCATCTCGCCGCCGTAGGCGCCGGCGTTCATATAGACCGCGCCCCCCACCGTGCCGGGGATGCCATAGGCAAACTCCAGCCCGGTCAACCCGGCGTGCAGGGCCGCCATGCACAGAGCGTTCAGCGGCATCCCGGCCGGCGCGGTGAGGGTGTCGCCTTCCCGGCGGACCTCCCCTTTCATCCCCGCCAGGCTGATGACCGCCCCGGCGTAGCCTTTGTCCCCGAACAGGATGTTGCTGCCGTTGCCCAGCAGATAGCAGGGCACAGCCAGCTCCCGGCACAGGGCGGCGGCCTGGCACAGCTGCGCCTCGCTGGCGGGCTGGACAAAGACTGCTGCCGGCCCCCCGATCTTAAAGGTGGTGTGGGCGGCCAGGGGCTCCTGTTCTTTGTACGCGATGCCGGCCGCCCGCAGGCGAGCCTTTAAGGTCTCGTGGTTTTCCAAACTGTGCTCCTCTCAGTCGATGGTGGCGTCCAGACCCAGACGGATCAGCAGCTCCTTGGCCGCGTTGTAGCCCATCTTCTTCTGGCGGTTGTTGATGGCGGCGGTCTCCAGCACCACGGCCAGGTTGCGGCCGGGAGAGACCGGGATCTCGGTGCTGGGGATCCTGACGCCCAGAATATCGTAGTATTCGGTCTCAAGGCCGGTGCGCTGGTAGTTCTTCTTGGGGTCCCAGGGCTCCAGCTGGACCACCAGGTCCACCGTCTCGGTCACCTTGACCGCGCCCGCGCCGTACACCCGGGACACGTTGATGATGCCCACGCCCCGCAGCTCGATGAAGTGGCGGATGTTTTCGGGGGCGGTGCCCATGATCTGCCGGTTGGAGACCTTGCGCAGCTCGACGGCGTCGTCGGCCACCAGCCGGTGGCCCCGCTTGACCAGCTCGATGGCCAGCTCGCTCTTGCCGATGCCGCTGTCCCCTACGATCAGGATGCCCTCGCCGTACACCTCCACCAAAACGCCGTGGCGGGTGATGCGGGGGGCCAGTTCCATGTTCAGGACGCTGAGCAGGCTGCCCATCAAAACGCAGGTGGCTTCGTTGGAGCGCAGCAGGGCTACCTTATATTTCTGGGCCAGCTCCACCATCTCGGGGAACGGGGTCAGCTCGTCGCTGCGGGAGACGATCACCGCCGGGGGCATCTGCCCAAACAGATGGTCCAGCGCTTCGTAGCGGCGCTCGGGCGTCTGGACCGAGAGGAAGTTCATCTCGGCCAGGCCCATGATCTGCAGGCGCAGATTGTCGAAATATTCGTAGTAGCCGGCCAGGAACAGGCCCGGGCGGTTGACCTCGGCGATCTCGACGTTGATCCTGCTCAGCTCGCATGGGGTGTAGACCACCTCCATGTTGACCCGCTCAGACAGTTTGGCGAGCGATATTGTAAAGTTTTCCATCCTTGTATCCTCCTGTGACAGACGGGACGCGCTGTCCGTTTCGGCCGGGACTTGCAGGTCGGTGCGCAAAATTCCCATTTTTTATATTATAATCAAAACCGGACGGGATTACAATTCCCCCGGGGCATTTTTCCGCATTGCGCGCGGCCCCTCCGTCCGCTATAATAAAAAGGAAAGGCGGGGTTTATGTAAACCATCCTTTACGCAGATTTTACATTGCTCCGGTTTCACATTTTACATCCCTGCACTATACTCAAAGCGAATGCGCGTAAAGTAACTGTAAACCATCCACTCCTAACCCGCAGAAACGAGGATAGACCATGAGCATCACGCACGTTTTTTCCCTGCTTGGCGGCCTTGCACTGTTCCTTTATGGCATGGACCTGATGGGCAAGTCCCTGGAGCGGCAGGCCGGCAGCCGGCTGCAGAAGATCCTTGCCCGCCTGACCGAAAACCCCTTCAAAGGATTTTTGCTGGGGCTTGCCGTCACCGCCGTGATCCAAAGCTCCAGCGCCACCACGGTGATGGTGGTGGGCTTTGTCAACAGCGGCATCATGGAGCTGCACCAGGCCATCGGCATCATCATGGGCAGCAACGTGGGCACCACCGTCACCAGCTGGATCCTGAGCCTGACCGGCCTGGAGGGCGACAGCCTCCTGATCCAGCTGCTCAAGCCCTCCACCTTCAGCCCGCTGCTGGCCTTTGTCGGCATTCTGCTGTTCATGTTCGGCGGCGAAAAGAAAAAGGGCGCCGGAGGCATCCTGATCGGCTTTGCCATCCTGATGACCGGCATGACCGCCATGTCCGACGCCGTCTCCCCCCTGGAGGACGAGCCCTGGTTCACCGAGCTGTTCGTCCGCTTCTCCAACCCCATCCTGGGCGTGCTGGTGGGGGCCCTGGTCACGGCGGTGATCCAGAGCTCCAGCGCCAGCGTGGGCATCCTGCAGGCCCTGAGCTCCACCGGCGCCATCACCTACGGCAGCGCCATCCCCATCATCATGGGCCAGAACATCGGCACCTGCGCCACCGCCCTGATCTCCTCGGTGGGGGCCAACAAAAACGCGCGGCGGGCCGCCATGGTCCACCTCTACTTCAACATCATCGGCGTAGCGGTGTTCCTGGTCTGTTTCTACGGCCTGAATGCGGTGTTCCACTTCACCTTTGTCAACAATGTGATCGCCCCCTGGGGCATCGCGGTGGTCCACTCGGTGTTCAACCTGGGCACCACCGCCCTGCTGCTGCCTTTCACCAGCCTGCTGGAACGTCTGGCCTGCATGACCATCCCCGACGACGAGAAAAAAGAGAGCTTTACCCTGCTGGACGAGCGCCTGCTGAACACCCCTTCGGTGGCTGTGGAGCAGGCCCGCGCCGTCACCTCCGATATGGCCGAGACCGCCCGCACCGGCGTCATCCAGGCCATGAGCCTGACCCACCGCTGGGACGAGGAGCTGGCCAAAAAAGTGCGGGAGCAGGAAAAGCAGGTGGACCGCAGCGAGGATGCCCTGGGCACCTACCTGGTCAAGCTGTCCGGCTACGCCCTGAACCACGAGGACGGCCAGCAGGTCAACACCCTGCTGCACACCATCAGCGACTTTGAGCGGATCAGCGATTATTCCGTCAACCTGCTCCACTCGGCCCAGGAGATCCACGACAAGAAGATCGCCTTTTCGGCCGACGCCCAGGAGGAGCTGGGGGTGCTGGAAGATGTGGTCCAGGATCTGCTGAACCGCGCCACCGAGGCCTTCCGCCAGAACGACCTGCACCTTGCCAGTAAGGTGGAGCCCATGGAGTCGGTGGTCAACGAGCTGGTCCGGGCCATCAAGGCGCGGCACGTCGCCCGGCTGCAGGCCGGCAGCTGCTCCATCACCTACGGCTTTGTGCTGGACGACCTGCTGACCAGCTACTCCCGTATCTGCGCCCACTGCAGCAACGTGGCGGTAGCCCAGATCGAGGTGGCCCAGGACAGCTTTGATACCCATGCTTATCTGTCCGACCTGCGGCACAACCGGGCCGCCGAGGAGAGCAAGGCGTTCCAGCGCCGGGTGGACCGCTACCGGGCGCGCTACACCTTTCCCAACGAAAACGGGACCGCAAAGCCCGTAAAGAAGGAGGAACCCTGAGATGATCTATATCGTAGAGGACGACGCATCCATCCGGGAGCTGGAGCAGTACGCGCTCCAGTCCAGCGGGTACGACGTCAAGTCGTTTGAGGAGCCCGAGGCTTTCTGGCAGGCCATGCGGATCACCGAGCCCGAGCTGGTGATCCTGGACGTGATGCTGCCCGGCGAGGACGGCTTTTCGATCCTGAAAAAGCTGCGGGGCACCCCCGCCCTGCGCCAGCTGCCCATCATCATGGTCACCGCCAAATCCAGCGAGCTGGACACCGTCCGTGGCCTGGACTGCGGCGCCGACGATTATATCACCAAGCCCTTTGGGATCATGGAGTTCCTCAGCCGGGTGCGGGCCGCCCTGCGGCGCTCGGCCCCGCCGGCCAAGCCCAATGTCTACTCCTTCCACGAGCTGCTGCTGGACAACGCGCGCCACAGCGTGACGGTGAACGGCGTGCCGGTGGACCTGACCTATAAGGAATACAGCCTGCTGCGGCTGCTGCTGGAAAACACCAACCTGGTGGTGACCCGGGAGACCATCCTGCAGGTGGTGTGGGGCACCGACATCTCGGTGGAAAGCCGCACGGTGGATATGCACATCCGCACCCTGCGCAAAAAGCTGGGCAGCGCGGGCAGCTACATCCTCACCGTCCGCAAGGTGGGCTACAAGCTGGCCGACAGCGAGGAGGGCGCCGAAGAATGAGGACCCGCAGCATGGAGGAGACCATCGGCCGCCGGCTGTACCTGATGGGGTTTCTCAGCCTGGTGGTGGCGGTGGCGGTCTGCATCTTCGTCTTTCACCAGGCTTTTACCAAGCAGGCCTGGCGTGCGCTGGAAAACGAATCCTCCCTCATCACCGCCCAGTACCGCTACGACCCGGACAGTCTCCAGGCCCTGGACTCGGACCGCATCCGGGTGACCCTGATCTCCCCCAGCGGGGAGGTCCTCTATGAGTCCACCGACGCCGACGAGCAGGCCGAAATGGAAAACCATCTTTCCCGCCCCGAGGTCCAGGAGGCGTTTGCCTCCGGCCAGGGCGAGGACATCCGGGACTCGGCCACCACCGGCTACGAGACCTATTATTACGCCGTATTGCTGGAGGACGGCAACGTCCTGCGCACCAGCCAGGATGCCGAAACGGTCTGGGCCCTTTACGACCAGGCCCTGCCCGCCATCCTCATCAGCTGCTTTGTCATCATGGGCAGCGCAGCTTTCCTGGCCGGGGTGCTGACCCGGCATCTGGTCCGGCCCATGCTGAAGATGACCGACGACCTGGACCACATCCAGGAGAACGTTCCCTACCGGGAGCTGGTCCCCTTTGCCGATGCCATCTACTCCGACCGGGCCATGCGGGAGAGCAACGAAAAAATGCGCCAGGAGTTCACCGCCAACGTGAGCCACGAGCTCAAAACCCCCCTGACCAGCATTTCGGGCTATGCCGAGATGATCGAGACCGGGCTGGCCCGGCCCGAGGATGTGGCCTCCTTCGGGCAGAAGATCCACAGCGAGGCCAGCCGGATGCTGCGGCTGGTGAACGACATCATCCAGCTGTCCCATCTGGACGCCTCGGGCAGCACCCACGACGCCCCCGTGATGGAGCCGGTGGACCTGTCGGTCATCGCGCGGGAGTGCGCCGAGCGCCTGAAGGTGAACGCCCGTCGGGCCTACGTCACCCTGAACTTCCGGGGCGAGAGCGCCCAGGTCAAGGGCTCCCCCAGCCTGCTGGAAGAACTCTGCCAGAACCTGTGCGACAACGCCATCCGCTACAACCGGCCCGGGGGCCGGGTCCTGCTGGAGACCGGCCGCACCCGGGAGGGCCACCCCTATCTCTCGGTGCAGGACAACGGCATCGGCATCCCAAAAGAAGCTCAGGGCAGCGTCTTTGAGCGGTTCTACCGGGTGGACAAAAGCCGCAGCAAGGCCACCGGCGGCACCGGGCTGGGGCTTGCCATCGTCAAGCAGATCGCCCGCATCCACAACGCCCGCATCCGCCTGAACAGCGAGGTGGGGGTGGGCACCACCGTGACCATCACCTTCGAGGGGCTGGACGCCTGACCCGGCTTCGCCCTCAAAGGACCACAACGTCTGTCCGCAGCGGCGGGCAGGCGTTTTTTGTCGGGTCCAGCGCTGCGCCGGTCTGCAGGGCCTGATAGGCCCCCAGGCCCAACAGGTCCTGCCCGGCGGCCCACCGCTCGGCCAGCAGGCCGGTGCACAGCTGCCCCAGCCGGGCCAGCTGATCCGGCGCGGGCTCGATGCTGCCGGCGGCCGTCTGGCAGTCCAGCCGGAGGGCGAACCCCTCCGCCCCTGCCTCTACGCTGAGCAGCGGCCGGCGGAGGATCAGGGGCCGCTCCCCCAGCCAAAAAGTGAACTCCTCCCCTTTGCCCGTCAGCAGGCGGTACACCGCCGTCTTTTCGGCATCCCAGGGAGACTGTTCCGTCTCGGACAAAAATACGCCTTCTTCCAGGGCGGCGGGACCGTTTTCTTCCAGGGCCAGCACCGGCAGCAGGACGCCGCCGTCCACCCGGGCCTCGTACAGCCGGGGCAGGGTCCGCCGGGCCTGTTTGAGGGCCTGGAGCAGCTGGGTCAATGGCTCGCCGCCCTCCTCCGTGGCCTCGGACAGCTCCCCGCAGGAAAAGCGGCACGCCGCCAGCCGGGCGCTGGTCCGCCCGCACTGCCGGGCCAGCACCAGGGCCTCGTATTCTTCCAGCGCCGTCCAGCCGCCGCCCGGCATCAGCAGCAGATAATCGCACAGGCGGAAATTCGCCGTCAGGGGCAGGGCCGCTTCGGCGCTGGCCAAAGCCCGCTCCAGATCCGGGCCCTGAGCCGCGGCAAAGCGGATGCCGTCCGACACTTCGGAGGAATCCGCCGACGCTTCGGGCGCCTGGTAGAGCAGGCCCACCGTCCAGTGTCCTTCCCCCGGTTCCAGCAGCACCGCCCGGACCATGCTCTTTTCGGTGGTGTCGGTGCGGGCAAACGCCAGGCAGAACGCCGCCAGCAGCCCGGCGGCCCAGCATCGCAGCATACGGTTTTTGGGCATCCTCTTCCCCCTTCGGTTTTGCTGCTGTCAGTATGCGCAGGGCCGGGGGCGAATATCCCGATTGACCGGCCCGCCGCCCTGTGCTACACTGATACCAAACCACTCACACACAGCAAAGGAGAACCCCCTATGCGCTACGATTTCACTTCCATCCTGGACCGCCGCGGCAAGGATTCCATCGCCGTGGACGGCCTGGGCCGCAACCCCGGCTTTGCCCCCGACGCCCCCCGGGACGGCTTCGACCCCATCCCCATGTGGGTGGCGGACATGAATTTCCCCACCGTGCCCACCGTCCCCCAGGCGCTGATGGAGCGTGCTAGCCACCCCGCCTACGGCTATTTTGAGACCACCGACGCCTACTACGACGCCATCATCCAGTGGCAGGTGCAGCGCAACGGCTGCGATCCCGCCCTGCTGACCCGGGACTGCATCGGGTACGAAAACGGCGTCCTGGGCGGGGTCGTCTCGGCCCTGACCAGCCTGGCAGGCCCCGGCGACCCGGTGCTGGTCCACAGCCCCACCTACATCGGCTTTACCAGGTCCCTGCAGGACAACGGCTTCCGGATCGTCCACTCGCCCCTGGTCCGGGACGAGCAGGGCGTGTGGCGGATGGACTACGCCGACATGGACCGCAAACTGAAGCAGTACCACATCCATGTGGCCATCCTGTGCAGCCCCCACAACCCCTGCGGCCGCGTCTGGACCCGGGAGGAGCTGGAACAGGCCATGGCAGTGTACCAGGCCAACCGCTGCGTGGTCATCTCGGACGAGATCTGGTCCGACATCCTGCTGAACGGCCACAAGCACACCCCCACCCAGAGCGTCAGCCCCGACGCCCGCAGCCGGACCATCGCCCTCTACGCCCCCAGCAAGACCTTCAATCTGGCGGGGCTGGTGGGCAGCTACCACATCATCTACGACGCCTGCCTGCGGGACTTGTGCCGCGCCCGGGCGTCCAAATGCCATTACAACAACATGAACGTCCTGTCCATGCACGCCCTGACCGGCGCCTACCGGCCCGAAGGGCAGGTCTGGGTGGACGAGCTGTGCCAGGTGCTTTCGGGCAACATCAACTATGCCTGCGATTACATCCGGGAGCATTTTGAAGGGGTCGAGGCGGCCCGGCCCGAAGGCACCTATATGCTGTTTGTAGACTGCACCCAGTGGTGCGCGGCCCACGGCAAGACCATCGACGACGTGGAAAAGGCCGCCTGGGCGGTGGGCGTCGCCGTCCAGGACGGCCGGATATTCCACGGCCCCTGCGCGGTGCGGATGAACCTGGCCCTGCCCTTTGCCCGGGTGCAGGAAGCCTTCCGCCGGCTGGACCGGTACGTGTTCAACGCATAAAGGCCCTCTGCCGTCCGTACAAAACACACAGCAAAAAGCTCCCGGACATTTTGGCGTCCGGGAGCTTTCGTTTGGTGCGGGAGAAGAGGGTCGAACTCTCACTCTTTCGGAACTGGTGCCTAAAACCAGCGCGTCTGCCATTCCGCCACTCCCGCATGGATACTTATTTAGTCTACCAATCTGCGGGGGAAATGTCAATCCGCAATTTTGACCAAAACGCGCCCGGGGCCGCAAAAGGGCGCCCGGGCGCTGCTTGTCACAAGTTCGTTTCGATGTCCTGCCAGAGGGGATTGTGCAGGATCTCGGCCTCCGGCCCGAAGAAGGCCCGGCCCGCCGTCTGGTCCCCCTGCAGCCAGTACATGAACCAGGCGGTCATGTAGCCGTCCGGCCAGGGCAGCATCTCGGCGTGATCGGCGCCGGTGCGCCGGGCCCGCAGTTTGGGCACCTCTGCGGGGATCAGGCTGTAGTTTTCCTCCTGGGACCACAGGGGCGAGATGGAGACCTCCTGCGCGTCCTGGGCCACCTCGGGGCTGCCGGCTTCCCCAGCGTCCAGCAGGCCGGTGCCCGCCGCCATGAAACAGGGGATGTCGATCAGGGCGGGGTCATAGGCCCAGTCCAGGGTGGAGGAATAGAGGCTGGACGGGGTGCTGGCCAGGTACAGGGCTTTGTAACTGTCCCCGTTCGGCTGGCTGGTCACCGCGTTGATGGCCCCGATGGCCCCCTGGGAGTGCCCCGCCGAGCCCACGTTGTCCAGGTCCAGTTTATGGAAAAAGGGGCTGGATGGGTCCTCGTTCAGCTCCGCCAGCAGGTCCAGCGCGCCGGCCGAGGCCTCGCCGCTCCAGGAGTTCTGCATCTCGTTGCCGATCACCACAAAGCCCCAGGACGCCAGATGCCGGAACACCGGCGCATAGCGGGTGGCGGGGACGCCGGTGCCGTTGGCCATCACCACCACGGGCCACTCCCGGCCCTCTTCCTGGGCCAGGGCGGAGGGATACCAGATCTCATACCGCTTGATGAGCACATCCCGGGCGGGATACTCCGCATATGTAACGTCGTACTCCCCCATCGCGGTGTACCTGGCTTCGATCTCGCCGCCCGTCCGGGTCTGTGTATAGTAATCAGCGGTCACCGAGGGGACGTCCCGGCTCCAGTCCCGGACGGCCCCCACGGCCGCCGCCCCCACCATCAGGGCGATGGCGATCTTTTGCATCGTCTCAAACATGGCTTTTCACCTTCCCTTGAATTTCTCTTAAAAAGAGATTTTCTGCCTTTATTGTACCAGCGTGTTGGGTACAAGTAAACCTGTTTTGGAATAAATTCACAAAATCCGGCAGGATTTTGTTTTCATTTCAGGCATTCTATGCTATAATGAAATGGTATCATGCAGCGAAGGGAGGTGGAACCATGAAGCTCTGCATTGCCGCGGCTCCATGCAAGGCCTGAGGAGATAGACTTGTATGGAGCAGACTTCTATCTCTCAATGGCCTTGCCGTTTGACGCAAAAGCATCAAAAGGAAAAGGAGTCATTGAGATGGATTATCAAAAAATCGACCGGAACACCTGGGCCCGGGGCGAGCTGTTCGCCTTTTACATCGACCGGATGCGGGTGGTCATGAGCCTGACGGTGGACATCGACGCCGCGCCGCTGGCCGCCTTTGCCAAAAGGAACGGCCTGAAATTTTATCCGGCCATGATCTGGACCGTGTCCAGCGTCATCAACCGCCACGACGAGTTCAAATACGGCTGGGATGCAGACGGCAGCCTCATCCGGTGGGAGCAGGTCTGGCCCAGCTACGCGCATTTTCACCCGGAGGACCAGGCTTTTACCAAAATGGTCACCCCTTACGAGGAGGACCTGTTTGCCTTTCACGCGCGCTTTATGCGCGACCGGGAGCGCTGCCGGGACCTCCGCGCCGTCGTCCCCGACCAGCCGCCCAACTTTTTCGACGTGTCCTGCCTGCCCTGGGTGCGGTACCGTCATTTTGACCTGCACGTTTTTGACGAAGGGACCTTCCTGGCGCCGGTGGTCACCTGGGGCCGGATGGAAGCGGAAGGCGAAAAGCGGATGATGCCTCTGACCATGAACATCCACCACGCCGTGGCGGACGGGTTCCATTTGTCCCGCTTTTTCACCGAGGTGCAGGAGCAGATCGACGCCCTGGGGGCTGGAGGTGCGCCATGGACCAGGTGATCTTATACATCCACGGCCAGGGCGGCAGCCCACAGGAGGCCGAGCGTTTCCGGCCTCTGTGCCCCGGCTATGACGTGATCGGGGCAGGCTACCAGAGCAGCCTGCCCTGGCAGGTGCGCGGCCAGCTGCTGGACGCCTACGGCGAAGCCCGCCGGCAGTACCGGCAGGTGTCGGTCCTTGCCAACAGCATCGGCTGTTATTTTGCCATGGACGCCTTCCGGGCGTGCGCCCCTGCCAGGGCTTACTTCATCTCGCCGGTGCTGGATATGGAGCAGCTGATCCTGGACAGGATGCGCTGGGCCGGCGTATCGGAGGCCGAACTGCAGGCAAAGGGCGAGATCCCCACCGAATGGGGCGATCCCCTTTCCTGGCGGTATCTCTGCTACGTCCGGGAGCGCCCTCTCCAGTGGGACGTCACCACCGAGATCCTCTATGGGGACCAGGACGGCCTCACCGGCCGGCAGACGGTGGACGCCTTTGTCCGCAGCCACCCCGCCCGCCTCACCGTGATGGCGGGCGGCGAGCACTGGTTCCACACCGCGGAGCAGCTCGCCTTTTTGGACGGCTGGCTCCGGAACGTTTTGGATTGAATCACAGGCAGCCCCGCCGCAGCGTCCCGAGCCCGGCGGGGCTGCCCCTTATGCGGAAAAGGTGCGCCGCTACCTCTGAATTTTTTCAAACCGTCTCATTGCATTCTGCCGCTCCATCCGCTATCCTAAGAGCAGGAGGTGACGAAAATGGCGCACGAAGAAACGAAAGATTTCAACGCCATGCTGCACAAAGACAACGGGATGCCCCGGATCCAGCGGATCACCGACCCGGCGTCCATCCAAAAATACGGCGGCGACAAAATGTACCTTGCCCCGCCCCTGGCCTACGACCATTTGATGAAAACGATCCCCCGGGGCCAGGTGATCACTCTGGGCGAGATCCGGGCCTATCTGGCACGGACCGGCGGGGCCGACTTCACCGACCCCATCACGGCGGGCATTTTTGTATCCATCGCCGCATGGGCCAGCGCCCAGCGCACCGGAGACGAGACCCCCTACTGGCGGACCCTGAAGGCCGGCGGCGAGCTGAACCCCAAGTACCCCGGCGGCGTCGAGGCCCAGAAGGCAAAGCTGGAGGCCGAAGGCCACACCATCCTCTCCAAAGGGCGCAAGAACATCCGGTATTATGTCAAAGATTACGAAAAGGCCCTCTTTGCGCTGGAGTGAAGCCGCTAAAAGTCGATAGAAATTTTCATAAAACAAAAAACGGCAATCAGCACAAATAAAACCGCCCCGCGCCGGGAGCTTTTCTCCGGTGCGGGGCGGTCGTGTCAACTGGATTTTTTCATCTGTTCCCGGTGGTACTGCAGGGTGTAAAGCTGGTAGTAGCGGCCCCGTTTTTCCAGCAGCTGCTGGTGGGTGCCCTGCTCGATGATCCGCCCGTGGGACAGCACGATGATGTTGTCGGCGTGCTGGATGGTGGACAGCCGGTGGGCCACGATCAGCATGGTGCCCACCGAGCGCATCTTTTCCAGCGAGTCCTGGATCAGCAGCTCGGTCTCGGTGTCGATGTTGGCGGTGGCCTCGTCCAGGATCATCACCGAGGGCTCATGCAGGATGGTACGGGCAAAGGAGATCAGCTGCCGCTGGCCGGCAGAGAAGTTGTTGCCGCGCTCCCGCACCGGCTCGTCCAGGCCGTGGTCCAGCTTGTTGATAAAGCGGTCCGCGTTCACGTAGCGGCACACCTCCATGATCCGCTCGTCGGTGTCCCCTTCCCGCCGCAGGACGATGTTGCTGCGGATGGTGCCCGAAAACAGGAACACATCCTGCAGCATCTGCCCAAAGTGGCGGCGGATGCAAGAGATCTTGATCTTGCGGATGTCCACCCCGTCGATCAGGATCTGCCCCCGCTGGAACTCGTAATTGCGGCAGATCAGCGAGAGGATGGTGGTCTTGCCCGAGCCGGTGGAGCCCACAAAGGCCACCGTCTGGCGGGGCTGGACGTGGAAGGAGACCCCCTTCAGCACCCACTCGCCGGGCACGTAGCTGAACCAGACGTCCCGGAACTCGATCTCGCCCCGGATCTCGGGCAGCTCGATGGCGTCGGGGGCGTCCACCATTTTGGGCTCCAGGTCCAGGATGGAGAACACCTTTTCGGACGAAGCCATGGCGGACTGGAGCCAGTTGAACTGCTCCGCCAGGTTCTGGATGGGGTTGTAGAACTTGGAGATGTACATATAGAAGGTGACGATGGTGCCGCCCGAGATGGTCTGCCCCAGGAAGGAGTGGCCGTCCAGATAGCCCATGCCGCCCAGATAAAACAGGCACAGCACCGAGCTGACATACAGCATATACACCAGCGGCCGGAACACGCCAAAGACGAAGATCTCGTCCCGCTTGGCCTTGCCCAACGCCTCGCTGCGGCGGCGGAAGTCCTCCATCCGGGCGCCCTCCCGGCCAAAGATCTGGGTGATCTTGATGCCCGAGAGGTTCTCGGACAGGTAGGTGTTGATGTCGGTGGTGCGGTCCTTGACACGGCGGTAGGCACGCCGGGAAAATTTGCGGAAGATCACCGTAAACAGCACGATGAAGGGCACAAAGCACAGCACCATCAGGGTCAGCTCGTAGTTGACCAGCAGCATGGCCCCCAGGATGCCCAGGATCACAAAACAGTTTTTGGCCAGGTTGACCAGCAGGTTGGTGAACATCATGGAGATGGCGTTGGTGTCGTTGGTCACACGGGTGACCAGCTTGCCCACCGGGATCTCGTTCAGCTGCTCGTGGGCCAGGGACTCGATGTGGGTGAACAGGTCCTCCCGCAGATCGGAGATGATCCGCTGGCCCGCCTTCTGGAGGATGACCGCCTGGAAATAGGAGCTGACCATGGAAAAGACCAGGATGCCCGCATAGACCGCCACCATCCCGAACAGAGCCTGCAGGGTGAAATCCCCCACCAGCATCTCCTCCACCTGGCCTACGATCAGGGGGGACACGATGTCGTACACGATGGAAAAAAGCATCAGCAGCCCCGCCGCCAGGAAGCTGCCCAGGTAGGGCCGGGCATAATGGGCCAGCCGCCGGACGATCTCGCTGTCGGGGATGTTGCGCTCAAAGCCCATGGAGGTCTTTTTGTCCTTGACCGTGGCATAGGCGAAGATCAGCAGGGCGGACACCGTGCCGATCAGCCCGCCTGCCAGCACAAGGGGATTCAGCTGCATCATGAATTGCCACCTCCCAGTTCATCCTCCAGCCGCTGCAGGTCCACCATCCGGCGGTAGTCCTCGCAGCGGGCGTACAGGGCGTCGTGGCTGCCCACGTCCACGACCCGCCCGTCGTCGATAAACACGATCTTGTCCATCCGCTCCACGGTGGAGATGCGGTGGGCGATCAGGATCGTGGTCTTGCCCGCCCGCTCCTGGTTCAGGTTGTCCAGGATGACCTTTTCGGTGCGGGTGTCCACCGCCGAGACCGAATCGTCCAGGATCAGGACCGGCGCATCCATCAGCAGGGCGCGTGCGATGGAGATGCGCTGCTTCTGGCCGCCCGAGACGGTGACGCCCCGCTCGCCCAGGACGGTGTTGTAGCCCTCCTTGAAGGCGGCCACGTTGTCGTGGACGTCGGCCAGCCGGGCCGCATGCTCGATGGCCTCCTGCCCTGCCGCATCCACCCCGAAGGAAATGTTGTGGGAGATGGTGTCCGAGAACAGGAAGTTGTCCTGGGGCACATAGGCGCAGGCCGACCGCACCGACCGGATGGACAGGGTGTTCACGTCCTGCCCGTCCATGAACAGGCTGCCGTCGGGCACATTGTAGATCCGCAGGATCAGGTCCACCAGGGCGGTCTTGCCCGCGCCGGTCTTGCCCACGATGCCCACCCGCTCGCCGCTGTGGATGGTGAAGGAGACGTCTTTCAGCACGTCAAACTCCCCGTCCGGATAGCGGAAGGTCAGGTGGCGGAACTCGATCTCGCCCCGGGGGGCAGCCAGATCGTGGACGCCGGGGCGGTCGGCCACGTCCACCGGCGCATCCAGCAGCTCGGTGATCCGGTTGAGGGAAGCCTTGCCGCGGGAGGTCTTTTCGATCAGCATGGACACCGCCATGATGGGCCAGACGATGGCCGAAAAGTAGCCGATGTATTCCACCAGCTGGCCGGCGTTGAACCGGCCGGTGTAGACCAGATAGCCGCCGTAGCCCAGGATGACGCAGGTGACCGACTCCACAAACAGGGTCACCAGGATGTTCAGCAGGGTGGAGATGCGGGTGTAGATGACGTTGATCTCCTCGTTTTCCCGGTTCAGCTTGCGGAAGGCCATCAGCTCCCGGGTCTCTTTGACGAAAGCCTTGACCACCGCGATGCCCGAAAAATTCTCCTGGGCAAAGTCGGACAGGTCGGCAAAGGCCTGCTGCCGCTCTTCCCAGCGGCGGGTCATCACCCGGCCCACAATGCTGCCCACCAGGAACATCAAAAAGGCGGGGATCATGGCCATCAGGGTCAGGGACGGATCCATCCGCCACATCTTGATAAAAGCCAGCAGCCCCAGGAACAGCGCGTCGCAGAACATCAACACGCCGTCGCCAAAGCACTCCTGGATGGTCTCCAGGTCGTTGGTGTACAGGCTCATCAGGTTGCCCACCTTGTTCACCTGGTAATAGGCCTGGGACAGGTCCTTGCTGTGATCGAACATCCGGTTGCGCAGCTCGGTCTCCACCCGGATGGCCGCCCCGAAAAAGCAGATGCGCCACAAAAACCGGCCGATCACCATGGACACGATGATCCCGATCATGGGCAGGCAGACGTTCTGCATCAGCACCTGTTTGGTGAACGCGGTGGGCACGCCCCCCACCAGCACCTGCCCGCTGTTGACCCCGTTGATGAGCATCCGGTACAACTCCGGGATGATCAGCTGCATGTAGTCCACAAGGATCAGCGCTGCGATGCCCAGCAGCAGCGTGGGCGCGTGGCGGAGGTAATAGCGGTTGATATACTTGCCAAAGATCACGTTGTTTCCCCCTTTTTGCTGGATTGCGCCGGGGCGGGCTACCCGCCGCCGGACAAACAGAAAACGCCGGAGCTGACGCTTGCGCGCCGGCACCGACGTTTTGCTATTCTGGAGCGGCCGACGAGGCTCGAACTCGCTACCTCCACCTTGGCAAGGTGGCGCTCTACCAGATGAGCTACGGCCGCATATGGTGCCTCCGATCGGAATCGAACCAATGACACGGGGATTTTCAGTCCCCTGCTCTACCAACTGAGCTACAGAGGCATAATGGCGACCCGGATCGGGCTCGAACCGACGACCCCCAGCGTGACAGGCTGGTGCTCTAACCAACTGAGCTACCGGGCCACATGGTGGAAGTTAACGGGCTCGAACCGCTGACCCTCTGCTTGTAAGGCAGATGCTCTCCCAGCTGAGCTAAACTTCCACAAGATGGAGCGGCCGACGAGGCTCGAACTCGCTACCTCCACCTTGGCAAGGTGGCGCTCTACCAGATGAGCTACGGCCGCATGCTCCATGTGGCGCGCCGGCCTCGCTTGACCGGCGGCGAGGAATATTATACCCGACTTTCGCCTTCTTGTCAACACATAATTCTGCTTTTTCCGCAAAAATGCAATTTGCATTGCATTATCACGCGAAACACTGTATAATAAGGTTTGAGGTGCATCTGAGAAGTCCAAAATGCCGGACCATTCGCCAGGAAGGTGCAGAGGCGTCTTTTTGGCGGAATGGGGCAGCGTTGGGGCGTTTTCCGATACATCCCAGTTGGCAGGGTGAAATATCCCCGTGGGAATGGAGCCATCCAAGAGAATCGTATATAAAGGAGTTTTCGCCATGTACAGGATCACGCAAAAGGTCGAGCTGAACCCGACTGTGACCAAGCTCAGCATCGAGGCGCCCCTGATCGCCCAGAAGGCGCAGCCGGGCCAGTTCATCATCGTCCGCCCGCTGGAGGAGAGCGAGCGCATCCCCCTGACCATCGCCGGCTACGACCGGCAGGCCGGCACGGTGGACATCATCTTCCAGATCGTGGGCGACACCACCATGGAGCTGAACGCCCTGAAGGTGGGCGACGAAGTCCATGATTTTGTGGGCCCCCTGGGCCGCCCCACCGAGACCGAAGGTCTGAAAAAGGTCTGCGTGGTGGGCGGCGGCGTGGGCTGCGCCATTGCCCTGCCCATTGCCCGCAAGCTGCACGAGGAGGGCTGCGTGGTCCACAGCATCATCGGCTTCCGCAGCAAGGACCTGCTGATCCTGGAGGATGACTTTGCCGCCTGCAGCGACGAGCTGCGGGTGATGACCGACGACGGCAGCTACGGCCAGAAGGGCGTGGTCACCGCCGCCCTGGAAGATCTGATCGCTGCCGGCAACCAGTACGACGAGGTCATCACCATCGGCCCCCTGATCATGATGAAGTTCGTGGTCAAGACCTGCCAGAAGTACCACATCAAGAGCGTCGTCTCCATGAACCCCATCATGATCGACGGCACCGGCATGTGCGGCGGCTGCCGCCTGACCGTGGGCGGCAAGCTGAAGTTTGCCTGCGTGGACGGCCCCGACTTTGACGGCGACCTGGTGGATTTTGACGAGGCAATGGCCCGCGGCTCGATGTACCGCCCCTTTGAGGCGCACGCCCGGGAAGAGGCCTGCCACCTGTTCAATATGGAGGTGAAGTGACCATGGCTTTTAATATGGACCCCAAAAAGTGCCCCATGCCCGCCCAGGACCCCCAGGTCCGGCGGCACAACTTTGACGAGGTGGCGCTGGGCTACACCGCCGAGATGGCCGTCAACGAGGCCAAGCGCTGCATCCACTGCAAGAACCGGCCCTGCGTCGAGGGCTGCCCCGTGGGCATCAAGATCCCCGAGTTCATCGCCCAGGTGGCCGAGGGCGACTTTGAAGCCGCCTATCAGATCATCAGCGAGGACTCGGCCCTGCCCGCCGTCTGCGGCCGGGTCTGCCCCCAGGAGAGCCAGTGCGAAGGCCGCTGCACCCGCGGCATCAAGAACGAGCCGGTGGGCATCGGCCGCCTGGAGCGCTTTGTGGCCGACTGGCACCGGGAAAACGTCCATGCCGGCCCCACCGTGCCCCCTTTCAACGGGCACAAGGTGGCCATCATCGGCGCGGGCCCTGCCGGCCTGACCGCCGCCGGCGACCTGGCCAAGATGGGCTATAAGGTCACCGTCTACGAGGCCCTGCACGTGGCGGGCGGCGTTTTGATGTACGGCATCCCCGAGTTCCGCCTGCCCAAGGCCATCGTCCAGCAGGAGATCGAGGGCCTGAAGGCCCTGGGCGTGGACATCGAGTGCAACATGGTCATCGGCCGCATCCTGACCGTGGACGAGCTGATGGGCGAATACGGCTACGAGGCCGTCTTTATCGGCACCGGCGCCGGCCTGCCCCGCTTTATGGGCATCCCCGGCGAAAGCCTGAAGGGCGTCTACTCCGCCAACGAGTTCCTGACCCGCTCCAACCTGATGAAGGCCTACCGCCGCGACAGCCACACCCCCATCTACGTGGGCAAAAAGGTGGCCGTGGTGGGCGGCGGCAACGTGGCCATGGACGCCGCCCGCAGCGCCCTGCGCCTGGGCGCCGAGACGGTCTACATCGTCTACCGCCGCGGCATGGAGGAGCTGCCCGCCCGCAAGGAGGAAGTGGAGCACGCCGAGGAGGAGGGCATCGTCTTCAAGACCCTCACCAACCCCGTGGCCATCCTGCCCGACGACCAGGGCTTTGTCCGGGCCATCCGCTGCATCCAGATGGAGCTGGGCGAGCCCGACGCCTCCGGCCGCCGCCGCCCCATCGAGGTGCCCGGCAGCGAGTTTGAAATGGAGGTCAACAGCGTCATCATGAGCCTGGGCACCAGCCCCAACCCCCTGATCCGCTCCACCACCCCCGGCCTCGAGACCAACAAGCACGGCTGCATCGTCACCAGCGGCGACGACGGCGACACCAGCCGCGAGGGCGTCTATGCCGGCGGCGACGCCGTCACCGGCGCGGCCACCGTCATCAAGGCCATGGGCGCCGGCAAGGCTGCCGCCAAGGCCATCGACCAGTACATCCAAAACAAAGCGAAGGGTTGATCCCCTGCTTATCCAGCGCCCTGCGCCGTGCAAAACCGGCGCGGGGCGCTTTTTGCCGGCAGCCGTTCCGAATTGCTTCCGAAATCGTCCGTTTCCCTTGCGGGCAGGCGGCGGATGCGCTATGGTATATTCCAGAAACCCACAGGGAGGAATCTGCCATATGAAAAAAGATACCAGAAAAATCGCGGCGGCCGGGATGCTGTGCGCCCTCACCTACGTTGTCATGGCCGTGGGCCGGGTGCCGGTGGTCCTGTTTTTGAAGTACGACCCTTCCGACATCATTGTCACCCTGGGCGGGCTGATCTGGGGGCCAATGATGGCGTTCGCCGTATCGGCCGCCGTAGCCGTGATCGAGATGCTGACCGTCAGCGACACCGGAGTCCTGGGCTGCATCATGAACATCGTCCAGACCGTTTCCTTTGCCTGCACCGCCGCAGCGATCTATCAGAAGCGGCGCACCCTGGGCGGAGCGGTGGCCGGCCTGCTGACAGGCTGCGCCGCCATGGTGACGGTCATGATGCTGTGGAATTACTTCCTGACGCCCCTGTACATGGGCTACCCCCGGGAGGCCGTGGCCGAGCTCCTGCTGCCGGCCTTCCTCCCTTTCAACCTGCTCAAAGCGGGGCTCAATGCGTCGGTCACCTTCCTGCTCTATAAGCCGGTGGTCACCGCCCTGCGGAAAAGCGGGTTGGTTCCCGCTGCCGGCAGCAGGCGGGCGGAGGGCCGGCCCACCGGCCTGCTGCTGGCCGCCGCCTTGGCCGCGGCGACCTGCCTCCTCTTCCTTCTCTCCTGGAACTCTCTCATCTGAACTGCTATGGATATGACCACTCCCCTTTACCGCCTGACCGGCGTTGTCATCCATGGGCGGGGCGTCGGCAAACACGTGGGCACCCCCACCGCCGACCTGGCGCTGGGCCCCGGTTCCCACCTGCCGCCCGGCGGCGTCTATGCCTCCCGCGCGGCATCCGGCGGCGCGGTCTGGTACGGCGTCACCTCGGTGGGGCGCCGCCCTACCCTTCACGACGACCGCGTCCCCTCCGTGGAGACCCATTTATTCGATTTTTCCGGTGATTTATACGGGCAGCCGCTGACCCTGGAGCTGCATCACAAGCTGCGCGAGATCCAAAGATTTGACGACCTGACCCAGCTGCTGGAGCAGATCCGGCAGGACTGCATGGCGGCTCGCGCCTTCTGGGGTTTGGGCGTGCCGGGGCCCATCCTGCGTATGGACACGGCCCGGCATCACGCCGCCCTGAATGGGCAGGAGCTCCGCCTCTCCCCCAAGGAATTTGAGGTGCTGCGGCTCCTCTGCTGCGCGTCCGGCAAGGTCCTGACCAAAGAAGCCATCTATCAGGCCGTCTGGCGCGAACCCTCCAACGGCTGCCTGCACGCCGTGGAAAACACGGTCTTTCAGCTGCGCCGGAAGCTGCGCCCGCTGGCCGCCAGCGGCCTGATCGAGACGGTGGCGGGCTACGGGTACCGGCTGCCTGCTGGCCTCTGCGCCGAAATGGATTGAGATATATTTCTCATATTTCTCTTGACACGCCTCCCCACGCTGAAACAGTACCGCCAGGCCCGGGGCCTGACCCAGGAGCAGCTGGCGGCCCTGGTGGGCGTCCGGCGGGAGACCATCATGCGGCTGGAAAAAGCCCAGTACAACCCCTCCCTCAAGCTGGCGGTGGACATCTCCCGGGCCGTCGGCGCCCCCATCGAGGACATCTTTCTGTTTGACTGAGCGTGCAAAAAGCCGCCCGGCTCCCCTTGGACAGGGGCCGGGCGGCTTTGTTTACGGTGCGTTTTCGAGCTTTGCCAGTTCGGCTGCGATCAGACCCTCTGCGATCTCAAACGCAGCGATCCTTCGTTTCGCCAGCGTGAGCTGGGATCGATACCGCTGCGGGTTTTCTTTGCTCTCCAGCGTTTTGACGGTTTCCCGCAGTTTGTGCAGCGTGGATGCGATTTGTTTCCGGGCTTCGGTCAAATCCTCTTTCGCGTACATCATGCGCTTGGGAAGGGGCGCAGGCGCTCAGGACTGGCAGGCGGTGATGAGGCTCATCTTGTAGACCTCGTCGGCGTTGCAGCCGCGGGACAGGTCGTTGATGGGGGCGTTCAGGCCCTGCAGGATGGGGCCGTAAGCGGCGTAGCCGCCCAGGCGCTGGGCGATCTTGTAGCCGATGTTGCCCGCCTCGATGCAGGGGAAGATGAAGGTGTTGGCCTGGCCGGCCACAGCGCTGCCCTTGCACTTGGTCTTGGCGACCTCGGGGGAGACTGCGGCGTCAAACTGCAGCTCACCGTCGATGGCAAGGTCGGGGGCCATCTCCTGGGCCTTGAGGGTGGCGTCATGGCTCAGGGCCACGGTGCCGCCCTTGCCCGAGCCCTTGGTGGAGAAGCTCAGGACGGCGACCTTGGGGTCGATGCCGAAGATCTTGGCGGTCTTGGCGGTCTCCACCGCGACCTCGGCCAGCTTGGCGGCGGCGGGCAGCTTGACCTCGCCGGTGGCTTTGTCCACGGTGTCCTGATAGTCGATGTTGATGGCGCAGTCGCCCATGGCGATCCGCTTCAGACCCTCTTCGCCCCACTCGCGGTCCAGGATGAAGCAGGAGCTGACCAGGTGAGCGCCCTTCTTGGTCTTAATCAGCTGGAGGGCGGGGCGGACGGTGTCCGCGGTGGAGTAGGTGGCGCCGCCCAGCAGGCAGTCGGCCTTGCCCATTTTGACCAGCATGGTGCCAAAGTAATTGGACTTCTTCAGCAGGTCGCGGCACTCCTCGGCGGTCATCTTGCCCTTGCGCAGCTCGACCATGGTGTTGACCATCTCGTCAAAGCCTTCGTAGGTATCGGGGTCGATAATCTCAGCGCCGGAAATATCAAAGCCGCCTGCCGCAGCCGCCGCCTCGCACTCGGCCTTGTTGCCGACCATGACGACCTTCAGGATCTGGCCGGCCAGCAGCTTGCTGGCGGCTTCCAGGATGCGGGGATCGCTGCCCTCGGTGAAAACGATGGTCTTGGGGTTCGCCTTCAGCTGCTCTACCAGTGGCGCAAACATATCTGCCATTTTGATTACCTCCGATGTCGTTCCAGTATGGTGGCGCATCGTGTTGGACACAACACGCTCTTTCCCCTTTATTTTAACACAAGACGCTAAAACTTCAATACGGAATTGGGATTTTCTATGAAATTTTGTGCTTTTGGGGCGGCGGCAGGGGCCGCCGGGCGGGGGCGGGCGCCCCAGACCGCTTGACAGACGGCCCAAACCGTTGCAAAATAAAAGACAGCCGGGCGCCGCTGCCGGGGGCGTCCCGCCCTGAAATCCAGACCAAGAAAGAGGAAATCCAATGAAACGCAAAGCGCTGAAAGCCGCCTTCCCCTACACGCTGCCGATCTGCGTCGGCTTTTTGTTCTTGGGGCTGTCTTACGGCTTTCTGATGCGCAGCCAGGGGTTTTCGTTCGTGTATCCCCTGCTGATGAGCATTTTTATTTTTGCCGGCTCGATGGAATTCGTGACGGCCGAGCTGCTTTTGTCCGCTTTTGACCCCCTGCACGCCTTTCTGCTGGCCCTTATGGTCAACGCGCGGCACCTGTTTTATGGGCTGTCCATGCTGCGCAAGTACCGGAACACCGGCTGGAAAAAGTTCTACCTCATCTTCGGGATGTGCGACGAGTCCTTTTCCATCAACTGCACCGTTGATCCCCCCGAAGGGGTGGACCGGGGGTGGTTCATGTTTTTTGTCACCCTGCTCAACCACATTTACTGGGTCACCGGCGCCACCCTGGGCGCGCTGCTGGGCTACGTCATCCGCTTCGACACCACCGGCATCGAATTTGTCATGACGGCCCTGTTCGTGGTCATGTTCCTCAACCAGTGGGAGGAAGCCAAAGACCACCGTCCCGCCCTGGTGGGGGTGGGCTGCTCCCTGGCCTGCCTGCTGGTGTTCGGCAGCAGCAGCTTCATCGTGCCGGCCATGGCCCTGATCATCCTCAGCTTCCTGCTCACCCGCAGGACCTTTGCCCGGGAGGAGGTGGAGGCCCCGTGACCATGACCGTCGCCCAGAGCGTCCTGACCATCCTGGCGGTGGTCGCCGCCACCATGCTGACCCGTTTTCTGCCCTTCCTCATCTTTCCGGAGGGCAAAACGCCCCCCGCCGCCATCACCTACCTGGGTTCTGTGCTGCCCTACGCGGTGATCGGGCTGCTGGTGGTCTATTGCCTGAAGGACGCAGTCTTTACCGGCTGGCACGGCCTGCCGGAGCTGCTGGCCATCGTCTTTACCGCCGCGCTGCACAAGTGGAAGAAAAATACCCTGCTCAGTATCGCCGGCGGCACCATCGCCTATATGATCCTGGTCCAGAATCTTTTCCGCTGACAAAGGAGGAACCCGCCATGAACAAACTGACCAAACAGCAGGCTTGGGACCTGCTGGCCGCGTACACCGAGACACCCGCCCTGCAAAGGCACGCCCTGCAGGTGGCGGCCGCCATGGAGCACTTTGCCCGCCTGGCCGGCGAGGACCCGGAAGTGTGGTGGGCCGCCGGCCTGCTCCACGACCTGGACTACGAAAAATATCCCGAGGAGCACTGCCGCAAGGCCGAGCAGATCATGCGGGAGTGGGGGGTGGACGAGGTGTACATCCGGGCCATGCTCTGCCACGGCTACGGCCCCTGCACCGATACCAAGCCCGAAAGCCCCCTGGAAAAGACCCTCTACACCATCGACGAGCTGACCGGCCTCATCAACGCGGTCTGCCTGGTCCGGCCGTCCAAAAGCGTTCTGGACCTGGAGGTCAAATCGGTCAAGAAAAAGTTCAAGGACAAAGCATTCGCCGCCGGGGTCAACCGGGAGGTGATCCGCAAGGGGTGCGAGATGCTGGACGTTCCCCTGGACGAGATCATCCGGGAGACCATCGAGGGGATGAAAGAGCACGCCGGCGAGATCGGCCTGGCAGGCGGCGCCGAAACCTGACCGCCCCGCCGGAACGAAACACGCCGCAGGAGACAACCAGAACTCCTGCGGCGTGTTTCTTCTTATGATGAAGGGGGATCTCGGTTTTAGGGTGTATCTGAGAAGTCAAAAATGCTGGGATATTCGCCAAAAAGCGCCGGATGCAAGGCGCATGAGCGCCGCACTCCTTTGTGGAATGCAAGCGAATGCAACGCGGCAGATGGGGCTTTTTGGTAGAATAGAACAGCGTTGGGGAGTTTTCAGATACACCCTAGCAGTCGCCCGCGTAATAGGCGACGATCCGGAAAAAGTCGTGCCCGTCCGGGACCACCAGTGTGATGGACAGCTCTCCCCTGTCCCGGCGGTACCGGGCCCGCAGGGCGTCCTGCAGGGAGGCAGACCGGCAAAGGTCGGTCCGGCTCCCGTCCGGCCCCACATGGTAGACCGGGCCGCGGCACCGGCCGATGGTCTCCAAAAAGCCATCCAGGTTCAGGATCTTCAGTTTCATCATGACAGCCACCTCCGCTTTCTTGTGGGATGCGTCCCCTGTGGCTATCATTTTAAGCCCGGCAAACTAGCGCCTATCCTGCCCACTTTTAGCAGGATCCTGCCATCTGCAGCGGTACTCGGAGGGGGTGCAGCCCATCGCCTCCCGGAACAGCTTGCCGAAATAACTGCCGCTGCCCAGGCCGCTGGCCCGCCCGACCCCTGGGGGAACACGGCCTTCCCCTGGGGGGTGCTGTACTCCAGGCTCCCGCTTTCCATATAGAAAAGTTCCACCGCGCTGTGCCAGTGCCAGGGGACGAAGCGCTCGGGGTAAAAGTCCATCTCGGCCCGGGAGGCGATGTAAGGGAAGTCGGGGGCAAAATCCGGCAGGCGTTCTTCCCTGCTGCCTGCGCAGAACTCGATGCCGCGGATCAATTTCATGGGGCGCTCCTTTCCGGACAAAAAGCGCGCCGCCGGCCTTTGACAGGGCCTGCGGCGCACGGGATGCAGGGCAAGGTCAGTCCTCGCTCTCCTCTTCTTCGGTTTCGATGGCCTGCTCGATGATCTGGTCCATCGTCTCGGCCTGGAGGGCGGCCTTCTGGCGCTCGATGCGGGCGTTGACCGTCTCCTTCAGCAGGGTGTAGACCACCGCCATCACCGGGATGAAGAAGATCATGCCCAGGATGCCGAAAGCGGCGCCGCCGACCAGGACGGCGATGATGGTCCACAGAGGTTCCAGCCCCACAGAGCTGCCCACCACATGGGGGTAAATGAACTGGTTCTCGATGAACTGCACCACCTGGTACACCACCAGGCAGAGCACGGCCTGCAGGGGGTTGACCAGCAGGATCAGGGCCACGCCGATGCCGCAGGAAAGGAACGCGCCGATATACGGGATAAAGGCGCACACCGCCGTCAGCACCGCGATCAGGCTGGCGTAAGGGATGCGGAACACCGACAGAGCGATGAACATCAAAATGCCCAGCACGCAGGATTCGATGGACTGGCCGCCCAGAAATTTGCCGAACACCTCGCGGATCAGGCTGCCCACATGCCAGATCTTGTCCCCCAGCTCCGGCCGCACAAAGGCATAGAGCAGCTTGCGGCACTGGCGGGAAAGATTCTCCTTGTCGATGAGGATATACAGGGCAATGACCGTGGAGAACAAAGCGTTGCCCAGCACCGAAATGGTGGCGCTCACCGCGCCCACCAGGGTGCCCAGCATGCTGGACGCCCCGGTGATCATCTGGCTGGCCAGCTCCTTGAAGTCGATGGCCGCAAGGTCGATGGCGGCCAGCTGCTGCTCCATCCAGGTGGTGTCGATGCCCAGGCTGTAGAGGTAATCCATCAGGGCGGGCAGGCTCTCCTGGATCTGGGCGATGACGCTCATGATGGACTTGCGCAACTCGGGGATCAGCATCAGCACCGCCAGGGCCACCACCACGATGATGCACACGAAGGTCAGCAGCAGGCTGAGCATCCGCAGGGCCTTGCCCGCCTTTTCGGGGTGCCTGCGGTAGAGCAGTTTTTTCAGTCCGTTCTCAATGGCGGTCATGGGCACGTTGAGCAAAAAGGCGATGATCCCGCCGATCACCGCCGGGGTGCACAGCCCCGCCAGGCCGCTGATCCAGTGGGTCACCGTGTTGAAATGGGTCAGCCCGAAGTAAAAGGCGATCCCGCCGAACACAAGGACCGCTGCAAACCGTTGTTTCTGTCGTTCCATCCAATCTCTCCTGATGTCTTTTCACCCGGCAGCGCTGTCCCCCGCCCGCGCGGCGCAGGACGCGCTGCCTTTACCTTTCATTATGCACGGATTTGCAGGCAAGGTCAAGAGATGGGGCGCAGAATTTGTTGAAAGTTCATTTTTGTCCCATCCCCTGCTCCAAAAACGGGACGGCGCGCGCAAGCCACTCCTCCGGCAGATAAACGGACAGATAGCCATGGCCGTACCCTTTTGCCTCATAGATCCGGCAGTTTGGATGGATGGACCGGAAAAGTTCCGCCGACCGCTTGACGCATTTCATTTCCTTTTCGCCATACCAGTACATCACCTGGGCTTTGTTCCGGCGGATGCCGGGTTTCAGACGATAATTCATCATATAGGTGCGGTACATTGTGAGCAGGGTTTCCATCGGGATGCGGGGCATATCCTGCAAATAATACTGCTGGAGCTCGTCCGGGTAAAGCATCTTGGCCGGCAGCATCCGGGGCATCATGGCCAGCTGCCAGCGGCAGGCCTTTTCGCTGAACATCCACCGGCCAAACAGCCGGACCGACGCGATGCAGAAACGGGCCAGCCCCGGCTGGGGAATGCACAGGCTCCCGTCGATGATAGCCTTGCGGGCCACATCCGCCCGGCGGGACAGCAGCTCGATGACGATCTGCCCGCCCAGAGACACCCCGCCCAGGGCAAACAGATGCCCTCCGCAATGGGTGTCGATGTAATCCAGCAGTTCATCCGCCGTCCTTTCTGTGGAGATGTAAGGCGTTGCAAATTCCTCTCCATGGCCATCCAGCGTTGGCAGGATAACGTAATACCGTTCTGACAGAGCGCGAGCCTGCCGCAGATAGTTCCACCAGGCATTTCCGCCGCCGTGGATCAGCATGACCGGCGGCATTGTGGGATCGCCGTAAGTATGAAATCGCATCCTGATTTTGCTCCTTTCGCTTTGATGCACGCATTTTACCATCGAAACCGCTCTTTTGTCCAGCGGACAGGCGCGGCCTCAGCAAAACTTTTCGGGACAAACGGCGGGTTTTGTGCTATAGTAATACCTGAAACCAATCGGGAGAGGAAGCGCGCTATGGATCTGCAAACATTACAGGAAAAATGCCTTGCCTGCACCCGCTGCCCCCTGTGCGAGACCCGCCAGCACGTGGTCTTTGGTCAGGGCGCCGCGGACGCGGAGGTGCTGTTCGTGGGCGAGGGCCCCGGCCAGAGCGAGGACGAGCAGGGCCTGCCCTTTGTGGGGCGCAGCGGCCAGCTGCTGGACAAGTATCTCTTCGCCATCGACCTGGACCGGAACCAAAACTGCTACATTGCCAACATCGTCAAGTGCCGGCCGCCCCACAACCGGGACCCCCTGCCCGACGAGAGCGAAGCCTGCATGCCCTGGCTGCGGGAACAGTTCCGCCTGCTGCGGCCCAAGATCGTGGTCTGTCTGGGGCGGATCGCGGCCCAGCGGATGATCCGGCCCGGCTTTTCGGTGACCAAGGAGCACGGCGTCTTTGTGGAGAAGGGCGGGGTGGCCTTTATGGGCACCTTCCACCCTGCAGCCCTGCTGCGCCAGCCCCAGAACAAGCCGGCGGCCTTCGCGGATTTTGTGGCCCTGCGGGACAAGATCCACGAAGTGTGCCAGCACACCTATCCCGGCGCGCCGTAAGGCCCTTTTGCGGCAAAATACGACGCTCCATCGCCTGCGCGGCCGCCGGAGCGCCCGGCATGCGGCCGGCGTTTCGGCCGTCTTTGCCCCTGCGGCAGGCGTTTTTGTGGCATTCCGCCCCGCTTTTGCATACCTTGTGCCAAAAGCGAGGTGTTCTGCTATGGAAATAAAGTGTCCGCAATCCGTCGATTTCTTTCTCGGCACCACCACCCCCGCCGGTTTTAAGGGGTATTTCCGGCAGCTGGGGCAGGAGCCCGGGATGCAGCTGTATCTCATCAAAAGCGGCCCGGGCTGCGGTAAATCCACCATGATGAAGCAGCTGGCCCAGCTCTCGGCAGGGCCGGTCCAGCGCATCCACTGCGCCAGCGACCCCGACAGCCTGGACGGCGTGGTCTTTTGCGACAAGGACGCCGCCATCCTGGACGCCACGGCTCCCCACACCCTGGAGCCACTGGCCCCCGGCGCCGACGAGGTGGTGGTCAGCCTGTATCACACCATCTCCCCCGAGGCGCTGCGGCCCCACCGGGACCAGATCCGGGACTTGTTTGCCCAAAACGCCGCCCTGCGCAGCCGGGCCGCCCGGTACATTGCGTCGGCGGGCAGCCTGATGCTGGACAGCCGCCGGGCCGAGGCCTGCAGCACCGACTTCGAGAAGGTGCGCCGCTACGTCAAGCGGCTGTGCGCCCGCCTGCTGCCCCGCCGGGGCGGGGTGGGCAGCGAACAGATCCGCCTCCTGTCGGCCATCACGCCCCAGGGGCCGGTGTTCTACAGCGGCACCATCCGCGCCCTGGCCGACCGGGCAGTGGTCTTTCGGGACGAGTACGGCGCGGCCTCCCGCTTTCTGCTGGAGCAGATCCGCTCCGAGGCGCTGACCCGGGGCTACGACATCATCACCTGCCCCTGTGCCCTCCACCCCGAGGACAAGATCGACCACGTCCTGGTGCCCGCCCTCCGCCTGGCCTTTGTCACCGACAACAGCTGGCATCCCGCCTCCCTGCCGGGGCAGCAGGCGGTGCGGTGCAGCCGCTTCTGGGACCGGAGCAACCTGTCCGGCTTCCGGGCGCGGCTGCGGTTCAACGCCCGGGCCGCTCAGGAGCTGGTCCAGCAGGCGGTGGACCTGATGGCCAACGCCAAGGCCTGCCACGACGAGCTGGAAAGCTACTACCGCGCGGCCGTGGACTTTGGGGCTGTGGAGCAGGCCGCCCGGGACTGCGCCCGGCGCATGGGGCTGGAAACGTGACCCCCACACAAGGAAGGTGAAACCATGCAGCAGATCCGTTTGGCTGTCCGCCAGCTGGTGGAGTTCCTGCTCCAGACCGGCGATATCGACAGCCGCTTCGCCGGCTTCGACCGGGCCAACGAAGGGGCCCGCATCCACCGCCGCCTCCAAAAGCAGGCAGGGGAGGGCTACCAGCCCGAGGTGTTCCTGTCGGGCAGCCGGGAGGTGGACGGCATCCGCTGCACGGTGGAAGGCCGCGCCGACGGCATCTTTACCGACGGCAGCGGCTGCGCCGTCATCGACGAGATCAAGACCACCGGCGTGCCTTCCGCCGAGATCCACGACGGGCTGAATCCCTGCCACTGGGCCCAGGGGATGGTCTACGCCGCCCTCTACACGGCCCAGCAGGGGCTGGCCGGGGCGTCCGTCCGGCTGACCTACTACCAGATCGACGATGACAAGATATTTTACTTTACACGTCATTTTCCCAGCGCAGAGCTGGAAGATTTTCTCCTCGGGCTGCTGCGGCAGTACGCGCCATGGGCCCGCCGCCAGCTGGACTGGTCCGCCGCCCGCACCGCCAGCCTGCAGGCCATGCGCTTCCCCTACGACGGCTACCGGCCCGGCCAGCGTGCCCTGGCCGGGGAGGTGTACCGGGCCTGCAAAGCGGGCCGGGAGGCCGGAAAAGGCGGCTTCCGGCTGTTCTGCCAGGCGCCCACCGGCACCGGCAAAACCATGAGCGCCCTCTTCCCTTCCCTCAAGGCCATGGGGGAAAGATGTGGTGAAAAGTTATTTTACTTTACAGCCAGGACCACCGCCCGCGCGGCTGCCGAGGACGCCGTGGCCCTGCTGCGGCAGGCCAACCCCGGCCTTGCCCTGCGGGCCGTGACCCTGACCGCCAAGGAGAAGGCCTGCCTCTCCAAAAACGAGGCCGGCCGCCCGGTCTGTCTCCCCGAAGCCTGCCCCTATGCCAGGGGATACTACGACCGCCGGAAGGATGCCCTGGCGTTTCTGCTGGACGGCGGCGGCCAGCTGGACCGCCCGGCCATCGAGGCGGCGGCCCGGCAGTTCACCGTCTGCCCCTTCGAGCTGGGGCTGGACCTGAGCGACTGGTCCGACCTGGTGATCGGGGACTACAACTACCTCTTTGACCCCACCGTCCATCTGCGGCGCTTTTTTGATCTGAACGGGGACTGGATCTTTTTGATCGACGAGGCCCACAACCTGCCCGACCGGGCCCGGGAGATGTACTCGGCCAGCTTTGCCAAAAGCAGCCTGACGGAGGCCCGGCGCGCTCTGCTGCGGAGCCGGACCGCCCTGAAAAGCCGCCTGGTCCGGGCCGACAAGGAACTGCTTGCCCTGCGCCGGGCGGTGGAAGCGCTGGCCCCCCGCCGCTCTGCCGGAGCCGGCGGCCGCCCGGAGAGCGTCCCGGATGCGCCCCCGGACCAGCCGGAACAGCTGGCCCTTTTCGACGCGCCGCCGGAGGGGAAAAAGGACGCCCCCTCCCCCGCCCTGCCCGAGCCGCTCTATGCCCGGGAGGGCACCGTCTTTTTCCAGGAACTGCCGCCGGCAGTGGTGCGGCCCCTCTACAGCCTTCTGCCCTCTTTACAGGACTGGCTGGAGCGCAGCCCCGAGGACCCGGCCCACGAAAAGCTGCTGGAGCTCTATTTTTCCCTCCACGACCTGCTGCGCACCGCCGACCGGTACGACGGGCATTCTGTCACCCAGCTGACCGCCCGGGGCAGCGAGCTAACCATCCGGCTGCTCTGCCTGGACCCCTCCGCCTTTGTGGACGAAAGCCTGGCCTGCGGGCGGGCTTCGGTGCTGTTCAGCGCCACCCTGATCCCGCCCGGCTACTATAAACACGTGCTGGGCTGCGGCGGAGCCCGGGCCGTCGCCCTGGAGAGCCCCTTCCCGCCCGGGAACCTGGGGCTTTACTGCCTGCCGGGCATCTCCACCCGCTACCGCCAGCGGGAGGCCAGCGCCGGCCCCATCTCGGATGCCCTGGCCGTGCTGGCCCAGAGCAAGGTGGGCAATTACCTGGCCTTTTTCCCCAGCTACGCCTACCTGCAGCAGGTCTACGCCGATTTTACCGCCCGGTATCCGGGCATCCGCACCATCGTCCAGGAAAGCGGCCTGGACGACGCTGGGCGGGCCGCCTTTCTGGCCCGGTTCGCCCCCGACCCCGCCGCGACCCTGCTGGGCTTCGGGGTGCTGGGCGGGGTCTTTGGGGAGGGCGTGGACCTGGCGGGCAGCCGCCTGATCGGCTGCGCCATCATAGGGGTGGGCCTGCCTCAGGTCAGCCCCCGGCAGGAGATGCTGCGCCGCTACTTTGACGACAAGGACGGCTGCGGCTTCGACTACGCCTACCGCTTCCCCGGCATGAGCAAGGTGCTGCAGGCGGCGGGGCGGGTCATCCGCACCGAGCAGGACCGGGGGGTGGTCCTGCTGCTGGACGACCGCTTTGCCCAGGAGGGGTACCGGCGGCTGTTCCCCCGGCACTGGGCCCACCTGCAGTACCTGCCCGGCGCCGGCGCCCTGCGGCAGGCCCTCCGCTCTTTTTGGCAGAGCGGCGGTTCCCCGGCCCCCGAGCCTTGACAGCCCGCGCCCCCATCGGCTACAATAAACGGGTAACAGAACCAACGAACGACGGAGGAATTGTTTTGAAGATCCTGAAAGTGAAATGCCTGGCCCCCACCCGGCTGGACCATTACCTGATGCAGCAGTATCCCGCCCTGACCCCCGGCCGGCTGAACAAAGCCCTGCGGGAAAACAAGATCAAGCTGAACGGCAAAAAACAGCCCCTCTCCACCCGGGTGATGGCCGGGGACGAGATCAAGCTGTTCATCCTGGACGAGCAGCTGGACGAAGGCCGCAGCCCGGACGGCCCCGCCTGGAAAAGCGCCCGCTGCCCCGCCGAGGCGGTGTACAACGGGCCCCAGCTGCTGGTGGTGAACAAGCCCGCCGGCCTGCCGGTGGACGGCCCCGAAAACGACACCCTGCTGAACCGCGCCCTGCTCTACCTGCACCAGGCGGGGGAATACGGCGAGGACAGCCTGTACCAGCCTTCGCTCTGCCACCGGCTGGACACCGGCACCAGCGGCCTGGTCCTGATCGCCAAGACCCCCGAGGCCGAGCAGATCCTGCTGGAGGCCATCAAGGAGCGCCAGGTGAAAAAGACCTACCTGTGCGTCACCTTCGGCCGGCCCATCCCCCCCGAGGGCACGCTGGGGGGCTATCTGCTCAAGGACGCCTCCCTGGGCAAGGTGCAGATCCTGCCCGAGAAAAAGCCCGGCGCCAAGGAGGTCTGCACCGAGTACGAGACCATCGCGGTGTCGGGCCGGCTGGCCCTGCTCAAGGTGCGGCTGATCACCGGGCGCACCCACCAGATCCGCGCCCACATGGCCAGCATCGGCTGCCCCATCCTGGGGGACAGCAAGTACGGCAACAACGCCGCCAACCGGGAGCTCAAGCTGAAATACCAGGCCCTCTGTGCCTGGGAGCTGGTCATGCCCGCCTTCCCTGCCTCCAGCCCTCTGGCGGAGGTGAGCGGCAAGACCTTCCACGCCCCCCGCCCCTGGTACTACGGCCAGGTCCTGGACGGCACCTTGAAATAAAACAGCTCACAGCAAAAAGCGGCGGCCCGCAAAGGGCTGCCGCTTTTGTTCGAGATTCTTCCAGCCTGGGAGGCCGACCGCGGTTTTACTTGCAGATGCGGACCATCTCGGGGGTGATGTCGGCCAGGGTGCGGGCGCCGCACATCTGCATGGCGTCGGCCAGCTCGCCGGCCAGCTTTTCGATGTAGAGGCGGACCCCCTCTTCCCCGCCGCCGTAGACGGCAGTGACAAAGGGGCGGGCGATCACCGCGGCGTCGGCGCCCAGGGCCAGCGCCTTGAAGATGTCGGTGCCGGTGCGGATGCCGCCGTCCACCAGGATTTTGGTGCTGCTGCCGTGGAGGGCCGAGACGATCTCGGGCAGGACCTCGGCGGTGGCGGGGCACTGGTCCAGGACGCGCCCGCCGTGGTTGGACACGATGATCGCCGCCGCGCCGGCCTCCTGGGCTTTGAGGGCGCTCTTGACGGTCATGATGCCCTTGACGATGAAGGGCTTGTTCAGGATGCCCACGATCTCCCGCAGCTCTTCCACGCTCTTGCTGCCGGCCGGCGGGTTGCGGTTTTTCAGGAAGGGCAGGCCGGCGGCGTCCACGTCCATGGCCACGGCAAAGCAGCCGCTCTGCCGGGCCTGCTCCATCTTGGCCCGGATGGTGTCGATGTCCCAGGGCTTGATGGTGGGCACGCCCAGGCCGCCGGCCGCCGCAATGGCGCGGGTGGCCTGGGTCATGACGTTGGGGTCGGTGCCGTCGCCGGTAAAGGCCGCGATGCCCGCCTGTGCGCAGGCCCGCACCAGCACATCGTTGTAGGTCATGTCGGTGTAGGCGTCCGAGTAGTGGAGGTTGACCGCCCCCACCGGCCCCGCAAAGAAGGGATAGCGGAAGCTGCGCCCGAACAGCTCGCAGCTGGTATCCACCGCGCCCCCCGGGCAGAGGACATCCATGTTCAGCCGGATCTCGGCCCACTTGTCATAGTTGCGGATGGCGGTGTCCCCCACCCCCTTGGCCCCCGGGCCGGGGATGCGGTTGCGGCAGGCCACGCCGTTGCAGATTGGGCACGCCTTGCAGGAATCGCCCAGCTTCTGCCGGGCATTGTTCAGTACGTCTGTATAGGTCATATCCATCCTCCTTGGTTCCATCCGGGGCGGCATCCGCCGCCCTTTTTCTCTGTCCCCATGATACCCCCGGCGGCCCGCCGCGTCAAGATGCCGGGGCGCAGAAAAATTTTTTAAAAAATGTCTTGACAAAACCTGACTTTTCATGTATTATAGTGGAGCGCTCCACGAGAGACGCCAAACAAAAGAAAACAGATGGAAAGATGGCTGAGTTGGTCTAAGGCGCGCGACTGGAAATCGCGTAACGTGTAAAAGCGTTCTGGGGTTCGAATCCCCATCTTTCCGCCAGAGAACCCTCGCAGGCTTGCACGAGCCCGCGAGGGTTTTTGCTGTGCCGGCGCCCCTGTGGGAGATCCCGCCCCTGCTGTCCGGCCTGTATCCCGACCGGATCATCTCCTCCGAACTGCGGGAACCCGAAGCGCTGCTCAGCGGGCTGCGGGAGGGCGTCTATCAACTGGCCGTCCTCCCCTTCGCCGTGGAGGAAGCCGGGCTGGCCTGTACCTTATATAAGGAAGAGCACCTGTTCTTCTCCCTGCCCCCGGCCCATCCCCTGTCGGGGCGCAAGGGCCTGTACCTGAACGACCTGAACGGCGAGCCCATGCTGCTGCTCAACCGCCTGGGCACCTGGGAAACGATCGTGCACGAGCGGATGCCCGACACCCGGTTCCTGGTCCAGGAAGATTTCGCCTTCGAGACGCTGGTCCGTTCCTCGGCGCTGCCCTCCTTCACCTCCGACATGGGCCTGAAATACCGGGAGGGGCCCCGCAACCGGATCAACGTCCCGGTGCTGGACCCGGAGGCGAACATCACGTATTACTGTGTGTACCGCTCCGAAGCTCACAAGGAGCTGAGCGGCCTGTTCCAGGCGTTGTGCTGAGCGCGCAAAACCAAAACCGGGCCTCGACCTTAAACGGTCAGGCCCGGCTTTTTATGCCGTGGTTACAGGGGCCGGGGCGTGCCCTGCGGCGTCTTTTTCCGGCACGGGCACGGCAAAAGCCCGGCACAGCGCCCGGATGCGGGCCGCGATCTGTGCCCGGGCCGGCGGCGAATTGCGGAACACATCAAAGCCGTGGAAGGTCCCTGTCACCCGCTCCAGCTGGACGCTGCTCCCGGCGCGGGCCAGCGCCTCCGCGTAGGCCGCGCCCTCGTCCCGCAGGCAATCGAACTCTTCCACCTCCACATAGGCGTCGGGCAGGCCCCCGAAGTCCTCCGCCTCCATGGGCGAGGCATACGCCCGGAGGCCGCCCCAGCCGCTGCGCAGGTAGAGCTGCCACATCTTCCGGTTCAGGCGGGCGTTCCAGCAGGGGCAGTCGGTGAACTGCTTCATGGAGGGCGTCTGCATCCGGGCATCGGTGACCGGGTAGATCAACATCTGAAAGCACAGCCGGGGCCCGCCATGGTCCCGCGCCCAGAGGGCGCAGGCCGCTGCCAGCGCTCCCCCGGCGCTGTCGCCGCCCACGGCGATCCGGTCCGGGTCGATGCCCAGCTGTGCACTGTGCTCCCACACGAACTGCAGCGTCTGGCGGCAGTCCTCGAACGGCAGGGGGAACGCCGCCCGCTCGCTGGTGCGGTAGTGGACGAACATCACCTTGCAGCCCGCCCCCAGGCTGTAATCCATCACGTTCTGGTGGATGTATCCCGCATCGGCAAAGCAGAACCCGCCCCCATGGAAATACACCAGGCAGGGCAGCTTTCCTGCTGCGCCCTCCGGCTCATACAGGGTCAGGGGCACCTCCTGCCCGCCGGGGACCTGTACCATCTGCCGGCTGCGCCGCAGCCCCGGCATCACCGGCGGCAGCGGCATCCGGGCCAGCACCCGGTTGCCCAGCGCCGCCACCCCCGGGCTGAGCGCCCCGCCCGGCACTACAAACAGGTTCATGGGCGGGCAGCCCTTTGCCAGGGGGTACTTGCGGTCCCGGCAGACTTTCCAGACCGCTGCGCCCAGAGCCAGGGCCGACGCCCACTTGACCGTCGTTTTCATAAACAAAGCCTCCCTCGAGACGTTCTCCCGCTCACTTTGGCTGTTCCAGCGCTTTCTCCAAACGTTCTGCGGCGGCCGCATCTTGCGGCGTGGCGCACTCCCCGTACCGGGCTTTGAGATAGAGCCGGCGCAGCTGCTGTACCCCTAGCATACCATTCTCCTGCGGATGTGTCAACGAATCCTTTCACGTCCGCTCCATGGGTAAAAATGCTGTGCTGCGGACAAATTTTCGTCCGTGTTCCGGCACACATTTGTTCTGCGCTGCCCCGGTCGGTTCGTACAGGCCGAGACAAATGCTTCTTCGGCACAGACCGGTTGCAAGCCTAAAACCAAGAGACAGGTCCCAAAGCCTGTCCCTTTTTGCAGCCCGAGCTCTTTTATGTGCTATCTTAACAAATTTTGACTGAATCTTTGTTCATTGCGTAGAACTTTGCCTTTTTGCGGAAAAAATCATAATTTATCGTTTACTTTGTGAAAATTGTGTGTTATTATCGAGTTGTTGTTAAAAATGTTTTCATTCATGGCTGCCCATCCACGCAGCCATGAGCACACAGAAAGGAAGTGCAACGTTATGAAACACGCTGGCCGCAAATTGGGTATCCTTTGTCTTTCCCTGATCGGGACATTGCTCTTGAGCAGCTGTACCTATACCCTGCAGGAAGCGCCCCAGTCCCCGTCTTCGACCCCCGAACAGGGCGATGAAGAAGAGGCGGCAGAGCCCGAAGCCCACGAGATCCTGCGCGACCAGCTGATTGCGCTGTACAACCTGAACCACGCCACCCAGAAGCAGCTCACCGTCAACCGGAACCTGGACGAGTCCGCTTCGCTGCTGATCGACATTGTATTGAAAGACCCGTTCCTGCACTATGCGCCTGAAAATAAGTTTGCCTTCACCTCGCTTTTGGGCGACCCTTACACCGAACCTTCGAAAAACAGCGTCTACCTGCGCGCTTTCCTCTATGACGGCGCAGACAGCTCCGCCCAGGTGGCCGCAAAGGCGCTGAATGCCCTGAACGGTTCCCTCCTGGCGGACAGCTTGGGCGACAGCCAGCAGCTCGCCAGCTTGAGCGTCGCCTGGGGCAGCTCCGCCGAGGACTCCTTCTGGCTGCTGCTCATCCAGAGCGAGGATATTCCCTGAGAGGGTACCTTTCCGCTTCCGTATAAGAAAACAGAGCCCCCGGCCTTCCACGCGATGGCCGGGGACTTCTTTTTCCGGTAAGGTATACTTTTTTGGACAGCCTTCTGTAGGGGCGGGCGCATTGCCTTTGGGACACAGGTGTGTTATGATGGAAAGGTCAAATCGCCCGCCTGCAACCAGAGCTGGGAAGACCTGACGCCCGCCGAACAGGAAGAGGTCCGGCAGGCTTACGAGGATATTCGCAGCGAATGGACATCGGCCTTTTCCGGCGGCGGCCCGGAGGATCGTTTTGCAAGGGACATCCTCCGCCAGGTGGACCAACTGCTCCGGTAAGCAGCATTTCCAAAAGCGGCTGCGTCACGGGGCCGCAAATGCAAGTGTGAATGAAAAGGAGGCTTCTCTCTTGGCAAACATCATCATCGTCGGCGCCAACCAGGGCATCGGGTATTACATCGCCGAAAGGCTCCTGGCCCGGGGCCGCTCCGTCGCTATTCTGGATACCAGTCTGGACCAGGCAAAAGCCCTGCAGGCGTCCTATCCCCAAAGGCTGCTGCCTGTCCGTGCCGATGCCCGGGACGCCGCCAGCATCCAAAGCGGCGTAGCGCAGACCGTCACGGCCTTTGGCTCCATCGACGCCGCCATTCACAACGCCTGCCTGTGTACATTCGCAAGCGAACCGGACACCGCCAAAACGGCTGCTATCTTTTTGGATATATGCTTCTTTTCGGTTGCTCGAATGGAGTCTTTATACTGCGGCAGAGACTCCACCCTTTTCCGTATTTCCGGCGGATAGGACATAATATATTTTATGGGTGCTTTGTACTGTGTCCATAATATGACCAGCGCAAAAAGGGCACATGCAATGATACATTCCATGACCAGCAGCATCGGCTTTTCCTCCATCATATAAATGCAGTTTGTTACTCCCCGCTCCCCTGCAGCGTTTCGATCTCCGCAAAAGGGATCGTCACAACTTTTTCTTTCTCCAGCCCCGGGCCTTTGGGCTGGCCTTCCAGCGCAAGGCGCAAAGTTTTCGCTATCGGGTCCAGGGCCTGGACAACGCCGGTCGCGGTCCGGTAACGGCCTGCCGGCGGATCGGCCGGACAGCACAGGTCGGGCACGAAGTATCGCACCGTCACCGTCATGCCCCGGCGCAGCCCGGCCAGCCGGTCCGAGAGGGCGGACTTCTCCTCGTCGGAAAGCTCTGCCTTTGGCACCCGCAGGGTCTGGGCTCCCTCCTCGGAAATTTCATCGTCGAAGCCCCGCAACGCCGCAAAGGGGCTGAAAATTTTGGCGCGGTTTGCCACGCTCATACGGGGATGTTTGGCAGAGGGTTCAGGGCGTTCCAGATGCAGGATATCGGCGTATTTCTGGCTGACAATGCGGCCTTCTTTAGTGTTTTTGTAGTCGTCCATATTCTTGCCCTCACTCGGCCTTGTGGCCGCCGATCCGCCCATTGCGGTCCCGCATGGTGGCCCCCTCCAGGTAGTTGGAGCCCTTGAGCACCGCGTTTTTGCCAAAGCGCTTCTTGAGGCCCAGCATGGCCTCCTGGAGGCTTTTTTCTTTTTCCAGCTTGGCGGCGTCGGTGAAAAAGTCGGTCTGGAAGATGCCCTCATCCCGCACCACGCGGTTTGCGGTGAGGGTCAGGCGGCGGACTGTCAGCTTAGGGTCCGCGATGCGGTCGAACAGGGCCGCTGTGGCGGCCTGCAACTGACTGCCCAGGTTTGTAGCCGACTCCAGCCGGACGCTGCCGTGGGCGGGCTTGGGCAGGGTGCGGCCGTACCGGTCGATCTGCACCGGGCCGCGGTAGCCGCCTTTGTCGCAGTTTTCCCGGTCGTAGCCGATGTCCAGCGTCAGGCCGTCGGTGACAAGACCCTTGTCCATCAGTTGGTATACCAGGCTGTCGGTCATCTCCTGGACGATGAGCCGTGTTTTTTCGCAGTCGTAGGGGCAGGACAGCACCTGCCCTTCACAGATGCTGTTCGTTTCGGGCTGGTAGGCGTTGATCTCCTTCATGCCGCAGGGCTCGATGCCCCAGGCGTGGTCGATGAGAATCTCCGCATCCACCCCGAACTCCCGGTAGAGCATATCCTCGTCGTAGAGGCTGGCACGGGCCAGCTCTCCCATGGTGTGGATGCCGTGCTTTTCCAGCCGGCGTACTGTGCCGGGACCCACCTGCCAGAAGTCGGTGAGGGGCTTGTGGTCCCACAGCAGGTAACGGAAGGAGTCCTCGTTCAGCTCGGCAATGCGGACGCCGTCCTGGTCGGGGGCAGCGTGCTTAGCGGTGATGTCCATGGCCAGCTTGGCCAGGTAAAGGTTGGAGCCAATACCCGCCGTGGCGGTGATGCCGGTGGTGTAGAGCACCTCCCGGATCATGGTTTTGGCCAGGTCGTGAGGGGCCATGTTGTAGTAGGCCAAATAGGGCGTGGCGTCGATGAATACCTCGTCGATGGAGTAGACCACCATATCCTCGGGGGCCACATATTTCAGGTAAATGCCGTAGATTTGCCGGGAGACTTTTTCGTAGTAGGCCATCCGGGGCGGGGCCACCAGGTAACTGATCTCCAGCGACGGGTCCGCCGCCAGGGCCTTGGCGTCGTAGCTGGGGGCAGACAGAGTCCACCTGCCCTCCTTTTTCACGGCGGTACGGCTGCGGATGGCCGCCCGCAGCCGGGCGTCGTTGGCCTCTTTCACCTTCTGCACCACCTCGAACAGCCGTGCCCGTCCCGGGATGCCCAGCGCTTTGAGGGAGGGCGATACCGCCAGGCAGATGGTCTTTTCGGTGCGGCTGGCGTCCGCCACCACCAGATTGGTGGTCAGAGGGTCCAGGCCCCGGGCGGCGCACTCCGCCGAGGCATAGTAGCTTTTCAGGTCGATGGCAAAGTAGGTACGCGGCCCGGACATGGCGGCCTCCCTCCCCTCTCGAAATTTCACGCGGTGACAGTCTTTTCCACAAACCACCGGCCCACCCGCCCGATGAACTGCGGGCCGATGTGCTCGAAAAAGAGGCGACGTTCCCGCCCCTGGATCAGGACGGTGAAGCAGTCCCCTGCCCTGTCGTTGCCCACCGCTCCCGCCGGGCGGAAATCCCGCACCGCCTCGATGGCGAAGGTGCGCCCGTCCGCCCAGGTGATGGACAGGGGCACCATGGAACCGGTGGTGTCAAACTCCGACGTCACTTTGACGTAGATGCGCTCGGTGTGAGGCTTTCCAGCTCTGCGGCCTTCCATGGAGGTCACCTTCCTGACAGTGATGTTGAATCTTTATCTATATGGTAACGCAGAATGTCTGAGTTGTCAATATACAGATCAAAAACAACTTTAAGTTTTGTTTCGGCGCAATGCAAAACCCCGCCCCATCGAAGGGGCGGGGCCAAGCGGGAACCTCCGCATCACTTGCGGACGCCCCCGGCGGGGTCATTTCATGCTGTACAGCATACACATACTGGCCCCGTAGAGGCTGATGCCCGCGCTCCTGCGGAAACTCTCCAGATTGGGCCCCCAACTGGGCAGCGGGTACATACCGTAGCTGCTGTAAAGCGCGCAGCTCTTGCCGGTCCGGCTCTCCAGTTCATCCAGGACGGCGTCGCTGTCCTCGCCCATGGCAATGCGCAAAGCAGCCCGGGCAAGGTCAGCGTCCCACGTCAGCGGCGCAACGCCCGCCTCGGCGCGGGCCTGGTTCACAGCGGCAAAGTAGCTGCCGCCCTGCCCAAAGGCGTAAGCAGGGCCCGCGTCGCCGCCGGCCATGATGCTGTCCTGCACCACGTCGTCGGCATAGCGGATGTACTTGTCCGGCACTTCCTCGTAAGTCTTGCAGAAGCGCAGATACCGGATGGCGCCCCCCGCCGCAATGTTGTCCTCCACCTGGGGGTCAAACACATAGTCTACTCCGTGGATGTTGATGACGCACCAGGCGTGGCCGGTATAGCCGCCTGCAGCCCGGTGGGTCTGGCCGCTTTGCAGCCGCGCGTCAAAGCCCAGCATCCGGGCCATCACCGCAAAGGCCGCCGAGTAGTTGTCGCACACGCCGACGCGGTTCGTCAAAATGGAATAGGCGTCCTCCGCAATTCGGCCGCCCCCATCCAAATCCGCTCTTTCATATCCATAGGAGCAGTTTTGGATCAGCCAGTCGTAGCAGCCCCGCAGAGTCTCATAAGGGGTGGAACCGCCCACCTGAACCAGCACCTGATCCGCCAGATTCAGCAGCGGTTCCGGCCAGCTGCGGTCGGGCGTGAGCGCCGCATTGCCCAGCCGCGCCTGGGCGCTGGTGAGCTGCAGCTGGTTCTGGTAGGCCTGCTGGGCGTCCGCCTCCAGTACAAAGGGCTGGCCCGTCCGCAGCGAATAGGCCACCCGCCCCTCGCTTGCGCCATAATGCAGGTAATGCTGGTACAGCTCGTCCTGATAGAGTTCCGGCCCGTAGGCCCGCATCAGGTCCGGGTTGTCGCTGGCATACCGCGCAAAGTCAAAATCGCGCACGGGGTCCGCCGCACTCGCCCCCACCGCCAGCAGCGCGCAGCTTATCAGCAGAAGTGTCAGGCAGCACAGCATACGGTAAAAAGATCGCTTCATAATTGGTTGACCTCCTCACATTCCAGCCGCATGGGTGCGGCCGTTCTTTATTTTAAGCATAGCAAAAAACGCCGCTCAAGTAAAGCTTTTTTACCGGATGCGCATTTCAAAACAGTTGAACTTGTCCGCCTCCTGTGTTAGGATGTATCCACCGAATATAATAGGAAGAAAACTCCGCTGCGCCCCAAGGAGGTGCCCATGTTTTTAGAACCCATCACCTGCCAGGACAAGTTGGAAATCTGCAGCTGGAAATACGAGGGCGTATATTCAGTCTACAATCTGCCTCCCTATCAGGAACTTGCAAAGCGGCAGATGGCCTTCGCCCACCCGAAAAAAGAGAGAAACTATTTTGTCTGCCGCCGGTGCAGCACACTGATAGGATATGTCAACCTGCTTGAAAAGCCGGCTGGCGTATTCATCGGCATGGGCGTCGCACCTGCCTTGTGCGGACAGGGCTACGGCCGGCAGATCCTGTCGGCAGCCGTCGTCCTGTCTCAAAAGCTGTACCCGGGCAGGACGCCTTACCTGGAGGTGCGCTGCTGGAACAAGCGCGCCATACGCTGCTATGAGGCGGCAGGCTTCCAGATCGACGGGCCTGCCCGCTCGATCGAGACCCTCACCGGGCCGGCCGATTTTTACCGGATGCTGTACCGCCGGTAAAAAGCAGGCATCTTGAAGCTTGAAGAAAAAGAAAACACGCCGAATCACTCGATCCGGCGTGTTGAGCGCGTCGAAAAACGATACGCTTGGGCGGACGGTTCAGGACCCGGGCCGCCCGTTTTGGATAAGTTCAGCGCACCAGAACAACCGCCACATCGTTGACATTGGTGCCGGTGGGGCCGGTGACGATCAAGCCGTCCACGGCCTGCAAGGCGTGGTAAGCGTCGTTGTCGGCCAGGACGGCGCCGGCGTCCAGCCCTCTGGCAGCCAGAGCCGCTGCGGTATCCCCGTCCACATAGCCGCCGCCGGCGTCGGTGGGGCCGTCGGTGCCGTCCGAGCCTACGCTGAACACCGCGGCCGGCAGCCCCGCCAGGCCCGGAGCGGCCGCCAGGGCCAGCTCCTGATTGCGCCCGCCCAGACCATGGCCGGTCAGGTGGACCACCGTCTCGCCCCCGGCCAGATAGGCGGTCGCTTGGCCCCGGCCGGCGTGGGTGCGGGCGATGTCTGCCAGAAAGCGGCCGGCCTCCCGGGCCTCGCAGTCCAGGTGGTCGGTCAGCAGGACGGGTTGGTAGCCCAGCTGCCCGCAGGCTTCGGCGGCTGCGGCGCACAGCTCCCGGACGCTGCCGGTGATGTAGGTCTCGACGTTATCCAGCGCTTTGGGAGTCTCCTGCTGCAGGCAGGCGCGGGCCGCCCCGGACAGGCGGAGGCCGTACGTTTCGGCGATGGCCTGGGCCTGGGCGCAGGTGGAGCGGTCGGGAACGGCAGGCCCCGAAGCGATCATATCCAGAGGGTCGCCCAAAATGTCGCTGAGCACGATGCTGTAGACCCGCGCCGGGGCGCAGGCCAGGGCGAACCGCCCGCCCTTGACCGCCGACAGCCGTTTGCGGATGGTGTTCATCTCGACGATGCCGGCGCCGCAGGCCAGCAGCTGCTGGGTGATGTCCTGCAGCTCCCCGCCGGGGATGAGGGGCTTTTCAAACAGGGCGCTGCCCCCGCCCGACAGCAGGAAAAGGACGGTGTCCGTCTCTTTGGCCCCGGCCACCAGGTCGAGGGCGGCCTGGGTGGCCCGGAAGGAATTTTCGTCCGGCACCGGGTGACCCGCCTCATAGCAGGCGACGCCGGGCAGCTGCCCCTGCACGTGGCCGTATTTCGTCACCACTACCCCGGCGTCCACCGGGCCCAGGGCCTCCACCGCCGCCCGGGCCATCTGCCAGGCGGCTTTGCCGGCCGCCACCAGCAGCACCCGCCCGGGAAAATGCCGGCCCTTCAGCGCACGGCGGACCGCCTCGTCGGGCAGAACGGCGGCAATGGCGGCGCGGATGATGGCATCCGCATCCTGACGCAGCTTCTGATCCATACAGCTCGACTCCTTTTTATTACAGCAGGCCCGCTTCGGTCATGGTTTTGAGAAAGCCCTGGCGTGCGGGCCCTTCGGGGGTGGGCAGGGTGGGCAGGGTGGGCAGGTAGGGCACGCCCACCTTGCGGCCCCGCAGTGCAGCCATATCTTTGGCGGCGACCGGGAAGCTGGCCGCGTCCATCGACAGCCGCACCGGGTCGAGCTTGAACTGGGCCTCCAGGCTGCCGGCCAGGTCGCCGGCAATGTACTTGTTGTAAACGTCGGTGATCAGCTCGGGCATGAAGTTGGCTGCGGTGCAGACGCCGCCCACCGCCCCGTGACAGAGACTGGCGTACAGCAGAGTGTCTTTGCCGCCAAAGACCTTGAAGCCCACGTCCCGGGTGCGGCGGATGAACTCCGCCGTCTGGGTGATGTCGCCACTGGTATCCTTCATGCCCACGATGTTGGGCACCTTGTGGGCCAGCTCGTCCACCAGCCGGGCGCTGAGGGTATAGCCCACCCGGCCGGGGTTGTTGTAGAGCAGCACCGGCGTTTCGGGGACGCTTTCAGCGATGGTCTTAAAGTGGTTGTACAACTCGTCGTAGGTGGGCTTGAGGAACATGGGCTGCAGGACGCTGACGGCGGCCGCGCCATTTTGGGCGGCCATCCGGGCCAGGCGGCAACACTTTCGGGTGCTGATGGCGCCGATGCCAAAGTAGACCGGCACCCGGCCGGCGGCCTGATCCACCATGATCTTAAGGCCGCGCTCCATTTCGTCCTCTTCCACCATGTAGAACTCGCCGTTGGAACCAAACGCCAGAATGCCGCTGACCCCGCCTTCAACGACATAGTCCACCTGGGCGCGCTGGCCGGCCTCGTCGATCCGCTCGTTTTCGTCAATGACGGTCAGGATGGGGACCACGACGCCTTTCATAAAATCGGTCTGCATTGTTTTGTCCTCCTCGGTCGCGCCGCTCAGCGGCCGATCTCGATGCCGGTCAGGTATTCATAATAGTGGGCAATGGCGCTGTGGTCCTTCTGGCCCTCGCCGCGGTTGTGCAGCCACTGCAGGATCTCCTGCACCTCGGCGGTCATAGGCACCGGTGCGCCCACGGCGTGGGCACAGTCGAGGACGTTGTTCAGATCCTTGATGTGCAGGTCGATCTTGAAGCCGGGCTTGTCGTTGCCTTCGATCATCATGGGGGCCTTGGCGTTCATGACCGTGGAGCCGGCCAGGCCGCCCTTGATGGCGGCAAAGACCGAAGCCGGGTCCACACCCGCTTTCTGGGCCAGGGTCAGGGCCTCGGCCAGAGCCTGGATGTTGCAGGCCACGATGATCTGGTTGGCCAGCTTGGTGGTGTTGCCGGCGCCCACCTCGCCGCAACGGACCACCGAGGCCCCCATGGCAGAGAGGATGTCCTTGCATTGGTCGAAGATCTCCTGTTTGCCGCCCACCATGAAGGACAGGGTGCCGTCGATGGCTTTGGGCTCGCCGCCCGAGACGGGGGCGTCCAGCATCTCGACCCCTTTCTCGGCCAGGGCGGCGGCGATCTCCTTGGAGGCGACCGGGTTGATCGAACTGCAGTCGATGAAGATGCTGCCCGGCTTCATGTGGGACGCAACGCCGTTGTTGGCATCGCCCAGCATGACCTCCTTGACCTGGGGGCTGTTGGGCAGCATGGTGATGACCACGTCGCAGCTTTCGCCGATCTCAGCCTGGCTCACGCCCCGGGCGCCGGCGGCCTCCAGCTCCTGGATGGGAGCCTGGCTGCGGTTGTTGACCAGCAGATCCGTATATCCGGCCTTAAGCAGATTTTTTGCCATGGGCTTGCCCATGATGCCGAGACCAATAAAACCAATTTTCATTGTGAGATTCTCCTTCCTGACCAATAGTATTTTCATCAAACAGTATAGCCGGCGGCCTGCATACCGTCAAGCAGCAGCTCGACCAGGTCGCTGCTGGGCGCGTTGTCGTAGTCCATCGTATCGAACACCTGCTGGTAGACGCCGGTGCCGGGGGACTTGAGGAAATCGTCCTCGAACAATGGATCGGGGCGGAACTCACAGAAAGCCATGATCTTGGCATTGGCTTCCTCCACGATGGGGTCAATGGCCCCGGCGGCCTCGGCGTAAGCAAGTCCGGACTTGGAGGCGGGCAAACCGCAGGCAGAGCCCATGATCGAAGCGCCGGCCTCCTCATTCAGGATAAAGTTAATGAGCATGGCCGCTTCGACGGGATGCTGGCAGGTCTGGGTGATGGCCATCCCCTGGGACAACTTGGTAAAGCCCCCGTTGTGGTCACCAAATTTGATTTCGTCGCCGACTGTAAAGCCGTCGCGATTCTCTTCATCCAGCGCCTCCTTGTACTTGGGCGCGGAAGAATCCCACTCGAAAAAGCCAGCCACCTTGCCGGTGATCCATTCGGCTGACTGATAGACAAGATTTTCCCCGTTGATGCCGTAGTAATCAGGCAGCGGCATTGGGTTCACCGTGATGTTGCCGTGCTCTTCCATAAAAGCGGCGATGGCTTTCTGGTAGGCCTCGTGGCGGGACTCGCCGCCCCACCAGCTCATGCTCAGAGACACTTCGCCGCCGGCGGGCGCGGTGGAAACAGCGGCCGACGAGGCTGCGGTGGTCGAGGTGCCGCTGCCTCCGCAGGCGGCCAGCAGGCCGGCCGCACCGGCAGCGCCGGCAGCTTTCAGAAACTGGTGACGGGTGATCAGCTTGCTCATGGTAGTTCCTCCTGTTGCTTTGTATAGGGTGTTTTGATGCTTTTATGAATGGCCCCGGCTCAGGTGATGGGCGCGGGGTTAAAGATGCAAAGGTCGTTGTGGAAGCCGTACTGGTCGCTGTAGGGCTGACGGATGCCGCTGGCGACGTCCAGGATCATGTCAAAGATCTCCTGGCCGACGTCGGCAATGGTCTTTTCGCCGGTGGCCACCTGCCCGGCCGAGATGTCGATCAAGTCGAACCAGTGCTCCTTCATCTCGGTGCGGCTGCACACCTTGATGACGGGAGCGACATCCAGCCCGTAGGGAGTGCCCCGGCCGGTCATGAACACCTGCAGGCCAATGCCGCTGGCCAGCTGGCTGGGCCCGCAGACAATGTCGCTGGCGGGGGTGGCGGCAAAGATCAGGCCGTGTTTGGCGGGCTTTTCCGCCGGGGAAAGGACCTCCACGATGGGCGAAGTGCCGCTCTTGGCGATGGAGCCCATCGCCTTTTCCACAATGTTGGCAAGGCCGCCTTTTTTGTTGCCAGGGGTGGGGTTGGCGTCCCGGCCGACGCCGCCGGCGGCCAGATAGTCGTCGTACCATTTCATCTCGGCGGCCAGCTTGTCCCGCACCTCGGCGCTGACGAAGCGGGCGGCCAGCATGTGCACGCCGTCCCGCACTTCGGTCACCTCGCTGAACAGCACCGTTGCGCCGCCCCGCACCAGCATGTCGGCGGCATAGCCGGCGCTGGGGTTGGCGGTGATGCCGCTGAAGGCGTCCGACCCGCCGCACTGCATCCCGATCAGCAGTTCGCTGAGGGGCAGCTCTTCCCGGCGGCGCCGGTCGAGCCTTTGCAGTTTGCGGTCGGCCATGTCCAGGATAGCCTGCATCATGGCGTCGTGGCCGGCGTAATCCTGCAGGGTCAGGACGTTTTCGGGGGTGATGTCCTCGGGGGGCAGCACCCGGTCGTAGGTCAGCTTTTCGCACCCGAGGCCCACCACCATGATCTCGCCCCCAAAGTTGGGGTGGCGGATCAGGTTGCTCACCGCACGGATGGGCAGATACGCCAGCAGCGCGTTGATGGCGACCCCGCAGCCGTAGGGATGGGTGACGGCCACCACGCCGTCCACGTGGGGGTATTTCGGCAGCAGCTCTTTTTTGATCCGCTCCACCGCCACTTTCAGCACGCCGACGGCGCACTGGACGGTGGTGACGATCCCCAGCAGGTTGCGGGTGCCGGCAGGGCCCACCTTGTTGCGGTAGCCCAGCCAGGTGGTGCGGGTGGGGGCGGGCAGTTCCTCCGCTGCCTTGATGCGGGTGCCCCAGGGCATATCGGTCAGGGCCGGGCTTTCGGGCAGGTCGAGCATATGCTCGTTGATCCAGCTGCCGGCGGGAATATCTGCTTTGGCGTAGCCCAGCACCACCCCGTAGCGGACGATCTCGCCGCCGGCGGGGATGTCCCGCAGGGCGATCTTGTGGGCCTGGGGGATGGGGTCCCGGGTGACGAGGCCGCCCTCCAGTTTGGTACCGGCGGGCAGATCGTGCACCGCGACGGCGACGTTGTCATGGTCGTTGATTTGAATGGTCAAGCGTTCCGGCATTGTTTTCACCTCATTTGAAGATTACAGGCCGGCAAAGTCGGCCACACGGTCCAGGATCTCTGCGGCGTCCTTTCGGGTCACCGGCTGCCCGGGGCCAAAGCGGCCCCGCTCATCCAGGGACATAAAACCAAAATAAAGCGCGCGGGCAATGTTGGTGCCGTAGTTGGCGGGCACCTCCGCCACATCGGCGCAGAGCGGCATGGTGGTGGAGGCGTTGCGGTAATTGACCCCGCAGGCCTGCATGGCTACCGTCGCCATTTCCTGGCGGGTGACGGTCTGCTCTGGACAAAAACGCCCTCCCTCCAGGGGCAGAAAGCCGTTGGCCGAAGCCAGACAGGCGGCAGTTTCATCGCAATCGGCCGGGCGCGGCCCGGTCTGGTCCGGGTCGGCCAGGGGCAGGAGCATTCGGGCCAGCTCGGCGCGCGTCACCGGCTGCTGGGCATGATCCAGCACGGGGGCGGGCAGCATACCGCGGCAATACAGCCGGGCGGCTGCGCCTTCCGCCCGGGCAGGCAGGACGCGATAGGGGCGGCTGCACACCCGGCATCCGGGCGGATGCTCGGCCCAGAGGCGCAGCCATTGGACCGAAGGCGTGACCAACCGCGGGCCCGTGCCGCAGCCGGTCCAGTGCTGTCCGTCGGAGGAGCACTCCCATCGGGAAAGGAACGGGCTGTCCGCCACACAGCTGCACGCCCTGGCCTCGACTACGGCGCCGGGGCTGGGCGCCCCCAGAATCCGCACCCCATCGGGGCGGGGATAGGATTTGCCGTTGATGACGACCTGTTCGACCACCGCGTCCTGCCAGTTTCTGCCGTGCAGCGGACGGCGGACGCCGTCGATGACGATGTTGCGCAGCACCAGGCCCCGGATGGGCACCTCCGGAAAGGATTCCAGGAAAATCCCGTAATCCCCGCCGAATGCCCGGATGTTTTCATTTGGCTGTGCCGGCCTGTAAAGCGGCCGGGCACGTATCTTTTCATAGCCGGTCCTTATGAGCTGCTTTGCGGTTGCCAGCGCCTAGGAGCATGGTGTATAATGAAAGCCGGGGCACCTGGCGTTTTCTGCCAGACCCCCGGCTTTCTCTCTTTTTCAATCGACCAACCGAAGAAAGGATCAACCCCTATGCCCATTGTGTTCCACCCGCAAAGCCGGACATTTCACCTGTACAATCCTTCTGTCAGTTACATTTTCAAAGTGCTGCCCAGCGGCCACCTGGGCCAGCTGTACTGCGGCAAAGCCCTGCGGGACCGCCCCGACTTCGACCGTCTGTTCGAGACCGCGCCCCGCTCGATGTCGGTGTGCTACTTCGACGGAGACGACGCCTACTCATTGGAGCATATCAAACAGGAATACCCCACCTGCGGCGCCGGCGATATGCACCTGCCCGCCCTGGACGCCCAGATGCCGGACGGCAGCCGCCTGCTGGACCTGCGCTACCAGGGCCACGCCATCGCCCCGGGCAAGCCGCCCATCGAGGGTCTGCCCGCGACCTATGCAGAGCAGGACAGTGAAGCCACCACCCTGACGGTCACCCTGGCCGACCCGCTGGCCGGCGTCACGGTCAAGCTGTTCTACACCCTCTTTGAGCAGCTGCCCGCCCTGGCACGGCACGCCGAGATCGCCTGCACCGGCCAGGGACCGGTCCAGCTGGACCGTGCCATGAGCCTCTGCCTGGACCTGCCCGACAGCGGCTACGAAATGGTGGAACTGACCGGCGCCTGGGCCCGGGAGCGGCACGTCACCATCCGCCCCCTGGCGGAGGGGGTGCAGGCCGTCTATTCCCTGCGCGGGCACTCCAGCCACCACTTCAACCCCTTCCTGGCCCTGAAGCGCCCCGACTGCGGCAAAATGGCTGGGGAGGTCTATGGGTTCAGCCTGGTGTACAGCGGCAATTTCCTGGCGCAGGCCGACGTGGACCCCTACCACGTCACTCGTGTGACCATGGGCATCCATCCCCAGAACTTCCGCTGGACCCTGCGCCCCGGCGAGACCTTCTCCACCCCCGAAGCCGTGATGGTCTACAGCGACCGGGGGCTCAACGGGATGTCCCAGACCTACCACCAGCTCTACCGCACCCGTCTGGCGCGGGGCATCTGGCGGGACAAGGTGCGTCCGGTCCTGGTCAACAACTGGGAGGCCACCTATTTTGATTTCAACGAAGAAAAGCTGCTGGCCCTGGCTGCCCAGGCCAAGGCCCTGGGCATCGAGCTGTTTGTGCTGGACGACGGCTGGTTCACCCACCGCAGCAACGACCACGGCGGCCTGGGCGACTGGGAGGTGGACACCGCCAAGCTGCCCGGCGGCCTGAAAGGCTTTGCCGAAAAACTCAACGCCATGGGCCTGCAGTTCGGGCTGTGGATCGAGCCGGAGATGGTCAACGCAGGCACCCGGATGTGGGACGAGCACCCTGACTGGGTGCTGCACCAGCCGGGCCGCCGGCCCCAGCCCAGCCGCCACCAGTATGTACTGGACTATTCCAACCCCGACGTGGTGGACTTCCTCTACCGCCGTTTGGAGGCGCTGCTGGACGGCGTGCCGGTCAGCTACATCAAATGGGACATGAACCGCAGCATCAGCGACGCCTTCTCCTGCGCCGCCGGCCCCGCGGGCCAGGGCGAAGTGCTGCACCGGTATATCCTGGGCCTCTACCGGCTGTATGACCGGCTCACCAGCCGTTTCCCGCAGATCCTGTTCGAGTCCTGCGCCTCGGGCGGCGCGCGGTTTGACCCCGGCATGCTCTACTACGCGCCCCAGTGCTGGACCAGCGATGACACCGATGCAATGGAACGGCTCAAGATCCAGTACGGCACCAGCTTTGTCTACCCTGTCTCCAGTATGGGGGCCCATGTGGCAGCCGTCCCCAACCACCAGCTGGACCGTGTTACCTCCCTGACCACCAGGGCCAATGTGGCCTTTTTTGGCGCCTTCGGGTACGAACTGGATCTGACCCAGCTCAGCCCCCGCGGCCAGGAACTGGTAGCACGGCAGGTGGAATTTTTCAAACAGCACCGCCGTCTCCTGCAGTTCGGCGCCTTCTGGCGGCTGCAAAGCCCCTTTACCCACAACGAAGCCGCCTGGATAACGGTGTCCCCCGACCAAACGACCGCCCTTGTGGGGGATTACCTGATCTTGCAGCAGGTCAACGCCGGTTACCGCCGGGTGCGTCTGGCAGGACTCGACCCCAGTCGGCTGTACCGCGTCACCCCGTTGGGCAGCGGCGCCGCGCCATGCGGCCAGCCCTATACCGCCGGCGGCGACGAGCTGATGCAAGCCGGCCTTGTGACCACCGGCGGCAGCCAGGCCCAGCATGAAGGTGACTTTGTCTCCCGACTGTATTGGTTGGAAGCTGTCACGGAATAAAAGACGGCATCCGGGATACCCGGATCATCAATAAGGGCATATGGATCAAGGAAAGGGGCTGTCCCAGCCAAACGGTTGAGGCAGCCCCTTCTTTTATAGCCAACTCGACCGTTTAGCCCTTTGGGATCGATCTGATGTTGCCTCATTTTAGTTGATATTCTGCGTACATCTCGCCGTCTTTTCATTCGATTTTTTCATAAAAATCCTTTTTATAACCCTTTTAAAGTGTTATCCTATATTCAGCAAAGGTCCTGTTCCTTCCCAATTTATCAGAAAGGGTGAAAATCATCGTGCAAAGCCAACATTCAACCGCCTTTCTTGCGCATCTGTCCGATGATAAGAGCCGCGTGCAGACGGTGCTGGAGCACCTGGAGGGCACCGCGGCCCTGGCCGGGCAGTTTGCTCTCCCCTTTGGGGGCGACGAGCAGGCCCGCCTGGCCGGGATGCTCCACGACATCGGCAAATACAGCGAGGCCTTTCAAAGTCGTCTGCAGGGCAGCAGCTGTACGGTGGACCATTCCACCGCCGGCGCGCAGGAAGCGTTCCGCCTGCGGCAGCCGGAAGTGGCCTTCGCCATTGCCGGCCACCACAGCGGCCTGCCGGATGGCGGTTCTTCCACCGACCGCAGCGAGAGGCCCACCTTATTCGGACGGCTCAAAAAAGCCGTCGAGCCCTGCGAAACCTGGTCCCGGGAGGTCCAGCCCGGCCTTTCAAGCGCAAAGCGCCCGGCGCAGATCGCGCCCGACAATCTCAGCGAAGCCTTTTACACCCGAATGCTCTATTCCTGCCTGGTAGACGCCGACTTTTTGGACACCGAAGCCTTTATGCGGGAAGAGCCTGCGCCGCGGGGCGGGTATGCGCCCCTCTCCGACTTGTTTCAGAAGCTGCAGCAGCACATTGCCCCCTGGCTGAACCCTTCCAACGCGCTGAACCGCAAGCGCTGTGAGATCCTGCAGCGCTGCCTTGATGCCGGTCGGGAACGGCCCGCCGGCCTTTATACCCTGACGGTCCCCACCGGCGGCGGCAAAACCGTTTCCTCTCTGGCTTTTGCCCTCGCCCACGCCGTAGCTCACAACCTGTCCCGGGTCATCTATGTGATCCCCTACACGTCCATCATCGACCAGACCGCCGATACCTTTCGGAGCATCCTGGGGGACGAAAATGTCCTTGAACACCACTCCGGCGCGGACTATTCTGCCAGCGACGATGCGGTCGATGCCGCACTTTACCGCAAATCCCTTGCAACAGAGAATTGGGACGCGCCTGTGATCGTCACCACAGCGGTGCAGTTTTTTGAGTCCCTCTACAGCAACCGGCCGTCCCGCTGCCGCAAGCTGCACAACATTGCCAACAGCGTTGTGATTTTCGACGAAGCGCAGACCCTGCCCGTCCACTCCCTGCTGCCCTGTGTGGAAGCCATCGGACAGCTGGTGCAGTCCTACCGCGTCACCGCTGTGCTCTGCACCGCCACGCAGCCGGCCCTGCAGCCACTGTTCGCGCAGCTGGCGCCCCGCCTCTCGATGCAGGAGCTCTGCCCGGATACCTCGTCCCTCTATGACTTTTTCCGCCGCACCACCCTGTGCCAGGCCGGCGCCTTGTCCGAAGAAGCGCTTGCCAGCCGGCTGAACACTCAGCCGCAGGCCCTATGTGTGGTCAATCGCCGCTCCACAGCGCAAAAGCTCTATGCCCTGCTGGAAGCGGAAGGGCGCTATTGCCTGACCACCCTGCTCTGCCCTGCCGACCGCAAGCGCCTCCTGAACGAGATCCGCGCCCGCCTGCTGGACGGCAAATCCTGCCGGGTGGTCTCCACCTCTTTGATCGAAGCAGGCGTGGACGTGGATTTTCCTGCCGCCTGGCGGGAAGAAGCCGGTCTCGATTCCATTTTGCAGACGGCGGGCCGCTGCAACCGGGAAGGGCGCCGCCCTGCCGCCGAAAGCCTTGTTACCATCTTCCGTCTGGAAGGCCAGCGCGCCCCGGCCATGATCCGGCCCAATGTGGATTCCACCCGCAATGTGCTGTCGCACTTTGCCGATCCGACCAGCCCGCAGGCCATCGAAGCCTATTTTTCCTTTTACCGCACCCTGAAGGGCGACGCCGCCCTGGATCAAAAGGGGATCCTGGACGCCTTCCGCCGCGGTTACCAGGGCTGTGCCCTCCCGTTTGCCACTGTGGCGGAGCAGTTTCACCTGATCGACTCCCCCACCGTCACCCTCTATCTCTCCCTGCAAGAGAGCCAGCCCCTCATCGCCCAGCTGCAGGCCGGGCGGCCCAGCCGGGCGCTTTACCGCAAATTGGGCCAGTATGCCGTCCAAATTTATCCCAGCCACCTGCAGGCGCTTTTGGACGCCGGCGCGGCGGAGCTCCTGGACGGCGCTTCCTATCGTCTGACCGATCCTTCCCTGTACGACCGAAACACCGGCCTTTCTCTGGAAGTAGACACCGGCAACGCTCTTTTGATCTGAAACGCCACGAAAAGGGCGGCAAGAGGTCGCTCCTCTTGCCGCCGCTTTTCTACAAAGTATATTTAATTATTTCTACCCGCAGCACTCCCCTGTCTGGGACAAGTAGGCTGACATTTGTATTATATCCAATTTTTTTCAAAAAGCAAACAGGCTGCCCATCGTTCCGCAATGTCCTACAAAAAATTCATGACAAATTTGGGCAATCCTACGATCTTTTGTATTTCTCTTTGTTTTTCGTCCGTTTGTCTTGACATGGTTCCTTCCTCGATGTTAAGATACAGTTACAATTTATATTTAATTGAAAGGAGATGTAAGTTGTGATCCAACTGGAGGTCTGGGGGCCTTACGCCCTGTTCAGCAGGCCGGAATTGAAAGTGGAAAAGGTGTCCTACGATGTCCCCACGCCCTCTGCGGCGCGGGGCATGGTGGAAGCTGTCTATTTTCATCCCGGGCTGCGCTGGCGCATCGACCGCATCCATGTCCTGAACCCGATTTCCTTTACCAGTATACGCCGAAACGAGGTTTTAAGCAAGATCTCCGCCCGCAATGTCCGGCAGGCCGCGCAGGGCGGGCGGCAGGAACTGTATCTCGCCACGCCCCAGGAGATCGTGCAGCGTTCTTCGCTGCTGCTGCAGGATGTGCACTACGTCATCGAGGCCCACTTTGAAATGACCGGCAAGGCCGCGCCGTCGGACAACCCCGGCAAGTTCCAGGATATTGTGACGCGGCGGATGGAAAAAGGGCAGTGTTTTACGACGCCCTATCTGGGCTGCAAGGAGTTTCCCGCTTCGTTCCGCCGCTGGCCGGGCGGGCCGATCGAAACCATCAACGAGACCAGAGACCTTGGTTTGATGCTGTACGACTTCGATTACACCGACCCGCAAAACATTACGCCCACCTATTTCCGCGCCAGGCTGGAAAACGGCGTCCTCGACGTCCGGAATTGTGAGGTGTTCCGATGATCCTGCAGGCATTGACCCATTGTTATGAAGATCTGTTGAAGCGAGAGGATTTGGTGAAACAGGGCAAAATCGGCCGCCCCGGATGGAGCCAGGTCAAAGTGGCCTATGGGCTGGATCTGGATGCGGAAGGCAACCTTGTCCAGCTGTTCCATTTGCAGAAGGAAATCACCCGCGGCAAAAAGAAGGCCCTGGCCCCCCGCGAGCTCCTGCTGCCCGCACAGGTGAAGCGAAGCGTCGCCGTTGCGGCCAACTTCCTGTGCGACAACAGCGGCTACCTGCTGGGCGCAGACAGCAAGGGCAAACCGGAGCGCACCGCCGGCTGCTTTGCCGCTGCAAAGGCCCTGCACACCGAGCTTTTGCAGGATGCCGCCTCCCCGGCGGCCCAAGCCATCGTCCGCTTTTTTGCGCGCTGGGACCCCGCTCAGGCATCCGCCTGCCCCCTGCTGCAGGAGGACTGGGACGATTTGATGAAGGGCGGCAACCTGACCTTCTATTACGGCGGGCACCCGGCTGCGGAGGACCCCGCCGTCCGCGACGCCTGGCAAAACCATTACGACGCAGGCAGTTCCGACGGCGCAGAGGATATCCTCTGCCTGGTGACCGGCCGCCACGCGCCCCTTGCCCGGCTGCATCCCAACATCAAGAGGGTCGCCGGGGCCCAGCCCACCGGCGCGGCGCTGGTTTCCTTCAACGGGCCGGCATTCTGCTCTTACGAGCATGAACAGGGCAGCAATGCGCCTACCAGCGAATACGCCGCGTTTGCGTATACCACCGCGCTCAACACCCTGCTGGCCGACCGGAACCACGTCTGCCGGGTGGGAGACACCACCATCGTGTTCTGGGCCGACGGCTCCGACAGCGCTTATCAGGACTGCGCCATGTTTGCCCTGTTCGGCGGCGGGGCAGAGGAAAGCGCCGCCTATCAGGAAGCCGATCTTTTCAACGTGCTCAAGCAGCTGTCCAGCGGGACGCCTGTTGACTGGGACGGCAGCCGCCTCGATCCCGGCACCCGGTTCTACATTTTAGGGCTTGCCCCCAACGCCGCCCGCCTGTCGGTGCGCTTTTTCTGGCAGAACAGCTTCGGCGATCTGGCGAAGAACCTCTCCCGCCATTACGAGCGGCTGAACATCATCCGCCCCGCGTACGCCCGGAACACACTGCTGACCATCTGGCGCATGGCCCTTGAGACGGTCCGCAAACCTGCCCCCGGCTCCAGAGCCCCCGAGCCGGCCCAGCGCCTGGCAGGCGACCTGCTGCTGGCGGTCCTGAACGACGCCCCCTACCCCGCCACCCTGCTGAACGGCGTCCAGCTGCGCATCCGCGCCCAGCAGGACATCACCTGGGGCCAGGCGGCCATCCTCAAAGCCTATTACAGCCGCAATTCCCGCGACGAACAACTCAAGGAGGTCATGGACATGAAACTGAACGATCAGAGCGACTATCTGCCCTATGTGCTGGGCCGGCTGTTTTCAGTGCTGGAGGCGATCCAGCGGAGCGCCAGCCCCAACATCAACACCACCATCAAGAACCGCTATTTCAACGCGGCGTCGGCCACCCCGGCCCTTGTGTTCCCCACCCTCATCAACCTCGCGCAGAAACATTTGAACAAACTGGATGGCGGGCTGGCCGCCTACTATGAAAAACGGCTTGCCGAACTGCACAGCCGCATCACCCAGACCCTGCCCGCCCGGATGACCCTGGACGAGCAGAGCGCCTTCCAGATCGGATACTACCACGAGACCCAGAACCGCTACGCCAAAAAGGAGGAAAAGTAATCATGTCCGAAGCCATCAAGAACCGCTACGATTTTGTCATCCTGTTCGATGTGGAAAACGGCAACCCCAACGGCGACCCCGATGCCGGCAATATGCCCCGCGTAGACCCCGAGACCGGCTGCGGCCTGGTGACGGACGTCTGCCTCAAGCGGAAGATCCGCAACTATATCGAGGACGCCAAAGAGGACGCCGACGGCTACCGCATCTACATCAAAGACCAGGTGCCCCTCCAGCGCAGCGACGCCGAAGCCCTGCACTACCTGGGCTTGGACAAGGACCTGAAGGCCGCCAAAAAGGACGACCCCGCTTTGGACGGCAAGATCCGCGACTTCATGTGCCGGAACTTTTATGACATCCGCACCTTCGGCGCGGTGATGACCACCTTTGTCAAAGGCGCGCTGAACTGCGGCCAGGTGCGGGGCCCGGTGCAGCTGGGCTTTGCCCGCAGCATCGACCCCATCCTGCCCCAGGAGATCACCATCACCCGCATCGCCATCACCACCGAATCGGACGCGGAGAAGAAGGGCACCGAGATGGGCCGCAAGTACATCGTCCCCTACGGCCTGTACCGCGCAGAGGGCTTCGTCTCGGCCAACCTGGCCCGCAAGGTCACCGGCTTTTCGGAGGAGGATCTGCAGCTCCTGTGGGAAGCGATCCTGAATATGTTTGAAAACGACCACAGCGCGGCACGCGGCAAAATGGCCGTGCGCGAGCTGATCGTTTTCCGACATGATTCCGAGCTGGGCAACGCCCCCGCCTACAAGCTGTTTGACGCGGTCCATGTCCAGCGTGTGGAGGGCGTGACCGTCCCCCGCAAGTACAGCGACTACCGGGTGACCGTCGACACCAATCTGCCCGCCGGCGTCACCTGCCAGAGGCTGACCTGATGGACCCCGACCGTGATCTGCAGATGTCCGGCATCCAGCATTTCTGCTTCTGCCGCCGCCAGTGGGCGCTCATCCATCTGGAACAGCAATGGGCCGAAAACCTGCGCACCGCCGAAGGGCATCTCCTGCACGAGCGCTGCCACGACGAAGCGCTTCACGAAAAGCGAGGCAATCTGCTGACCGTGCGGGGCCTGCGAGTGGTCAGCCACCGGCTGCATCTGTCCGGCATCTGCGACGTGGTGGAATTCCACGCCGACCCCGCAGGGGTGCCGCTCCAGGGGTATCCCGGGCTGTGGCTGCCTCTGCCGGTGGAATACAAGCACGGCGCACCCAAATCAAGCGATGCCGACCGTTTGCAGCTCTGCGCGCAGGCCGTGGCGCTGGAAGAAATGCTGGTCTGTGAAATCCCACGGGGCGCTCTTTTCTATGCAGAGACCCGGCGCCGTGAATGGGTGGACCTGACCCCGGAACTGCGGCAGAAAACCCAGGCTGTGGCCGGCGAGATGAACGACTACTTTGAACGTGGCTACACCCCCAAGGTCAAACCCGGCAGGCACTGCAATGCCTGCTCCCTGAAAGAATTGTGCCTGCCCGTCCTCTGCCGGCGGGCCGATCCGACAGGCTACATCCGCACCCACCTGGAAGAAACGGAGGCAGATGCGCCATGCGAAAGCTGCTGAATACTTTATTTGTTTTGACCGAAAGCAGCTATCTGACCCTGGACGGCGAAACCGTTGTGGTCAAGCAGGGGGATGCCGAAGCAGCGCGGTTTCCGCTGCACACCCTGGAAGGCATCCTCTGCTTTTCCTACGCGGGCGCCTCCCCTGCTTCGATGGGCGCCTGCGCCCAGCGGAATGTCGATCTGGCATTCTTCACGCCGCGCGGGAGGTTTTTGGCCCGCTCTGTCGGAGAGACAAAGGGAAACGTTTTACTCCGCCAGCAGCAGTTCCGCGCGGCGGACGATCCCGGCGTCAGCTGCCGCTACGCCAAAGGGTTCCTGCTGGGCAAGATCTATAACGCCCGCTGGGTGCTGGAACGCGCAACGCGCGACCATCCACAGCGCGTCCCCGTCGAGCGGCTGAAAACCTTGTCGGGCCAGCTGGCCGCAGCTCTCCCCCGTGTTGAAGATGCCATGACCGCCGAAGAACTGCGCGGCATCGAAGGCGAAGCGGCACAGCTCTACTTCAGCGGCTTTGATGCCTTGATCCTGCAGCAGCGTCCAACCTTTGCCTTTTCCAAGCGCACCCGCCGCCCGCCGCTGGACCCGGTCAACGCCCTGCTTTCCTTTGCCTACACGCTGTTGGCCCGCGATTGCGCCGCCGCACTGGAAGGCGTTGGCCTTGATCCATATGTCGGCTTTTTGCACCAGCCACGGCCCGGCCGCACCAGCCTGGCGCTGGATCTGATGGAAGAACTGCGCGCCTCTTTTGCCGATCGCTTTGTGCTGACCTGCATCAATCAAAAGACCATTCTGCCCAAGCACTGTATCAAGCAGGAAAGCGGCGCCGTCCTTTTGACCGATGAGGGCCGCCGGGCCTTTCTGCAGGCATGGCAGCAGCGCAGGAAGCAGACCATCCAGCACCCCTTTTTGGGTGAAAAAATCCCCTGGGGACTGGTGCCCTATGTGCAGGCTCTGCTGCTGGCCCGTACCATGCGGGGCGATCTGGATCGCTATCCCCCCTTTTTCTGGAAATAAGGAGAGCGTCTATGTTGGTTTTGGTCACCTACGACGTCAACACCGAAACAGCAGCCGGACGGCGCAGGCTGCGCAAGGTTGCAAAGGCTTGTGTCAACCACGGCCAGCGCGTGCAGAATTCCGTATTTGAGTGCATCCTGGATGCCGCGCAGTACGCTTTGTTCAAAGCAGAGCTGGCCGCTTTGATCGACCCGGAGGCCGACAGCCTGCGCTTTTACCGCCTGGGCAACAGCTACAAAACCAAAGTGGATCACATCGGCCTCACGCCTCCATGGCCGCAAGACGAGGTCCTGCTGGTTTAATGCGCTCGTTTGTGGTATGCTATCCACAACGGGTGCGAGAGTCCAGCGAACAGAAAATCCCCTGTTCCCTCGCACTTGGCTGCTTTGGTCAAATAGGAAGACCAGGCTTCCAAGATAGTGCATCCTGCACAAATGCAGCCCACATTTTTGGTGAACTGCAGCTTATTAAACAAATGCCGCTGATGGTAATCTTTTATTTTTCAGCACATTTGCTGTCGCTCCCCTCGCGGGGAGCGTGGATAGAAATTGGACGTCCACCTGTCCGCCGGTGATAGCGTTTGTCGCTCCCCTCGCGGGGAGCGTGGATAGAAATGGTGCAGACCCTGGCGCACTCGGCTGTATAAGCC